>Ga0310823_100033_pt1 | contig 294222 bp, 273 predicted proteins | sample P4_ome_3_FD_201316 | JGI IMG/M metagenome (GOLD analysis project Ga0310823, IMG submission 201316) | Sorghum-adapted microbial communities from Joint BioEnergy Institute, Emeryville, California, United States - P4_Day56_Rep3 | ecosystem: Engineered > Bioreactor > SSF (Solid state fermentation)...
CCCCGACGACCGGCGGCGCCGCGCCGCCGACGGAGAAGCCGGGTGGGAAGCCGGCGGCGGAGTCGACCGGCAGGCCCACCGAGGAGCCGATCGAGCGCGGCTCCCTGCGCCGGAGGCTGGGCGCGGCGTTCGGCTGGGTCGGCGGACGCGGCAAGGACCGGGAGCCGACGGACGCCGAGAAGGCCTACCGGGCCGCCCTCGACCGGAGCTCGGTCGCTCAGGCCGAGCTGGCGCGGGTTGCCGCTTGGGTGCCGTGGCTCGTGGAGTGGGTCGGCAAGGACCGCACCCGCAGCGATCTCCTCGTGCGCAAGCAGGTGGCGCGCGCGGTCGGCATGAGCCAGCAGGAGGTCGCCGCCCTGGTCGCCCTGGCCCGGATGCAGCAGCGGCGGCTCGACCCGCCGGCGCGGCTGGCCCCGGGCATCCTGGAGATGACCGCGAACGAGGCGCTGAAGGCGGTCGAGACCGAGGTCGAGCGGCTGAAGGCGAACGCGGAGAGGGCGGCCGAAGAGCTGCGCGCGGCCCGGGCGGCGCTGGACGCGGAGCGCGCCACCGGCGGGCCGGCCTCGGGTGGCACCACCGGCGGTGGCGCCGCCACGAGCGGGCTGCGCAAGCCGCATGGCTCCAGGCTGGCGGAGGGCAAGTTCCGCCGCTGGCTGTTCGGGGTGCGGATGTCCCCGGACGAGCGCGCCGGGCTCGCGAGCCGGCTGCGGGCCGGCGGCGGCCTGCCCACCACGACCGGGCTGCCCGCCGAGCTGCTGCCGCTGTGGCAGCTGGCCGCCGCCGAGCTCCTGGAGGGGGTCCACGACGGTCCGGCGATGGCCGAGCTGCTCGCCCGGTACCCGCGCGGTCCGCCGAAGGTCGAGTTCCACTGGCTGTTCGCCCCGGTCGTCGACCGCACCACGGGGCTGGCCGCGGACGCCGGGCACAAGTGGACCGGGGACGGCACGCTGCACGTCTACGTCAGCGACACCGGCTCGGCGGCGGGCGTGCTGCACGAGCTCGTGGAGGCGGTGTTCGCACGGTGGGCCGGGTTCACGCCCGCGCAGGCGCACGCCATCGCGGTGCTCGCCGAGCGCGGCGTGACGGACCCGGCGCAGCGGGAGGGCTCGTGGCTGACCGCGCGGGCCCGGGCCGAGATCGACCAGCTGGGGCGCGAGCGGCGGATCGACGCGCTCACCGTGCTCGTGCGCGGCTACGACGACGTCCGCGCGCACATCAGCGAGGTGTTCCAGGCGCGGCCCGAGTGGCGCGACCTGCTGCTCGGGTACGCCGCGGAGTTCCACGAGCTCGCCGAGGCGACGATGCGCCCGCTGGTGGACGCTTACGTCGCCCAGCGCCGCCACGCCCGGGCCTGGGCCTTCCTACCGACCATCAAGCGCAGGCTCGTGGCGGCGGTGACCGAGGCCGCGGCCCGCACCGGCCTGGACGCGGCGGCCGACGAGTTCAACCGCGCGGCAGAGCGGCTCGAGGAGGCGGCGAAGGCGTGGGCCGGCCGTGCCGACCTGGCGGCGTTCGCGGTCGCGGCGCTGCGCGCGGCGGACCCGGCGCTCACCGAGGAGGCGGCGATCGAACGGGCCCGCGTGCTGCTTGACCTGCCGGCTGCGGTGGTTGCCCACGCGGTGTACAGCGGACAGCCGGCGACGCCGCCCGCGCACTGGAACCCCGAGGTCGAGGCGGCCACGCAGCTGCGGGCGATGATGGACACCCGCCGGAAGGCGCTGGAGGACGGCAGCGAGCGGCTGGACCGGACGCTACGGGCGTTCGGGGACGTGCTCATCCGGGAGGACCCGGCGAACCCCGGCTTCTACCAGGCGGTGCGCGACGCGGTCGTCGAGGCGTCCCGGCAGGGGATGTCGAACTTCCGCATCCACAAGTCGACCGGGATCGACTTCGCGACCGTCGCCGAGATGACCGGCAAGATGGAGCCGAACCCGCGCGAGCGGATGCCCATCGTCGACAAGGTCATCCAGTCCTACGCCGCGGTCTGGGCGTGGGCGAACCCGAAGGCCGCCCCGCCGCGCGAGTACCGGGCCGCCGCGAACTCGATCGACACCCGCGACCTCGGTGAGCTGAAGGCGCGGCTGGTCGCGCTCGGCGTCGAGGAGCGGGCCGCGGACCTGGTGGGCAGGGAGCGCCGTGCGCTCGACCTGCTGTGGGACACCCACCTGCACCACAACGACTACTCCGACCCGCGCTACACCCGCATCGCGAGCCAGTTGAGCTACATGCGGTCCGCGGGCATGCAGGGCGTGGTGATCCTCTCGCCGATCCCGCAGCGCGGGCGCGGGGTGTTCACCGCGGGCTCCGGCACCTTCTACTACGCGCAGATCGGCGTCGTGCGGCTCGGCATCACGTTCGGGGTGCCGATGCTGAGGATGCACGGCAAGTTCCCGGACGTCCGGCTGTTCGACGGCGTCCGCGCCCTGCGGGCGAAGGACCCCGACCTCGGCTGGCGGGCCGTGCCGGGCATCTCGGGTGCCCGCGTCGACATCCCGGGCGCGCGGGGCTACCTGCACGCGATGCTGATCACGCACCCCGACCTGGCGTACGCGGTCGCCGAGACCACGTTCGCCAAGGAGGGCGTGACCAGGCTCCTGGGTCGCCAGGCCGCGCACGTCCTCAACCCGGACTACCTGGCCTACGCCGGTAAGCTGATCGACGCCGCCCGCCACATCAAGGTGTCGCTGGCCAAGGGCCACATCAGCCACCGCTACCTGGCGACGGTGGCGCCGGGCCTGGTCGAGGTGTTCCCGGCCGGTGGCGGCGCGACCTCGCTCGACCCGGTTGCGCTGCTCGAGCGGCTGAACGACAACCGGCGCGAGCTGGAGCAGCTGCTCGACGAGGTGTCGCTGCACCGCAAGGCGCGCAGCCTCGCCCGGGCCGCGGCGAAGGCCTACCGGTCCGACACCGGCGAGCTGCAGATGTACAGCCCGCACACCGAGGAGCTGCTGCGGGCGTCGCAGGAGACCGGCCAGATGGTGATCATCCACAACGATGCCGGTCTGGCCCGGTTGGGGATCGACGGCCTCTACAAGGCCGGGGCGACCGACGAGCGCTACCTGATGCCGCTGATCGGCCTGCTGCGCAAGTACGAGGGCGCGAACGTCGTGCTGGCGCACCTCGGGCTGGGCAAGTGGACGACGTTCTCCGACCACCACCTCGAGGTCATCGACTGGATCCTGCGGAACTTCCCCGAGGAGCAGGTCAACTTCGACGTCTCGTGGAACGACCTCGCGCAGCACATCAAGGCGAGCGAGAAGACCCGCAAGCGGTTCGTCCAGCTGGTGCTGGACCACCCGACCCGGTTCCTGTGGGGGTCGGACTCGGTCAAGGCGCCGACGCTCGACAACTACGAGCGGCACTACCACGACATGACGCCGCTGTTCGAGGAGATCGAGTCGCGCCCCGGCGGCAAGCGGGCGGTCCAGCTGGTGCTGCACGGCAACGCCGCCCGCGTGATGGGCAACGCGCGCCGCCGCGGCCAGCAGTGGGCGTTCGACGAGATCACCTCGGGCAAGTGGGACGAGTTCCTCGACGCGCTGCCCGCCCACCGCAGGCAGTTCGTCCTCGACTGGGTCGAGGAGCAGCGGGCCGCCGGCCGCGTCGCCACCCGCGGCGAGGACGGGACGATCCCCGCGACCGGCCCGGGCAACTGGCGCCGGCACGAGCAGATGCAGTCGTTCATCCGCTGGCACTGGGCCGTCACCGGCAAGGTCGTCGAGGGCAAGGACACCCTGCGGCTGCGGTGGCGCGCGCTGCGGCTGATCGCGAGCGACGCGAAGATCGTGGCCGGCGAACGGCTCACGCAGCTGGCGTTGTGGTGGAAGGAGCGCGACGGGCTGCGGCCCGCCGAGGACGCCGCGGCGCTCGGCGTGAACTACACGCCCGAGGCGATCGTGGCCGCCCAGCAGGTCGACATCGTCACCGGCACCAAGGCGCACGGCCCCGACCGGCGCGACTGGATGAACAAGGTGCTCGACGACGTGGACGGCACCCAGCGGGAGGCCGTCGAGACCGAGCGTCGGATCGGCGAGCTGCGCAAGGAGCTGCGCAAGAAGTTCCGCATCAACTTCGCGATCGGCGTCGGCCTGATGGCGACGGGGGCGTGGTTCGCCTGGTTCGGGCCGCTGCCCGAGCTGGTGCCGGCCGGCGTGTTCGCGATGTCGAACAGCCTGGCGTTCATCGTCAGGGGTCTGCTCACCGTGGCCCGCACCGCGCACGGCCAGCAGGCGCGCGTGTTCGGCGAGTCGATCATCGAGCGGGGCCGCATCGACCTCAACGTGATCGCGTGGCAGGCCAACCTGATCCGCAAGTACCTGCCCGACGAGCTCACCCGCGTCGTCGGCAGGTGGGACCCCGAGCTCGTCGAGCAGAAGCTGGCCGAGTTCGACCGGCTCACCGACGAGTTCCTCAAGCTGGCCGCCGCGATCCGCTACGCGCCGCTGAACGGGGTGTCGGTGGCGGCCCGGCAGAAGCTCGCGGTATCGGAGTACTCCACCTACCAGGACCGGATCAGCCGCCTGATCGGTGCGACCGCCAACTCGATCGTCGGGCTGAACCCGCACTCGGGCATCACCGGGCGCCTGGTGCACACCACGCTCGCGACCACGTTCACGATCAACCTGGTCGGTCACATCGCGCTCGCGCTCACCGCGCCCGACCCGCTGACGTTCACGGTCAACGCCGCGTACGCGATCTCCGACGCGATCTTCGGGCTGCACGCCGTCGCGGGCGCCGCGAGCGGCTGGGCGGGTTACGACATCAGCACCCACCCGTGGTTCCGGTTCATGGTCCAGGGGCCCGGCTTCCTCGTGTTGACGGCGGCGAACTTCCTGCTCGGAGTGCAGTTCGCGGTCGCAGGCGAGATCATCCCGGCGCTCTCGGCGGTGGTGCTCACCGCCACGACCGCCTACGTGCTGAACCGCGGGGTTGCCCTCGAGCTGAACCTGGGCAGGCGGGCGCCCAAGCGCGGCGCGGCCGCGAACTTCATGATCGGCTCGTCGCTCATCGCGCTGGGCCTGATGGGCCTCAGCCCGGGCAGCGCGGTGGTGCAGCTCATCGGCCTCGGCATCGGCGCCTCCGTGCCGATCGTCATCGTCGCGCGGCGCGTGGTGGAGCAGATCGCCGCCGTCATCCCGCGCCGGCACGTGCCGAACCGGTCGCTGACGGCGCGTCCCGGCGGCCCGCCGTCGTCCGGGCCGCGCGGCCCCACCGGGCCGACCGGACCGAGCGGGCCGACCGGACCGAGCGGCCCGACGGGGTCGAGCGGGCCGACCGGATCGGCGGGGCCCGCCGCGCCGAGCACCCCGGCGAAGCCCCGCCGCGCCGGACGGGTCGCGCGCGTGGCCGTGGTCGCGGGCGCCCTCGGCGTGCTGCTGTTCGGCGGGCCGGTCGACAGCGGCTCGTCGCGGCCCCTGCCGCCGTCCGCGACCCCGTCGATCAGCGCACCCACCACGCCGGGCGGCGGGCAGCCCGCCGCCGTGGTGCCGACCCCGGCGACGCCGAGCCCGTCGGCAGGCGGTACGGCGCACCCGGCCACGTCGCCCGCGACGACGAACCCGCAGCCGGGGCAGCCGGGTATCCGCGCCCCGCCGGGGAACGAGGGGATGTCACCGCTCGTCCGCGGGCTGCTCGCCGCGGGCGCAGCGCTCGGCGCGCTGGGCGCCGCCGTCGCGGTGTGGTTCGGGCTGCGCGCGTGGTGGCGCCACCGCGCGGCCCTGCCGAGGCCGTCCGGGTCCGCGCACCCCGACCTGGTGATCCGCGTGGCCACCGCGGCCGACGTCGACGAGATCGTGCGGCTGCGTCGCGAGCGTGCTGCCTGGCTCGCCGCCCGCGGTTCGGACCAGTGGAGCGGCGGCATCACGCTCGAGGCCTGGCGGGCGCGGGTCGAGGAGTCGGTGCGAGCCGGCCAGACGTACATGGCCACCACCCGCGACGGCCGGGTGCTGGGCACCATCGCGATCGATTTCCAGGCCACGCCAGGGCTGTGGACGGCGGAGGAGCTCGCCACCGCGGTGATGGTGCACCGCCTGATCGTCAGCGTGGACGCCGCCGGCCAGGGCGTGGGCGCGGCGCTGCTGGCGCACGCCGACCGCATCGCTGTCGAGAACGGTCGGGAGTGGGTCCGGCTCGACGCGTGGACGACGAACGCCGAGCTGCACCAATTGCACGTGCGGTTCGGGTTCACCCACGTGCGCACGGTGACCGGGGCGGCGACCCGGTCGGCCGCCCTGTTCGAGCGCCGGGTCGGCACGACCCGGCCGGTCGCGCCCTCCGGCCCCGCGCCGGGCCACCGGTACGGGGAGATCGACGTTCCCGCCGGCGCCAAGGGCACGCCGGTCGAGCGCCAGTGGGCGCGCCTGCTCGTCTCCACGGCGGCGTGGGCCGCCCTGCCTGCGTTCACGGTGGCCGCCGCGGCGGGGATCGCCGCGACCGCCCTGACCGGCTGGGGAGCGCTGCTCGCCGTCGCGGTCCACGGCCTGGCCACCCTGGCCCACGGCCTGGTGGCGATCGCCGCGGCGCGGATCGCGGCACCGCGGTTCGACACCGCCGCCAACCGGCTGGTCGGGCTGTCCGTCCTGGCCGCGGGCGTGCTGATCGGCGTCGACGCGCTCACGGGGGCGCACCTGGTGAGCGGCTCGCCGTGGTGGGTCGTCGGGGGCGGCGCGCTGGGTCTCGCGGCCTACGGCGCTGCCGGCCACCGGCTGTCCACGCATGCCGGCGGGCACGCCGGCAAGGCCTTCACCGCGCACGCGCTGTCCGGGGCCGTCGCCTCGCTCGCGGTCGGGCTCGCCGGGGCGGCGGCGCTGGTCGGGCTGCCGGCCGCGGTGTCCGACCAGGTCGCCGCCGCGATCGTGTCGGGGCTGGCCGTGCTCACGGCCATCGGGGTCACGACCGGCCGCGCCGTCGGCCCGAACGAGCTCTCCCACCCGATCAGGTGGCTGCGCAACCTCGGCCGCGGCGTCGCCGACCTCGTCACATTGCTCGACCGCGGCCTGGCGCAGCCGCTGCGGCACCTCCGCAGCGGCTGGCGGGAGATGCGGCGCTGGTGGGCCGAGTACCGCGTCCGCCGGGTGATGCGGGGCGACGTGATCGCGCTGCCGATCGACGACCCGCGGCTGACCCGGATCCGCGGCATGCGCGAGGCGGTGTCGCTCAGCGAGCGGTTCACGGTCGTCGGCGACCTGGTGGTCCGCGCCTGGAGCGTCTGGCACCGGCCCGTCGACCACACCCTGATCCCGCTCGGCCCGGACGAGCTGATCGCGGTGCGGCGCGACGCCGCGCTGCACGCCTTGAACAACGGCCTCACGGCCTGGCAGGTGGGCAGGCTGCTCGGCCTGCCGCGGCGGGAGGTGACCCGCTGGGTGGAGGCCGGGCGGGTCCCGACCCCGGCCGCGGTGGCCCACGACGAGGCGATCGCCCGCAACGACGAGGCCGTGCTCCGGCTACACGAGTTCACCCGCAACTCCGTGCCGTGGCTCGTGATGAGGCTGCGGTCCACCGGCAGGCGGACCGAGGCCGAGGCGATCGAGGCGGTGGCCGCGGCGCTGGGCCTCCCGTCGGACGTGGTGGCCGCGATCGCCCGGGATCCCGACCTGCCGCTGGACCCGCCGGGCGAGCCGCTGGCACCGGGCATCCTCGAGATGCCTCCGGCCAAGGCGCTGCGCGCCGTCGAGGCGCACCGCAAGCGGCTGGAGGCGGCGGTCGCGCGCACCACGGCCGAGGTGCGCGCCACGCGGGCCGCCCTCGACGCGGAGCAGGCGGCCGGCGCCGGCGTCCTGAACACCGGCGGGTCCGCCGCCGGGCCGGCGTCGACGTCCGGGCTGCGCAAGCCGCACGGTTCGCGCATGGACGAGACCGCGTTCGGGCGCAAGCTGAGCGGGTCCCGGCTGTCGCGGAAGCAGCGGTCCGCGATGGCGGAGCAGCTGCGGGCGGGCGGCACGTTGCCGGCTGGGCCGGGCGAGCCGTCCGACTTGGTCGGGCTGTGGCGGGAGGCCGCCGCCGAGTACCTCGACGGGGTGTTCGACGGCCCCGCGGCGTCCGAGCTGCGCCGCCGCTACCCGGCCGCCCCGAGGGCGCCGCCCGCGATCGTGTTCCGGCGGCTGAACCGGCCGATCGCGGACCGGCGGATGGGCCTGTCCGCCGACGCCGGCCACCGGTTCGGCCGCGACGGCACGCTCCACGTGTACGCGAACGACCCCGCCGGCGTGCTGCACGAGCTGGTGGAGGCGTTGTTCGCGCCGTGGGCCGGGTTCACCCACCAGCAGGCGCACACCATCGCCGTGCTGGCCGAGCGGGCGGTGGCCGACCCGGCCCACCGCGACGGCGAGCTGCTCACCGCGCGCGCCCGCCGCGAGCTCGGCGAGCTCGCGGCCGACGGCCGGGCGGACGTGCTGACCGTGCTCGCGGGCGAGTACGGGCAGGTGCGCGACCACCTCCGAAGGGTCTTCGTCGGACAGCGGCGCTGGCTGCCGGTCGTGATGCGCTACGCCTCGGAGTTCCACAGCGCGGTGGTCACCGCGCAGCGCGAGGCGGTCGCACGGCAGGAGCGGCGCCGGCGATGGGCTCGGTGGCACGGCTACGCGTTCTCGGTACGGCGCAGGCTGGTGGCCGTTGTCGACGCCCACAGCGAGGCGGTCGACCGGGCGCTCGACGCCTACGACGCCGCCGTGCGCGACCTGCACGGCGCCGTCGAGCGGTGGGACGGTCGCCGCGAGTGGGCGTCGTTCACCGTCGCCGCGCTGCGGAACTCCGACGCGTCCCTCACCGAGCGAGCGGCGATCGCCCGCGCCGCGACCCTGCTTGAGCTGCCTGCCGTGATCGTGGAGGCCGCCGTCGCCGCCGACCGGCCCGCCGCGGCGCCGCCGGGGTGGACCGAGGGCGCCGACGTCGCCGTCCTCCTGCGCGGCCTCCTGCAGGGCATCCACCACGACCTGCAGCACGCCACCACGCGGGTGGACGAGCGGCTGGAGGACGAGGGCCGGGCGCTCGTCGCCTTCTACGAGGCCGTGCGGGACGCGGTCGTCCAGGCGTCCAAGAGCGGCATGTCCAACTTCCGGATCCACAAGATCACCGGAATCCCGTTCGACCGTGTCGCCGACATGACCCGGTTCCCGGAGGCCAACCCCGGCGAGCGGTTGCGCTGGGTCGACAAGTTCATCCCGATCCGCGCCGCGGTGTGGGCGCGCTGGCGGGGCTGGGTGACCGGCGTCCCGCCGGTGCCCGCGGAGCTGAAGGCGACGGCCGCGTCGCTCGACGTCAGCGACGTCGACCTGCTGCGCGAGCGGCTGGTCGAGCTCGGGGTCGAGCCGAGGGCCGCCGAGCTGATCGGCAAGCAGCGCCGCGCGTTGGGGCTGCTGTGGGACACGCACCTGCACCACAACGACTACTCCGACCCGCGTTACGTGCGGATCGAGAACCAGCTGAAGATGATGCGGGCCGCCGGGCACCAGGGCACGGTGGTGCTCTCGCCGATCCCGCAGCGCGGTATGGGCATGTTCACCGCGGGGTCGGGCACCTTCTACTACGCCCAGATCGGGGTCTACCGGCTCGGCATCACGTTCAACGTGCCGATGCTGGCGATGCGCGGGAAGTTCCCGGACGTCCGGCTGTTCGACGCCGTCCGGTCCCTCGACGCGAACCTGCGGTGGCGGGTGATCCCGGGGATCTCCGGCGCGCGGCTGGACATCCCGGGGGCGCGCGGCTACCTGCACGCGATGCTGATCACGCACCCCGACCTGGCGTACGCGGTCGCGGAGACCACGTTCGCCAAGGAGGGCGTGACCCGCCTGCTCGGCCCGCAGGCGGCCCACGTGCTCAACCCCGAGTACCTCGACTACGCGGGCGAGCTGATCAGCGCCGCCGAGGTCGTCAAGAAGGCGCTGCGCGACGGGCACGTCACCTTCGCGCACCTGCGGCGGGTGGCACCCGGGCTCGCCGCCGTGTTCCCGGCCGACCACGGCCCCACCAGCCTGAACGTGCTGGAGCTGCTCGAGCGGCTGACCGCCGACGTGGGCGGCCTGCGCACCCTGCTGCGTGACCTGTCCAGGCACCGGCTGGCCGAGACGCTCCCGGACAGCGCGCCCGACGTGTACTCGCCGCACACCCGCGAGCTGCTGCAAGCCTCGGCCGAGACCGGCCAGGCGGTGATCATCCACAACGACGCGGGCCTCGCCCGGCTGCGCGCCGATGGCCTCTACCGGGCCGGTGCGCCCGACGAGCGGTTCTTCGTGCCGCTGCTCGGTCTGTTGCGGCAGTACCCGAAGGCCAATGTCGTGCTCGCGCACCTCGGCACGGGCAAGTGGACGACGCTCTCGGTGAACCACCTCGAGGCGATCGACTGGGTGCTGCGCACCTTCCCCGCCGAGCAGGTCAACTTCGACGTCTCGTGGAACGACCTGGCCCAGCACATCTACGCCGACGCGGCGATCCGCAAGCGGTTCGTCCGGCTCGTGCTCGACCACCCGACCCGCTTCCTGTGGGGGTCGGACTCGGTGAAGGCGCCCACCGAGGACAACTACGAGCGGCACTACCACGACATGACGCCGCTGTTCGAGGAGATCGAGTCGCACCCCGGCGGCGATCGGGCGGTCCAGTTGGTGCTGCACAGCAACGCGCACCGGGTGTACGGCAACGCGCGGCGCCGCGGCCAGCAGTGGGCCTTCGACGAGATCACCTCGGGCAGGTGGGACGACTTCCTGCGGGCGCTGCCGGTCGAGCGGGAGCGGTTCGTCCGCGCCTGGGTGGAGGAGCAGCGCGCCGCCGGACGCCGCAACGACCCGGACCACGTCCTGGTCGGTCCGGGCAACTGGCACGCGCACGAGCAGATGCGCTCGATGCTGCGCTGGCACCACGCGGTCACGCCGGCCGTCGTGGCGGGCCGCAACACGTTCGGCCTCTACAAGCGGGCCCTGCAGCTGGTGGCCTCCGAGCAGGTCGCCAAGGCGCGGGGCCGGCTGGACGGGCTGGCCGACGCCTGGCTCGCCCGCAAGGGCCTGCGCCCGGCGGAACGGGCCACCGAGCTCGGGGTCGACTACAGCGTCCAGGCCATGGTGCTCGCGGCACAGGTCGACGCCGCCACGCGCACCACCCCGGGATCCCCGGAACGCACCGAGTGGATGGACGCGGTCCGGGACGACGTGGAGGAGACCCAGCAGAAGGCCGTTCAGGCCGAGCGCGACATCGCCGACATGCGCAAGACCCTGCGCAAGCGGTTCCGGGTGAACATGGTGGTCGGCGGCGTGCTCATGGGCCTCGGTGTGGCAATGGCGTTCGGCCCGGTCACCGCGCTCGCCCCCACCGGGATCCTCACGATCACCAACAGCGCGGCGTTCATCGTGCGCGGCACGATCACCCTGATCCGCACCGCGCACACCCAGCAGGCGCGGGTGTTCGGCGAGTCGATCATCGAGCGCGGCCGGATCGACCTGAACGTGATCGCCTGGCAGGCGCACGTGATCCGCAAGAACCTGCCCTACGAGCTCGAGCCCGTCCCCGGCCGGGGCCGCGACGCCCACCTGCGTCACGTGCTCGGCGAGTTCGACCGGCTCACCGACGAGTTCGTGCGGCTGGCCGCGGTGCTGCGCTACACGCCGCTGCTGCCCGGCGAGCGGGTCTCGGACCGCCAGAAGCTGGCGGTCAAGGAGTACTCGATCTACCAGGACCGGATCAGCCGGCTGATCGGGGCGACCGCCAACTCGATCACGGACATGAACCCGCACTCGGGCCGCTTCGGCAAGGCCCTGCACACCACGTTGGCGGCCACGTTCCTGATCAACCTGGTCGGGCACATCGCGCTCGCCGCGACCAGCGGTGGCCTCGCGTTCTGGGTCAACGCCATCTACGCCGTCGCCGACACGGCGTTCCTGCTGCACGCCGCCGCGTCCGCGGCCAGCGGCTGGGCGGGCTACGACATCGGCGGGCACCCGCGGTTCCGGTGGATGGTGCAGGTCATCGGCTTCCCGGTGCTGACGGTGGCCAACTTCCTGCTCACCATGCAGTTCGCGTCCGAGTGGCAGTTCCCGGCCGCGGTGGCCGCCGCGGTGCTCACCGGCACCACCTACTACGCCTCGCGCCTGGGTGTGGCGCTCGAGCTGTCGCTCGGCCGCAAGGCCCCCAAGCGGGGCGCCACCGCCAACTTCACGATCGGCGCCTCGCTGATCGGGCTCGGGCTGATCGGCCTCAACCCGGACAACCTCGCCATCCAGGCGGCGAGCCTGCTGTTCGGGGCGTACGGCCTGATCACCTTCCTCGGGGCCGAGGGGCTGCGCCGGCTCCGCGCGACCCCCACCTGGAAGCAGACGATCGCACCGAGGCTGCCGTTCGCGCCGGCCCGCCCGCGCGCCCCGCCGCGCAACCCGCCCGCGGGCCCGCGGGGTGGTGCGCTGGCCGTGGCGCCGCTGGGGCCGGCCCGGGCCGGGTTCGAGGCCGCGTTGGCCGAGGCGCGCCCGGTCAGGGTGTTGACGCGCGTCGGCGGTGCTGGTGGCCTGCTGGTGCCCGCGGCGGCGCTGCGCGCGCGGGGCGTCGCTGAGGAGACGCTGCGCACGGTCATCGCCTACACGCTCGACGGGCGGGTGTTCGTCACCGACGAGCAGCTGGCGGTGATGCGGCGGTTGCAGGCCGCGGGCTTGTTGCCGGCGGACTTCTTGGAGCGGGTGCTCATCCACGAGCACGCCTACCGGGTGAACCGGCCGTCGTCGGCGCGGGAGCTGCCGGCCTGGCGGGAGGCGCGCCGGCGCAGCGCCCGGTCGCTGGCTCGCCAGTGGCTGGCCGCGCTCGAGGCGGAGCGGGCTGGCCGGCGCGCGCCGGTGGCCGACGATCTGGCCGAGCTGACCCGCCTGGTCGACGACGCGCTGGCGGCGGCCGCCGACCACCACCCTGGCCCCGCCGGGGCGGCGCACGTGGCCGTGGCGGAGGCGGCGAGCGTCGCGGAGCGGGTGGCGGAGCGGCTCGCCGGGGTCGCCGACCCCGCGGTGCGTGCGCAGCTGGCGGGGCACCGGGACGTGCTCGTGCGGCGGCTGGACCTGGCGCGCCGGATCCTGCGCATCACCGACGACCGTTCGCTGGGGTCCGCGCCGACCGCGCGGGTGTGGCTCACCGCGCTGGGCGTGCTGCGGGACGTCGCCGCCGAGCCGGTCGCCGGGGCGGAGGCGTGGCGGTCCACCCTGGTCGTGCGGCTGTTCGAGGCGCTGCGGCGCCCGTTCGCCGACGCGCGGGACCCGGCGTGGGAGGCGGTCGCGGCGACCCCGGGCTGGGTGGCCGAGGCGCTGGGCCGCCCGCACTGGCTGCAGCGGTGGTGGACCCGCAAGGCCGCCGTGCGTGACCGGCTCGGGTTGGTGCTGCTGATCGCGGCCACCGGGCGGGCGCCGTGGCTCGCCGAGCTGCCCAAGCGCCGCCGCGGCGCGGCCGCGCTGGCCGACCTCGCCGCCGCCCTCGTCGGCACGACCTGGGGCCCGGTGCTGGACGAGTTGCTCGCCGGCGCGCCGGGACCCGAGTGGGGCCACGACCGCAAGCTGTACCTGGGTGCCTGGCTGAAGCTGGCGCGCACCCTCGCGCGGCTCGACCGGGTGCTCGCAAAGCAGGGGCTGACCGAGGACGTGCGGGGTGAGCTGCACCTGCTCGCCGTCGGTCGGCCGGAGCGGGCGGCCGACCGGGCCGCCCCGCTCACCGCCTACGAGCAGCGGCTGCGCCGCGCCGTCACCCGCCGGCTCGGGGACCTGCTGCGGGTGTGGCTGTCCGAGGAGCGGGCCGTCCCGGTGCAACCCGGCGACATGCTGTGGAACGCCCTCGTCGAGTACCACGGCGTCAGCAGGAACGATCTGAAGCAGCTGCTCGCCCGCTACTTCGCGGTCGTCCACCGCGGCGGGACGGCGGCGGACGCCGCCGCGGTCGCCTGGGGTTGGTGGCACGACGTGCTGGCCGCCCGGCTCGGCGGGGTGCGCCCGTGGGTGGCGCGCGAGCACGCCCCGCCGGCGCTGCACCGGACCATCGACGGCCGGCGGGTGCTGGTCGAGGTGTCCACCGACCCGGTGGAAGTCCTGCACCTCGGCTGCGGCTTCGGCAACGCCTGCCAGCACCTGCTGGCCGGGGTGGAGCGCGAGTTCGCCCAGGAGAACGTGCTGCACCCGAGGATCGCGGTGATCTACGCCCGCGAGGTCGACGCCCACGGTGCGGTCGGTGACCGGATCGGCAGGCTCGCCGTGTTCGTCACCGACAACGAAATCCTCGCGCTCAGCCACGTGATGACCGAGTCCGGCGAGGTCGACCTGGCGCCCGCGTTCACCGAGTTCCTCACCGGCTGGGCCACCGAGCTGGGCGTCGAGCTCCTCCTGCAGATGCGTCGGACCACCTGGTACGACCCCGATCGGCTCGCCGCCCCCGAGGGCACGGTCACCCGGCGCCGGACCGTTCAGCTGTTCCCCTACGGAAAGTGGAGCGGCGCGGCGGCCGAACTGGACGAGAAGCAGACGGCACGGGGGATCTCCGCGGACGTGTTCGCCGCGAGCCCCGGCTCAGGCGTAGCCATCCCCGGCCACCGGGCGCTGCCCAGCGAGTTCACCGAGCCGTTCGAAGTCTGGTCCCCCGCCACCGCGCCCGCCGGCCGCCGGGTTCGCCCCGACACGGCGGCGTGGCTCCTGCGGGAGGCGCGCGACGGGATCGCGCTGGCCCACGACCTGCGGAGCGACCCGTACGCGACGGATGACGAGCACGAGCACGCCGCCGAATTGCTGGCTATCGCCGAGACGGCCCTCGACCGCGTCGCCGCCTCCCCGGGTGGTGCGGGGTCGGCCGCGTACCGGGTCACCCGGTACCTGCTCGACGTCACCCGGGCCACGGTCGACGGCGAGGTGGCCCGGCTGGACGCCGAGGTCAGCGAGTGGCTGGTGGCTCACCTGCGCACGTCGGCGGCCGACGTGGTGGTCGCCGAGCAGCTCGACTCGTACGAGCCCGTCATGGCGGTGCACCCGGCGCTGGTGCGCGCGATCGCTGCCGATCCGCGGTTGGCGCTCAGCAGGGGCCTCGCGGACGCGGTGGTGGTCCGGCTGGCCGACCGGGCCGGGTTCACCCCGACCACCCGCGACGGGCGGGACCTGTGGCGGCTCGCCGGGCCCACCCCGCTGCTGGTGGCCGACGACGTCGCGGCCCGCGTGCCGCTGCTCGACCCGCGGGTGGGGCCGTTCGCGCTGATCGGACGGCTGTGGCGGGCCACGGGCGCCCCCGTGCTCGAGTTCGGGCCGGTCCGGGTGCACCAGGTCGCCCGCGACGGGCTGGTGTACTCGCTGGTCCTCGACGGCGACGAGCTCGTGTGGCTGCTCGCCACGGATCGCGCAAGCGGGTCGGGCACCGAGCGGCACGCCTGGAAGACCCTCATCGCGTCGCTGCCCACCACCTCCCCGCACGCGCCGGCCGCCGACGCCCGGGGTGCGGTCGAGGTCGGCACGCCGGAGGCGGCCGCGCGGCTGGCCACCGGGGCGACGCTGCGCTGGGAGCTGCGGGCCGACGGCACGCTGTGGCTGGTACCCGAGCAGGGCTCCGGGACGCGGGCGCCGATCACCGGGACCATCACCGGCGCCGACCTCACCGTCCTCACCCGCATCCGGCGCGACTACGACGACACGGACGCCGAGAACCGGGTGCTCGCCGCGATCGCCGAAGCCGCCTTCGCGCGGCACGGCATCACGACCGGCGACACCGAGCGGTTCGCCCTCGAGCTGCGCGCCGCGCGGCTGGTGCCGATCGCGTTCGACGCATCCGGCGCCCCCGTCCAGCTGGACGCGGCCACCCGGGTCGCGGTGCGCGAGCTGCTCGACGAGCTGGAGCGGCGCGGTGCGGTCCGGTCGAACGCCGCGCACCTGGACAAGGCCAGCCCGGCCGGCCTGTGGGCCGCCGCGGGCCTGGACTACGTGCACGTCGCCGGGGACGCGGAGCTGGCGCGGCTGCTCGCCGAGGCGGGGCTGGGCGAGGTCGGCGTCGTCTACCTGCTCGACCTCGAGCGCGGGCGGGTCGTCGTCGGCCTGCGCACGAGCGGCGACGTGCTCGACCGGGCGGAGACCGCGCAGGCCCGCGCGGCGATGGAGCGTGTGGTCGCCCGGATCGCGCGCGACCCGACCACGACGCCCGCGCAGGCGTGGCGGGGGCTGAACCCCGTCGAGGCCTACACCGGGCTCCTGCTGGCCCGCGTGGCGCACGCGGACACCCACCTGTACACGTGGCAGGCCGTCGTCGAGATGCTCGCCGAGCAGGGGGCCGCGGCGGACCGCGCCACCGTCGAGCAGGCGCGGGCCGGGCTCGACGGCGTGGCGGCGAACCTGGCCGCGGCCTTCCTCGACCGCGCGGGCGAGGGGGCCGACGTCGCCGAGCTGCGCGCCCGCCACGCGCACAGCAGCGACCTGCTCGACGAGCTGCGCGCCGCGCTGGCCCGGATCCCCGGCGCGGGCCGGGACGGGGCGGCCATCCGCGGCGGCTTCCTGCCCGGCGAGGAGGCGATCCTGCGCTCGGTGCTGCGGCAGGCGCTGCGGCGGGGGATCGCCACACCCCAGGACCCCGCCGAACTACCGGCGTCACCGCGCGGCCCGCCCGCGCGGGTGGTCGTCGTCCCCGGCGTGTTCCTGCGCCTGCACGGCCTGGGCCGGGTCGTCGACCACCTGGGCGCCTACACGCTGCACACCGACGGCGGCGCGGTGGTGGTGTTCACCGACGAGATGCTCGCGCGGCTGCGGGCCGCCGGGCTGGCCGCGGAGATCCTGGCGATCGAGATCGACGACCGGGTGCTGGGCCGGCGTGACGAGGACACCCACCAGCGGCACGTCGACGCCGTCATGGGCGGGCTGCCGCGGCCGATCGACACCGGGAGCCGGCCGGACACGAGGCCGAACCGCTGACCCGCGGCCTCGCCGCGCTCCTGAGGAACGCCCCGGCGGCCACTCCGGAGGGCCGGCTCGGAGGAAGCACCGGTGCAGCTGCGCTCGGAGGCGTACGACCACGTCCCGCATCGCCCGGGCTCGCCGGACGGGTGGGCCCGGTTTCCGGCCCGCGCCCCGCCGTCGACCGGCAGGACCGCGCCGGTGACGAAGGACGCGCGGTCGCTGAGCAGCCACGCGGCGGCCTGGGCGATCTCGTCGGGGTCGGCGGCCCGCCGCAGCGGAGTGGCGGCGACGAGCCGCTCCTGCAGGTCGGGGGTGTGCCGCTCCCAGGTGTGGATCATCTCGGTGACCGTGTGTCCGCGCGCGATGGCGTTGACCCGGACCCCCGGGGCCGTAGGTGAGTGCCGCCGACTCGGTGAGGCTGTTGACGGCCCGCTTCATCGCGGCGTAGGCGGGCAGCCGGGGGTTGCCGCGCAGGCTGCCGACGCTGGAGTTGTTGACGATCGCCCCGGACCCGGCGGTGGCGCGGATGGCGGCGACCTCGGCGGCCATCGCCACCCAGGTGCCGCGGAGGTTCACCTCGTAGAGGTGGTCGAAGTCGGTCTGCGTCTCGTCGGCGAACGGGGCGGGCGGGGTGAACGCCGCGCCGTTGTTGAAGGCCGCGTCGAGCCGGCCGAACAGCTCGACGCAGCGGTCGACGGCGGACCGCACGGCCTGCGGGTCGGCCAGGTCGCACCCGACGTGGTCGGCGGTGCCGCCGTCGGCCCGGATCTGCTCGGTGACCGCCTTCAGCTGGGCCTCGGTGCGGGCCGCGAGCAGGACGGGTGGGGCGGTTGATCGCCCTCGGCTACTTCTCCGCGGTCAGCCGCTGGATCGCCGTCGACCCGGCGCCGTTCGCGATCGGGGACGAGCTCGCGGAGCTGCTCGACGTCGTGCTGTTCGGTGCCCTCCCGGAGCCGTCGTCGGGCTGATCGCCGGGGCGGGTGGCCAGCACCATCCTCAGCGCGAGCTCGGCGTAGAACTCGCCGACCTGCTCGGGTGAGTCCGGCCCGTCGAGGCGGTACCAGCGGACGAGGTCGATGCCGAGCGACATCATCGCGCGCACCACGCGGTTGACGTCGACCGGCGCGAACGTGCCGTCGGCGACGCCGCGGGCGACGATGGCGCGGAAGACCTCGTTGGTGCGGTGGCGCAGCTCGCGGATCTCGGCGTAGTGGTCGGCGGACAGGGCGGCGAGCTCGTACTGGCAGACGCGCGCCGCGACGTGGTGGCGGGCGTGCCACGCGGTGTACCGGGACACGAGGACGGCGAGCCGGTCGGCCGGGTCCTCGGCCGCCTCGACCTCGGGGACCTGCACGTGGGCCAGCGCGCGCTCGTGCCCGATCCGGACGATCTCGTGCAGCACGAGCTCTTTCGAGGGGAAGTGCACGTACAGCGCGGCGGGGCTGAGCCCGACCCCGGCGGTGATGTCCCGGGTGGTGGTCGCGTGGAAGCCGTTGGCCGCGAAGCAGCGCACCGCGGAGGTCAGCAGCCGCCCGGGGACGTCGGGGTAACCCTCACCCCACAGCTCGGGGGAGTGGTCCTGCAGGCGGGGGTCGTCCTCGAGGTCGCGAGGCGTGAAGCGGGCCTGTCGTCTCGCCATGCCGTGAGGTCCCTCCCTGCCCGTCGGGCCGATGGTAGTGCCGCGCGGTGACCGTTCCCCGGTGCCGGACGGCGGGCCGGAGCGGTCGCCGTGGGACGCTGTCGTGTGGCTTGACACACACATGATCGCAGGTGACTATGCGCTTAGTCACTGCTTTTCGCCGCGCAGCGGCGCACCTGATCGCCCACCACTCCGACACGCGGAGGACCGTTCGATGACGAACGCGAAGAACTTGCACGCGACCAGGGAGCTGACCGTCGTGCTCGAGGGCTACTCCTACCTGGAGTGCCCGAGGTGGCACGAGGGCAGGCTGTGGGTCTCGGACTTCTACACCAACCAGGTCGTGGCGACCGACGGCAAGGGCGGCACCGAGGTCGTCGCGAACGTGCCCAGCCAGCCGTCCGGGCTGGGCTTCCTGCCCGACGGGCGGGCCCTCATCGTGTCGATGCGCGACCACCGCGTCCTCGTGCGCGACGCGTCGGGCGCCCTCTCCGAGCACGCCGACCTGACCGGCGTCGTGACCGGGATGCCCAACGACATGGTCGTCGACCAACGCGGCCGCGCCTACGTGGGCAACTTCGGCTTCGACCTCATGGGCGGCGCGCCGCTGCGCTACACCACGCTGACCCGCGTCGACCCGGACGGCTCCGTCACCACCGTCGCCGACGACCTCGGTTTCCCGAACGGGATGGTGATCCTCCCCGGCGGCGACGTCCTGGTCGTCGCCGAGACGTTCGCCGGGCGGCTCACCGCGTTCGACATCGGCGCGGACGGGGGACTGTCCAACCGGCGCGTGTGGGCGCAGTTCGGTGAGGTCCCGCAGACCGAGGACGTCGGGGAGGCCGTGGAGCGGCTGGAGGTCGGCCCGGACGGGATCTGCCTGGACGCCGAGGGCGCGATCTGGGTGGCCGACGCGTTGCACAACCGGGTGCTGCGGGTCCGCGAGGGCGGGGAGGTGCTCGAGGAGATCGACGCCGGGACCGGGGTCTTCGCCTGCATGCTCGGCGGCGACGACGGGCGAACCCTCTTCATGTGCGCGGCGCCGTCGTTCGCCGAGCACGAGCGCAGGCCCGTCCGCGAGGCGCAGCTCCTGGCGGCTCGCGTCGACGTCCCGCACGCCGGGCTGCCGTGACGGGGGGAGGAGCGACGATGGAGATCTCCTGCGCGTTCCCGACGGCGCTCGACTCGCCGGACAACATCGCGCTCGCCGAGGAGCTCGGCTACGCCAGGGCGTGGGTCTACGACACGCCGCAACAGAGCCCGGACGTGTGGATGACGCTCGCGCTCGCCGCCGCGCGGACCGAGCGGATCGGGCTCGGCCCCGGTGTGCTCGTGCCGAGCCTGCGCCACCCGATGGTCAACGCCGCTGCGACCGCGACGCTCGCCGCACTCGCCCCCGGCCGGGTCGCCGTCTCCTTCGGCACCGGCTTCACCGGCCGCAGGGCGATGGGGTACCGCGCGATCACGTGGTCCTACATGGAGTCCTACATCCGGGCGTTCAAGGGACTCCTGCGCGGCGAGGTCATCGAGTGGGAGGGGGCGCAGATGCAGATGCTGCACCCCGACGGGCACGCCCCCGCCCGGCCGGTCGAGGTGCCGGTCCTCATCGGCGCGCTCGGGCCGAAGGGCAACGAGGTCGCGCGCGAGCTCGGCGACGGCCTCTACGCGACGCTGCAGGTGCCGGAGTTCATGAGCGAGTACTCGTGGGTGCCGTTCCTCGTGTGGGGCACGGTGCTCGACGAGGGCGAGGCCACCGACTCCGAGCACGCCCGCGTCGCGGGCGGCCCCGGCTGGGCGCTCGCTTACCACGGCGCCTACGAGTTCGCAGGGCCCGACGCCGTGCGGAAGCTGCCGGGCGGCGACGAGTGGATGAACGTGGTCGAGAAGGCGCCGCCGCAGCGGCGGCACCTGGCGGTCCACTCCGGGCACTGCGTGCACCTCAACGAGGCCGACCGGGCGGCGTGGGACGCGGGCGGGCACGCGATGCTCACCGACGTGACCGTGAGCGGCACCCGCGACCAGGTGCGGCGCCGCGTCGACGAGCTCGCCTCCCAGGGGGTCACCGAGATCGTGTTCCAGCCGTGCGGGCCCGACCCGCGCGCCGAGCTGGAGCGGTTCCTGGAGGCGGTGCGCTGAAGGTCCGTGCGGTCCTGGCGGGTTCCGCGGATCCCGCCAGGACCACCGTCACCGGCCGCCCCCGAGGTGCTGCACGAACCAGTCCCGGGCGGCCGGGCCCGAGCTGTCGAACCCGTCGACGTAGGCGTCGAAGTGACCGCCGGGGAGGATCTGCAGCCTCTTGGGCTCGCGGGCCTTCTCGTACGCGGCGATGGCGAGCTCGGTCGGGGTCAGCACGTCGTCGTGCGCCGGGAGCAGCAGCAGCGGCGTCGGGCTGATGTAGGGCAGGTAGGCGCCCGGCTCGTACTCGGTGAGCATCTCGACGCTGCGCAGGGTGACCTCGTTGCGCCACGCCGGCGCCCGCTTCTCGTGGGTCTCGGTGAACCAGCGGTAGGAGTCCGGGGTCGGCAGCACGGACGGCGCCAGCGGGTCCTCGGCGACCACCGGGACCATCGCCGGGTCCTTGCCCTCGAAGCGCGCGAGCCGGTCGGCGTCGAACTGGGCGCGGAACCCGTCGATGAAGTCGGACCGGACCAGGGCGCGGAAGTTGTGGTACCCGGACACCAGCGGCACCTGTGCGACCACGGCCTTGACCCGGCGGTCGACGGCGGCGACCACCAGCACGTGCCCGCCGGAGTAGGACGTGCCCCAGATCCCGATCCGGTCGCGGTCGACCTCCGGCAGCGTGGTGGCGTAGGTGATGGCGTGGCGGTAGTCGCGCACCTGCGCCCAGGGGTCGATCTCCTGGCGCGGCTCGCCGTCGCTCGCGCCGAAGCCGCGGTTGTCGTAGACGAGGGCGTTGAGCCCGGCCGCGGCGAAGGTCTCGGCGAACCGGTCGAGGTACATCTCCTTGACCGCGGAGAAGCCGTGCGCCAGGACGACCGTCGGGGCGGGCCCGGAGGCGCCGTCGGCCTCGTAGAACCAGCCGCGCAGGGTCACGCCCTCCGCGTCGAACTCCACATCACGTCGAGCCATCGCAGCTCCTCGGGGATCGGGTGGGTTCTGCCAGGGGCGCGAGCCGGGCTCCGCCCCTGGCCTCGGCGATCCCAGTCTCGGGCTGCGCGCGCCCCGCGCCTTGAACGCGCGCGACACCTCGTTGTACGGACGCGCCACGGGTGGCGTGCCGGTAGTCGCTCGGCGAGGTCCCGTAGCGGGCCTTGAAGCAGCGGCTGAAGTGGCTCGTGTCCGCGAAGCCCCACCGGTGGGCGATCGAGGAGATCGCGCGGTCGGTGGCCGACAGCTCCTCGCGCGCCCGGGCGAGCCGGCGCACCCTGATGACCTCGCCGACCGTCTGCCCGGTGGCGTTGAAGATCCGGTTGACGGTCCGGACGGATACGCCGTGCACGGACGCGATCTCCGCGGGCGTCAGCGCGTCGAGCAGGTGGCCGTCGATGTAGCGCTCCATCTGCGCCCGCAGCGCGGGCCGCGCCGTGGTCGTCGTGGGCGCGTCGGTGCCCGCGCGCAGGGCGCCCGCGAACAGCTCCAGCGTGGCGTTGCGCGCGGCGCTGATCGCCCGCTGGTCGAGCTCGGGCAGCGTCGCCCGCAGCGTGTCCAGGTAGGAGGTCAGCAGCCGGGTGGCGGGGTTGCGGCCGTCGAGCTCCACCCCGCCGGGCACCCGGGCGGGGCCGAACACCTCCTCCAGCGCCGCGCGCGGGATCAGCAGGCTCCGCTTGGCCAGCGGCTCGGAGACCGCGAACCGCGCCGGCCGCGTGCTGTCCCACGCGACGGCGTCGCCGGGGCGCAGCGCGACCTCGGCAGCGTTCTGGACGACGGTCTCCCGGCCGGCGAGCGTGATCAGCACGACGACGAACGCGCCGTCGGTGGCGGCGAGCTCCCTGCGGGTGCGGGTGCCCGAGCACGGCCCGCACCCGCAGTCGACCAGTGCGAGGTCGTCGATCCACCACCGGCGCACCCACGCGGTGAAACGCCCGTCGGGCGGGCCGATCGAGACGGCCCACGGCAGGTGGGTGGCCGACAGCATCGCGCGCCACTCGTCGGCCACCTCGCCGCCGCGCCCGCTCGTCCGCCAGAACTCCGCCCCGCGCACGCCCGCCACGGCGACCTCCCCGCCCGCTTCAGATGCTGGTGAGCACGGAGAAGTCGACGTCGTCGGCCACCGCGAGGTGAACCCGCTGGCGCAGGTGGCCGTCGCGCAGCCGCATGACGCCGCGCGGGCCGTCGTAGCCGACCGAGTCGGCGACCGCGAGCATGCGCTCCACCTGCGTCGAGCCGGCGCGGCGAGCCAGCTCGAACAGCGTGCGGATGCCCTCGTAGCAGGACTCGGCCGCGTTGTTCAGCGGTGGGGCGTGCGGCCCGAACCGCTCGACGTAGCGGCCCACCAGGTCCAGCGCGCCCGCCGTGGTGAGCGAGCGGAAGTACGCCGCCGCGACGTACAGGCCCTGCGTCGCGTCCGGCCCGCTGGCGAGCAGCATGTTCTCCTCCATCAGCGGACTGAAGCGCACGATCCGGTCCTGCAGGCCGAGCGCGGCGAAGCTGCGGTTGAACGCGACGGCGTCCTGGCCGACGAGGAGCATGAGCACCGCCTGCGCGCCGGTGCGCCCCACCCGTTCCGCGGCCGCGCCGAAGTCGCTCGACCCGAGCGGGAGGTACTGCTCGTCGAGCAGGCTGAGCTCCAGCGCCGCGGCGTAGGCGCGCACCGCGACGCTCGACCGCAGCGGCCACACGTAGTCGTTGCCCACGATCGCCCACGTGCGCAGCCCGAGCTCGTCGCGCAGCCAGCGCAGCGCGGGCGCGAGCTGGTCGACGGGGGTCTCGCCGGAGCAGAACACGCCCGGCCGGTGCTCGCCGCCCTCGTACAACGAGGTGTAGACGTAGGGCACGCGGCCGGCGATCGCCGGCACGACCGCCTCGCGGACGGCGGAGATGTGCCAGCCGGTGACGGCGTCCACGAGGTCGGCGTCGACCAGCCTCCCGACCTGCTCGGCGACCGTCGCGGGCCGGGCGCCGCCGTCCACGACCACCAGCTCCACGGGCCGGCCGAGCAGGCCGCTCCCGGCGTTGAGCTCGGCGGCGGCGAGCTCGGCGACGGCCTCGCAGGACGCCCCGAACAGCCCGGCAGGGCCCTGGAGCGGGATGACCAGCGCTATCCGGTAGGGACGTTCCCGGCCTCGCGGCCGGACGGCGGGAACGTCCGGCAGATCGGTGACGAGCATGTCCCCCCTTTCGAGGTGACGTGCAACACGGCATCGGGTCGGCCGGGCTACTTTCACATGGAAGCACTAGATTGGGTAGAGGCTTAGGTCAGCGCACCGGGGGGACTCTCGTGACGACCACCGACGAGGAGAACGCTGCTATCGGGCCGTCCCTGTTGTTGGACCGGGCCGCGGTGCGGGTCTCCTCGGCCGTGCAGCGGGTGCTGCGCGGCAGCGGGCTCACGCTCGAGCGGTGGCGGATCCTCGACCTGCTGGCCGACCGCGAGGGCATGACGATGAGCGAGATCGCCAGCGCCGTGGTCGTCACCGGGCCCACCCTCACCCGCATCGTCGACGACCTCGCGACGAAGGCGCTGGTGCACCGCGAGGTCGACACCCACGACCGCCGCCGCGTGCTCGTGCACCTCACCCCGCGCGGCAGGCGCCTGCGCGAGTCGCTGCGGCCCGCCGTCGTCGAGGCCGAGTCGGCCGCCCTCTCCGCGCTCACCGACGCCCAGCGCAACACCCTCTCCGCGCTGCTCGCTCGCCTGACCGACGCATCGACCGGCCGCTGATCGGCCCAGCCCCCGGACCTCCTGCGGTCCCGCTCCCTTGACTTTCCCTTCCACCTGGATAAGTTCCAGATGGAAGTAACGGGAGGTCAGATGGTCACCTACCAGTACCGCTGCTCGCGATGCGGCGACGTCGACATCCGCCGCCCGATGGGGGCGGCGACGTCCCGGGAGCGGTGCCCGCGCTGCGGCACCGACGCGCGCCGCGTCTACACCAGCCCGCGGACGCGGCTCGTCGCGCCCGCCCTCGTCGCCGCGCTCGACACCGCGGGGGCCAGCGCGGAGCGGCCGCAGGTCGTGACCCGCGAGCCCGCGCCGGAGCGCCCGCGGCGCTTCGCCCACCCGATGCACGCCAAGCTGCCGAGGCCGTGACATGGGCAGCGTCGGGCTCCTCTACGTCGGGGCCGTGCTGTTCGTCAACGGCCTGCTGCTGCTCGGCGTGGTCGACGGGCGCGCCGCGGCCCCGATCAACCTCTTCGTCGGCGGGCTGCAGGTCCTCACCCCGACGTACCTGATCATCGCCGCCGGAACCGACACCAGGGCGATCGCGCTGGCCGCCGGGCTGTACCTGTTCGGGTTCACCTACCTGTGGGTGGGGATCAACGCGGTCACCGGCTGGTCGCAGACCGGGCTCGGGTGGTTCTCGCTGTTCGTCTCCCTCGCCGCGATCGGCTTCGCGGTGCACTCCGTCGTCGAGATCGGCGACCGGGCGTTCGGCGCCATCTGGTTGCTCTGGTCGTTCCTGTGGTTGCTGTTCTTCCTGGTGCTTGGCCTCGGGATGGAGCAGCTCACCCGCTTCACCGGCTGGGTCACGTTGGTGGAGGCGTTCGGCACCGCGGCCGTGCCCGCGATGCTGCTCATCGCCGGCCGCTGGACGGACTCCACCGAGCTCGCCGTCGCCTACCTCGTCGTCGCAGCCCTGTTGTTCGCCGGGCTGTGGTTCGCCCTCGGGCGCCGGCCCACGGCGTCCGCCTCGATCCCCCACCACGCCTGAGAGGGAAGGAGATCGCAATGCCGGAGGTCGTGTTCAGCGTCGACCAGGCCAAGTCGATGCGCGACCAGCGGGTGCCCGGCCACAACCGGTGGCATCCGGACATCCCGCCCGCCGCGATGGTGAAGCCGGGCGACACGTTCCGCATCGAGTGCAAGGAGTGGACCGACGGGCAGATCGGCAACAACGACTCGGCCAACGACGTCCGCGACGTCAACCTCGACGTCGCGCACATGCTCAGCGGCCCGATCGGCGTGGAGGGCGCCGAGCCCGGCGACCTGCTGATCGTCGACATCCTCGATCTCGGCCCGGTGCCGCAGCAGACCGGCCCGCACTGCGGCCAGGGCTGGGGCTACTCGGGCATCTTCGCGAAGGTCAACGGCGGTGGCTTCCTCACCGACTACTTCCCCGACGCCTACAAGGCGGTGTGGGACTTCCACGGCCAGCAGTGCACGTCCCGGCACGTCCCCGGCGTGCGCATGACCGGCATCACCCACCCCGGCCTGTTCGGCACCGCGCCCTCGCACGAGCTCTTGGCCAAGTGGAACGAGCGCGAGCGCGCGCTCATCGCCACCGACCCGGACCGGGTGCCGCCGCTCGCGCTGCCGCCGCTCGCCAACGGCGTGCTGCCCGGCACCGCCACCGGCGCGACGGCGGAGGCGATCGCCCGGGAGGGCGCCCGCACCGTGCCGGCCCGGGAGAACGGCGGCAACCACGACATCAAGAACTTCAGCCGCGGCAGCCGCATCTTCTACCCGGTGCACGTGAAGAACGCCCTGCTCTCCGGTGGCGACCTGCACTTCAGCCAGGGCGACGGCGAGATCAACTTCTGCGGCGCCATCGAGATGGGCGGCTTCATCGACCTCCACGTCGACCTGATCAAGGGCGGCATGGAGAAGTACGCGGTCCACAACAACCCCGTCTTCATGCCGGGCAACGTCGAGCCGCGCTACACGGAGTTCCTGACCTTCATCGGGATCTCCGTGGACCACCGCGACAACACCAACGCCTACATGGACGCGACGCTCGCCTACCGCAACGCGTGCCTCAACGCGATCGAGTACCTCAAGACCTGGGGCTACACCGGTGAGCAGGGCTACCTGATCCTCGGCACCGCCCCGATCGAGGGCCGCATCGGCGGCGTCGTGGACATCCCGAACGCCTGCTGCTCGGTGTTCCTGCCGACGGCCATCTTCGACATGGACATCCGGCCGAACGCCCAGGGCCCGCGCAAGGTCGACCGGGGCCAGGTCGCCATGACGTCGTAAGCAGACGTCGTAAGGGGGCGCCCACCCACGGCCACCTCCGTGCCGTTCGGTGCACGGAGGTGGCCGTGCCGCGACCGGGTCGGATGCTGCACGCTCTCGACCATGACCGACGTCTGCCTCCTCACCGCCCGCGAGATGGCCGCCGCGCTGCGGCGCCGCGAGGTCTCGGCCCGCGAGCTCGTGCAGGCCCACCTCGAGCGCATCGAGCGCGTCAACCCGCACGTGAACGCGATCGTCACGCTCGTGCCGGAGCGGGCGCTGGCCGACGCCGCGGCCGCGGACGAGCGGCTGGCCGCGGGGGAGCCGATCGGCCCGCTGCACGGCCTGCCGGTCGCGCACAAGGACACCCACCTGACCGCGGGCATCCGCACGACGTTCGGCTCGCCGGTGATGCGCGACCACGTGCCCGACGTCGACGACCTGGTCGTCGAGCGCATGCGCGCGGCGGGGGCCATCACGATCGGCAAGACCAACGTCCCCGAGTTCGCCGCCGGCTCCCACACGTTCAACCCGATCTTCGGCGCCACCCGCAACCCGTACGACCCGACCCGCACCGCGGGCGGCAGCAGCGGCGGCGCGGCGGCCGCGCTCGCGACGGGCCTGCACCCGATCGCCGACGGCAGCGACATGGGCGGCTCGCTGCGCAACCCGGCGTCGTTCTGCAACGTGGTGGGGCTGCGCCCGGCCCCGGGCCGGGTGCCGAGCCACCCGAGCCAGGTGCCGTGGGCAACGCTCGGCGTGCAGGGGCCGATGGCGCGCACGGTCGCCGACGCGGCCCTGCTGCTGTCGGTGCTCGCAGGCCCCGACCCGCGCAGCCCGATCGCGATCGAGGAGCCGGGGGAGGTGTTCGCCGCCCCGCTCGAGCGCGACCTCACCGGGCTGCGGGTCGCCTGGTCGCCCGACCTCGGTGGTGCGGTCACGGTCGACCCCGCCGTCGTCGCGGCGCTGGAACCGCAGGTCCGGACGTTCACCGATCTCGGCTGCACGGTCGAGCAGGACTGCCCGGACTTCACCGGCGCCGACGAGGTGTTCCGCACGCTGCGCGCCTGGCAGTTCGAGCTCACCCTCGGCCCGGTGCTCGACCGCGCCCGCGACCAGCTCAAGGCGACGCTCGTGGCCAACATCGAGGAGGGTAGGCGGCTCACCGGCCCCGACCTGGCCCGCGCCGAGGTCGTCCACGCCGCGCTCTACCACCGGATGCGCGAGTTCTTCACCCGCTACGACCTGCTCCTGCTGCCGGTCTCGCAGGTCCCGCCGTTCCCGATCGAGCAGGAGTACCCGACGGAGATCGACGGCGTCGCGCACCCCGGCTACCTCGACTGGATGCGCTCGGCCTACTACGTCTCGGCCACCGGCCACCCGGCGCTCTCGGTGCCCGCCGGGTTCACCCCGGACGGGCTGCCGGTGGGCCTGCAAATCGTCGGCCCGCACCGCGGGGAGCTCGCGGTGCTGCAGGCCGGGCACGCGTTCGAGCAGGCCACCCGCATCGGCGAGCGCCGCCCCGCCCCGGCGGCATGATCGCGGGGGGCGCGGAGATCGCCCCCGTGGTGGTAGGAACCCCGGGGGAGGAGGGCGAATGAAGATCACCGAAGTGGTGCCGTGGTTGGTCGCGGCCGAGGGCACCGGCTGGGGCGAGTACCTGTTCGTGGAGGTGCGCACCGACGAGGGCGTGACCGGCTGGGGTGAGATCACGACCACCACCCCGACCGCGAACCGGGGGATCGCGGCGATGGTGCGGCAGGCGAGCGACCTGGTCGCGGGCGACGACCCGGCGCGGATCGAGGACACCTGGCACAAGGTGTTCCGCGCCTTCACGTACGCGGGCAGCCGCGGGGCGGTCACGAACGTGGTGAGCGCGATCGACATCGCGCTGTGGGACATCCGCGGCAAGGCCCTCGGGCTGCCGGTCTGCGAGCTGCTCGGCGGGCGGGTCCGCGACGATCTGCTCATCTACACGCATCCGAACCAGCGTCGCTTCGGCACGCCGGACGGCGTCGTCTCGGAGATCAGGGCGATCGTCGACTCCGGCCACACGGCGATCAAGTTCGACCCGTTCCCGCACCCGCCCGGGGTGCCGCTCGCCAACGACCGCTACCTCGACGGCCGGATCGAGCGCGACCAGCTGCGGGAGGCGATCGAGCTGACCGCGCTGATCCGGGAGGCCGCCGGGCCGGGCGTCGAGCTGCTCATCGACGCCCACGGCCGGTTCGACGTGCCGAACGCGATCCGGATCGGGCAGGCGCTCGACGAGCTCGGCGACATCCACTGGTACGAGGAGCCGGTGCCGCCGGAGAGCTACCGCGCCCTCGAGCAGGTGCGCGCCCAGGTGCGGGTGCCGATCTCGGTGGGGGAGCGGCTGCACACCCGGTGGGACGTCGTGCCGGTCCTGGAGCACCGGCTCGCCGACTTCCTGATGCCGGACGTGACCTGGACCGGCGGGATCTCGGAGCTGAAGAAGATCGCCACGATGGCCGAGGCCTACTACGTGCCGATCTCGCCGCACGACGCGGCGGGCCCGGTCAACCTCGTCGCGGGCGGGCACGTCATGGCCACCGTGCCGAACTTCTACCGGATCGAGACCAGCAGCCACGACCTGCGCGGCTACAACCGCCTGCTCACCACCCCGCTCGACAACCGCGGCGGGCGGCTCAGGCTGCCCGACGGACCCGGCCTGGGGATCGAACTCGACCGGGAGTACCTGCGCGCCCACGTCCGCGACGGGTTCGGTGGGTGATCACCGGGCCTGGTCGGCGTCCGGCGGGATGTTCGCGTTGTGGTGGGACACGCCGCCCGGGTCGTGGCGCCGCGTGATCCGGACGAGCTCGCGCCACTTCTCCTCGCCGCACGCCGCGCGGACGCGGTCGGGCTCGAACTCGGCCATGAAGGTCACGTAGCCGCCCGCGGCGAACGGCCGCGGCGCCGCCCACGGCGAACGCACCCACGCGCGGCCGGCGGTCAGCGAGCGGGTCGAGGTGCAGCACCAGGTGGGCGAGCCGGGACTCGATCCGGGCGGAGCCCGGCGCCGACACGTCCACCCCGTGCAGGCGCGCCCGGAACTGCCCGAGCAATCGGGCCCGCGTGACCTCCGCCACGGGAGAGGCGTCCCGCGGGGAGGGCCTGGTCAGCGGCCGATCGGTGCGGTGCAGTCCTCTGACATCTGGTCTTCCAATCTGGTCTGTCCAGATGTTAGCGTCGAGCCGGCCCGCGGCCGTCGTCCCGGCGCCGCTCTCGGTGTCGAGGGAGGAGTACCGATGCCCGACGCGCTCGACCCGTCCGTGCTCGATGCGCTGCGGAAGTACGACGCGCCGACCCTGTCGAACGCCATCGAGCTGTTCGACGTGCGCCCCCGCGACGTCGGCTACATGAGCCACGACATCCGGTGCCTGTTCCCCGACCTCGGCGTGATGGTGGGGTACGCGGCCACCGCCACGATGCGGGCGCGCGGCGAGAGCGAGGGGTACTCGCCGGACGCCCTGACCGCCCACGTGCAGCAGGTCCCGGGGCCGCGGATCGTGGTCGTCCAGGACCTCGACGACCCGCCCGCCCACGGCGCCCTGTGGGGCGAGGTCATGGCCACCACGTTCACCGCGCTCGGCTGCCTCGGCACGATCACCGACGGCTCGGTGCGCGACCTGGACGAGGCCCACGGCATCGGGTTCCGCTTCTTCGCCCCCGCCGTCACCGTCTCGCACGGCTACGCCCGGGTGGAGAGCGTGGGCGAGCCGGTGCAGGTCGGCGGCCTCACGGTGCGGCCGGGCGACCTGCTGCACGCCGACAAGCACGGCGTCCTGCTGATCCCGCACGAGATCGCGGCCGAGCTGCCCGCCGCGGCCGACCGCGTGATCGCCGCCGAGCAGGAGTTCATCGGCTGGATCCGCTCGCCCGAGTTCGATCCGGCGCAGCTGCCCGAGCGGCGCGAGCGGATGAAGAAGGGGTTCACGGTCGACCGGTCCGGCTGACGTGAGGATCACGGCCGTCCGCTGCGTCGAGTACAGCGGCACCATGGACCACCCGGGCGCGTTCTGGGAGGAACGCCTGATCCGACCGGTCGACGTCTACCCGCAGTTCCGGGCCGAGGGGCCCTGGTTCCTGCCGCGGGAAGGCGCCGGGGCCTACCGCATGACCTCGGTGTTCGTGCACGTCGAGACCGACTCCGGCGTCACCGGCACCGGCGGCCCGATCACGCGCGAGCAGGCCCACCACATCCAGACCGGGTTCGCCCCGCTGCTGGTCGGCCAGGACCCGCTCGCCACCGAGTACCTGTGGGACGTCATGTACCGCCAGGCCGTGCACGGCCGCAAGGGCGTGGAGATGATGGCGATCAGCGCGCTCGACTGCGCGCTGTGGGACCTCAAGGGCCGCCACCTCGGGGTGCCGGTGCACGTGCTGCTCGGCGGCCCGACCCGCGAGTCGATCCCCGCCTACGCCTCGGCGCTGGGCTACTCGCTGGAGGAGGACCGGGTCCGCGAGCGCGCCGCGGAGCTCGTCGCCCAGGGCTATACCGCCACCAAGTGGTTCCCCCGCCACGGGCCCACCGACGGCAAGGCCGGGATGGCGGCCAACGTCGCGCTGGTCGCGGCGCTGCGCGAGGCGGTCGGACCGGACGTCGACATCATGATCGACGCCTGGATGTCCTGGGACGTGCCGTACACGCTGCAGATGGCCGACCGCGTCGCCGAGTACGCGCCCCGGTGGATCGAGGAGCCGGTACTGCCGGACAAGCCGGCCTCCTACGTCGAGATCACCCGCCGGATGCCCAACGGGATCCTCGTGTCGGGGGCCGAGCACGAGTACACGCGCTGGGGCCTGCACCAGCTGATGGCGGCCGGCGCCATGCACGTCTACCAGCCCGACACCTACTGGGCGGGCGGCATCAGCGAGATGCTCAAGATCGCCGCGCTGGCGAGCGCCCACGACGTGCAGCTGATCCCGCACGGGCACTCGGTCCCGGCGAACGTCCACTTCAGCTTCGCGCAGCCGGTGACGCTGACCCCGCTGGTCGAGTACCTGCTGAAGTGGAACGTGATCCACCAGTGGTTCCTCGCCCGCCCCGTCCACCCGGTGCACGGGCGGGTGACCCCGCCGACCGAGCCCGGCCTCGGCATGGACCTCGACGAGAACAAGATCGAAAGCAGCCGGGAACTGACCTTCGCGTGAACGCCCGACCAGGGAGGACGGATGGCAAAGACGCTGCGGGAGCTGTGGGACGGCGGTGAGGCGACGCTCGGCGGCTGGTGCTCGATCCCCAGCTCGTTCTCGGCGGAGCTGATGGGCCGGTGCGGGTTCGACTGGGTTTGCATCGACACCCAGCACGGCGTGATCGGTTACGACGAGATGATGCCGATGCTGCAGGCGTTGTCGATCACGCAGACGCCCGCGTTCGTGCGGGTGCCGTGGAACCAGCCCGACCACATCATGAAGGCGCTCGACGCGGGCGCCCAGGGCGTGATCGTGCCGATGGTGAGCAGCGTCGAGGACGCCAAGGCCGCGGTCGCGGCGGCGAAGTACCCGCCGGTCGGGATGCGCAGCTGGGGCCCGATCCGCGCCGCGCTCGACGTGCCGGACTACAGCCCCGAGTCCGCCAACCGGCGCACGATCGTCGCCGTCATGATCGAGACACCGGGCGGGGTGGAGAACCTCGAGGACATCCTGCAGGTGCCCGGCGTCGACGCGGTGTACGTGGGCCCGTCGGACCTCGCCCTCGGCCACGGCATGACGCCCACGCTGAACGTGAAGGACCCCGAGCACGAGAAGCTGATCGAGCGCATCGTCGACACGTGCCGCAAGCACGGGATCGTCGCGGGGATCCACTGCGACGGCGTGGAGAGCGTGCGCCGCTGGCACGCCCGCGGCTACGGCATGTTCACCGTCGGCTCGGACGCCGCCCTCATGCGGTCGGCGGCGACGGCGGCCGTCGCGCAGGCCTTCGAGGGCGGGCGGGAGATCAAGGTCCCGACGACCGGCCAGTACGCATGAGCCCGACCTCCGGCAACAGGGTCTTCGTCTCGCAGGAGATCTTCGAAGACGCCCTCGAGGAGTTCGACGGCACCGGCATCGAGGTGGACCTGCGCCGCGACCACCACCCGTTGCCCGCCGCCGAGCTGCGCGCCGTCGCCGCCGACTACGACGGGCTGATCTGCCTGCTCACCGACCGGATCGACGCGGAGTTCCTCGCCGCGTGCCCGCGGCTGCGGGTGGTCGCCAACGTCGCCGTCGGGTTCGACAACATCGACGTGCCCGCGGCGACCCGCGCCGGCGTCGCGGTGACCAACACCCCGCGCGTGCTCACCGACGCGACCGCCGACCTCGCGTTCACGCTGCTGCTCGCGACGGCCCGCCGGATCCCGGAGGGGGATGCGTTCCTGCGGGCCGGGAAGTACACGCACTGGCGGGTCAAGCAGGAGCAGATGGGCGTCGACGTCTTCGGCGCCACGCTGGGGCTGTTCGGGCTCGGCCAGATCGGGCGGGCCGTGGCCCGGCGGGCCCGCGGCTTCGACATGACGGTGCTCTACCACGACGTGCAGCGGCTGCCCGCCGACGACGAGGAGGCGCTCGGTGTCACCTACGTCGAGTTCGACGAGCTGCTGTCGCGCAGTGACTTCGTGTCGGTGCACGCGCCGCTCACCGACGCGACGCGGCACCGGTTCGACGCGGCGGCGTTCGCGCGGATGAAGCCGACCGCGATGCTGATCAACACCGCCCGCGGCCCGATCGTCGACGAGGCGGCGCTCGCCGCGGCGCTGCGCGACGGCGTGATCGCGGGGGCGGGCCTCGACGTCTTCGAGCGCGAACCCGAGGTCGACCCGCAGCTGCTGCAGCTGCGGGAGCGGGTGGTGCTGTTGCCGCACCTGGGCAGCGCCACCGAGACCACGCGCCGCGAGATGTGCCGCACCGCGGCTCGCAACGTCCGGGACGCGCTGACCGGAAAGCGCCCGGAGAACCTGGTGAACCCGGAGGTCCTGAGCGGGAAGGGGGCGTCGTGAGCACGTCGGACCGGGTGGAGCTCGCGGTCATCGGCAGGCAGCGTCCCGCGGTGCTGGAGGCGCTCGGCGCCGAGTTCACCCTGCACCAGGTCGCGTCGGTCGACGACGTCGCCGGCTCGCTGGGGCCCGCGGCCGGACGCGTCCGCGGCGCGCTGTCGTTCCCCATGGTCGGGTTCTCGGCCGCGATGATGGACGCGCTGCCGAAGCTGGAGATCGTCACCCTCTACGGGGTCGGGCTCGAGCGCACCGACCTCGCGGCCGCGCGGGAACGCGGCGTCGTCGTGACGACCACGCCGGTGCTGTACGAGGACGTCGCCGACACCGCGGTGGTGCTGGCCATGGACGTCTCGCGGCGGATCACCTCGGGCGACCGCTGGCTGCGCGCCGGGCACTGGGCCGCGGGCGGGCAGGCCGCGTCCGGCAGGCGGTTCTCCGGCAAGCGCGCGGGGATCCTCGGCATGGGACGCATCGGGCGGGCGCTCGCCAAGCGGCTCGAGGCGTTCGACATGCAGATCGGCTACTACGACCCGCGCCCGGCGCCCGACGTGGGCTACCGGCTGTACGGCAGCGGCGCCGAGCTGGCCCGCGAGTCGGACTTCCTGTTCCTGTGCGCGGCGGGCGGGCCGGGCACGCGGCACGTCGTCGACGCCGAGACCCTCGCCGCGCTCGGTCCCGACGGCGTGTTCGTCAACGTCGCCCGTGGGTGGCTCGTCGACGAGCGGGCGCTGGTCGACGCCGTCACGAACGGCACGATCGCGGGCGCCGGCCTCGACGTGTTCGACGACGAGCCGAACGTGCCGCAGGCGCTGATCGAGGCCGACAACGTGGTGCTCGTGCCGCACATCGCGAGCAACACGGTCGAGACGCGCGACGACATGGACCGGTGCGTGATCGACAACATCCGGTCGTGGTTCTCCACGGGGAAGGCCCTCACGCCGGTCCCGTGACGGGAGCCCCGGCCTCGGCCTTCGGTACCCGGCCCAGCCGGGGCGGGAGCACGGGGGCCTGGTCGGCCAGGAAGGTCCACAGCTGCTCGGCGACGGGGCCGTGCGGCCGGTCGCGCCGCCGGGCGGCCACGAGCTCCTCGACCACACCGGGGAAGTGGCGTCCGGCGATGGAGAGCAGGCGCCCGTCGCGCAGCTCCTGCTCGATCAGGAACCGGGGGAGGTGCCCCCACGCCATGCCGTGCAGCACCAGCTCCTTCTTCATGAGGTGATCGGGCACGGTGCAGCGGGGCGCCCCCTCGACGAGGAAGTGGCCCGGCTCGGCGGGGTGGCGCGCGGAGTCGCGCAGCACGCACTGGGTGAACGGCTGCATCCGTTGCGGCGTGAGGTCGTCCGACGGCGGGAACGGCAGGAACCCGGGCGCGACCACCGGCACCATCGCGACCCGGCCGAGGTCGATCCACTCCATGCGCACGTCGCTCTTCGGGACGCGGTGCACGATCAGGTCGGTCTCGTCGTCCAGCAGCCGCTCCCAGGGCCCGGTGATCGCCTCGAACTGCAGGTGCAGCCGCGTCTGCGGGCGGGCGCCGAAGAACTCGCTGAGCAGCGCCAGCGCCGGCGGCAGCGGGCACAGGTCGCCGAGCACGACCCGCAGCTGCGCCTCCTCGCCCATGGCCAGCTGCGCGGCGTAGGTCTGCAGCTCATCGGCCTCGTGCAGCAGCACCCGGGCCTTGCGGTGGAAGGCCCGGCCCGCCTCGGTGGGCGCGACCCGGTAGCCGGAGCGGTCCAGCAGGGTCAGGCCCAGCTGGCGCTCGAGCTTGGCGACCGCAGCGAACACGGCCGGGTGGGAGCGGTGCAGGCGCTCGGCGGCGGCCTGGAAGCCCCCGGCGCTCACGACGGCGTCGAAGCACTGCAGGTCGTGCAGCGTGAACCGAGACATTGTCGGGAGAGCCTACAAAGCTGGTCCGATCTTTGTAATGGCCATCTCCACCGACGTGGCCGAAGGTCGAGGCCATGAACGCACCGACGCCCGACGCCGTCACCACCGGAGACGGCGTCCGCATCGCCTACCGCCTCGACGGCGACCCCGACCGGCCCGTGCTGCTGCTGTCGAACTCGATCGGCGCCGACCTGCACATGTGGGACGGCCAGGTGCCCGCGCTCACCGAGCACTTCCGGCTGCTGCGCTACGACGCCCGCGGCCACGGCGCCTCGGACGCGCCGAGCGGCCCGTACTCGCTCGACCGGCTCGGCCGGGACGTGGTGGAGCTGCTGGACGCCCTCGGCCTGCAGCGGGTCCACGTGCTGGGGCTCTCGCTCGGCGGGATCGTGGCCCAGTGGCTCGGCATCCACCTGCCCGAGCGCGTCGACCGCCTCGTGCTGTCCAACACCGCCGCCTACCTCGGCCCGCCGCAGCGGTGGGACCAGCCGATCGCGGACCTGCTGGCCGCCCCCGACATGCGGGACACCGCGCAGACCTTGTTGCGCAACTGGTTCCCGCCGCACCTGCTCGACGGGGACGAGGTGGTCGAGGGGTTCCGCCGCACCCTGCTCGCCACCCCGCCGGAGGGCGTGGCCGGCAGCTGGGCCGCGGTGCGCGACTACGACCTGCGCCGCACCGCCTCCCTGATCACCAGCCCGACGCTGGTCATCGCGGGCGAGCACGACACCGTCACCTCCGCCGCCCACGGCGAGGAGCTCGCCGCGATCGTGCCCGGCGCGCGGCTCGTCCTGCTGCCCACGGTGCACATGGCCAACGTCGAGGCGCCGGTGGAGTTCCTCGACGCCGTGATCGGCTTCCTCACCGAGTGACTCGTGAGCTCAGGCCGTCGCCCGCACGATCAGCCGGGTCGGCAGGATCACTCGCCGCCTGCCCGGCCTGCCCTCGATGGCGTCGACCATGAGCGTGGCGAGGTGGCGGCCCATCGCCTCGGCGGGTTGGGCCACGGTGGTGAGCGGCGGCCGGTGGCGGGCGCTGTTCGGGTCGTCGCCGAACCCGACCACGGCGACGTCGCGGGGCACCCGGACCCGCGCGGTCCGCAGCGCGCGCATCGCCCCCATCGCGGCGGTGTCGGACGCGGCGACCACCGCGTCGATCGGCACGCCCCGCCCGAGCAGCTCGGCCATCGCGCGCTCGCCGCCGTCCTCGGTGTAGTCGCTCTCGGCGATGCGCCGCTCGTCGACGGGCAGCCCGGCCCGGGCGAGCCCTTCGCGGTACCCGGCGAGCCGGTCGATCGCCGACCGCATCGACGGCACACCCGTGATCATCGCGATCGCGCGCCTGCCCTTGCCGTGCAGGTACTCCACGGCCTGCGCGACCCCGCGCGCGTTGTCCGCGTCGACGTACCGGGCGCCGGCGACGCCGAACGGCTTGCCCATGAACACCACGGGCACGCCGGTCTCGGTGAGCTGGGTGCCGAGCGGGTCGCCGCGGCGCGGGGCGATGAGCATGACGCCGTCGACGTGCCGGCTCGCGACGTAGTTGCGCAGCCACACCCGGTCGTCCGGGGAGCGGGCGACGATCAGGATGAAGTGGAACGGCGTCGTCGCCAGCCGGGCGGTGACGCCGTGGACCAGCCCCGCGAAGAACGGCTCGCCGAACACGTGGTCCTGGTCCTCGGGGATCACCACCCCGACCGTGTCCGATCGGCTGGTGACGAGCTGGCGCGCGGCCAGGTTCGGCACGTAGCCGGTCTCTGCGATGGCCGCGCGCACGGTCCGCTCCAGCTCGGGGCTCACCGGCGTGGAACCGCGGACCACCCGCGAGACGGTCGACGGCGAGACGCCCGCCCGCCGGGCGACCTCGCTCAGCGTCGGTCGGCGGCTCCGCTCCGGCTTGATGGCGACCTCCTCGACCCGGGACCGCCGATCACCCGGTGATGCCGTTCGCCCGCGCGACGCCGGCGAACCAGCGGGCGCTGTCCTTCGGGGTGCGCTGCTGCGTGGCGTAGTCGACGTGCACGAGCCCGAACCGGCGCGCGTACCCCCACGCCCACTCGAAGTTGTCCATCAGCGACCACACGAAGTAGCCGCGCAGGTCGACGCCGTCGGCGATCGCCCGCGCCGCCGCCCGGAAGTGGCCGACGAGGAAGTCGATGCGCTGCTGGTCGCGCACCCGCCCGTCGGCGTCGACGACGTCGGCGAAGGCCGCGCCGTTCTCGGTGACGAAAAGCGGCGGGGCGTCGTAGTCGCGCGAGACGCGCACCAGGGTGTCGTACAGGCCGTCCGGGTGGATCTCCCAGCCCATCTCGGTGCGCGGGGCGCCGGTGCGCACCTTCTCCACGTCGGGGGCGAGCACCCAGGAGGCGTCGCGCTCGAAGTCCTCGTCCGGCTTCCCGCCGCGCACCACGTGGCGGGTGTAGTAGTTGACCCCCAGCACGTCGAGCGGCACCGCGATCTGCTTCTCGTCGCCGTCGCGGATGTGCGCCGTGCCGGCGATCGGCTCCAGGTCGGCGAGCACGTCGGCCGGGTAGCGCCCGGCGAGGAGCGGGTCGAGGAACAGTCGGTTGCTCTGGCCGTCGACGCGGCGGGCGGCCTCGGCGTCGGCCGGGTCGGCGCTGGCCGCGACGGTGGGGTAGAGGTTCAGCGTGATGCCGTAGCGCAGGTCGGGGCGGGTCGAGCGCATCGCCTCGACGGCGAGGCCGTGCCCGAGCAGCAGGTGGTGGGCGGCCCGCAGCGACGCGGCGGGGTCGCGCCTGCCGGGCGCGTGCACGCCGGAGGCGTAGCCGAGGAACGCCGAGCACCACGGCTCGTTCAGCGTGGTCCAGTCGGGGATGCGGTCGGCGAAGCGCTCGTGGACCGCGGCGGCGTACTCGGCGAACCGCAGCGCGGTGTCGCGCTCGGGCCAGCCGCCCGCGTCCTCGAGGGCCTGCGGCAGATCCCAGTGGTAGAGCGTGACCCACGGCCGGATCCCGGCCGCGTGCAGCTCGTCGAGCAGCCGGTCGTAGAAACCCACCCCGCCCGGGTGCAGCGGCCCGCGCCCCTGCGGCTGCAGCCGCGGCCAGGCCAGCGAGAACCGGTAGGCGCCGATGCCGAGCTCCCGCATCAGCCCGACGTCCTCGCGGTAGCGGTGGTAGTGGTCGCACGCGACGTCGCCGGTGTCGCCGTCGCGGACCGCGCCGGGGGTGTGGGAGAACGTGTCCCAGATCGAGGCGCCGCGGCCGTCCTCGGTGGCGGCGCCCTCGATCTGGTAGGCGGCCGTGGCGGTGCCCCAGACGAAGCCGTCGGGGAACGTGATCGGTTCGGTCACGGGGAAAGGGTCCTCTCGGTCAGTACAACCAGCGCTCGCTGCTCGGCACCAGCGCGTCCAGCTCCGGCCACAGCTCGTCGGGGATCGGGTGCCGGGCGAGCGCGACGCACTCGTCGACCCGCTCGGGGCGGGAGAACCCGACGATCGTGGAGTCGACCCGCTCGTCGCGGATCGAGAACTGCAGCGCCGCGGCGGCGAGCGGCACCCCGTGGCGGGCGCAGGCGTCCTCCATCGCGCGCACCGCGGCCAGCACCTCGGGGTGGGCCTCCTGGTAGGCGTAGCGGGTGGAGCCCGCGCTGCCGGTGGCGAGGATCCCGCCGCCGTAGACGGCCGCGTTCACCACCGCGACCCCCTGCGCGACGGCCGCGTCCAGCAGCGCGTCCGCCGAGCGGTCCAGCAGCGTCCACCGGTTGTGCGTGATCAGCGCCTCGAACGCGCCGGTCTTCACGTACCGCTCCATCAGCCCGACCGGCCCTCCGGCCACGCCGATGTGCGCGGCGATGCCCTCGTCCCGGATCCGCAGCAGCTCCTCGACCGGCCCGCCCGCTGCCATCCCCTCCTCGAAGGAGATGTGCTCGGGGTCGTGCAGGTACAGAAGCGGCACCCGGTCGACGCCCAGCCGTTGCAGGCTCTCCTCGATCGACCGGCGCACCCGGGCCCCGGAGAAGTCGCCCGAGGCGTCCTGGTCCACCTTCGTGGCGAGCACGAACCCGTTCGGCACCCCACCGACCTGCGCCAGCGCGGCGCCGATGCGCCGTTCGCTCGCGCCCCCGCTGTAGTCGTTCGAGGTGTCGAGGAACGTGATCGGCCCGGCGAGCACCCGCAGCACCGTCTCGATAGCCCGCTGTTCGGGCACCTCGTAGCCGAAGTTGTCGGGCATGCTGCCCAGCGGCGCGCCGCCCGCGCACACCGCGGACACGGTGAGCCCCGTGCCGCCCAGCGGACGCAGCCACCCGCGCTCGGCCATGCGTGTTCTCCTCCCGGGTCGGCTCGGACGGCACCGGCGGCCGACGCGCGGCCGAGGGAATGCTGTCGGGGTGTGACAGCGCTGTCAAGGCGGTCGGGCTCGGTGTCTCGCGCCTCGTCGGGTGGCTCCTGAAAACGTTGGCGGCCGTCTGCCGGTCCCGGGGGACTCGTCCCGGTTGATCCGGCACCCCCGACGTCGCCCGCGGGTCGTGCTGCCGCTGATCGCGCCGGCGAACGTTCACCTCCGGTCGTACGGGCACGCGCCGGGCGTGCGGGGCTCGACCGACGGGCCGCCGGGCGCCGCCTGCCGAACAGGGACCTGTGACGGGCGGCCCCGCAACGTGAAGGCGGCCATGCCGCGATTCGAGGCGACCCGCGCGGGCTCCGCGGAACCCGACGGCGCACGCGCGCTACAGATAGGCGGCGGCCGTCGAATCCGGCCCCACGCCGAACCTCGCCAGCGCGTGGGAGAACTCCCCCTTCTCATGCGCGCCGACCAGCGTGACCGCGACGTCGCGGAGCTTCGTGTTCGTGTTCTGCGAGGCGGCCTTGAGCAACTGGAACCCCCGCGCCGAGTCGCATCCGACGTGGCGCATCAGCAGACCCTGCGCCTGCCCGATCACCTGGCGGTTCTCGATCGCCTGGGTCAGCTGCTCGACGAGCTGCCAGCTGTCGTGGAAGAGCTTGGCGTTGTCGAAGACGACGCCGGCGTGCAGCGTCAGCAGCAGCACGATGTCGTGGACGGTCTCGTCGAACCGGTGGGGCTCGGTCGAGTACAGCGTCAGCACGGCGGGGGAGGCCGCCCGCTGCGCCGGCACCGGGATCACCAGGCAACTCCGGTACCCCTCGGCCGCGCGGCGGGCGGAGAAGCGCGGCCACCGCTGGTCGGTGTGCGTGTCGTCGAGGCGGCGCGGTTCGCGGTGCTGCAGCGCCTCGATGATCGGGCCGAGTTCACAGACCGACGGCACCGGGAGACCGTCGCGCCCGTTCGCGGCCGCGGCGACCGTCTCGGCGTCGGAGTCCACCCGGATGGTGACGCTGGCCGCGGCGCAGCCCGGGACGGTGCCCACCAGGCGGGCGGCGAACCGATCCAGCGCGCCGACCGCGTCGTCGTCGTCGACCAGCCGCGACACCTCGGCCAGCTCCTGGGCCACGGTGAGCAAGCGCTCGGCCGCGTCCGCCATACCCGAACCTCCGTCCCGTGGCGAGCCGCCACCGTACCGGGAGGCCGTTGCGCCCGCCCCCGGTCGCGCCGCGCCGGGGCCCAGACCTGGCCAGTCCGTGTCAACGCCAGTACTCTCGGTCGAGTCGCGGTTGTGCAGCCAGCCGGGCAGTCCTGCCAGCCGCTCGTGGTGTGCGGAAACCGTCGCCTGGTCCGGCGCTGTCGAAGTCACAGCCCACCGGTCCACCGCATCGTTCGCCCCCTGCGCCTCTACCAGAGGTCGTTGATGATCAATCTTCGTGTCCCCGTCCCGCCCGCGCGGCTTCCCGCCACGCGCGGCGCCGCCTCGTGATCGAGCCCCCGGTCGAGCCGATCAGGGTTGTCGTCACCCGCGCCCAGCCGTCCGTGCTCCTCGTGCAGGTCCACGGTGAGCTCGACATGGCCACGGCGCCCTGCCTGCAGGAACAACTCCTCCCCGCCCTCGAGCGGGACGGGCACTCCGTCCTCGTGGTGGATCTGACCCGCGTGCCGTTCCTGGCCGCCGCCGGCATCGCCGTGCTCCTGCGGCTGCGCGCCCTCGCCCGGGAACGGGACGTGGCGCTGCGCATCGTGGCCGCCCACCGTCCCGTCACCCGGCCGCTGAGCCTGCTGGGCCTCGACTCCGCGCTCGAGCTGCTGCCCACGCGCGAGCAGGCGCTCGGCGCCGTCCCGGTCGACCACCGCTGACGGTTGTGAGCTCCGAGACAAACGCTCGCCTCTGACGTCGACGTCAGCTCTGAGCGTGGCGGCGACCTGCCCGATGGGGCAGGAGGTCTCGACAGGCGGATCCCGTGACGAGCCTGTTCGACCGCTACCGGCTCGGCGAGCTCACCCTGCCCAACCGCGTCGTGATGGCGCCCATGAGTCGTGTCCGCGCCACCGCCGACGGGCGGGCGACCCCCGCGATGGCGAGCTACTACGCCCAGCGCGCCACCGCCGGCCTCGTCGTGAGCGAGGGCGTGCACCCCAACCGGGTCGGCCGGTCCAACCCCGGCGCGCCGGGGCTGGTCACCGACGAGCACGTGGCCGCGTGGCGGCCGGTGACCGCGGCCGTCCACGTCAACGGCGGCCGGATCTTCGCCCAGATCATGCACGGCGGCCGCGTGTCCCACCCCGACACCACCGGGTTGCAGCCGGTCGGGCCGTCCGCCGTCCCGGCCGTCGGGGACGCGCCGCGGTGCCGAGGCCGGCTTCGACGGCGTCGAGCTGCACGGCGCCAACGGCTACCTGATCTCGCAGTTCCTGTCGTCGAACGCCAATCTGCGCACCGACGCCTACGGCGGCCCGGTCGCGCACCGCATCCGGTTCGCGGTGGAGGCGGTCGAGGCGACCGTCGACGCCATCGGCGGGCCGCGCACGGGCATCCGGCTCTGGCCCGGGGCGGGCTGCTGGGGCGTCGAGGAGACCGACGTGCCCGAGCTGTACACCGCCCTGCTCACCGAGCTGAACCGCCTCGACCTGGCCTACGTCCACCTCGAGGGGACCACCGACGAGGACACGCTGCTCCTGCTGCGCAAGACCTGGGACGGCGCCCTGATCCGTCAACCCGACACCCCCGATGGGGCCGCGGCGGACCGACCTCGAGCAGGCCGATCGCCGGCTGGGCCTCGGCGCGGACCTCATCAGCTTCGGCCGCGCGTTCATCAGCAACCCGGACCTGGTCGAGCGCCTGCGCGCGGGCCTGCCGGTGGCCGACGACGACGAAGCGACCTGGTACCAGGGCGGCCTCGCCGGCTACCTCGACTACCCGACCTACCGGCACACCGCCTGACGGGCGGGGGAGCGCAAGGTCACCTTCCCCGGCGCGGTCCCGTGCGCCTATGGTTAGCCTTCCTTAAGTCGATCGGAGGGCGGAGCTGGATGCGGGTCGTCGCGTTCGGATACATGACGTGGGGGAGACGCACGATCGAGGCCGTGCTCGAGGCGGGCCACGAGGTCCCCCTGATCGTCACCCACCCCGACGGCGACGACGCGTACGAGAAGATCTTCAACGAGTCGGTGGCCGAGCTCGCCGCCGACCGGGGCATCCCGGTGCTGGTGCGCGAGCGCGCCGCGGACGCCGAGGTCCGCGACGCCATCACCGCTGCCGAACCCGACGCCATGGTCGTGGCGAACTGGCGCACCTGGCTGCCGCCGGAGGTCTTCTCGGTCCCGCGCCTGGGCACGGTGAACGTGCACGACGCGCTGCTGCCCGCCTACGCCGGGTTCGCCCCGCTCAACTGGGCGCTGATCAACGACGAGCGCGAGGTCGGGGTCACCGCCCACCTGATGAACGCCGAGTTCGACGCGGGCGACATCCTGCTGCAGCGCTCGACCCCGGTCACCGACGACGACACCGTCGTCGACCTGTTCGACCGCACGCTGGCCATGTTCGGCCCGATCGCGGTGGAGGCGTTGGAGCTGGTGGCGTCCGGGCGGGCGCGACCGGTCCCGCAGGACCGGCGGGCGGCGTCGTACTTCCACCGCCGCAGCGAGGAGGACAACCGCATCGACTTCTCGTGGCCGGCGCGCGACATCTTCAACCTGGTGCGCGCGCAGGTCGACCCGTACCCGAACGCCTACTGCTTCTACCGCGGGCAGCGGCTGCGCGTCCTGAAGGCCTCCGTCACCGAGGACGCGATCGGCGGGACGCCGGGGCGGGTCGTCATCCGGCGCGGCCGCGGGGTCGTGGTGGTCGCGGGCGCCGACGCGCGGCGGGGCCGCAACCGCGGCCTGCTGCTCGAGCGGCTCCGCACCGACGACGGGCGGGAGTTCGACGCCGCCGACTTCTTCCCCCGCATGGGTGGCTACCTGACCTCCCACCCCTGAGACACCGAGGAATCGATGACGTCCACCTGGGAACACCGCCTCGTCGCCCTGTGCGCCGCGGCGCTCGCGCTCGTCGCGACCGCCTGCGGCTCCGCGCAGCAGGCTCCCGCGCCGGAGGCCGGCCCGACGCGGGTCTTCGCCGCCGACAACGGCGAGATCACGATCCCGGTCGCACCGCAGCGCGTCGTCGCGACCGGCTACGCGGTGCCCGCGCTCATCGAGGCGGGCGCCCCGCTCGTCGGCATCTCGACGTGGGAACGGGGCATCCCGCTCATGACGCCCGAGGACCGGGCCACCTACGACCGGTTGGAGAAGGTCGCGGGCGAGCTCGCGTCGGAGACCGACTACGAGGCGATCGCGACCGTCCAGCCCGACCTCATCGTGATCGGGGTGCCCGCCCCGGTCCTCGCCGACGTCGACGTGGCCCGCCTGGAGTCGCTGGCGCCGGTCGTGGCGATCGGCCCGACCATCCCCTCGGACTGGCGCGAGGTGTCGCGCAAGCAGGCGGACGCGGCGGGTGTGCTGCCCGCGCTGGAGGCGCTGCGCGCCGACTACGAGGCCAGGGCCGCCGAACTCGCGCAGAAGTACGCCCCGGTGGTGGAGGGCCTGCGGTTCGGCCACGTCGGCGCGTACGGGCAGATCACCAACGGCACCTTCCAGCGCGAGTTCGACGGCTCGTGGGGGACGAACATCCTCAACGACGTCGGTGTTCGGTACTACGGCCAGGTCGAGGAGGCCGGCCCCGGGTCGGGGCAGGTCAGCGAGTACGTCTCGCTCGAGGAACTCGGGGATGCGTTCCGGGAGGCCGACGTGATCACCTACAGCGTCGACCCCGACGGGACGCCGAAGGACTCGGTGCAGCAGGTCCTCGACTCGCCGCTGTGGCCGAACCTGCCCGCGGTGCAGGCGGGCCGGACGATCCCGATCCGCTACACCGAGGCGGCGACCTACCGGAGCGCGCTGCGCACGCTCGACGCGATCGACGAGGCGCTCGCGCAGCTCGCGACCCCGGCGTCGTGACGCCCGTGGACCGACGACGAGAGGAGACCCACCGGTGAGCAGGGCGATCGTGCAGGACCGTGCGGCCCCGCTGGCCGACCGGCTGGCCGCCGCGAAGGCCGGTGCGGACGGGGTGCGGGTGCCGTACCGGATCGGGATCCGCGAGCTGGTCGTGCTGCGCACCGAGCGGCTCACCCCGACGCTGATCCGGCTCACCCTGGGTGGTCCGGGCATCGAGGGCTTCGAAAGCCACGTGCCCGAGGAACACGTCCGACTGATCTTCCCGGACGAGGACGGGCAGCTGCGGTTGCCGGAGGCGAACGGCGACGTGCTGCGCTGGCCGCGGCCGTTCCCCGTGTCGCGCGAGTACACCGTCCGCCGGTTCGACCCGGACGCGGGCGAGCTCGACATCGACGTCGCGGTGCACCGCGGCGGCGTCGCGTCCGACTGGGCCGAGTCCGTCGAGCCCGGCGCGCGGGTGCCGGTGGCGGGCCCACCCGGCGGGTTCGTCGTGCCGCGGCACCACGACCGCTACCTGTTCGCCGGCGACCTGACCGCGCTGCCGCAGATCGCGCGCTACCTGGAACAGCTGCCGAGCACCGCCGGCGGGTGGGCGATCGTGGAGGTCGCCGACGCGGGCGAGGAGATCCCGCTCGCGGCCCCGCCCGGGTTCCGGGTGCGGTGGGTGCACCGCGGCGAGCTCCCACCCGGCGCCGGGGACGGGCTGGCCCGCGCCGTGCGCGAGGTCGACCTGCCGCGGGAGGGGCGGACGTTCGTGTGGGTCGCGGGCGAGGCCGACGCCGTGCGCCCGCTGCGCCGCTGGGTCAAGGAGCTCGGCCTCCCCGCGGGCGACGTCCGCATCTGTGGCTACTGGAAGCGCGGCGTGGCCGACTACGACGACTGACCTCGTTCGCGCGTCTCCCGGACCGCCTCCCACGTGCGCCTGACCCACGTGCTCGGCGACGTGCCGTTGAGCAGGTGATCGCCGAGCACGGTCTGGCGCGTGATCACGGGGTTGTGCGAGGCGAGCGTGCGGGCGTTTCGCCAGTGCCGGTCGAGGCGGAAGCGCTCGGTCACCGCTGACGCCCCGCCGACCTCGAACAGCTCGGTGGTCAGGCCGAGGACCAGCTCGATCACGGCGGCCTGGGCGGCGAAGACGGCGGCGTCGGCGGCGTCCCCCGCCCCACGCTCGAGGACGCCCACGGCAGCGAGGGTGGTCGCGGTCGCGGCGAACGACTTGCTCTGCACCCGGCCGACGACCTGCTGCACCTGGGGGTCGAGCCGCGGTCGCGGGTGTGCCGGGTTGGCCAGGTTGCGGGTGCGCTGCGCGACGTAGGCGACCGCGTCGGCGACGGCGGCCTGGCCGATGCCCGCCAGGGTCGCGAGGTGCACGAGCTGGTAGATCGCCGCCTGGGACGAGGGGCGGGGCGCGCCGTTCTCGTACGGCTCGACGTCCTCATCGGCGATCGGCACGTCCTCGAACACGGTGGTGCCACTGCCGGTGAGGCGCTGGCCGAATCCGTCCCAGTCGTCGAGGCGCCGCACACCGGGCGCCGTGGCCGGCACGAGGACGATCGCGCTGTGGTCGCCGTCGACGGTCGCGGTGGTGAGGATCCAGTCGGCGAACAGCGAGCCGGTGGAGTAGAACTTGCGGCCGTCGAGCCGCCAGCCGCCATCGACGCGGCGGACCGTCGTCGCGTTCTGCCAGAACGACGGGCTGGACTCCTCGCTCTGCGCGTTGCCGACGAGCGCCCCGTCGACGATGCGGCGCAGCCAGCGCTTGCGGTTGTCGGGATCGGCGTGCCCGAGCCGGGACTCGACGAACCCGATGTGCCCGCGCAGCAGCTGCGGCAGGTTCGAGTCGGCCCGGCCCAACGCGATGAGCTGGCGGAAGAGCTGCGTGAGCGTCGCGCCGAGCCCGCCGTCCTCCTCCGGAACCCGGATCCGCCCGAACCCGGCCGCGCGCAGCCACTCGACCTCCTGGAACGGCAGACGGCGCTGCGCCTCACGCTCCAACGCGCCCGCCGCGATGCGCTCGTAGACGGGACCGAACCGCGCGTCCAGGGCCTCGTCGGTGGTCATGCCGCCGCCAGCCGGGGGAGGGCGGTCAGGAGCCGCTGGGTGTAGGGGTCTTGCGGCCGCTCGAAGACCTCGTTGGCATCGCCGTGCTCGACGATCCTCCCCTCCCTCATCACGAGGATCCGGTCGCTCATGTGGTGGATCACGCCGAGGTCGTGGGAGATGAACAGGTAGCTCACGCCCAGCTCGTCCTGCAGGTCGGTGAGCAGGTCGAGCACCTGGGCCTGGATGGAGACGTCGAGCGCGGACACCGGCTCGTCGCAGACGATGACCTGCGGTTCCGGCGCCAGCGCACGGGCGATCGCGACGCGTTGGCGCTCCCCGCCGGACAGGCGCAGCGGCGCGGCGTCGAGCCGCTCGGCGCCCAGGCCGACCTGGTCGAGCAGCCGGACGGCGCGGGCCCGGGCCTCCTCGGTGGACGCGGGCGGTCGCGGGCCGGTGGACAGGGCGTCGACGAGCAGCCGGCCCACCGACCAACGCGGGTCGAACGAGCTGAGCGGGTCCTGGTAGACGACGCCGATCTGCCGGCGCCGGCCGCGCCGCTGCGCCGGCGTCAGCGCCGACCACGGCTCACCGTGCAGCAGCACCTCGCCCGCGGTCGGTTCGAGCAGGGCCAGCGCCATGCGGGCGGTGGTGGTCTTGCCCGAGCCGGACTCGCCGACGATGCCGAGCGTCTCGCCCGGGAACAGCTGGAACGACACGTCGTCGACGACGGTGCGGTCGACCTTGTCGGGCCCGGTGTAGACCTTGGTGAGCCCGCGCGCGTCGAGCACGGGGTGGCTGCGGTCGATCTGCACGCGTTCCCGCCGCACCACCGGCTGGCCCGGGGCGGGGCGGACCAACCGCTGCCCGCGGGTGTGCTCGGAGGGCACCGCGTCGAGCAACGCCTGCGTGTACGGGTGCCCCGGCCGGTGCAGCACGTCGTCGGCGGGGCCGTGCTCGACGATCTCGCCCTGCCGCATGACGGCGACGTGGTCGGCCATGCGGGCGACCACCGACAGGTCATGGCTGATCATGATGAGGGCGCGGCCGCGGGCCTTGCCCTCGGCCAGGAGGTCGAGCACCTGGGCCTGCACGGTCACGTCGAGCGCGGTGGTGGGCTCGTCGGCGATCAGCAGGGGAGGATCGAGCGCGATCGCCGAGGCGATGAGTGCCCGCTGGCGCAGGCCACCGGAGAGCTCGAAGGGCCGCTGGCGGGCCCTGACCTCCGGCTCCGGCACGCCGACGGCTCGAAGCAGCTCCACCGCGGCCGTCGCGCACTCGGCGCGGGTGCCGCGGCCGTGCACGCGCAACGGCTCGGCCACCTCGTCGCCGACGCGGCGCTGCTGGTCGAGGGAGACCAGCGCGTCCTGCAGGACGTAGCCGATCTCGCGCCCGCGGATGGCCCGCCACGAGCGTTCGCTGCGGTGCAGCAGGTCGCGGCCGGCGAACTCGATGCGCTCGGCCGTGACTCGGGCGCCGGGCCCGGTCAGCCCGACCAGGGTGCGCGCGGTGACCGACTTGCCGGAGCCGGACTCGCCCACGATCGCGAGGCACCGGCCGGGGGCGACGGTGAACGACACCCCGCGCACCACCTCCCGCTCACCGAAGCGGACCCGGAGGCCTTCCACGCGCAGCAGCGGGGACGAGACCTCCGTGACGGGCGCCGGTACGGCGGTCCCGTGGGTGCCGGCGGTCATCGCGTCGCTCCTTCCAGTCGCAGTTGCAGGGTGCGGCCCAGGGACGTGACGGCGATCGCGAAGAGCACGATCACCAGTCCGGGCAGGATCGCGAGCCACCACGACGTCGTGATGTGGTTGCGGCCCGAGTCGAGCAGCGCGCCCCACTCCGGGCTGGGCGGCGGCACTCCCAGGCCGAGGAACGCCAGGCTCGAGGCCCAGACGATCGACTGCCCGATTCCGAGGGTGGCGACGGCGACGAGCGGCCGCATCGCGTTGGGCAGCAGGTGCCGCCGGAACACCGTCCACGGGCCGTGGCCCAGCGCCTGCGCCGACTCGATGTAGCCGGCCTCCTTCACGGCCAGCACCTGCCCGCGCACCATGCGCGCGTAGCCGGGCATCGAGCCGACGCCGACCGCGACGATGGAGGTGGTGACCGACGGCCCGTAGACCGCGACGATGAGCAGCGCGGCGAGCAGCGACGGGAACGCGAAGGTCACCTCGAGGATCCGGTTGATGACGGCGTCGACCACTCCTCCTGCCAGCGCCGCGGTCGCGCCGAGCACGATCGCCAGCACCATCGACACCCCGGTGGCAGCGAGCCCGATGCCGAGCGAGAGCCGGGTCCCGTGGATCACGCGGGTGAGCAGGTCGCGGCCGGCCTCGTCGGTGCCGAACGGGTGCTGCCACGACGGTGCGGCCAGCGCGTTGGGCAGGTCGATCCGGGTGGGTGTGTCGCCGGTGAGCAGCTCGGGGGCCACCGCGGCGACGAGGACCAGCGCGACGAACCCGCCGGCCGCGACGGTGCCGGGGCGGACGGGCAGCCCGGTGGTGCTGCGAGTACCGGTGGTGGTGCGGGTGAGGACGCTCATGAGAGGCGCAGCCTGGGGTCGACGAGGGTGTAGGCGAGATCGACGAGGAGGTTGGCGACGACGTAGACCGCCGCCACCACGAGCACGGTCCCGGCTACGGTGGGGATATCGCGGTTGTTCACCGCGGTGACGAGCACCTGCCCGATGCCGGGCCGGCCGTAGATGTTCTCCACGATCACCGAGCCGGACACGAGCGCGCCCAGGGCCCAACCGGACAAGGTGATGCCGGGCAGCACGGCGTGGCGCAGCGCGTGCCGCAGGCGGACTGCGGCGTCGCTCATCCCGCGGGTGCGGGCGGTGGTGATGAAGGGCTGGTCGAGCACCTTGTGGAACTCCTCGCGCAGGACCTGCCCGAGGAACCCCGAGAGCGGGATGGCGAGGGTGAGCACCGGCAGCACCGTGCCGGCCGGCCCGTCGCCCCCGATCACCGGGAAGATCGGGATCTTCACCGCGAACGCGACGAGCAGCAGCATCCCGACCCAGTAGTGCGGCAGGCTCGCGGTGAACGCCTCGAGCGAGGCGCCGAGCTCGCCGAGGAACCGGCCGCGTTGCACGGTCAGCACCGTGACCGTCACGGCGATCACCCACGCGACGGCGAGCGCGCCCAGCGTGAGGATCACGCTCGGCACGAGCTGCGCCCCGATCACGTCGGTGACCGGCCGGAACTCGGTGTAGGAAGTGCCGAGGTCGCCGCGCAGCAGCCCGGTCAGGTAGTCCAGGTACTGCAACAGGAGCGGGCGGTCGAAGCCGAACTGCGCGTTGACCGCGGCGATCTCCTCGGGCGGCCACTCCTGGTCGCGGCCGTTGCGCACGTTGAGGATCACGGTCGCGCGGTCGCCGGGCAACAGCAGCTGGACGAAGAACGTGATCGACGCGGCTACCAGCAGCACCAGCACCGCGGACGCGAGCTTGGTCCCGAACCGGCGGACCACCGGGGCCTTCATCGCGCTCACTCCACGAGGTAGGCGTCGGAGAAGACCGGCTCGCCCTGGCTGTGCTCCAACCAGAAGTCCTTCACCCTGTTCGACGCGGCGACGAGCGTGTTCTGGGTGTAGAGGCCGACCCCTGCGGCGTCGTCGGAGATGATGTGCTGGGCTTGCCGGTACAGCTGCGAGGCGCGCTGGGGGTCGGTCGAGGTGTTCGCCTCGTGGATCACCCGCGCGAGGTCCGGGTTGGTGTAGAAGGACCGGTTGTTGCCGTTGGGCTTTTCGGGAGTGCTGGGCCGCCAGACGATCCAGAGGATGGCCGGGCTCGGGCTCGTCCAGTACGAGGGCATCGCGTCGTAAGTGGACGGGTCGGAGTACCGGCCGCTGTTGAGCTCGGCACGGGTGGCGGGCACCAGCTGGACGTCGAAGCCGACCTGCCTCCACTGCTCCTGCAGCGCCTGCAGGACCGTGGCGCCCTCGGAGGTGAAGATCGAGCCGGGGCTGTAAACGAGCCTGACCGTGAGCGGCGCGCCGTCCTTGGTGCGGATGCCGTCGGGGGTGCGCCCGGTCCAGCCGGCCCGGTCGAGCAGCGCGTTCGCCCTGGCCTGGTCGAACGGGTACGCCTCGGCGACCTCCGCGTCGTAGTCGGGCGTGGACTGGCTGACCGCCGGGTTGCCCTCGTAGGGGATCACGCCGTGGAAGCCGGCCTCGACCGCTCCCTTGCGGTCGGCGCCGTGGGCGAAGGCCTGCCGGACCAGCTTGTCGGTGAACACGCCGGCCACGGTGTTGAGGTAGAAGGACACCGGCTTGCCGGGCGTGATGTAGCGGATCGTCGTCTCGAACCGCGACCGGGCGTCCTCCCAGTGGACCGTCGGGATCTCGTAGACGACGTCGCTCTGCCCGGTGGTGAGCGAGGCGTAGCGCGACAGCGCGTCGGGCACGAACTTCCAGCGCAGCTCGTCGACGTGTGCGGGGCCCTCGTGCTTGGCGGTCGCCGGCCAGGAGGTGTAGTCCGGGTTCTTCTTGAACACCACCTCCTGGCCCCGGCGCCACTCCTCGACGATGAACGCGCCGGAACCGACCGGCTTCTCGCAGTTCTCCGCCGCGCTGCGGGTGCGCAGCGCGGTCGGCGACTGGATGCCGAAGTAGCCCTGGGTGATCAGGGTGAGGAACTGCGGATACGGGGCATTGAGGTGGATGGCGACGCGGGTCGGGTCGATCGCCTCGGCCGCCCGGTAGTAGGGGTCGAGGGAGACCTTCGCCGTTCCGTTGATCTCGGTGGCCATCCACTGGTCGAAGTTGAACGCCACCGCTTCCGCGTCGAGGGGGGTGCCGTCGGTGAACCGCACGCCCTCCTTGAGGGTGAACGTGTAGGTCAGCCCATCCGGGGACACCGTCCACGACGTCGCGAGCCACGGCTTGATCGAACCGTCGGTGTCCAGCGTGACCAGGTTGTCGAGCACCTGGCGGGAGATGTAGGCCTGCTGGATCCAGCCGCCGAAGATGCAGGGCGGCTCCTGGACGTGGGCGTAGGTGATGGTGCCGCCCTCGACGCGGGTGCCGCCGCCTGCGGCGGAAGCGCCGGCGCAGGCCGCCAGCACCGAACCCACCAGTGCGAGTCCGATGCCGGCTACGCCAGCGCGGCGGAACGGGCGGAATCTGGTCATGACGGGTCCTTCGCGGAACGGGTGGCGGACTCGGCCGGCAGGTGCTTGCCGCCGCGGTAGCGGGCGCCGTGGTGCCGGTCGGGCAGGCGGTCGCCCGCGCCGAAGATGCGGTGGCGCAGTGACTCGGTCTCGTCGTAGGTGCTGCGCAGCCGGCCGCGGGCGCGCAGCTCGGGCGCGACGAGCTCGATGAAGTCCTTCGCGGTGTCGAAGGAGTGGTACTGGAGGAGGTTGATGCCGTCGATGTCGAGCTCGTCGAGCCAGCGCTCGATCTCGTCGGCGACGTGCTGCGGGGCGCCGACCACGAACAAAGGGCGGCGCGCGAGGTCGCCGAAGCCTGCCAGGTACTCGCCGACGGTCTGCCCGGGCTGCATCCGCTGGTAGCGGCCCGAGCGCCCTTCGGCGAGATCGGGCACCTGCTCCAGCGGCAGGTCCGGCGGGTAGGCGGTGGGGTCCCACGGCAGCCCGGCGTGAGCGAGGTAGCCCTCCCGGTCGGTCAGCTCCTGATAGCGGGCGAGCTTCGCGCGAGCCGCGGCCTCGGTCGGGGCGACGACGACCCCGGCCGTGGTGATGACCTTGAGGTCGCCCCTCGCGCGGCCGGCGTCGACCGCGGCCTGCTTCAGCCGGGCCGCGAGCCGCCGGATGTGGTCCTCGGTCGGCCCGCCGGTGAACACGACCTCCGCGTGCTTACCGGCGAACGCCGTCCCGGCCGGGGACGAGGTTGCGGTGAACAGCACCGGGGTGCGCTGCCGGCTGGGGGAGGGAAGGTGCGGTCCCTCGACCGCGAAGTACGTGCCGTTGTGGTGGATCGGGCGGATCCTGGCCGGATCGGCGAACACGTTGTGCTCGCGGTCGGCGATGATCGCGTCGTCGTCCCAGGAGCCCTCCCACAGCTTGTACAGGACGTCGAGGTATTCGTCGGCGATCTCGTACCGGTTGTCGTGCTCGATCTCGTCGGACAGCCCGTGGTTGCGCGCGGCGTTGGGCAGGTACGAGGTGACGATGTTCCAGCCGACCCGGCCCTTCGTGAGGTGGTCGAGCGTCGAGGCCCGGCGCGCCCACGCGAAGGGCGGTTCGTACGTCGTGGAGAAGGTGATCCCGAAGCCGAGGTGCTTCGACACCGCGGCCATCGCCGGGACGACCATCGCCGGGTCGTTGTTGGGGATCTGCAGGCCTTGGCGGATCGCGGTGTCGGCCGAGCCGCGGAAGGTGTCGTAGGTGCCGACGACATCGGCGAGGAACACCGCGTCGAACCCGCCGGCGTCCAGCAGCTGCGCGAGCTCGATCCAGTACTCGATGTCGGTGAACCGCTCGCGGTTGTTGTGGGGGAGCCGCCACAGTCCGTGTGTGATATGGCTCACGCAGTTCATCTCGAACAGGTTGAGGATGAGGCGCTTCGCTGTCATCGAGCGAATCCTTCGTGGTGGTCGGTGGATCGCGCAGAACGCGGACCGCGTGCGACTGTCCGTGCGCGCGGAAATGTCGGGAAATCGCGAGGAGATCCGATTTCCCGAGCAGGGCAGGGCTACGCTGGCCGGCGGGACGTGCCGGCCGTGACGGGGACGATGGGGTTCAGGCCCGAGAGAGGACCCGACAGAGGGCGCTCTTGACGCGCAGCAGGTCGATGTGGCGGCGGGTGGACGACGTGGGGCGGCCGTGCCGGCCCCACTCGACAGTCCGCGAATGCGCGTGCATCTCCGTCGCCGATCTCTCGTCCGGGCTCGTGTAGATCGCTCAGAAAGTTAGGGCGATCTCACCGGAAATGTCAACGGCGGCGAGAGCTGGGTGACATTTGGGACGGCGAATGAATTGTACGGACAGCCGCTTCGGTCACGCCGGGGCGACGGTCCACCGGCCGCCCAGCATGGTGGCCGCGACCGGGAGCGTCGCGACGGCCCGCGGGTCGGTGGGCAGGTCCGCGTCGAGCACCACGAGGTCGGCCCGCCGGCCCGGCCGCAGGGGACCGTCCGGCCCGGACGACGCGGCGAGCGCCTCGTCCAGGGTGATGTGCTGCTCGGGGTGCCACGGGGGGCGGTCGTCGCCGCTGCGGTGCACGGCGGCCGCGATGCCCACCCACGGGTCGAGCGGGGCGACGGGGGCGTCGGAGCCGAGCACCAGCTCCACACCGGCGTCGAGCAGCCGCCGGAACGGGAACGCCCGCGCGGTGCGGCCCGCCCAGTAGCGGTCGGCGACGTCCCGGTCGTCGATCGTGTGCCGGGGCTGCACGCTCGCCACGACGCCGAGCTCGGCGAACCGGGCGACGTCCGGTTCGGTCACGAGCTGCGCGTGCTCGATGCGGCCGCGCGCCCCGGTCGCGGCGAAGGCATCGAGGGTGAGGGTGTTGGCGCGGTCGCCGATCGCGTGCACGGCCACGTCGAGGCCGGCCCGGGTGGCGCGGTCGAGCAGGGGCACCAGCTCCTCGGGCGGCACCAGCAGCATCCCGCAGGGGTGCTCGGTGCCCGCGAGGCCCGGGTAGGGGTCGTGGCAGTAGGCGGTGCGGGTGTTGAGCGACCCGTCGGTGACGACCTTGAGCGGGCCCATGGTCACCAGGCCGCGGGTGCCGGGGACGGCGTCGCCGGTGCGCAGCCCGCGCTCGATCGGGTCGTCGATCCGTTCCGGCCACACCGACGCGACCACGCGGAGCACGTCGAGGCCGCCCGCGACGCGCTCGGCCCACGCGTCGAGCTGCCACGGCGCCTCGAAGTCGACGATGCCGACGACGCCGCGCGCCGCGGCCGCCCGGGCGGCGTCGTCCGCCCAGCGCGCGAGCTGCCGGTCCTGGGCCTGCCGGACGTCCTTCATGATCGGGTGCCACTCCAGCTCCCGGACCAGCCCGGTCGGGTGGTCGGCGATCCCGTACCGGGCGGCGGCCGCGCCGTTGATCCAGCAGCAGTGCAGGTCACCGGCGACCAGGACGACGGGCACGCCGGGCGGGGTGACGGCGTCGAGGAGGTCGCGGTGCGGGCGGTCCGGCCACAGCGCGTCCCGGAACCCGTACCCGACGACGAGCTCGCCCCGCGGTTCGTCGCGCACCCGCGCCGCGACCAGCTCGGCGGCCTCCCGCGCGGACCGGGCGCCGGCGAGGTCCAGCCGCCGCCGGGCGGCGGCCCACTGGTCGAAGTGGACGTGGTTGTCCCACAGGCCGGGCACCACGGGGCGCCCGCCGAGGTCGACCACGGGTGCCCGGGTCGGTGCGGGTTGCCCGTGCGGGTGCATGGCGTCGATCCGGCCGGCCCGCACCGCGATGTCGACGATCCGCCCGTCCACCCGGGCGGCGCGCAGCAGGACGGCGTCGTCGGACGCGGGGTCGGTCACGGGGTCGATCACCGGCCCACGCTACGGCGCCCTGGTCGGCGGGGCGCAACCGGTCCCGGTCAGGCGCGGCGCGGGAACTGCAGCTCGACGGACGTCCCCGCGTCGCCGGTCTGCACCTGCACCGCGTCGGCGAGCTGGCGGACCATCCAGATGCCCATGCCGCCCCGGCACCCGCGGCTGGGGGTCGGCGGGTGGAACCCCCTCGTGGGGATCTCGCCGCCGTCGCCCCGGTCGTCGACGCGCAGCACCACGTGGCCCGGGGTGGCCCACAGCCGGACCCGGCAGGGCTGCTGCCCGTGGCGGATGGCGTTGGTGAGGACCTCGGCCGTGGCGAGCTCGAAGTCGTCGCCGTCCTCGTCGGTGAGCCCGAGGGCCCGCCCCGCGCCGACGGCGGTGCTGCGCACCTCCACGAGCTGGTGGGCCGAGGCGAGGGGGAGGTCGAGGGCCGGTTGCGGCGGGACCACCGACAGGGGGCCGGGATGGGCCTCGAGGTAGTTGGTGGGCCGGACGTAGGCGCTGCTCGACGAGGTGTGCCCGCACGGGCCGACGACGTGCGGGTGGACCTCGCGCACGCGCTCGAGGACGTCGGCCGGGTGGCGGCGGCGGTCGTAGAGGCAGGTCCACGGGAAGCCGAACGGGGTGAGGACGTCGTTGCTGGCGGCCTCGAACCGCAGGTACGAGCTGGTTCGGGCGATGCCGCCGGTGCCGTCGTTCTCCGTGAGCAGCCGCACCTCGTTGCCGGCCTCGTGCTCGCCCGCCAGGAAGCGGCGCACGCCTTCGAACACGCCGCCGAGGCCCTCGTAGCCGACCTCCGGCACCTGCCACCGCACCTCGCGCTGGTCGGCGCCGAGGGCGTCGCGCAGCTGCCGGGCGGTGTTGCCGGACACGACCGCCACGGTGGACCCGCCGCTCGCGAGCCCGTCGCGCAGGAACGGCAGCGCGCGCCGGCGCAGGTCGTCGGCGGAGTCGTACAGCGCGACGGCGTGCGTCGCCACGCCGTCGGGTTCGTCCGTGCTCGTCGGCACCGATGCGGTCATCGGCGCCGCCGCAACGGGTCCGGGTGCGGGAGGGTCACGACCGGTCCTGTTCCCGCCCGCGCCCGGCCTACCCGTGCTGGGCGTGGTGAGCTGCGCTTCAGGTGGTAGAGAGGGGTATGCGCGGATACGGGTTCACAGCGGTCGGCGGTCCGGAGAAGCAGGCGTTCCTCGACGTGCCGGTGCCCGAACCGGGCCCGGACGAGCTGCTGGTCCGGGTGCGGGCGGCCGGGGTGAACCCGGGGGACTGGCGGGTGCGCGAGGGGTCCTACGGCGTCAGCGGGCCGGCCGTGCTGGGCCGCGAGGTGGCCGGGACGGTTGTCGCGGTGGGCCCGGGGGTGTCCGGCTTCACACCCGGTGACGAGGTGTTCGGCGGCTGCCCGGGGATGGTGGGCGGCTGGGCCGAGCAGGCGCTGGTGACCGCGTCGTTCGCGGCGCACCGGCCGGACGGGGTGAGCCCGGAGGTCGCGGCGGCACTGCCGGTGGCGTCGGGCACCGCGTACGACGCGCTCAACGCGTTCGGGCTGTCCGCAGGGGCAACGGTGCTGGTCAACGGCGCGGGCGGCGGCGTGGGGATCCCGGCGGTGCAGCTGGCGGTCGCCCGCGGCCTGCGCGTGATCGGGGTGGCGAGCCCCGGCAAGCACGAGCTGGTGGCCGGGTTCGGCGCGATCCCCGTCGCCTACGGCGACGGTGTTCAGGAGCGGGTGCGCGCGGTGGCGCCCGACGGGGTGGACGCGATCCTCGACATGGTGGGCGGGGATGCGCTGCGCTCCGTCGCCGGGCTCGTCACCGACCCCAAGCGGTTGACCTCGATCGCGGACCGGCCGCTGGCGCTCGAGCTGGGCGGCTTCTCGCTCGAGCGGGACCGCAGCACCGCGGTGCTCACCGAGCTGGCGCGGCTGGTGGCCGCGGGCGAGCTGGATCCGCACGTCACGGTGGTCAAGCCGCTCGCCGAGGCCGGGGAGGCCCTCGCGCTGGTGGAGGGCGGGCACGCGACCGGGAAGGTCGTCATCGTGCCGTAGGGAGCGGCTCGGCGGTTCAGTCGTCGCTGTTCTCGTCGCCGTCGTCGCTGTCGCTGTCGTCGCTGTCGCTGTCGTCGTCGCTCTCGTCCTCGGCCTCGCTGCTGGAGCCGCCTCGGGAGCCGCGGTCGGAATCGTCGTCGCCGGTGTCGCCGGAGTCCTCGGTGTCGCTGGAGTCCTCGGTGTCGCCGGAGTTGTCGTCGGAGGCGTTGCGGGAGCGGCTGTCGCTCGACGCGTCGCCGCCGGAGCCCTCCTCCTCGTCCTCGCGGTCGTCCGCTTCCGCGCGGGTGGGGAGGAGGTCGTCGACGACGCCCAGGAGGCCGCGGCGGTCGCCGCCCTCGTCCGACTCGCTGCCCGGCTCGCGGTCGTCCTCGGCGCGGGGCTCGTCCTCGGTGGTGCCGTCCTCGGTGGTGTCGTCGGACCTCGCCGGGGCCTCGTCGGCGGTGTCCTCGGCGGAGTCCTCGCCCCCGCCCTGCCGGCCCCCGAGCGTCAGCGCCGGGAGCTCGACGGCGGGCAGCTCCACGTCGGGCAGCTCGACGCGGGCGGACCCGAGCGTGACGTCGGGCGTCTCGATCGTGGTCTCCGAGACGGCGACGCCGGGGAGGGTGACCTCGGGCGGGGCGTCGGCGGAGAGCGTCACCCGTGCCCCGGACACCTCGACGTCCGGGGTGGTGACGGCCGCCCCGGACGCCCCGACCGGCCCGACCGTCGCGTCGGAGGTGGTGACGTCCGGGAGCCGGACCTCGGCCGGCGTGGTGGCGGCCCGCAGGCTGCGCGGGGCCCCGGACACGTCGACCCCGGGCAGGTCGACCGCGGCGGATCCGACGCCCACCGAGGGGGTGTCCACCGGGCCGACGACGGGCAGCGGGGTGTGCGCCGTGGGCACCTCGACCGGCGGGGTCCGGACCGGCGGCGCCGCGAGGACCACCGAGCCGCCGGCCGGGGCGCTCGGGGCGGGCGCCGAACCGCCGCCCCCGCCGGGCCGGCCGGCCCCCGGACCACCGGGGGAGGGCGCCGGGGACAGCGGCCACGGCCACCCCGCCGCGGGCGGCGCCCCGGCGCCGGGCTGCGGGACGGTCGCGGGCCCGGGGGCGCCCGCGCCGGGCGCCACCGCGGGGGAGACGGCCGGGGTCACCGCGGGGGCGGCGACGGCGGGGTCCGCCGCGGCCGGCGCGAGCCGCGCGGCGGGCGAGGGGCCGAGCCCCGCGGGCGACGCGGCGTCGACCGGGCCGGTGTCGACCGGGCTGGCGTCGACCGGGGCGGTGTCGACCGGGGCGGCGTCGAGCTCGGACGGGATGCCGGCCGCGAACAGCTGCCGCGTCGCGGCGAGCACGAGCCCGTCGTCGCCCGCGCCGACCGTCCACGCGTGGACCTGCGCGCCCGCGTCCGGCAGCGGCACTCCGGCGTCGCCCGCGCCCACCGACGGCCCGGCGGCGTCCTCGACCACGGACGGGCCGAACACGGCCGTCGCGGCGAACAGCGCGCCCGCCGCGACGACGACCTTGCGCCCGTTGCGGCGGGGCGGCGGGGGCGGCGGGGAAGCGACGCGGGCGTGCCCGCGCGGCACGAGCGGGCGGTCGGCGACGCGCGGCCCACGGCCCTCGCGGCGCAGCAGCGCGGCCACCGACACCGCGCCCTCCGGGCCGGTGGTGCGCCGGGGCGGCACCGGCATCCCGGAGCAGCGGGCGATCAGCTCGGCGACGGTCACGGTGCCGGGGGCGGTGCCGGGGGCGCTGGAGCGGGGACGGGGTGAGCAGGCGGGCGGTTGCACGGTCGCGTTCTTCCCGGAAGGTGGTGGGGTTCGAGCAGGTCCTGGTGGGGCCCGATGCCTTCCTACCTGCGCCCGACGACGACCGGCCAGACGCTGTTCGCCCGCTCGTCGCGGATCACCTGAACAGCCGCGAGGGCCTCCCGGATGCCGCCCGGCGTTCCGAACGAACCACCCACCGACGGGGGCGTCCGAGCGCACCACCGGCCGACGGCCGCGACCAGGCCGAAGGGAGCAAGCGCCCGAGGGCGGGCCCGAGGGCGGTGCCGCGGCCGGCACCCGGCCGGGTGTGACCGTGGGTGACGGCCCTCACCTGAACGGTGCTGTCCACGAGGACGACCCGGCCGGGGCGTGCACGGCGATCGCCTGCTCCCACACCTCGTCGCGGCGCAGCGGGCGGTCGACCACGGCGCGCAGCAGCCAGTCCACCCGGTAGTCCTCCGAGACGATCGACGGCCCGGCGTCCGCGGGCACGTCGAGGGCGAAGGCGAGGTCCTTCGGCTGCCGCGGCCGCAGCTGCAAGGGCCCGCTCGCGGCGACCTCCGCCGCGGTGTGGCCGACGACGGCGGGGCCGCGGCCGGAGGTGACGGTGGTGCGCCGGACGAGCTCCACCCGCACGCCGCGGGCCTTCAGGTCGGCCTTCGCGGTGAGCCGGACGGCCCCGCGGAGGGTGCCGCCCGCGGGCACGCTCCCGCGGGGGAGCCCGGAGAACGACACCGAGCACACCGGGGTGCCGCCGCCCCGCCGCACGGGCGGCTCCGCGGGCGCCGCGCGCTCGGGGGCGAGCACCGCGACCGGCACCTCCACCGGGTCGGGGAAGCGGCGCGACGCGGTGACCTCGCAGCGCACCAGCCACCGCGACGACGCGCCGGGCCCCTCGCTCGTCGGCGGCCCCCAGCGCTCCTCCGGCTCGATCCAGCTGTCGTAGCTCTCCGGGGCGGCCGCGTCGCCGGAGGCGGGGTAGCGCTCGTCGGCGCAGTCCTCGGGCCGCTCCGGCGGCACGATCCGCCGCGGCACGGGCAGCACCGCGGTGAGCTCCCGGGCCGCGCCGGCGGGCAGGTGGTCCTCGGCGAGCACGTACTCGCCCGCGACCGCGCGGTCGTCGGTGTAGCCGCCGCCCCCGGCGGGGTACTGGTCGACGTGCACGAGCGCGACCGAGCACTCCACGTCCTCGAGGTCCTCCAGCGGCTCCAGGCGGACCACGGCCGTCACGGCGTCGCCCGGCAGGTAGGACCGGCGATCGGTCGCCAGGTGGATGTCCATCGCCCGCGTCGCGGCCACGGCGCCGCACCTCCTGCTCGTCGTCGGTGTCGCAGGGCGCCAGCCGCTCGGCGACTGCTCGGTGCGCCCCCGCGGCGCGTTACCGATCTGCGCGCGCGGGCCGGTGCCCGGTGACGCCCGCAGTCGTGTGGTGGGCGACGATCACGGGGATCGTCGCCCTGCTGGCCTTCGACTACGTCTTCCACGTGCGCAAGGCGCACGTGCCCTCGCTCACCGAGGCGTCGGTGTGGTCGGCGGCATACGTGGGGGTCGCGCTGCTGTTCGGCGTCGCCGTGCTCCTCGTCGCCGGCCCCGCGACCGGGGCCGAGTACTTCGCCGGCTACGTCACCGAGAAGGCGCTGTCGATCGACAACCTGTTCGTCTTCCTGGTGATCATGACCAGCTTCCGGGTTCCCCGGGCCGACCAGCAGAAGGTGCTGCTGTTCGGCATCACGATCTCGCTGGTCGTGCGCACCGCGTTCATCTTCCTGGGCGCCACCCTGATCAACACGTTCGCCTGGGTGTTCTACGTCTTCGGGATCGCGCTGCTGATGACGGCGGGCAACATCGTCCGCCACCGCGACTCCGACGAGCGGTCGGCGGACAACGTGATGGTGCGGCTCGCCCGCCGGTTCCTGCCGACCTCGGATGCCTACGACGGCGACCGGCTCACCACCGTCGTGGGCGGCCGCCGGGTCATGACGCCGATGGTGCTGGTCATGGCGGCCATCGGCAGCACCGACGTCCTGTTCGCGCTCGACTCGATCCCGGCGATCTTCGGGCTCACGCAGGACGTCTACGTCGTGTTCACGGCCACCGCGTTCTCCCTGCTCGGCCTGCGCCAGCTGTACTTCCTGCTGAACGGGCTGCTCGATCGGCTGGTCTACCTGTCGTACGGGCTCGCGGCGATCCTCGCGTTCATCGGTGTGAAGCTCGTGCTGCACGCGTTGCACGAGAACAACGTGCCGTTCATCAACGGCGGCGAGCCGGTGGACGTCGTCGAGATCGACACCGCCGCCTCGCTCGCCGTCATCGTCGGGGTCCTGGTGGTCACCGTGGTCGCGTCGCTGCTCTCCGCGAAGGGGCGCGCGGTGAACCTCGTGGCCGCGGCGCGGCGGCACGCCACCGAGTACCTGGAGTGCGAGACCGATCCGGCGGTCCGCGAGGACCTCTTCCAGAAGTTGCTGGCCGAGGAGGCCCAGCTGCGCGGGCTGCCCGAGCGGTACCGGGCGCGCATCCGCCGGGAGGAGCAGCTCATGGCGCTGCTGCGGCGCGCGCACGCCGAGCACGAGGCCCTCGCCGCGCCGGGCGGTGGCCCTGCGGGCTGACCGGCCCGCACTCTCATGCCGTCCGGCTATCACAGCCGGTCTTGGACGCCGGCCGGGCGCCGGCGGCAGCCTGCGGCCCGTGCGGGCTTCGGACTGGTGCGGGAGGGGAGCGCGGCGGGCGGTCGGCGCCCTGCTGCTCGCGATGATCTCGGTCACCGGGTGCGCCGCGGGTGGGGCCGCGGCGAGCGCCGACGGCGGGCCGAGCGCGGCGCTGCTGCCCGCCGCGGCCGCGTACGTCGACGCGGTCGCCGCGCGCGACCTCGACGCCCTCGTCGCCGCGTTCGCCGTCGACGGGGTGGTCGTGGACGTGCAGCGACGGATCGTCGGCCGGGACGCGATCCGGGAGTGGGCCGCGCGGGAGGTGATCGGCGGCGGCCTGCCCGTCGACGGCGTGGTCGAGCTGTCGCCGCGGGTTCAGCGGGTGCGGGTCCACTGGGCGCCCGCGGGCTCGGCCGGGTGGGCGGCGGACTACACGTTCACGGTGGAGGGGCGGGAGATCGTCGAGGCAGACCTGCAGTACGCCCGCTGATCCGGCCGCACCTCAGCGCTCGGGGCCCAGCACGGGCTTGATGTCGATGACCGGGGTGCCGTCCACGGCCTCGAGGGCGTCCACCTCGATGGTGGTGCCCTCGATCGCGGTGATCGTGACGACGTGCAGCCCGACCGGGTTGGGCCGGTCCTGAGACCTGGTGGCGAACACGCCGGTGAGCGGCCGGGCCGGGTCGCCGCGGGGGTGCACGGCCAGCACGGACCGGTCGGCGCGGTGCAGCCAGGTCAGCACCACGACGCCCTCCCCGGCGGCGAGGCCGTCCACCGCCTCGGCGTACTCGGGGCGGACTTCGATGCGGGCGGGCGGCGCCCCCTCGTCGGCCTGCTTCGGGGCCGCCGCGGGATCGGTCAGGGGCGAGCGGACCCGGCCGATCGGGCGCAGCTGCACCCCGCGGATTGTGCCGTGTCGGGTGGACGGCCCGGAACCGGGTATTCCCGCCGCAATGCCCCATCTCGTCACACGTGTTCTGCGTCACGTGCCGGTGGCGCTGCCCCCGTGCGGTGGGCACCCTGATCGCAGCACCGTTGGGGAGTATTCCGCTCGCGGTGGCGTCGTCAGCACGGAGAAGGCCCCGCGGCCTGGGAACGACAATCACGCGGGACCCGAACCCGGCGCCACCGATTCGCCGCTCCGCCGGGAGAGGCGAAGGGAAGAGACCTCGGGGCGGCCCGTTGCTGCCCGAGACCGTGGAGGTCCTCCCCCGTGAACGTCCCCGTATGGCTGTGGTTCGCCACCATCGGCGGCCTCGCCGCGATCATCGTGGCCGACCTGTTGCTGGTCGACCACAAACCGCACACGGTGACGGTGAAGGAGGCCACCCGCTGGGTGGTCTTCTACATCGCGCTCGCCGTGGCGTTCGGCCTGGGCATCTGGTACTTCGCCGGCGGCACCTACGCCGGGGAGTTCTTCGCCGGCTACATCACCGAGTACTCGCTCTCGGTCGACAACCTGTTCGTCTTCGTGATCATCATGTCGTCGTTCGCGGTGCCTTCCATCCACCAGCACCGCGTGCTGCTCGTCGGCATCGTGATCGCGCTCGTGATGCGCGGCCTGTTCATCGCCGTGGGCGCCGCCGCGATCAACGCTCTGAGCTGGGTGTTCTACATCTTCGCCGCGTTCTTGGTCTACACGGCGGTGAACATGGTCCGCCAGGGCGTCGGCCACGAGGACGAGGAGTGGAGCGAACCCCGGGTCGTGAGGTTCGTGCGGCGCATGCTGCCCGTCACCCAGGACTACCACGGCTCCAAGGTCACCATCCGGCTCGACGGCAAGCGCTGGGTCACCCCGATGCTCATCGTGATGATCGCGATCGGGCTCACCGACCTCCTGTTCGCGCTCGACTCCATCCCGGCGATCTTCGGCCTCACCCAGGAGCCGTACCTGGTGTTCACCGCCAACGCGTTCGCGCTGATGGGGCTGCGCCAGCTGTACTTCCTGCTCGGCGGGCTGCTCAGCAGGCTGGTCTACCTGTCCTACGGGCTCGCCGTGATCCTCGCTTTCATCGGCGTGAAGCTCGTGCTGCACGCCCTGCACGAGAACGAGCTGCCGTTCATCAACGGCGGCGAGCCGGTCCCGGTGCCGGAGGTCGGCATCGGCCTGTCGCTGTCGGTGATCATCGGGGTGCTCGCGATCACAACGGTCGCCAGCCTGCTCGCGTCGCGGCGCAACCCGGCACCGACCGAGTGACCCCCTCGCGCGCCGCCTCGGCGCGGGGTTGTTGACTCGGTCGTCGACCCGGTGCAACCGCTTGCGTGTCGAGGAAGGTGTGACATGACCACGAGCAGCCACGACGTCATCAGCCCTGTCGACGAGACGGTGCTGACGACGGTCGAGTTCTGCGGCCGGGAGGAGGTGGACGAGCGGGTCGCCCGCGCGCAGCGCGCCTTCGAGGCGTGGCGCGCCGTGGCACCGGGCGAGCGGGCCCGCCTCCTGCGCCGCTTCGCCGAGGCCGTGGACGCCGACGTCGAGCACCTCGCCCGGCTGGAGGTGCGCAACGCCGGCCACACCATCGGCAACGCCCGCTGGGAGGCGGGCAACGTCCGCGACGTGCTCGCCTACTACGCCGCCGCCCCGGAGCGGCTCACCGGCAAGCAGATCCCCGTCCCGGGCGGGGTCGACATCACCTTCCAGGAGCCGCTCGGCGTGGTCGGGGTGATCGTGCCCTGGAACTTCCCGATGCCGGTGGCCGCGTGGGGGTTCGCGCCCGCGCTCGCCGCGGGCAACACGGTGGTGCTCAAGCCCGCCGAGCACACGCCGCTCACGGCGCTGCGGCTGCAGGAGCTGGCCCTGGAGGCGGGGCTGCCCGAGGACGTGCTGCAGGTCGTGCCCGGCACCGGCGAGGAGGCCGGCGAGCGGCTCGTGACCCACCCGCTGGTCCGCAAGGTCGTCTTCACCGGGTCGACCGCGGTCGGCAAACGGATCATGCGCCTCTGCGCGGACCAGGTGAAGTCGCTGACGCTGGAGCTGGGCGGGAAGAACGCCAACATCGTCTTCGCCGACGCCGACCTCGAGCGCGCCGCCGCGACGGCGCCCGGCGCCGCCTTCGACAACGCGGGCCAGGACTGCTGCTCCCGCTCGCGGGTGCTCGTCCAGCGCAGCGTCCTCGACCGGTTCATGGAGCTGCTCGAGCCCGCCGTCAAGGGGTTCGCCGTCGGCGACCCGGCCGACGAGTCGAGCGAGATGGGCCCGCTGATCTCCGCGGCCCACCGCGAGAAGGTGTCCTCCTACGTCGACGACACGGCCCGCGTGGCGTTCCGCGGCAGCGCGCCGGAGGGCCCCGGGTTCTGGTTCCCGCCCACCGTGCTCGCGCCCGTCGAGCGGGACGCACGGCAGTGGCGGGAGGAGATCTTCGGGCCCGTCATCGCCGTCATGCCCTTCGACGACGAGGCGGACGCCATCGCGCTCGCCAACGACACCGAGTACGGGCTGTCCGGGTCGCTGTGGACCCGCGACATCGGCCGGGCGCTGCGGGTCTGCCGCGCCTGGGAGAGCGGGAACCTGTCGGTCAACTCCCACTCGTCGGTGCGGTACTGGACGCCGTTCGGGGGCTTCAAGCAGTCGGGGCTGGGCCGCGAGCTCGGGCCGGACGCGGTCAGCGCGTTCACCGAGACGAAGAACGTCTTCATCGCCACCGACGACTGAGGGGACCGGGCGGTCGGTCGGCCTCGCGATCGGCGGCCTCGCCGCGGGTGCCGCCCGGTCGGCCACCCGCGGCGCGGGCGACGGTCAGGACAGCACGCGGATCTGGAACGGGTAGTCGTAGGGCCGGTCGTCGGCCGCCCGGATGGCGCCCTTGATGTGGCACCACGCGGACACCACGAACAGCACGATCATCAGCGGGACGCCGATGAGCGCGCCGACGACCGTGAAGATGAGCACCCAGCTCAGCAGGTAGAGCAGCCAGAAGCTCAGGTTGAAGTTGAACGCCCCCGCCGCCGCCCTCCGGGCGAACGGGTCGTTCTTCTGCACCAGCCACACGATCAGCGGCCCGAGCAGGCTGAGCGAGCCCGCGGAGAGCAGGGCCGCGATGGGCGCGGACAGGTGCGCGATGATCGCCCCGATCCTGCTGTGCGCGGGCAGCGCCGTGGGCCTGGTCTCGGCGTCATGCGGGTCGTAGGGCTGGTACGGCTGGGACATCGGTCCACTCCTTCGCCGGCGGTCTCACCCGGTCAACGATCCGGACCGGCCGGCCGTGCCCGGAACGGACGATCCTCCCCCGGTCGGGCGGGATGCGCCACCGACCGATGGGGTCACGCGTCGAGCTCGGCGAGCGCCTTGCGCGCCTGCTCCAGCTCGGCCTCGAGCGCCGCGACCCGGGCGGCGCGCTGCTCGCGGGCGGCGTCGATGACGGCGTGGATGGGGCCCGCCAGCTCCGCGTGCAGCTCCTCGGCCGCCCGCGACACGGCCGTGGCGGACACGGGCAGCCCGCGCGACAGCCACGTGTTGCCCTGCTTGAGCTCGGCCTGCCAGTCGCCGTCCGCCGTGCCGGTGACGGTGAGGGTGAGCTCGATGGTGCGGGTGGTGCGGGCGCCGCCCTTCGCCCGGCGGCGGCGCGGCGCGGCCGGCTCGGCGGCCTCCGCGGTCGAACCGGCGTCCCCGGTCGCAGCTGCGTCCGCGGGCGGGGTGACGGGCTCGGGCTGGGTCATCGGCGGGGTGCTCCTCACAGACGGCGCGGCAGAACGGGAGCAGATCGTAGAACGCCTGTTCGACCGCGCCGTCCCCGGGGCACCCCGCCGACGGCCTACAGCGCGGCGTAGAGCGCGCCCTCGAAGTCGCCGTACAGCTTCCACGCCTCGTCGGCGAGGAACGGCAGCGAATTGGTGTAGATGGACGCGCACACGCCGGTGGTGCGGTCGATGAAGAAGTGCGTGTTGAACAGCCCCGCCCATGCGCCCGTGTACGCCCTGCGCCGCCCGGGGACGTCCTGGGTGTTCAGCAGCAGGCCGTAGCCCCACTTCCAGCCGGGGCCGACGCGCAGCGCGTGCGTCGTGGCCGGGTCGGCGGTCGGGATCTCGGCGGGGAAGTCGAGGTCGCCGATCTGGTTGGAGAACGCGGCGTCGACCGTCTGCTCCGACAGGATGCGCTCGCCGTCGAGCTCACCGCCGCGCAGCAGCGCGCGCTCGAACCGGATGTAGTCGCGCGGGGTGGAGTAGATGCCGTGGCCGCCCGCCCACCAGTCGGGGTTCGGGTTGAGGATCTCACCGATGGGCGTCCACTTCCCGTCCTCGCCCTTCACGTGGACGGCCACGCAGTTCGCCCGGCGCGCGTCGTCGGGCCGGAACGTCGTGTCGGTCATGCCGAGCGGCCCGGTGATCCCCTCGGCGATCACGACGTCGAGCGTCCGCCCGGCGACGACCTCGACGACCCGGCCCAGCCAGTCGGTGTTGATGCCGTACTCGAACCGGGTGCCCGGGTCGGCGACCATCGGCGCCCGGAAGGCCTCCATCGACCCGGGGACCACGTTGGGCACGCCCGTGACCTTCTCGTACTTGGCGATGTCGGCGTTCCAGAACCAGTAGCTCAGGCCGCTCGTGTGCGTGATCAGGTGCCGCACGGTGGCCCGGCGGCCCGCGGGGCGCAGCTTCGGGGTGTCGCCGTCGAAGCCCTCGAGGACCTGCACGTCGGCGAAGTCGGGGCAGTAGGTGTCGACGGGGGCGTCCAGTTCCAGGTCGCCCCGCTCCACCTGCTGCAGCGCCGCGGCGGTGCAGACCATCTTGGTCATCGACATGATCCGGAAGTGGGTCGACGTGCTGACCGGCTCGTCGTCCTCGCCGACGGCCCGCACCCCCGCCGCACCCTCGTAGATGATCCCGTCGCGGTCGGCGGCGATCGCCGCCACGTGCGGGACGCCGCCGGTGCGGACGGCGCTCTGCAGAACCTCGTCGATGGCGCTTCCGTCGATGGACCTACCCACCTGGACCTCCTTGGCCGGTGATCGAACGGGCACGCCCCCGGGCGCACGGCGGCGGTGACGTGCCCCCGGGGGACGACGATGGCGCACGGGCGGCCGGCCGGGGAGCGGGGTCCCCCGCCCGCACCCCCGCTTCAGGCGAGGACCGGGTGCTGGTCGAGGAACCCGGTGACGAGGCGCAGCAGGTCGTCGGGCCGCTCGATGTGCAGGCCGTGGCTCGACCCCGGCCCGGTGACGAGTTCGAAGCGGGCCTTGGGGATGGCGTCGGCCACCGCCTTGGCCTGCCGCGGCGGGGTCAGCAGGTCCTGCTCGCCGACCACGACCAGCGTCGGCGCCTCGATCCCCCCGAGCCGGTCGAGCGTGTCGAGCGCGAGGTCGGCGTCCCACTGCTCCACGGTGACCGCCATCTGCTCCTCGTTCTGCGGGAACGCGGGCAGCATCGGCTCGAACAGCTGCTGGACGTCGGGCCGGTCCATCAGCTCGGGGGAGAAGGCCAGGCCCGCGACGGCGAGCGCGGCCTCCATGTCGCCGACGGCGTAGGGGAGGCGCAGCGCGGTGAAGATCGCGCGCTGGAACCCGTCGCAGCGGCCCCACGTCGCGTACAGGACCGCCGAGGCGACCCGCTGCGGGTGGGCGATGGCGAGCTCCTGCACGACGGCCGACCCGAGCGACCAGCCCATCGCGTGGGCCTTCGGGATCTCGAGCGCCTCGAGCAGCGCCGCGGCGTCCTCCGCCATCGTCGCCGCGGTGATCGGGCCGTCGCCGCGCTCGCTGCCGCCGAGCCCGCGGTTGTCGAAGGCGATGACCCGGTACCGCTCGGCGAGGCGGGGCACGAGCTCGCCCCACAGCGGGATGGAGCCGGACGTGCCCATCACGAGCAGCAGCGGGTCGCCCTCCCCGCTCACCTCGTAGTGCAGCGAGACCCCGGTGCGGACGGACTGCAGGGGCATGGGGGACCTCCAGCTCTCTCAGCGGTAGACGAGCGACCCGTCGTCGAGGTCGGCCTTCGGGAGGATCTCCATCTCCTCCTCGTGCTCGTGCATGTGCGTCCACGGCTCGCGGTCGCCCTGCTTGAACATCACGTCCTGGGAGCGCATGACGTAGCCGGCGTTGAAGTTCTCCGGGTCCGACCACGGACGCAGCTGCATGTCGGCGTCCTCCGGCCGCAGGGTCGGGACGACCACCGTGGCGCCCTTGTCGCCCATGTGCCGGAACAGCCGTCCGACCAGGTCGGTGACGAGGTCGACGCGCAGCGTCCAGCTGTGGCGGAAGTAGCCGAACACGTACGCCATGTTCGGCACCCCGCTGATCATGATCCCGCGCCAGGTGACGCGCTCGGGGAAGGAGACCGGCTCGTCGTCGACGGTGAACGCGACGTCGCCGAAGGCGGAGAGGTTGAAGCCGGTGGCGGTGACCACGATGTCGGCCTCGACCTCCTCGCCGGAGCCGACGCGGATGCCGTTCTCGGTGAACTCCTCGACGGTGTCGGTGACGATCGAGGCCTTGCCCTCCCGCAGCGCGGCGAACAGGTCGCCGTCGGGGACGATCGCGATGCGCTGCTGCCACGGCCGGTACCGCGGGGTGAAGTGCTTCTCGATGTCGAAGCCCTCCGGCAGCAGCGGCCGCATCGAGTCGATGAGGAACGCGTGGACCTCGTCGGGCGCCTCGAGCGAGGTGCGGGCGAGCCAGTGGTACTGCGCCATGTACTGGCGGCGCAGGATCTCGTGCGTCCACTCCTCCGGGATGTCGAGCTGGCGCAGGGTCACGGCGAGCTCGTGCGTGACCGGCGGCGCGTACCAATAGGAGGGGGAGCGCTGCAGCATCGTCACGTGCTCGGCCTTCTCGGCCATCGCGGGCACCACCGTCGCCGCGGTGGCGCCGGAGCCGATGACGACGACGCGTTTGCCGGTGTGGTCGAGGTCCTCGGGCCAGCTCTGCGGGTGCACGACCACGCCCCGGAACCGGTCCATGCCCTCCCACCGCGGCTGGTAGGGCTTCTCGTGGTTGTAGTAGCCCTGGCACATCCACAGGAAGTCGGTGGTGTGACGCACCCGCGTCCCGTCGTCGCGGCGCGCCTCGACGGTCCACCGGCGCGCGTGCGACGACCAGCTCGCCGACGTGACCCGGTGCCGGTACCGGATGTGGCCGGCCAGGTCGTCCTCGGCGATGACCTCGTCGAGGTAGGCGAGGATCTCCTTGCCCTCGGCGATCGACGGTCCACGCCACGGCTTGTGCCGGTAGCCGTAGGTGAACAGGTCGCTGTCGGACCGCACGCCCGGGTACCGGTGCGTCCACCAGGTGCCGCCCCGGTCGTCCTGGGCCTCGAGGATGACGAAGGAGCGGTCGGGGAACTCGTCGCGCAGGTGGTGGGCCGCGCCGATGCCGGAGACCCCGGCGCCCACGATGAGGACGTCGACGTGGCCGCCGTCCTCGATCTCCCCGGTGTCGCGCAGCGGCGTCGTTGCTGGTGCGGTCGTCGTCATGGCTCGCCCTTCGGCAGGGGGACGTCGTGACGCCGATCACCGTAGGCGGCGTGCCCGCGCCGGGGAGTGTCCCAAAATCGGACAGCGCCGCCTTGACGCGGCACGCACCATGGGAGTGGGCACGAGGAGGTGCGCGCAAGGTGGGTGAGCTCGCGGATCGCGCGCACCGGCTCACCTGCGCCCGCGCCGCGTTCCTCGACCGCGCGGACGCCGACCTGCGCGGGGTGCCCGACCACGTCGCCGCGTCCTGGCGGCGCAGCGTCTCCCGCGGGGTCCACCCGGACGTCGTGGTCACCGAGTACCACGACGACCTCGACCTCGGCTCCCGTCTCGTGCGCTGCGCGCGGCCGGTGATCGAGCAGCTCGCCGAGCAGATCGCCGACATCCCGATGTGCGTGGCGCTCACCGACGACCGCGCGCGGCTGCTCGTGCGCCGGGACACGAGCCCCTGGTTCGGCCGGATCGCCGACCGCCAGTGCTTCGCGCAGGGATTCGGCTATTCCGAGGACGCGGTCGGCACGAACGGCGTGGGGACCGTGTTCGAGTTCGGCGAGTCCGTGCACATCGTCGGTGCGGAGCACTTCGTGGAGAGCCTGCAGCCCTACGCCTGCGCGGGGGCGCCGGTCCGCGACCCGTTCACCGGCCGGATCGAGGGCGTGCTGGACATCAGCTGCCTGCGCGAGCACTCCTCGCCGATCCTGCACTCGCTCGTCCGCTCGGCGGCGGCGCGGATCCAGCGCAACCTGCTGGCCGACCGCAACGAGCAGCAGCAGGCGCTGTTCGACGCCTACACCCGGCTCGACGCGCGCAGCCGGGAGGCCGTGCTCGCCGTGGGGCCGCGCACGGTGATGGCCAACACGCCGATGCAGACCCTGCTCGACCCCGGCGACGTGGTGGCGCTGCAGGACCACGTGCGGTTCGTGATGACGCGCCACGCGAGCGTCGACGACCGGCTCGACCTGCCGTCGGGCACCCGGGTGCGGGTGCGCGGCTCCACGGTGGTGGTCGGGGGCGCGGTCGCGGGGGCGGTCGCCGTGGTGGGGGTGCTGAACGAGGTCGACGTCGCCGACCTCGTCCCGGCCCCGCGGCCCGCGGAGAACGGCTCGGCGGCGTGGCGCGCCGCCTCGGCCGCGGTCGCGCAGGCGCTGCGGGACGGTGCGCCGGCACTCGTGATCGGCGAGCCGGGCAGTGGGCGGTTCACGCTGGTGGCCGAGCTGCACCGCAGCGCGCGCGAGGACGGCCGCGCCGTCGGGATCGCACCCGAGCGCGTCGCGGCCGCGCCCGAGGAGGTCGCCGCGGCGATCGCGGCGGCCGGCCCCGCGGTGCTGTACGTGCTGCGCGACGTCGACCGCGTGCCGGCCGCCGCGGTCGACACCCTCGTCGCCGCGCTCGGCGGGGGCGTGCCGCCGTTCGCCGCGACCGCCGCGCAGCCCGCGCACGACGGGCTGCTGGCCGTGATGCGCACGTCGGCCACGGTGCCGCCGCTGCGGGCCCGCACCGGCGACCTGCCCGCGCTCGCCCGCGCCCTGCTGGCCGAGCTGGCCCCGCGCCGCGACGTGCGGCTGTCCCGGGCGGCGCTGCGGCTGCTCGGTCGCTACGACTGGCCCGGCAACGTGGCCCAGCTGCGCGACGCGCTGGCGTCGGCGCTGCGCCGCCGCCCGGTGGGCTGCATCGGACCCGCCGACCTGCCCGAGTTCTGCCAGAGCGCCCCCCGCACCGCGCTGCGCCCGGTCGACCGGGCCGAGCGCGACGCGATCGTGAGCGCGCTGCGCACCGCGGGTGGCAACCGGGTGGCCGCGGCCGCCGCGCTCGGCCTGGCCCGCTCGACGCTCTACCGCAAGATCCGCCAGTACGGGATCACGGTGTGACCAGGGTCGTCGGGCCCGCCGCGCGCAGCAGCGCCCCGAGAGCCGGCGTCACGCGGGCTCGCCGGCGGCGAGCCGCACGGTGAAGCCGTCCTCGCGCCAGATGAGGTCGGTGGTGACGTCGAGCTGGTGGGCGACCCACAGGCCGAGCCCGGCGCCGTCGGGCGTGCGCGGCCGGGGCGCCAGCCCGACCGTGCGGTCGGCGGGGCCCGGTCCGGTGTCGTGCACGGTGACGAGCATCCGCGCAGCGGCGCGCCAGATCCGCACGGTGACGGGGGACCCGCCGTACATGTGGGCGTTGGTGACGGCCTCGGAGGCGGCGTAGGCGAGGTCGTCGAGGACGGCGGGGTGGACGTGGCCGTCGCCGAGCTCCCGGATCGCGGTGCGGGCACCGCCCGGCGAGCAGTCGACGAGCCGCCGGGTGGGCGGCGCGGACTCGAACGGGTGCGGCTCCACCGGCAGGAACGCGAACCGCTCCGGGTCCTCGTAGTCGGCGCTGCGCACGACGCGCCCGTCGGGGGCGACGAGCCGCGGGTGGGCGCGGAGCACGACGTCGCGGACGTCCGGCCGCAGGGCGGTCGAGTCGTAGATGCACCGGGACCAGACCGGCAGCTCGCGCCACAGGGCGTTGATGCCGGCCTCGTAGCGGTCCCACCCCGAGAAGGACCGCCCGGTGCCGGCGGCGGGGACCTCCCCGGCGATGCGGACGCGGGTGGCGCCCTCGGCGAGGTGCTTCTCGAACTGCCGTTGGTAGCTGCCGATGGCGCGCGTCGGCGCGCTGTAGTGGTCGGACTCCCCGACGAAGGAGACACCCGTGTCGTCGGCGATGCGCGACCGGATCAGGTCCGTCTTGCGTCGGTCGAAACCGATGATCACGGGCTCCCCGGCGGCGACGGCGGAGTCGATGAAGTCGACGACCAGGGCGCCGAACTCCGCGTCGGAGCGGTAGAAGCCGGCCTCGTGCACGTGACCGCCTCCGGTCGGTGCCGCCGCGGCGCTCATGACGACGGCTCCGCGTCGACGATCTCGACGTGGACGAAGGGGACCAGCTGCGCGAGGCGGCGCACGAGCCGAGGCGGGTCCGCGATCAGCGCCGGGATCCCGAGCCGGGCGGCCATGGCGTCGATCGCCTGCAGCGCGCGGTGGTCGATGAAGGTCACCGCGGAGAGGTCCCAGACCACGGCAGCGGCGTCGGGCGTGAGCCGGATGCGTTCCAGCGTCCTGCGGAACTGCGCCGCGCTGGCGGCGTCGACCTCGCCGGAGAGGCCGAGCGCCCCCTCCGACGTGGTGAAGACGTGGAACGGCGTCAGCGCCGCGGGTGCGATCGGGTGGACGCTCGCGAGCTCGGCGAGGACCGCGGGGCCCAGCTGCGCGTCGTAGGCGCACATCGCCGAGAACGGGTGGGTCGACGCGAAGCGGTCCACCTGGGACTCGTAGCGGATGAAGCAGTCGCGCCGCGCGGGTGAGCGCACCATCTCGGTGACGTCGGCCCCGACCCGGAAGCCGGCGTAGCCGTCGGCGAGTGCCCGCTGCGTGGCCGTCGCGAACGCCTCTGCCGCCACGTCCGGGTCCGAGAGCACCCTCGCGCCGTACACGACGTCGAGGGCCACGATCTCCAATCCGCCGCCGGCCAGCAACCGGTCGACGTCGGCGAGGCCCTCGAGGCTCGACCTCAGCGATGCCGGGTCGCCCGTGCCCGCGTACGCCACCCGCAGGCCACGGGCGATCCCGGCTCCGAGGAACTCGACGAGGCTCGCACGAAAGCTCGACAGGTCGCGGTAAGGCCAGCAGATGTGGTCGTTCGCGCTCAGCGCGAGCAGCGAGCCAACGGGCCCCACCGTCCGCATCCGGGGACGCTAACACAGCGCTGCCGGTCTTGGGCCCTCCCGTCTTGCGCCTACGACCTGCCCGGGCCGAACCGAGGCGCGCGGGTTCCTCAGTCGAGGCAGAACTCGTTGCCCTCGGGGTCGGCCATCACGATGTGGCCGCCCTCGAGCGGGGGACGGGGCTCGTGGCGGGCGAGCCGCTTCGCGCCGTGGGCCACGAGCCGGTCGGCCTCCGCCTCCAGCGCGGCCATGCGGGCCTCGCCGTCGAGGCCGGGCGCGGCCCGGACGTCGAGGTGCACCCGGTTCTTGACCCGCTTGCCCTCGGGCACCCGCTGGAAGAACAGCCGCGGGCCCGCGCCGTCCTGGTCGACGACCGCGGCGGCGTCGTTGCGCCGTTCCGGCGGGACGCCGAACGCCTCGAGCGCCTGGTCCCACGAGTCGAACCCCTCGGGCGGGGGCTGCACGCGGTAGCCGAGGGCCTCGGCCCAGAAGGCCGCCAGCGCGGCCGGGTCGGCGCAGTCGACGGTGATCTGCACGTCGCGTGCCATCTCAGCGCACCCCCTTCGTGTGCAGGTGGAGGTCGCGCAGCAGGCAGACCTCGGCCAGGTGGTGGATCAGCTCCCGGTGGATGTGCAGCACGAGCGTGGCCATCGGCTCGTCGGCGAACGGCCCCTCGGCCGGGCCGCACGGCCGCCGCAGCCCGTCCTCGCCGAGCGAGGAGACCCCGGCGAGCCAGGTGGCGTACTCGGCGTCGAGCTGGGCCAGCGCGGCGTGGGCGGTCGGCGCGTACTCGAACGACTGGTAGTCGGTCGCGGCCCGGCCGAAGTGCGAGGCGTTGCGCATCGCCAGCACACCGACGATCACGTGCCCCAGCCGCCACGCGATCGTCGTGAACGGCGCAGGCGTGGGCTGCGGGAACGCGAAGTCGATGGTCATCTCGCCCGCTCCGGCCTGCACCGGCGCGGTGCCGGTGCCGCGCGGGCGCACGCTCCAGCACCCGGGTACCGGTTCCCAGAAGTACTCCTCGTCGGTCAGGCCGTCGAGGCGCTTGCGCAGCTGGTGGGTCCAGTGCCAGTCGATCTGGTCGCGGAGCAGCTGGTTGTAGGTCTGGTCGGTCACGGGACAAGCTTCTCGCGAATAGCGGACAGATACCTTCCGTGATCCGTGGGACGATGGTGATCGTGACCGTCGAGGCGACCACCGAACGGGTGCTGCGGCTGCTCGCGCTGCTGCAGCGGCGGCCGTCGTGGACCGCCGCCGAGCTCGCCGCGGAGCTCGGGGTCACCGACCGCTCGGTGCGCCGCGACGTCGAGCGCCTGCGGGCACTGGGCTACCCGGTGCACGCGACGGCGGGCGTCGGCGGCGGCTACCAGCTGGGGGCGGGCACCCGGCTGCCGCCGCTGCTGCTCGACGACGAGGAGGCGATCGCCACGGCGGTCTCGCTGCGCATGGCGTCGGGCGGCACGGTCGCCGGCGCGGGCGAGGCGGCCCTGCGGGCGCTCGCCAAGCTCGACCAGGTCATGCCGCCCCGGCTGCGGGCCGAGGTGCGCGCGGTGCACGGCGCCACCGAGACCCTCATCGGGCCGGGCGTCGAGATCGACGCGGACCTGCTCGTGACGCTCGCGCGCGCCTGCCGGGACGCGGTGCGGGTGCGCTTCCGCTACCGGACCCGCGGCGGCGGTGAGCACGAGCGCACGGTCGAGCCCGTCCGGATGGTCGCCACCGACCGCCGCTGGTACCTCATGGCCTGGGACGTCGACCGCGCCGACTGGCGCACCTTCCGCCTCGACCGGATGCGCGACGTGGTCGCCACGACCTGGCGGTTCCGGCCGAGGCAGCACCCCGACCCGCTCGCGTACGTGCAGCGGTCCGTGGCCGAGGCTCCGTACCGCCACCTCGCCCGGGTCCGGCTGCGCGCCCCGGCGGAGGAGGTGCGCCGGCTCGTGCCGCCCCAGGTCGCCCGGGTCGAGCACGACGGCGACGGGTGCTGCGTGCTCGTCGCGGGCGGGGACGAGCTGGACTGGCTCGCCGTGCACATCGCCCGGCTCGGGTTCGACGGCGAGGTGCTCGATCCCCCCGAGCTGCGCGAGGCGGCCGCGCGGCTCGCCGACCGCCTCGCGGGGCTCGCCGGTCGCGTACCCCCGTGAGCGCAGGCGGGCGCCGGCGCGTACCACCCGCGCGGTAGGCGAGATCGCGTCGCGAGCGGGACGCCCCGGCGGGCCCGATCGCGAATCGTGGGGACACCAGCGATCGAAGGAGATGCACATGGCCGTCCCCGCCTCCGCCCGCCGCCGGTCCGCCGCGGACCTCGCCGCGGGCGTGCTCGCCCCCGTCGGCTTCCTCGGCGCCTACCTCGTGGCCGCGCCGCTCACGAGCGCCGCCGCCGACCGCGACCTGCCCATGCCCGGTGCCCCGGCCGCCGAGGTCGCCGCCTACTACGCGGCCAACCCCTTCGCGGTCACGCTGACCGCGGGCCTGCAGGCGGTCTCGGTGATCTGCCTCGCCGCCTTCGTGGGCTTCCTCGCGCCCGCCCTGCGCGCCCTCGGCGCCGCCTGGCTGCCGCGGGTCGGCTACCTGGCGGTCGCCGCGATGCTGGCCTCGTGCCTGCTGTCGATGACGCTGTCGCTGGTCGTGACGTCAGCGGGCGACGGGGTGGTCCGCGTGCTGCGCGAGGCGAACTTCTACACCGGCGGCGTGATCCACGTCGTCGCGCTCGGGGTGTTCGTCCTCGGCTCGTCGGTGCTGCTCGGCCGGGAGCACCTGTTCGGCGCCCCCACCCGCTGGTTCGGGTTCGTCGCCGGCGGGATCGCGGTGGCGTCGGTGCTGTCGCTCACCTTCTACTACGCCAGCGTCGCCCTTCCGGTCGGGCGCGTGCTCTCGATGGTCTGGACCATCGCCGCGGGCATCGCCGTGCTGAGGCGCAAGTGAGAGCAGGGCACCAGTGACAGCACACCTGATAACGCAAATGACTCAGCCAGTAGGCCACCTGTACTCTTCGTCCTGTGACCGCAGCCCCCGGGCGACGTGAGACGCTGCGTCCGTTCGCCCGCACCCGCCTCTACGAGCAGCTCGTCGAGCGGCTGCTCGACCACATCCACGCCGAGGGGCTGAAGGTCGGCGACCGGCTGCCGCCGGAGCGCGAGCTGGCCGCCCAGCTGGCCGTCAGCCGGGCGACGGTGAGCCAGGCGCTCGTCGCGCTCGAGGTGCAGGGCGTGGTCGACGTCCGGCACGGAGACGGCGCGGTGATCCGCGACATCCCGCCGGACCGGCAGGTGCTCGCCGCGCTGCACGCGCGCAGGCACCGGCTGCGCGAGGTGATCGAGGCCCGTGAGGCGCTCGAGGTCAAGCTCGCGGGGCTCGCCGCGAAGCGCCGCACGGACGACGACCTCGCCGCCATCGACGCGGCGCTCGAGGAGATGGACCGCGACATCGAGGGGGGCGGTCGCGGTGTGGCCGCCGACGAGCGGTTCCACGCCGCGGTCACCGCCGCCGCGCACTCGGGCCTGCTCGCCCGGCTCATGGCGGAGATCTCCGAGCTGATCCGGGAGAGCCGGGTGGAGTCGCTGTCCCAGCCGGGCCGCCCGCGCGAGTCCCTGGAGGCGCACCGCAAGGTCGCCGACGCCATCCGCGCGGGCGACGCGGCCGGCGCGAGCGCGGCGATGGCCGCCCACATCGAGGCGGTCTCCGACGTCGCCCTGCTGCGCGACGAGTGAGAAACGAAATCGTCGATCGTGGAATCGGCTCCGCCGGTGCGGCGCCAATTCGTGAGCGGTGGGGAGCTCACACCGCTGTAACGCGGCCGTCACCTGAGCGGAATGTCGCCGTAGTCGCCCCCACCTAGGGTCCCGCGCATGAAAACGTTGCGGCACCCCGCGCTGCAGATCGGTATCGCCGCGATCCTCGGCATCCTTTTCGGTCTTGTCGTCGGGGAGTGGGCGGCCAATCTCAAATTCATCGGCGACCTGTTCATCCGCCTGATCCAGATGTCGATCGTGCCGCTGGTCATGGCCTCGGTGATCGTGGCCACCGGGTCGATGACCGGTGCGGGCACCGGCCGCATCGCCCTGCGCACGTTCGCCTGGATGCTCGGGTTCTCGGTGGTCGCCGCCGTGCTGGCCTGGCTGCTCGGCGCCGCGTTCCGGCCCGGCGCCGGCATGGTCTACACCGATTCGGTCGACCCGGGCCTCGGCGAGTCGGCGGGCGAGGCGCTGGGCTGGCAGGAGACCCTGCTGAACTTCGTCTCCACCAACATCTTCGACGCGATGGCGTCGGCGGCGATGGTGCCCATCATCGTGTTCTCCCTGCTTTTCGGGATCGCATTGCGGGCCCACGTCGCCAGAACCGGCGACACCGCGGTTCTCACGTTCATCGACCAGATCCAGCAGATCGTGCTGATGATGATCCGGCTGGTGATGCACATCGCGCCGATCGGTGTGTTCTGCCTGTTGGCGAACATCGCCGGAGACGTGGGCTTCTCGGTCGTGACGAGCGCGCTGAAGTACCTCGGCACGACGCTGCTCGGCGTGCTCATCCTGTTCGCCCTGTTCGTGGTCGTCGTGACGGCGCGGACCCGGTTGGCCCCCTGGAAGCTGCCCGGCAAGCTGGCCGAGCAGACCGCGATCGCGGTGACGACCACGAGCTCGGCGGTCACCTTCCCGACGGTGCTCAAGAACGCCGTCGAGAAGGTGGGGGTGAGCCAGAAGATCGCGAACTTCACGCTCTCGGTCGGCCTGACGATGGGCTCGTACGGGGCCGTCCTCAACTACATGATCGTCGTGATGTTCCTGGCCCAGGCCGGGGACGTTCCGCTGACCTTCGGGCAGATCGCGCTCGGCATGGCGTTGGCGATCCTGCTCAACATGGGCACGATCACCGTGCCCGGCGGCTTCCCGGTGGTGGCGATGTTCCTCGCGACGTCGCTGGACCTGCCGTTCGAGGCCGTCGGCCTGTTGATCGCCGTGGACTGGTTCACCGGCGTCGTGCGCACCTTCCTCAACGTCAACGGCGACACGTTCGTCGCGATGCTGGTCGCGAACGCCGACGACGAGATCGACCGCGACGTCTACAACGGCACGAAGACCGTCCAGGCCGAAGCGGCCGACCTGGGCGAGCACGGCGCGGCGCTGGCCGCCGACCGCGCGGACTGATCGCGTTCCTCCACTCGACCGGTCTCGGGGCGCACGTGTCTCTTGACAACAGGTCCGGAGACCTATTGGCTAGGCCACTCAGCCACGCGTGATCTCTGTCAACGATGACGCGCCTCGTGGGGCCGCGGCCCCTTGAGCCCCAAGGATCGATCATGTCCGCAGAGTGGTTGTCCATCCTCGCGCTCGTCGCGCTGTTCGTCGTCGGCACGCTGCTGCCGATCAACATGGGGGCGCTCGGCTTCGTGGCCGCGTGGCTCGTGGGGACGTACGCGCTCGGGCTCTCCGAACGGGAGATCATCGACGGCATCAGCGGTGACCTGGTGCTGACGCTCGTCGGGGTCACCTACCTGTTCGCCATCGCCCGCAACAACGGCACCGTCGACCTGATCGTGCGCGGCGCGGTGCGCACGGTCGGCGGCCGGGTCGGTCTCGTCCCGTGGGTGATGTTCGCCGTCACCGCCGTCCTCACCGCGATCGGTGCCGCGAGCCCCGCGGCCTGCGCGATCGTCGGGCCGATCGCGCTCGGGTTCGCGGGCAGGCACCGGATCAGCCCGCTGATGATGGGCATGTTCGTCGTCCACGGCGCTCAGGCCGGCGGGTTCTCCCCGATCAGCATCTACGGCGTGATCACCAACTCGGTGATGCGCGACAACGGGCTGCCCGTGGACGAGGGCGCGATCTTCCTGGCGAGCTTCGCGTTGAACCTCGCCATGGCGATCGCGCTGTTCCTCGCCCTCGGCGGGCGCGAGCTGCTCGGCAGGCGGGTCGCCGAGGGCGGCCCCGACGGCGGCCCCGACGGCGGCCCCGTCGATGGCACTGGCGACGTCGACGGGGCCCCGTCCGGTGGCGGCGGCACGGCGACCGCGGTCGCCGCGCGGCGGACGGTCCGGACCGACCAGGTCATCACGCTCGCCGCGTTCGTCGCGGTCGCGCTCGTCGCGCTGGTGTTCGAGCGCAACATCGGGTTCACCGCCATCACCGCGGCCGTGATCCTCACCGCGCTCTTCCCGAAGGAGCAGAAGGGCGCGATCACGCAGATCGCGTGGTCGACCGTGCTGCTCGTGGCCGGGGTCAGCACGTTCGCGACGATCCTGTCCACCGCGGGCGCGCCGGAGGCGGTCGGCACCTGGGCCGCGGGCCTCGGCACGGTCCTCCTCGGCGCGCTGGTGCTTTGCTACGTCGGCGGCGTGACCTCGGCGTTCGCCTCGTCCACCGCGCTGTTGCCGATCATCATCCCGATCGCGGTGCCGCTGATCTCCTCCGGCGCGGTGAGCGCGGTCGCGGTGGTGGCGGCGCTCGCGGTGTCGTCGACGGTCGTCGACGTCAGCCCGTTCTCGACCAACGGTGCGCTGATGGTCGCCAACCGCCCCGACACGATCTCCGAGGACCGCTACTACCGCCAGATCCTCGGCTACGGCGTGATCGTCACCGTCGCGGGCCCGCTCGTGGTCTGGGCCGCGTTCGTGCTCAGCGGCGTGCTGTGAGGGAGGCCCCGATGCCCGACGCCACCGGCCCGCTCACCGGCACGCTCGTCGTCGACCTGTCCCGCGCGCTCGCCGGCCCGCACGCCACGATGATGCTCGGCGACCTCGGCGCCCGGGTCATCAAGGTGGAGGCGCCCGGCGCGGGCGACGACACCCGCGGCTGGGGCCCGCCGTTCGTCGACGGCACCTCGACGTACTTCCTGTCGGCGAACCGCAACAAGGAGTCCGTCGCCCTCGACCTCAAAGACCCCGACGACCGGGACGTGCTCGTGGAGCTCGTCCGCCGGGCCGACGTGCTGGTCGAGAACTTCCGCACCGGGGTGCTGGACCGGCTCGGGCTCGGCTTCGAGGTGCTGCACGCGATCAACCCCGGCCTGGTCGTCCTGTCGATCACCGGTTTCGGGCACGACGGGCCCGAGGGCGGCCGCGCCGGGTACGACCAGATCGCCCAGGGCGAGGTGGGCCTGATGTCGCTCACCGGCTCGCGCCCGGACGACCCGCAGAAGGTGGGCACGCCGATCGCCGATCTGCTGGCCGGAATGTACGGCGCGTACGGGACGCTCGCCGCGCTGCTGGAGCGCGAGCGCACCGGCGCGGGCACCGTCGTGCGCACCTCGCTGCTCGCCGCGACCGTCGGCGTGCACGGGTTCCAGGCCACGCGCTACACGGTGGCCGGCGAGGTCGGCCGGGCCCGGGGCAACCACCACGCCTCCATCGCGCCGTACGGGCTGTTCCGCTGCGCGGACGGCTCCGTGCAGATCGCGGTCGGCAGCGAGGGGCTCTGGCGGCGGTTCTGCGCGGCCTTCGACCTCGACCCCGCCGCACCCGGTTTCGCCACGAACCCGGAGCGGGTGGCGAACCGCGAGAAGCTCGTCGAGGTGATCGAGGGCGTCTTCTCCGGCCGGCGGGCCGCGGGCCTGCTCGCGCGGCTCGCCGAGGCGGGCGTGCCCGCCGGGCGGGTCCGGACCCTCGACGAGGTGTACGCGTGGGAACAGACCCGCAGCCAGGGGCTGCTGATCGAGGTCGAGCACGCGACACTGGGACGCGTGCAGCTGCCCGGCCCGCCGCTGCGGTTCTTCGACCCGGAGGGGCGCGAGGTCACGAGGACCGCGCACGCCGCGCCGCCGACCCTCGACGAGGACGGGGCGGCCATCCGCGCCTGGCTCGCGGGGGTGGGCGAGCGGTGATCGGCACCCGCCTGCGCGCCCGCGACCTGATCGAGCTCGTCCTCGGCGACACGTTCTCGAGCTGGGACGAACCCGTCGACCTCACCGGGATCGACCCGGACTACGCGGCCCAGCTCGCCGCCGCCCGGGAGCGCGCGGGCACCGACGAGGCCGTCATCACCGGCGCGGGCACGATCGACGGCGTCGGCGTCGCCGTGATCGCCGGCGAGTTCGAGTTCCTCGGCGGGTCGATCGGGCGGGCCACCGCCCGGCGCATCGTCGCCGCGGTCCGCCGGGCCACCCGCGAACGGCTGCCGCTGCTCGTCGCCACCTGCTCGGGCGGCACCCGGATGCAGGAGGGCACGCCCGCGTTCGTCGAGATGATCTCGATCTCGAAGGCGATCGTGGAGCACAAGGCCGCGGGCCTGCCCTACCTCGTCTACCTGCGCAACCCGACCACGGGCGGGGTGTACGCGTCGTGGGGGTCGCTGGGCCACGTCACGGTCGCCGAGCCCGGCGCGCTGATCGGCTTCCTCGGCCCGCGCATCGTCGAGGCGCTCACCGGCAAGCCGTTCCCCAGCGGGGTGCAGCGCGCCGAGCACCTCGTCGCGAAGGGGGTCATCGACGGCGTCGTGGCGCCGGAGGACCTGGCCGGCGTCACGCGCCGGGTGGTGCGGCTGCTCACCCCGCACCCGGCCCCGGCCCGCGCCGCCGACCCGCCCCCGCCGCCTCCGCGGCGCACGACGTCGACCTGGGAGTCGGTGCTGCTCACCCGGCGCCCGGACCGCCCCGGCGTGCGGGAGCTGCTGCGGTTCGGCGCCGACGACGTCATCCCGCTCAGCGGCACCGGCGACGGCCAGCGCGACGCCGGGCTGCTGCTCGCGCTCACCGCGTTCGACGGGCTGCCGTGCGTCCTCGTGGGGCAGGACCGCCGCCACCAGACCCCGGAGCGCCCGCTGGGGCCGACCGCGCTCCGCGAGGCGCGCCGCGGCATGCGGCTGGCCGAGGAGCTGCGGCTGCCCCTCGTCGCCGTGATCGACACGCCCGGTGCCGCCCTGTCCCCGCGCGCCGAGGAGGGCGCGCTCGCCGGGGAGATCGCGCGCTGCCTCGCCGACATGTCGAGCCTCACGGTGCCGGCGGTGTCGGTGCTGCTCGGGCAGGGCAGCGGGGGAGCGGCGCTGGCCCTGCTGCCCGCCGACCGGGTGATCGCCGCCGAGCACGCGTGGCTGTCGCCGCTGCCGCCGGAGGGCGCGAGCGCGATCGTCCACCGCGACACCGCCCACGCGCCGCAGATGGCCGAGCGGCAGCGGGTGAGCGCCTTCGAGCTGCGCGACGACGGTGTCGTGCACGTCCTGGTGCCGGAACGGCCCCCGGCCCACGAGGCCCCCGAGACGTTCTCGCGGGCCGTGGCCGCGGCCTGCGCCGCCGCGATCCGGGAGGCCACGCGCGCGAGAGCGGGCCGCGGCCCGGCCTGACCACACCGTCGGGCCGGCCCGCCCGCGCGCCCCGAGTTGAGTCGTTCAAGGAACTGGTCCAGGGTGGGCCCGGTGCCAACGAGGTCGGACCTGGAGCAGGCCCTGCGCGGGGTCGCGCTCCGGGTGACGCGGCCCCGGTTGGCGGTGCTGGCGGCGGTGCACGAACACCCGCACTCGGACACGAGTTCGCTCATCGGGTTGGTGCGCGCCGACCTCGGTGAGGTGTCCCACCAAGCGGTGTACGACGTGCTGCGCGCCCTGACCGCCGCGGGCCTCGTGCGGTGCATCGAGCCGCCCGGATCCGTGGCCCGGTACGAGGCGAGGGTGGGCGACAACCACCACCACGTCCTGTGCCGGTCCTGCGGAGCCATCGCCGACGTGGACTGCGCGACCGGCGACGCCCCGTGCCTCACCCCGTCCGACCACCACGGCTTCGCGATCGACGAGGCCGAGGTCATCTACCGGGGGCGGTGCCCGGCGTGCTCGGCGGCCCGAGAAGGAACGGCGAAGCAGGACAAGGAGCGGACGTGACCGACAGCATCAGCGAGTCCGAGAACCCGGCGATCCCCTCGCCGACGCCCGAGGTGAGCCGGCCGCGGACCACCCGGGACTGGTGGCCCAACCAGGTGGACCTGACGGTCCTGAACAAGCACTCGCCCCGCTCCAACCCGATGGGGGAGGGGTTCGACTACCCGACGGAGTTCGAGTCGCTCGACGTCGAGGAGCTCAAGCGCGACCTCGTCGAGCTCATGCGCACCTCGCAGGACTGGTGGCCCGCCGACTACGGCCACTACGGGCCGCTGTTCATCCGGATGAGCTGGCACTCCGCGGGCACCTACCGCATCCACGACGGCCGCGGCGGCGGCGGGGAAGGCGCGCAGCGCTTCGCGCCGCTCAACAGCTGGCCGGACAACGCGAGCCTGGACAAGGCCCGGCGGCTGCTGTGGCCGATCAAGGAGAAGTACGGCCGCAAGATCTCCTGGGCCGACCTGCTGGTCCTCGCCGGCAACGTGGCCATCGAGGACATGGGCCTTCCGACGTTCGGGTTCGGCTTCGGGCGCGAGGACATCTGGGAGCCCGAGGAGATCTTCTGGGGGCCGGAGGACACCTGGCTCGGCGACGAGCGCTACAGCGGCGAGCGGGAGCTGGCCGAGCCGTTCGGCGCCGTGCAGATGGGCCTCATCTACGTCAACCCGGAGGGCCCCAACGGCAACCCCGACCCGCTCGCGTCGGCCCGCGACATCCGCGACACGTTCGGCCGGATGGCGATGAACGACGAGGAGACCGTCGCGCTCATCGTGGGCGGCCACACGTTCGGCAAGTGCCACGGCGCGGTCGACCCGCAGTACATCGGGCCCGAGCCCGAGGCGTGCCCGGTCGAGCACCAGGGCCTCGGCTGGAAGAACTCGATGGGCACCGGCGCCGGCCCGTACGCGATGACCAGCGGTCTGGAAGGCGCGTGGACCACCGAGCCGACCCGGTGGGACAACGGCTACCTCGACAACCTCTACGGCTACGACTGGGAGCTCACCCGCAGCCCCGCGGGTGCGCAGCAGTGGACACCGAAGAACCCCGAGGCCCAGGGCACGGTGCCGGACGCCCACGACCCGGTGAAGCGGCACGCGCCGATGATGCTGACCTCGGACATCGCGCTGAAGGTCGACCCGATCTACGGGCCGATCACCAAGCGCTTCCACGAGAACCCCGACCAGCTCGCCGACGCGTTCGCCAAGGCCTGGTACAAGCTGCTGCACCGCGACATGGGCCCGATCTCCCGCTACCTCGGCCCCTGGGTGCCCGAGCCCCAACTGTGGCAGGACCCGGTGCCGCCGGTGGACCACGAGCTGGTCGACGAGTCCGACGTCGCCTCGCTCAAGCAGGCCGTGCTCGCCACGGGCGTGCCGGTGCCCCGGCTCGTCGCCACCGCGTGGGCGTCGGCGGCGAGCTTCCGCGGCACCGACAAGCGCGGCGGGGCCAACGGGGCGCGGGTCCGGCTCACCCCGCAGAAGGACTGGGAGGCCAACGAGCCCGAGGAGCTGGCCGCGGTGCTGCAGACCCTCGAGGGGGTCCAGCGCGACTTCAACGCCGCGCAGGCGGGCGGCAAGAAGATCTCGCTCGCCGACCTGATCGTCCTCGCCGGCTGCGCCGGGGTGGAGCAGGCGGCCCGCGACGCCGGGTACGACATCACCGTCCCGTTCACGCCGGGGCGCACCGACGCCTCGCAGGAGCAGACCGACGTCGACACGTTCACCGTCCTGGAGCCGAAGGCCGACGGCTTCCGCAACTACCTGCGGGCGGGGGAGAAGCTCCCGCCGGAGACGCTGCTGGTGGACCGCGCCTACATGCTCAACCTCAGCCCGCCGGAGATGACGGTGCTCGTCGGTGGCATGCGGGCGCTCGGCGCCACCTTCCGGGGCAGCAACGACGGCGTGTTCACCGACCGGCCCGGGGTGCTGACCACCGACTTCTTCCGCAACCTGCTCGACATGCGCACCGAGTGGAAGGTGTCGCAGGCGGAGAACACCTACGAGGGCCGCGACCGGTCGACCGGCGAGCTGCGGTGGACCGCGACGGCAGTCGACCTCGTGTTCGGCTCGAACTCCCAGCTGCGCGCCATCGCCGAGGTCTACGCGTGCCGGGACGCCGGCGAGAAGTTCGCGCGCGACTTCGTGGCCGCGTGGGACAAGGTGATGAACCTCGACCGGTTCGACATCCGCTGACGGTTCCCGGGGCCCCGGGTCGGCGCCGCGTGCGCCGACCCGGGGGCCGCGGCGCACGTAGCCTCGGGGCATGAGCGTCAGCGCCGGACCGCGGCTGCACCTCGACCACACCTTCGCCCGCGAGCTGCCCGGCCTGGCGGTGCCCTGGACCGCGGCGCCCGCCCCGGGCGCCGAGCTGCTCGTCCTCAACACCGACCTGGCCGCCGAGCTCGGCCTCGAGCCCGAGGAGCTGCGGGAGCCCGCGGGCGTCGCGCTGCTCGTCGGCACCGGGCTCCCGGACGGGGCGCACCCGGTCGCCCAGGCCTACGCGGGCCACCAGTTCGGCATGTACCAGCCGCGCCTGGGCGACGGGCGGGCGCTGCTGGTCGGTGAGCTCGTCGACCGGGACGGTCGGCGGCGCGACCTGCACCTCAAGGGCTCCGGCGCCACCCCGTTCGCCCGCGGCGGCGACGGGAAGGCGGCGGTCGGCCCGATGCTGCGCGAGTACCTGATGGGCGAGGCGATGCACGCGCTCGGCATCCCCACGAGCCGGGCGCTCGCGGTCGTCGCGACCGGGGAGGAGGTCGTGCGGGAGCGACTCCTGCCCGGCGCGGTCCTCGCGCGGGTGGCGGCGAGCCACCTGCGGGTCGGCACGTTCCAGTACGCGGCGGCGACGCGCGACGTGGAGCTCGTCCGCGCGCTGGCCGACCACGCCATCCGCCGCCACCACCCCGAGGCGGCCGAGGCACCCGAGGTGTACCTCGAGTTCTACCGGCGGGTGGTCGACGCGCAGGCGGCGCTCGTCGCCCGTTGGATGCTCGTGGGCTTCGTGCACGGCGTGATGAACACCGACAACACGACGATCTCCGGCGAGACGATCGACTACGGACCGTGCGCCTTCCTCGACGCCTACGACCCGGCCACCGTCTTCAGCTCCATCGACCACGGTAGCCGCTACGCGTACGCGAACCAGCCCGGGATCGCCCAGTGGAACCTGGCCCGGCTGGGCGACACCCTGCTGCCGCTGATCGACGAGGACCAGGACGCCGCCATCGAGGCGGCCACCGAGGTGGTGGCCTCGTTCGTCGAGCGGTACGAGGGGTACTACGCGCGCGGCATGGCCGCGAAGCTCGGCCTCGCGGAGCCTGACGACCACCTCGTGCGCGATCTGATGGGGCTGCTGGCCGGCCGGCGCGTCGACTTCACGCGGTTCTTCCGCGGGCTGTCGGCGCACCTGCGCGGCACGGACGGGCCCCGGTCGCTGTTCGCCGAGCCGACCGCGTTCGACGCGTGGGCGGCGCGGTGGGAGGCCGCGCTGCCGCCGGACCGGGCGGCGGTGGCGGAGGCGATGGACCGGGTCAACCCCGTCTACATCCCGCGCAACCACGTCGTGGAGGAGGCGCTGGCCGCCGCCACCGAGGGCGACATGGGGCCGTTCCACCGGCTCGTCGAGGTCGTCAGCGACCCCTACCGGGAGCGCCCCGGGCTGGAGCGCTTCGCCGAGCCCGCGCCGGCGGAGTACCGCCACGTCACCTACTGCGGCACCTGAGCGGGCTCAGCAGGACTCGTCCAGCCGGACCACGCCGAAGTCGATCCGGGTCGACGGCGTGATCGTCGCGCCGGGCGGCACGCTCTGGCTGCACACCTTCCAGTTGCGGTCGGCCACCTGCAGCCGGCCCGCGCCGGTCGCGTCGTGCGAGGTGGTGATGAGGATCCCGTAGCCGGTGAGCTCCTGGATGCGGTCCTGCGCCTCCTGCAGCCCGACACCCACGAGGTCGGGCATCACCCAGCTCGTCGCCCGGGTGGCGCTCGGCGGCGCCGCAGGGCCGGTCTCGGGCGCCATCGGCACCGGCGCGGTGTAGGTGATCGTCTCCGGCGGGTTCGGCGCCGGGGGAGGGGGCGGCGGCGGGCCGCCGCAGGCCGCGAGCACGGCGCAGGCCGCGAGCACTGCGCGGACCGGCACTGCGCAGACCGGCACGGCGCGGACCGGCACTGCGCGGACCGGCACTGCGCAGACCGGCACCGGGGCCCGCGGCGGCCTCGCGATCAGCGCGGGTCCTCGAACGTCACCGTCACCTGCTCGTAGCCGAGGGAACGCGCCAGCGTGGTGAGCATGTCGCGGGTGTTCGCCTCGGCCCGGGCGGTGAGGTCGCTCGCCCGCGCGGTCTCCTCGATGCGGCGCGCCGCGAGTTGGTAGAGGTCCTCGTCGTCGACCGGGTTGCCCGCCAGCACGCCCGCGACCCGCTCGACGATGCCGCGCTCGCGGCCGACCACGCGGGTCGCCGCCGGGTCGAGGGTGGCGGACGACAGCCGGGCCCGCGGCAGCGTGAAACTGACCGCGCTGTCGTCGGCGGTCGTGCGCACCCGATCCGGTCCGAGCCCGGACAGGTCGACGAGCGCATCGACCCGCCCGGTGGCGAACAGCGTGGTGCGCTCCCCGCTGATCACCGCCGGGACGTGCGGGGTGTCGTGCTCGATGTCGACGAGCACCTGGAACGAGCCGGTGGCCGCGTGGTACTCGGAGATGTCGCTGAGCGCGGCCATGAGCGGGGCCGGGCCGCGGTCGACGGTCCGCGGGGTGAACGTGTCCGACAGCGCCGGGAACAGCCCCCCGACCTGCGCACCGAGCGGCAGGGCGATCGCCACCGCGGCGATCGCCGCGAAGAGCGCGACGCGCGGCCGGCGGCGCAGCCTGCCGAGCCACGCCCTGGAGTCGGGCCCGAACGGGTGCTGCGCCATGCGGATCTCCCCGGGGTCGAGCGCGTGTCCGCACAGGAGGACACGCCCCGTGACCGGTACGTGTCAAGGGGTGCGGGCGAACACCGCCCGAACACCGGCTCGTTGACACCCGGCTCCCACACGAATTACGTTCGACGAACGAACAGAAGTCGGGGGTCGCATGACGCAGCTCGCCACCCAGCTCGGCGCCCAGCCGACGACAGCCCCGCGCTACGCCCGCCCCGCGGAGTGGCCGGACGTCGACCTCGTCGACACCGACGTGCACATCACGCCCCGCTCGATCCGGGCGCTCTTCCCCTACCTGCCGGCGCGCTGGCGCGACTACATCACCGAGAGCGGCGTCGCGAGCCTCGAGTCCGACCTCTACCCGCCGGGCTCGCCGCTCTCCGCGCTCCCCGGCTCCCGCCCCGCCGACGGCCCGCCCGGCTCCGACCCCGACCTGCTGCGCACCCAGCTGCTCGACCCGTGGCGGACCCGCATCGCGATCACGCACTGCATCTACGGCGTCGACGGCATCCACAACCCCGACTGGGCCGTCGCGATGGCAAGCGCCGTCAACGACTGGCAGCTCGCCGAGTGGCTCTCCGGGGAGCCCCGGCTGCGCGGGTCGATCGTCGTGGCGGCCCAGGACCCGCAGCGGGCGGCGGCCGAGATCGACCGCGTCGGCGAGCGCCCCGAGTTCGTGCAGGTCCTCATGCCGGTGCGGGCCCGCGCCCCGCTGGGCAACCGCGCGTACTGGCCGATCTACGAGGCCGCGGAGCGGCACGGGCTCGCGCTCGGCGTCTACGCCGGCGGCGCGGGTGGCAACCCGATCTCCCCGGTCGGCGCGCCCAGCTACTACCTCGAGGAGTACGTCCTGCTCGCGCAGGTGTTCCAGGCCCAGCTCGTGAGCCTGGTCAGCGAGGGCGTGCTCGTGCGGTTCCCGAACCTCAGGATCGTGCTCATCGAGGGCGGGTTCACCTGGCTGCCGCCGCTGATGTGGCGGTTCGACAAGAACTGGAAGGGCCTGCGCCGGGAGGTCCCCTGGGTCGACCGGCTGCCCTCGGAGAGCATCCGCGAACAGGTCCGGCTCACCGCCCAACCCCTCGACGAACCCGACGACCCGGCGCGGCTGCTGGAGGTCGTCGACCGGCTGGGCAGCGACCGGATGCTCATGTTCGCCACCGACTACCCGCACCACCAGTTCGACGACCCGGCCCGGTCCGCGCCGGTCGGCCTCGCGCCCGAGGCGATGGCTCGGTTCCTCGGCCGCAACGCGCTCGACACCTACCGCCTCGGGGAGTGATCACGTCGATGTCCCGGCCGCGCCCGCCCCTCGTCGACTGCGACATCCACAACGAGCTCGCCCCCGGCGCGCTGCACCCCTACCTGCCGCGGCGCTGGCGCGAGTACGACGAGGCCTACGGCCACCGGGGCGACGGCGGCGCCTCCTACCCGAAGGGCGCCCCGCGGGCGGCGCGCACCGACGCGTGGCCGCCGTCGGGCCTGCCCGCGGGCGGCGACCTCGACTTCATGCGAGAGCAGCTGCTCGACGCCTACGACGTCCGTTACGGGATCCTCAACTGCCTGAGCACGGCCAACCGGCAGCGCAACCCGGAGTACGCGGCCGCGCTGTGCCGCGCGCTCAACGAGTGGCAGGTCGAGCAGTGGCTGGAGAAGGAGCCCCGGCTGCGCGCCGGCATCGTCGTCCCGTACGAGGAGCCGGAGCTCGCCGTCGCCGAGATCGACCGCGCCGCCGCCCACCCCGGGTTCGTGCAGGTCCTGCTGCTCGTGCGCACCGACGAGCCGCTCGGCAAGCGCAAGTACTGGCCGATCTACGAGGCCGCGGTCCGCAACGGGCTCCCGGTCGGCGTCCACTTCGGCGGCGGGCGCGCCCACCCGATCACCGGCACCGGGTGGCCGTCGTTCTACATCGAGGACCACACCGCGATGGCCCAGGCCTTCCAGGCCCAGCTGGTCAGCCTGGTCGTCGAAGGGGTCTTCGAACGCCTCCCCGAGCTGAAGGTCGTGCTCATCGAGGGCGGCTTCGGTTGGGTGCCGTCGCTGATGTGGCGGCTGGACAAGCACTGGGCGCGGCTGCGCGGCGAGGTCCCGCACCTGTCCCGCAGGCCGTCGGAGTACGTGCGCGAGCACATCTGGTTCACCACGCAGCCGATCGAGGAGCCACCCGAACCCCGCCACCTGCTCACGGTCTTCGACAACATGGGCGGCACCGACAAGATCCTCTTCTCCACCGACTACCCGCACTGGGACTTCGACGACCCGGACCGCGCGATCAAGGCGAAGCTCGACCCCGAGACGCGGGCGCGGATCTTCGGCGGCAACGCCATGGCGCTCTACGGGCTCGACTGATGGCGGGGCACGTCGTGGGCACGACCGACGAGATCGGTCCCGGCCAGCGCAAGATCGTCGAGATCGAGGGCCGGTCGATCGGGGTGTTCAACGTCGGCGGGCGCTACTACGCGCTGCGCAACGCGTGCCCCCACGCCGGCGCCCGGCTCTGCGACGGCGTCCTCACCGGCCTGGTGACCTCCCGCACCCCGGGTGAGTACACCTACCTGCGCCAGGGCGAGATCCTGCGCTGCCCGTGGCACGGCTGGGAGTTCGACATCGCCACCGGGCGGTCGTGGTTCGACCCCGCCCGCACCCGGGTGCGGGCCTACGAGGCCACCGTCGAGCCCGCCCTGCCCGAGGACGCCGTCCTGACCGAGGCCGGGTACCGGCCCGGGCCCTACAGCGCCGAGCGCTACGAGGTCGAGGTGCGCCGCCAGTACGTCGTCGTCCACGTATGACCGCTGGTTCGGCTCCCTCCGCCGGGACGATCCTGGAGCTCATCCGGCAGACCGGCGGGCTCTCGCGGGCCGAGCTGCTCGAGCGCAGCGGCATGGCCCGCTCGACCCTGTACGCGCGCCTCGAGGAGCTGGCCGCGCTGGGCGTGATCTACGAGGCGGAGCCGCTCGAGGCGGGCCGCGGCAGGCCGTCCCGGCGGATCCGCTTCGACGACCGCGGCCGCGTCGTGCTCGCGGTGGCGATCGGGCAGGCCATCGCCCGGGTGTCGGTCACCGACGTCTCGGGGCGCGAGCTGCGGTCGCGCACCCGCCCGGTGGAGCTGTCCCGGCCCGCCGCTGAGGTCCTCGACCCGCTGCTGGACATCGGGGCGGTGCTGCTCGCCCCCGGCGACGTCCTCGCCGGCGTCGGGGTCGCCGTGCCGGCGCCGGTGGACGTGCGCACGGGCCTGATCCGCGCCGCGACCACGATCGCCGACTGGCCCGCCGACGCCGCGCTGACCGCGGCCGGGCGCCGCTTCGGGGTCCCGGTGGTCGTGGAGAACGACGGGCGCGCCGAGGCGCTGGGGGAGTGCGCTCCCGGGGAGACGATGGTCTACGCCAAGGTCGCCACCGGGATCAGCTGCGGCATCGTCGTCGACGGTCAGGTGGTGGGCGGGGCCCGGGGCGTCGCGGGCGACATCGGGCACATCCTCGTGGACCCGGCGGGCCCGCGGTGCCGCTGCGGCCGCCGCGGGTGCCTCGCCGCCTTCAGCTCGGGGGCGGGCCTGGTGGAGCGCCTCGGGCTGGGTTCGCTCGACGAGCTGGTCGCCGCCGTCGGCGACGGCGCGCCCACCGCGCTCGCCGAGCTGCGGGCCGCCGCGGGCCACCTCGGGCGCGCCCTCGCCGCCATCGTGGCCACCGTCAACCCGGGCCGGCTGCTGCTCGGCGGCGCGGTCGGGCGGCTGCGGCCGATGGTCGACGAGGTGCGCGCCCGCGTGCAGGGCGACGTCGTCGAGCGGGTGGCCGACGGGCTGCGGGTCGAGGCGGGCGCGTGGGGCGAGGCCGCCGCCGCCCGCGGGCTCGCCGACCTGGTGGTGCGCCGCGCCTACTCCCCGGAGGCGATCGACGGGCTGCTGCGGGGGTGAGCCGGCCGCCAGCGGACGGGCAGCCGCCGCGGCTTGCGGAACACGAGGCCGGTCGGCCGGACCGGCTCGTCGAGCCGCAGGTCGGGCAGCTCGACCAGGACGGTGCGGACGGCGATCTGCGTCTCCAGCCGGGCCAGGTCCATCGCGAGGCAGGCGTGGGGGCCGTGGGCGAACGCGAGGTGCCGTGGCGCGCCCGCCCGGCGCAGGTCGAACGCGTCCGGGTCGGGGAACGCCGTCGGGTCGCGGTTGGCGCCCGCGAGCGACACCGTCACCGGGTCGCCGCGCCCGATGGGCGTGCCCGCGAGCTCCACGTCGCGGGTCGCGTAGCGGTCGACGACGGCGGCCGCGGGTTCGAGCCGCAGCGACTCCTCGACGGCGCGCGGCAGCAGGTCGAGGTCCTGATCGAGGTCCTCGCGCACGGCGGCGAGCAGGCCCGGATCGCGCAGCAGGTGCCACAGCGCGTTGAGGATCATGCCCTCGGTCGTCTCGATGCCCCCGAACAGCAGGACGGCGGCGTTGGACACCACCGCCACCTCGCCGAGGCCGCCCGCGGCGGCGTCGGCGAGCACGGAGCCGTCGCGGGCGGTGCCGGCCCGCAGATCTTCGGCGAGCGCCGCGAACGCCGCCGTGGCCTCGGCGGGCACCGCACCACCCGCGGTCACCTCCGACACGGCCGTGACGAACGTCGAGTACCACCGCAGGACCGTCGCCGGGTCGACGGTCAGCCCCAGCGCCTCGGCGACCACGCGCACCGCGAGCGGCCCGGCGACGCTCGCGCGCAGCTCCGCCCGCCCGGCGGGGCGGATCGCGCCCACCAGCTCCGCCGCGAGCTCGGTGATGCGCGTGGTGAAGCGGTCGGCCACCTCGGCGGGTCGGAACGGGCCCGCGAACGGCCGGCGCGCCGCGGCGTGCGCCGGCCCGTCCAGCGAGAGCATGCTCGGCCCGACCACCCGGGCCGTCGAGAAGCGGGGGTCGTCGACGGTGAACGTGCGCGGGTCCCGCAGCACCCGCAGGGCGGCGGCGTGGCTCGTCACCAGCCAGCACCCGAGGTCGGGCACCCACGAGACCGGTTCGGCGGCGCGCAGCCGGGCGAGCGCGGGGTGCGGGTCCGCGGCGAGCTCGGCGCGCGTCACGGTGGCGCCGACGGGGAACGCGCCTGTGTGCTCCATGCCGGGCGGTTCACCTCCGGGGGCGCCGCTTGCCGAACACGGTGACGAACATGTAGTCCTTGCCGGCCGCGTGCGGGGAGAAGAACTCGATGACCTCGTCGTCGTACGAGGTGGAGCCGACCGCGCCGAGCCCCATCGTGTGCGTGCCCAGGTGCAGCTTGCCCGCGTGCAGGGCGCCTTCGAGCTGCGCGAGCCGGTAGCCGCGGTCGCCGTAGCGGGTCAGGAGCGACGGCAGGTGGGCGAGGTGGTAGAGGTTGACGTGGGCATCGCCCGCGTACCGCTGCTGCGCCGCGATGCGGGCGGCCTGCGCGCGGAACGAGCCCTCGCGCAGCAGCTCGACCGCGTTGCGCGCCGGATGGTGCAGGTAGATGCCCGGTGCCAGGCCCTCGACGGCGTGCACGATCAGGTAGAGGTCGGTGAGCGGCGCCCCGGGGGTCAGCACGTCCGATGCCACGCCGCGGGTCGAGCGGTGCAGCAGCGTGGAGAACGCCTCGAAGGGGATCGCCACGTCGGTGTCGTAGTTCCGGGTCGAGCGGCGGCGCAGGATGATCTGCTCGACCACCCGCGGGTCGAGCTGCTCCGTCGGCCGCAGCTCGACCAGCTCGCCCGTCGGCTCGGGGGCGGGCCTGCGCCAGCGGGGCGACCGCCAGGCCGCCGCGTCCTCGCCGGTGCGCAGGCAGGACGCCAGGTGCATGTCGGTGATCGCGTGGAAGACCACCTCGGCGGGCGACAGCCGCCTCGTGGGCAGCTCGACCGGGTCGAGCGCCGGCAGCGCCGGCGGGGTGGGGCCGGTGCGGCCGATGGCGACGAGCGCCACCGCCGACTCGCGTGTCCCGTCGACGCCGAGCAGGTCGTTCACCTGCCCGTCGGCGTAGCCGAGCACCAGCTCGGTGGGCTGGTCCGCCGAGGCCGCGATCGCGAGGATGTGCGAGAGCGACGTGCCGGCGTCCCAGTACGCGTGCCGGTAGGCCCGCTCGCGGTAGCGCCACGCGTTGCGCCAGAAGGTGCTGGTCATGACCAGCACGACCGGCGCCGCCGCGACCGAGGGCGCCTCCCCGGTGGCCTCGACCAGCGCGGCCCGGTGGTCGCCCGCCCGCAGCAGCCGCAGGCTGTGGTCGAGCGCCGAGTAGTGGTAGACGCCCGCGTCGAGGTCGGGCAGGTCGGCGCAGACGAAGTACAGCTCGAGGTGGTACTGCGCGCCGGTACCGCCCGCGGTGCGGTAGTGGTGCACCCGGCCGTCCTGCGTCCGCCACGTGCGCTCCAGCGAGCCGTTGGTGAGCAGGCCGAGGCGGGCCAGCAGGTCCCGGCCCGGCGGGGTTGCCCCGGCGGCCTCGGCACCGGTGCGGGAGAGGGCCTCGAGCGCCGGGATGCCCGTCTCCGGCAGCTCGCGGGTGAGCGCGATCGGCGGCGCGGTCTCGTAGACCTTGTACAGGAAGGGCTTGATGTCCCAGTCCTTCTGCCAGATGGCGGCGGTCTGGGTGGCCGGGTCGCCGATGCCGATGCGCTCGTCGCCCTCGGCGTCGCTCAACGCGTAGTACTTCGTGAGGTCGTGGAAGACCCGCGCCTGGTATGTGTCGTCGGCCATCGCGCCCAGTGTGCCCGCCCGCTCAGCCGTCCTCGCGCAGGTCGAGCCACGCGACCTGCTCCGGGGTGAGCTGCACGGCCGCCGCCTCCGCCGAGGTGCGGGTCTCCTCCACCGAGCGGGGCCCGATCACGGCGAACGTCGGGAACGTCTGGGCGAGCACGTAGGCGAGCGCGACCGCGGTGGGTGCGACCCCCAGCTGCGCGGCCAGCTTGCGCGCCCGCGCGAGCCGCTCGAAGTTGCCGTCGCTGTAGTAGCAGCGGACCAGTTCGGGATCCGAGTGGTCGTCCGGCGCGGCCCGCCCGGTGAAGAACCCGCGTGCCTGCGACGACCACGGGAACAGGGGCGTGCCGGTGCGCTCGAACCACCGCCGGTCCTCGTCGTCGGTGACGTGCCGACAGCCCTCCCACGGCACGGCGAGGGCGCGGGCGAGCCCGAAGTGGTTGCTGACGGCGGCGAAGCCCCGCCTGCCGTGCGCCGCGGCGTAGGCGTTGGCCTCCTCGATCCGCTCGATGCTCCAGTTCGACCCGCCGAAGACGCCGATCCGCCCGGCGACGGCGTGCTCGTCGAGCACGTCCACGAACTCGCCGACCGGCACCTCCGGGTTGTCGCGGTGCAGGAAGTAGATGTCGACCCGGTCGGTCTGCAGGCGCTCGAGGCTCTCGAACAGCTGGCTCGTGACCGACTTCGGGTCGCAGTGCGGCGTGTGCGCCCCCTTGCCGATGACGACGACCTCGTCGCGGACCCCGCGATCGGCGATCCACTGCCCGAGCAGCCGCTCCGGCAGGCCGCCCGCGTAGTGGTGGGCGGTGTCGAACGCGTTGCCCCCGCGCTCGGCGAAGTCGTCGAACATCTCGGCCGCGTGCTCGGCCGTCCGCTGGTTGTCGCAGCCCATGACGAGGCGGGAGATGTCGCGCTCGACGCCGGGGATGCGACCGGTGGGGAGGGGGGTGCGCGGAGCGATCACCGCTCCATCGTCTCGTGCTGGTGGGTTCCGCGGAACCGCTCGCCGCTGTTCCGCGTGCCCGGCCCCGCCGGCCTCCTGGCGGCGCCGCGCAGTGCGCGGGGCCGCGGCGCCTCGGATAGGGCATTCGCGGGCATGCCGCGGACCTGCGTTTCCCCGCGGGCGACGCCAACGGGAGGCGGCTTCACTTCCGGGCTCCGCGGAACCTGCTCTGTGCTCCGATTGCGCAGTCCTGGGTGGGCCTCCTGGTGGCGCCGCGGAGTGTGCGGGGCGCTCCTCACCTGTCGGTGGCGTCTTTCGGCGTCCGCTGCGCGATCGCTTCGCGCCCCTCGACCTGTGAGCCTCTGCGGCCCCTCGGCAGGCCGTTTCCGCGCGGCGCCACCACGAGGCGGTCCCGCTTTCAGGTTCCGCGGAACCCGGTTCGCGCCCCGAAAACTGTCAGACCCGGATGCCATCCTGACCTCACACACCCGGTGAGGAGGAAAACCCGATGTCCGGCGCCGTTGTCCCGTTCCCCACCCCGTTCCACGCCATGAGCGACGGCGAGGTCGAAACCGGGCTGCTCGGCATCGCCGGCCATATCGCCGCCGCCCAGTGCCGGGCATCGCCCGCGCCCTGCACCAGCTGCCGTTGATCACCGAGGCGTCCGCCGCCAGGGAGCTGTCGTACTCGAAGGTGCGGGCCATCACCCGCGTCATCGGCACCGACACCTCCGCCCTGGTGCGGATCGCGGCCCAGCTGGCCGCGGGCACCTCCGGGATCCGGAACGCCACCGTCACCGACCCCGGAACCGCCGAAAAGATCCTCCTCAGCATCGCCCGGCACGGCACCGCCAGTCACCTTGAAACCTTGATCCGGGCCGCGCGGCAGTTGATCGCCCCGCCCGAGGACCTGGCCGCCCGGCGGTCGGTCACGTGGCGGTGGGCCGACGACGGTTGTCTCGAGTTGCGCGTCCGGTTGACCCCCGACCAGGGGGCGACGCTGATCGCGGCGATCGAGGCACAGACCCCGAAGCGCAAGCCGACCGCGCCCGACCCCGAGCCTGTCCCGGCGGACCTGGTCGAGCGGGCCCGTGAGCAGGAACCGGGCCTGGTGGTCGATGGTGTCCCCGCGCGCCGGGCGGATGCGCTGCTCGCGCTGGTCACCGGGCACACCGACGCCGGGACGGTGGTCGAGCGGGGCAACGCCGAGGTGGTCGTGCACGTGGATGCCTCCACCCGCACCGCCCGCCTCGACGGCGGACCGACACTGGCGCCCGCGACCGCGGCGCGGTTGGCGTGTGATGCGAAAGTGCAGCTCCTCCTTGATGACCGGACGGGCAACCGTATGTACCTGGGCCGCTCCCGCCGCCTCGCTTCCGATGCTCAGGTTCGGGCGCTCACGGCGCGGGATGGGCAGCGCTGCCAGTTCCCGGGGTGTCCGCACACCCGGTACCTGAACGCGCACCACATCATCCCGTGGGAGGTGGGCGGGCCGACGGATATCGACAACCTGATCATGATCTGTTCGTTCCACCACAAGGTGGTGCACGAGCACGGCTACGAGATCGATCGCGTGGACGGGAGGTGGGTGTTCCGCCGCCCCGACGGAACACCCGTTCCCGACGCAGCCGAGCCGCTGAGCGGGAAGGCGGAGAGCCTGGTCGAGATGCACGCCCGCGCGAGACTGTGCATCGACCACACCACCATCAGCTCGAAATGGGAGGGCGACTCCCTCGACGTCGACTACGTCCTCAGCCTGCTCCTGCTACCGAAGCGGATCACCCCGGCTGCGTGAACGCGGGTTCCCCGCGGAACCGCGGATGAAGAGCGAGCGCCGTCACGCCCCGTTCGACGCCGCTTCGGGAGCGAGCTTGAACGTGGTGAGCACCGCCGTCGCGCCCGCGTGGTCGCCCAGCGCCCGCAGGTGGTCGGCGAGGGCGCGGGCGTTGGCGATGGTGCCGGGGTGGTCGTCGCCGAGGACCCGCCTGCGCCGGTCGAGGGCGTCCCGGTCGACGTCGCGGGCGCGCGCGAAGTCGCCCAGGGCGTGCAGGTCGGCGGCGAGGTTGTTGGCGGAGTTGAGGGTCTTCGGGTGGTCGTCGCCGAGGATGCGGCGCCTGCGGGCGAGGGTGTCCTCGTCGAGGGCGAGGGCGCGGCGGTGCTCGCCGAGCTCGCGCAGGTCGATCGCGAGGTTGTGGGCGTTGGCGAGGGTGTCGGGGTGGTCGTCGCCGAGGATGCGGCGCCTGCGGTTGAGGGAGTCCTCGTCGAGCTCGCGGGCACGCTGGAACTCGCCGAGCGCGCGCAGGTCGGTGCCGAGGAAATGGGCCGACTCCAGCGTCTGGATGTCGTCGGGGCCGAGGACGCGGCGGCGGGAGAGGAAGGCGAGCTCGTCGAGCTCGCGGGCGCGCCGGAAGTCGCCCAGCGTGCGGTAGTCGCCCGCGAGGGCGGCGGCGGTGGCCGCCGTGCCGAGGTGGTCGTCGCCGAGCGCCCGCCGGCGCCGGGCGAGGGTGTCCTCGTCGAGCCGGCGGGCCTGCTCGAGCTCACCGAGCCCGCGCAGGTCGGCGGCGAGGTTGTTCGCGGTCGCGAGCGTGTGCGGGTGGTCGGGGCCGAGGACGCGCCGACGCCGGGCGAGGGTGTCCTCGTCGAGCTCGCGGGCCTGCTGGTACTGGCCGAGCGCCCCCAGCTCGACGGCGCGGTTGTGCGCGTCGGCGAGGGCGTCGGGGTGGTCGGCGTCGAGCGCGGGGCGACGGTGGAAGGGCCAGGGCACTGGGTCCTCTGCAAGGTCAACGATGATCAGCGGTGTGCTGGCCCAGATCGTGGCAGGCGCGGGCGGCGCAGGCGAGAGGGGCCCACGCCTCACGCGGGGACGGGCGCCTCCTCCCGCCTCCTCGCGAGCGCGGCCTGGGCGCCCAGCGACAGCACCGACGCCACCACCATCACCACGGCCATCACCAGCGGGCTCGAGCCGACCAGCGGGGACACGGCCGCGCCGAGGGCGAACTGCAGCGCCCCGAGCAGCGCCGACCCGGTACCTGCGATGTCGCGCACCTCGCGGGAGGCGAGCGCGCTCGCGTTGCCCATGACGAACCCGAGGCTCGTGACCGCGAGGAAGAGCACCACGAGCACCGGCCCCGTCGAGGGGCCCGCCAGCACGATCCCGAGCAGCGCGAGCGACAGCAGCACCAGCGCGGTGGTCGCGACGGCGAGCACCCGGCGCGGGTCGACCCGCCCGGCGAGCCGGGCGTTGGCGACGCTCGCGAGGATCAGGCCCGCGGCGTTCGTGCCGAACGCGGCCGCGAAGGCCCGGTCGGAGAGTCCCAGCGTCTCCTGCAGGGCGAACGGCGAACCGGAGATGTAGGTGAACAGCGTGGCGAAGGCGAAAGCGAAGGCGAGCGTGAAGCCGACGTAGCGGGGCCGCGACAGCGCCGACCGGACGTCCCGGGCGGTGGCCCGCAGCCCGCCGCGCACCCGGCGCTCCGGTGGCAGCGTCTCGGCGATCGCGAGGAACGCGCCGATCACCATGAGCAGGGTCAGCCCGGTCAGCGCCACGAAGATCGCCCGCCAGCTGCCGAGGCCGAGCAGGCCGCTGCCCATGAGCGGGGCGGCGACGGGCGCGATCCCGTTGATCGCCATCATCAGCGAGAACAACCGCACCGTACGGCTGCCGGTGGTCCGGTCGACGATCACGGCCCGGCTCAGCACGATCCCCGCGGCGCCGCCGAAGCCCTGCAGGAACCGGGCGACCACCAGGGCGCCGACCGTCGGGGCCACGACGCAGGCGGCGGTGGCGACGAGGCAGAGGGCCGTGCCGGCGAGCAGGAGCCGGCGCCGCCCCCACGCGTCGGAGAGCGGGCCGATGACGAGCTGACCCGCCGCGAGCCCGACGAGGAACCCGGTGAGGGTCGTCTGCACGCCCGAGGCGGTGGTGCCCAGCTCCGCGGCGACCTGGGGGAGCGCCGGGAGGTACATGTCGGTGGCCAGCGGCGCGATGGCGGTGAGCAGCGCGAGCACGCAGATCCACACGCCGAGGGGTGCCCGGGCGGCCAGCGACATGGTGATCTCCACGGACGGGGAACGGCGGCCAAGTGGTTATCAGTTTATATCTACTTCTAGCCGATACGATCCGTGATGTGACCGACATCGACGTCGAGCTCGACCAGCTCGCCGAGGCCGCGCACACGCTGTCGCGCACGTTGCGCCGCACCGGCGAGCTCGAGGTGGGGCTCGAGCACCTGCCCGCCTCGGAGGTCGACGTCCTGCGCTACGTGGTGGCGCGCCCGGGCGTGTCGGTGTCGGAGGTCGCGCGGGGCCTGCGGCTGCAGACCAGCAACGTGAGCACCACGGTCCGGGCGCTCGTCGAGCGCGGGCTGCTCGTGCGGGAACCGGACCCGGCCGACCACCGGCGCAGCCTGCTGCGGTCGAGCCCGCTCGCCGAGGAGCACCGGCGGCTGCTCGGGCGGGCGTGGAGCCGGTCCATCGCGAGCGCGCTCGCGGAGCTGTCCGCCGACGACGCGGCGGCGATCCGCGCGGCCGTGCCCGCCCTGACCCGGCTGGCCGAGGCCCTGCGCAGGCGCGCAGAGGGATGACGCTAGCCGCCGTGCGCGGCGTCGTAGGCGCGTTGGGCCTCGACGATCCGGTGCACGTTCACCTCGGCCCAGTCGGCGATGACGGCGATCGGCTCGATCAGCGAGCGGCCGAGGTCGGTGAGGGAGTACTCGACCCGCGGCGGGACCTCGGCGAAGATCTCGCGGCTGATCAGGCCGTCGCGTTCCATGCGGCGCAGGGTCTGGGTGAGCACCTTGGGTGCGACACGCCCGATCCGGCCGCGCAGGTCCGTGAACCGCATGCGGCCGTCGCTGAGCAGCAGCACGACGAGCGAGGTCCACTTGTCGCCGATCCGGTCGAGCACGAGCCGGGTGGGGCACTGGGGATCGAACAGGTCGCCCTCGTCGCCGGCCTCCCGCGCGGCCCTGAGCTGGTCGAGCGAAGCCGGCGCGCCATTGGTAACCACGAGGTACTTATAGCACGTTGAAGTACTCGATCACCGACGGTTACTTTCGCGGAAAGGATCACGAGCGAAGGGAGCCGTCGATGAGGATCGCGGTCTACGGGGCGACGGGCATGATCGGCAGCCGGGTGGTCGCGGAGGCGCTGTCGCGCGGCCACGAGGTCGTCGGCATCACCCGCTCCGGCGGCGAGCTGCCCGCCGGCGCCGTCTCCGAGCGGGGCGACGCGGGCGACCCGGCGCTGACCAAGCGCATCGCGGGCGAGGTGGACGTCGTCGTGTCGGCCATCGGGCCCGACCGCACCGGCGGCGACCGGCGTGCGTACCTCGGGCACCTGCGCAACCTGGTCGACACGCTCGGGGACACGCGGCTGATCGTCGTCGGCGGGGCGGGCTCGCTGCTCGTGGACGGCAAGCGGTTGGTCGACTCGCCCGACTTCCCGGAGGCCTACCGCCCCGAGGCGCTCGTCGCGGCGGAAGCCCTCGACTACTTCCGGGGGCTCGGCGAGGGGGTCGACTGGACGTTCCTCTCCCCGGCCCCGGTGATCGCCCCCGGCACCCGCACCGGCAGCTACGAGGTCGGCACCGACTCGCCGGTGGGCGACTCGGTCTCCGCCGAGGACTTCGCGGTGGCGCTGATCGACGAGATCGAGAAGCCCGCGTTCCGCCGCCGGCGGTTCACGGTCGCGAACTGACGCCCGCTCCGCCGGGGGCCTTCCGCACCCGCCTGCCCGGCACGCGCGAGCAGGCCTCGGCCACGGCGGCGGCGACGCGCGGCGAGGCGCCGGGCAGGGGCTCGCGGGCGGACCGGCCGACCCAGTCGGGACGGGGCTTGAAGCGCGCCAGCACCGAGGCGCCCTCCAGCACCATCGCCGCCTTGATCACCTCGTCACCGGCGCGCAGCACGAGCACGACGATCGCGCCGCGGAAACGGCTCTTGCCGCGGCCGGTGACGAGCACGTGCCCCGGCTCGTCGTGCTCGCGCGCGAGCCGCCGCACCGTCCGCGCGTAGTACTTGTGCTGGGCGATCGCGCTGATGCCGGTGAGCGACATGATCGCGACGACGAGCACGAAGACGGTGGCGTTGTCCACGGATCAGCTCTCCTCTCGCCGCGGGGAGCGCAGCGGCCACGGCCGGGTCCGGCCCTGCTCGGCGGCCCGCCGGGCCCTGACGATGGCCTCCGGGTCGCGTGCCCGCAACCGGACCACGCCGCAGCCCTCGCACATCTGCGCGGCCACCTCCGTGGCCACCTCGGTGGTGCCCAGCCGGTAGGAGAACCGGAGGGCACCGACGACCGGCACGGCGATGCGGCCGTCGATCCACGCCCCGCCGCAGCCGGGGCAGCGCTCCTCGGTCACGGCTCGTCGGTCACGCCGCCGGGACGTGGCCGATGCCGGCCGCCGGCACCGGGTGGCCGTCGAGCAGGCGGTCCTGCAGCGCCCTGAGCTGGGCGATCGTCGTGGTCGTGTCGATCTCCACGTCGTCCTGGGTGATGACCTCGTCCTGTCGGACGTCGCGGGTGAGGCGGGCGCCTGCGATCAGGCCGAGCGGCACCAGGTGATCGGCCTTGACCTGCTCGGCGGAGGCGATGACGCCGTACACGCGGTCGCCGCCGATGCCGTCGATCACCTCGCCCGCGCGCAGGTCGCGCTTCGCGCCCGCCGCGACCTCGGCCCGCCACGCTCGCGGCTGGATGTCGCTGCGGCCGTCCAGCACGGCGGCCGGGATCGACAGCGGCGCCTCGATGCTGGCGAGGTGGTAGGGCCGGTAGAAGGAGTAGTACGGCCCGGCCCCCATGCCGAGGTAGTCCATCTCCTCCACCACCGTCGGCTCGTCGCTGCGGGCCACGACGAACACGCCGGGCGCCACCGGCCCGGTGGCCATGTCCACCACGCCGGCCTCGTCGAGGATCCCGCCGTCCGCGGCCGGGCGGAACACCTCGTGCAGCTCGGGCACCGTGGTGCGGTGGCCGGACAGGCCGCTCGGGCCGACGCCGAGGTCGGCGGCGTTGGCGAGCGCCGCCATCTCGATCATCGCCTTGGAGCCGTCGACGAAGCTCGCGAGCATCTTCGGGTTCATCCGCTTGCGCCGCGCCTCCTCGACGAGGTCGGCGGGGGTGGCGTGCGGGTTGAGCGGGTTGTTCTTGCCCTTCCCCGCGCAGACGATCTCGAAGGCGAGGTCGCGGGCGAACTCGACGAGCTTGAGCGTCTCCGCGGGCTCGTCGCCCCGGCACAGCGTGTACACGGCGCCGGACTGCGCCGCGATGCGCGACAGCATCCACCCCACGGTGACGTCGGTCTCGACGTTGAGCAGGCCCACGTGCCGCCCGGCCAGAAGGCAGCGCAGCGCCACCTCGGCGCCGATCTCGGGGATGCCCGTCGCGTCGATGACCATGTCGAGCGGGAGCGCGGCGGCGAGCGTGTGGTCGGTGACGGCGACGGTGCCGCCGTCGGCCACCACCGCGCTCAGGGTGTCGAGGTCGTCGCCGGTGGTGACCTGCTCGACGCCCGCGGCGCGCAGGGCACCGGTGGCCCGCTCCAGGTCCAGGTCGGCGACGGCGGCCACCTCCATGCCGCTGATCCGCCGGACCTGCGCGACGAAGCCCCTGCCCATCTGGCCTGCACCGACGAGCCCGACGCGCACCGGCCGCCCGGTCGTCCGCTGCCGCTCGAGGAGGCGTTCACGGTATGCCAATTTGGGATCTCCCTAGTGCGGCGTGCGGAACTCGATGACCTGCCCGACCTGCGGGTCGGGCAGGCCGCCCGCCGCGTGCACGGCCCCGGGCAGCAGCTTCTGGTCGGGCTGGTCGACGTAGAGCACGACGTGGCCGAGCTCGTCGAGGTTCTTCGCCGCGATGTCGCCGACGGCCGTGACCGTGAGCTCGTGCCCGCCGACGGAGACGACGTCCCCCACCCCGATCGCGAGGTCGGCGGCCCGGTGGTCGGGGCGGTGGACGACGCTGACGTCGGCCAGCGCGTCCGGTAGCGGCTCCGCGTAGAGGATGAGGACCCCGCCCGCGAGCATGTCGCCCGCTTCCGGTCCCACGCTGGTGACGGTCGTGCGGTAGTAGGTCATCGTTCTCCCGGTCAGAGGCCGAAACTGGCGAACCACGCGATGATCACGGCGAGCGGCGAGGTGATGAGCCGGCTGAACAGCACGGCGGGCACCCCGATCTCCACCGTTTCCGCCCTCGCCTCGCCGAGGCCGAGGCCGACCGGGACGAAGTCGCAGCCGACCTGCCCGTCGATGGCGAACAGGGTGGGGAGGGCGTACTGGACGGGCAGGGCGCCGGTGGCGATCTGCGTGCCCATGAGGACGCCGACGATCTGGGCCACGGCCGCGCCCGGCCCGAGGATCGGCGACAGGAACGGCAGTGCCACCACCGCGCTGATGGCGACGAGGCCGAGGGGGTTGCTGGACAGCGGGGCCAGCAGGTTGCCGATCGCCGTGGCGATGCCGGTGTAGATGACGACGCCGAGCAGCAGGCTGACGTACGCCATGAACGGCAGGATCGTGTTGAGCGTCAGGTTGATCGACTGCCGCCCCGCCGCGAGGAACGTGTTGATGATGTGGCCGATCGCCCCGCCGAACCGGACGAGCAGCCCGCGCGGGGCGGTGTCGGGTTCCTCCTGGGCCTGGGCCTGGGCCTGGGCCGGCGCCGGGGTGGCCGGCTGCGCGGGCGGGGTCGCTTCGTCCGCGGGCCCGTCGAGCAGCTCGACCTCGTCGGGCCCGACGGCGGAGACGAAGATGTCCTCGGTGATGAACTGCGCGAGCGGGCCGCCCGGCTCGCCGGGGAAGACGTCGACGGTCGGGATCCGCTTGCGCGGGTAGACACCGATGCGCGCCGTTCCACCGCAGTTGATGACGGCGGCGAGCACCTGCTCGTCGGGGACGCGGGTGCGGAACCCGTCGACGGCCTCGGCGCCGGACAGGTCGGCGATCCGCTGCGCGACGGCGTGGATGCCGCCGCCGGTCACGGAGATGACCTTGTTGCGCTCGGGCGTCGGCGTGAGCTCCAGCCCTCGGCCCCAGCCGTTGGCTCCCGGGCGGATGGTGACGGTGCGGTAGGCGACCTCGCGGGTGGTCATCGCGCCGCACCCCCGGCCGCGCTGTACTCGGCGTCGAACGAGCGGAACAGCTCGGTCTTGCCCGCCCGCCGGATCAGGTACGAGGTGATCAGCTCGGTGACCACGCCCCGGATGAGGATCACGAGGATGCCGACGGCGAAGTAGCGCACGGCCAGCGGCACCGTGGACTGGCCGAGCTGGGTGATCCCGCTCGCCACGCCCAGCCAGACGAACAGCTCGCCGGCGTTGGCGTACGGGAAGAACGTGGTGACGGGGTGGACGAAGGAGACGGCCGAGTCGTAGAAGGCGGGCTTGTGCCGCTCCCGCAGGAACCGGCCGAACGTGTAGCACATCGGGTTGGTGAGCATCAGCACCGCGATGACCGGCATGACGGTGTAGCGGGTGATCCACCAGCGCGAGGACCACTGCACGGCGCGCGTCACCCGGTCCTCACCGACGAACGAGATCAGCGCGTACATGCCGGTGAGCAGCACGATCAGCGTGGGGAGGATGCCGGTCACGAGCCCGGCGAACTGCGTGCCGGCCTCGTTGAAGATGCCGATGAAGTGCTCACCGGCCCAGATGATCGCATTCAGGATCGGGTTGTCGCTCCCCTCCGTCGGGGGCGGTGGGGCCTGGCTCGGGGAAAGGTCACGTCCATGGGAGCCTTCCGGTGCCATTGTCACCAATGTGCATATGTCTCACATATGCGCGCGTTGAGTTGATAGCACCGTGAGACCTGGAACACAAGGGGCGGGTCACCCGTCCAGCTCGCGCTCGAGCATGGCCGCGAGCTCGTCGAGCGCGGCCTCCGCCCCGTCCCCGTCGGCGTGCAGCGTGACGAGGTCGCCGTGCCCCGCGCCCAGCGTCAGCAGGTTGAGCAGGCTCTTCGCGTTCACCGGCGGCTGCCCGTCCTTCGCGATCGTCACCGGGACCCCCGTCCGTGCCACCGCCTTGGCGAACAGCGCCGCGGGGCGGGCGTGCAGGCCGACCTTCGACCCGACGCGGACCTGCCGTTGACCCATGGGCAACCTCCGTTGGTTGATGCGCACATCTGTGCAGACGGCTCACGTGGTCAGCTACTATCCATGCTCACATTGGTGATTGACAAGGAACTTGGTGACGATGCCTGCTCCACGTGATCGCGGTTCCCTGGTCAAGGTGGCCCGGATGTACTTCCTCGACGGTCGTTCGCAGGACGACATCGCGCGCGTGCTGGGCACGAGCCGGTCGAACGTGTCGCGGATGCTGTCCGCGGCGCGGGCCCAGGGCGTCGTCGAGATCCGCGTCCACGACCAGACCGCCCGGGCGCCCGGGCTCGAGCAGGCGCTGCGCGAGACGTTCGGGCTCGAACACGTGCGCGTGGCCGCGTTCCGGCCCGGCGCCGACGTGCTCGCGGCGGCGGGTGACCTGGCCGCGCAGTGGCTGGACGAGACGATCCGCGACGGCCAGGTCGTCGGCCTGTCCTGGGGCACGTCCCTGCAGGCCATGGTCGCGGCGGTCAACGTCGACAAGCCGCGCGACGTGGAGGTCGTGCCGCTGGTCGGCGGGCTGACGGTGGACGCGTCGCTGGTCGCGGGGGAGGAGCTGGTGCGCGAGCTCGCGAGCCGGCTCGGGGCGTCCTACCGCTACCTGCACGGCCCGGCGCTGCTGCGCTCGGAGGCCGCGCGCGACGCACTGCTCGCCGAGCCCGCCATCCGCGCCGCCCTCGAGTCGGCGCTGTCGGCCGACGTCGCGATCGTCGGGATCGGGTCGGTGGGCATCGGGTCGAGCAACGTCATCCTCGACGGCCTCGCGCTCTCGCCCGAGGAGCGCGAGGTGTTCCTGGCCGAGAACCCCGTCGGCGACACCTGTTGCCGGTTCTTCGACGCCGACGGCAAGCCGATCGGCGGGGTCGTGCACGACCGCGTGCTCGCCGTCGAGCTGGAGGAGCTGCGGCGGATTCCCGTGGTGGTCGGCGTCGCCACGGGGGCGGAGAAGGTCGCCGGTGTGCTCGGCGCGCTGCGCGGCGGGTTCGTCGACGGGCTGATCACCGACTCGGGCCTCGCCCACGCCCTGCTCAGCGCGGCGGAGACCCACTAGCGGCCGTTTCGGGCGCCCGTCGTCACCCTTTACAGTCACGCACACATGTGCCACAGTGCGCACCATCGTGACAAGTTCGCACAATGTTGCGCGAGAGGAGCACCTGTTGCGTGATCTCGCGAAGGAGCCCGAGGTAGCGCGGCGGGCGCTCCGGACGATGTGGACCGCCCGCCGGTTCGAGGAGGCCGTCGACCAGCTCTTCGCCCGCGGTCTGATGCACGGCACCATGCACCTGTCGATCGGCCAGGAGGCCAGCGCCGTCGGCACGTGCCTCGCGCTGCGGCCCGACGACCTGATCACCTCGACCCACCGCGGCCACAGCCACTGCATCGCCAAGGGCGCCGACCTCACGCGGATGATGGCCGAGCTGCTCGCCAAGGACACCGGCTACTGCCGCGGCCGCGGCGGCTCGATGCACATCGCCGACGTGGCCACCGGCAACCTCGGCGCCAACGGCATCGTGGGCGGCGGCATCCCCATCGCCACCGGCGCCGCGCTGGCCCAGAAGCTCAGCGGCAGCGGCCGCGTGGTGGTCGCGTTCTTCGGCGACGGCGCCGCGAACGAGGGGGCGTTCCACGAGGCGGCCAACCTCGCGGCGGTGTGGGAGCTGCCGGTGGTGTTCGTCTGCGAGAACAACCACTACGGGATGTCGATGTCCGCCGACGAGGCGTTCGCGATCGAGGACATCTCCGCCCGCGCGGCGGCCTACGGATTCGAAGGGATCACCGTCGACGGCAACGACCTGCAGGCGGTCTACGAGGCCGTGACGGCGGCGGTCGAGCGGGCCCGCGCGGGGGACGGGCCGACCCTCGTGGAGAACGTGACCTACCGGTGGAAGGGCCACTCGAAGAGCGACAAGAACCTCTACCGCACGCGCGAGGAGATCGCCGAGTGGCAGGCGCGCGACCCGATCGCCCGCTTCGAGGAGGCGGTGCGCGGCGCGGGCAGCCTCACCGACGCCGAGATCGAGGCCGCGCGCAAGGAGGCGACGCAGGACGTCCGCGAGGCCATCCGCACCGCGAACGCCGCGCCGCCCGCGCTGGCCGGCCGCGACGTCCTCCTCGGTGCCGTCTACGCGGGGGCGCAGGCATGACCGCCGCGACCGCCACCCGGGAGATGACCTACGCCGAAGCGGTCCGCGAGACCCTCGCCGAGCTGATGGAGGCCGACGAGCGCGTCTTCCTCATGGGGGAGGACATCGGCGTCTACGGCGGCGCGTTCGGCGTCACCACCGGGCTGCTCGAACGGTTCGGCCGCGAGCGCGTCCGCGACACGCCGATCTCCGAGATCGCCATCGTCGGCGCGGGCGTCGGGGCCGCGCTCTGCGGGCGGCGGCCGATCGTCGAGCTGCAGTTCTCCGACTTCGTCACCTGCGCGATGGACCAGATCGTCAACCAGGCGGCGAAGATCCACTTCATGCTCGGCGGCGCGGCGCAGGTGCCGCTCGTCATCCGCGCGCCCGCCGGGTCCGGCACGGGTGCGGCCGCGCAGCACTCCCAGAGCCTCGAGGCGTGGTTCGCGCACGTCCCCGGGCTCAAGGTCGTCATGCCGGCGAGCCCGGCCGATGCGGCCGGGCTGCTGCGTGCGGCCGTCGCCGACCCGAACCCGGTGCTCGTGCTGGAGCACAAGCTGCTCTACAAGGAGCGGGGCCCGGTGCCGCCCGACCACCACGTGCCGCTCGGCAGCGCGGCCGTGCGCCGCCGCGGCGTGGACCTGACCATCGTCGCGACGTCGGTGATGGTCGGCCGGTCGCTCGCCGCGGCAGACGAGCTCGCGGCCGAGGGCATCGAGGCCACGGTCGTCGACCCGCGCACGATCACGCCGCTGGACGAGGCGACGATCCTCGCCGAGGTGACCGCCACGGGGAAGGCGCTGCTCGTGCAGGAGGCCCCCCGCACGGGCGGCTTCGTCGCCGAGATCGCGGCGTGGATCGCCGAGTCGGAGGCGTTCCACGCGTTGAAGGCGCCCGTGGTGCGGCTCTGCGGCCTCGACGTCCCGATGCCGTACGCGCCCGAGCTGGAGAAGGCCGCCGTCCCGCAGGTGCCCGACATCGTCGCGGCCGCTCGCGGGCTGCACAGGGGAGGGTGATCGTGGCCGAGGTCCCGATCCGGATGCCGAAGCTGTCCATGACGATGGAGGAAGGCGAGTTCGGCAGCTGGCTCGTCGAGGTTGGACAATCGATCACCAAGGGCATGCCCCTGGCCGTCGTCATGACGGACAAGGTGGAGATGGAGATCGAATCGGAGGTCGAGGGAACCGTCACGCGCCTGACCGCCCAGGAGGGCGACGTCGTCCCCGTCGGCGAGCCGCTCGGCTACGTCGACAGCAGCGACGACGACGGCCTGGGCGATCTGGACGAGCTGTTGTCCTGAGACGTCCACCCCGCCCTCACCGACGAGGAGCAACGCGCATGCACGAGGTCCTGCGAGGGATCGGAGTCAGCCCCGGTGCGGTGGCCGGGCCGGTGGTCCGGCTCGCACCCCCGCCGCCGGACCCGCCCGAGGGCGGCGTGGTCGAGGACCCCGGCGGAGAGGCTGCGCGGGCCGAGGCCGCCCTGGCCGACGTCGCGGCGTTCCTACGGGCCCGCGGGGCGGCGGCGGGCGGTGCCGCCGCCGACGTGCTCGACGCCCAGGCGATGATGGCCGAGGACATCGAGCTGCACGAACGCGTGGCGGCCCTGGTCGCGGGGGGGGCCGCACGGCCGCCCGCGCCGTCCACGAAGGCCTGCTCGGCTACGCCGAGGTGTTGCGCGGGCTCGGCGGCTACCTCGCCGAACGGGTCGCCGACCTCGACGACATCCGGTCCAGGGCGGTCGCGTTGCTCACCGGCGGCCGGATGCCCGGGGTGCCCGTCCTCGACCAGCCGTCGGTCCTCGTGGCCCGCGACCTCGCCCCCGCCGACACCGCCACGCTCTGTCCGGACCGGGTGCTCGGGTTCGTCACCGAGCTGGGCGGGCCGACCAGCCACACCGCGATCCTCGCCAAGCAGCTCGGCATCCCGGCCGTGGTCGGCTGCCCCGCGGCCGCCGGGCTGCGCGAGGGCGCGCACGTCGTGGTCGACGGGACCGCCGGGGAGATCACCGTCGACCCGCCCCGGGACGTGCTCGACCGGGTGGCCGCGCGGTCCGCCTCCCGCGCGGCGGTGCCGGACTCCACCGGCCCGGGCCGCACCGCGGACGGTGCGCCGGTCGCCCTGCTCGTCAACGTCGGCGCCGTCGCCGACGCGCAGGCGGCGGCCGCGGTCCCGTCGGAGGGGGTGGGGCTCTTCCGCACCGAGGTGCTCTACCTCGGGCGGGGCTCGGCGCCGTCGGTGCAGGAGCAGGTCGAGGCCTACCGGGCGGTGTTCGACGCGTTCGCGGGCCGGAAGGTCGTGATCCGCACCCTCGACGCGGGCGCGGACAAGCCGTTGCCGTTCGTCGGCCACGCCGAGGAGGCGAACCCGGCGCTCGGCGTGCGCGGGCTACGGCTGGCCCGCCGCCGGCCCGAGCTGCTCGCCGACCAGCTCACGGCGATCGCGCAGGCCGCGTCCGGCTGCGGCGCCGACGTGTGGGTGATGGCGCCGATGGTGTCCACTCCCGCGGAGGCCGAGCAGTTCGCCGACCAGGCCCGCTCCCTGGGACTTGCGACCGTCGGCGCGATGGTCGAGGTGCCGGCGGCCGCGATGCGGGCGGCCCAGCTGCTCGAGCGCTGCGACTTCGCCAGCATCGGCACCAACGACCTCGCCCAGTACGCCTTCGCCGCCGACCGCACCGAGTCCGCCCTCGCCGACCTGCTCGACGTCTGGCAGCCCGCGCTGCTCGATCTCGTCGCCGCCGTGGCCGACGGCGGGCGCCGCACCGGCCGCCCGGTCGGCGTGTGCGGGGAGGCGGCGGGCGACCCCCTGCTGGCGCTCGTGCTCGCCGGCCTCGGCGTCACGAGCCTGTCGATGGCCCCGGCCTGCCTGCCCGCGGTGCGGCACGCCCTCGCCACCCACACCGTCGACGAGTGCCGCGGCATGGCGAAGGCCGCCCGCGAGGCCGACGACGCCGCGGCCGCCCGGGAGAGCGTGCGCCGGCTCGCGTCGCCCCGGCTCCTGGACGTGCTCTGATGGGAGGGAACATGCAGCGCTACGTCGTCTCCCTGCAGTGCCACAAGTGCGGGAGCGAGCGGGCCCACGCCGTGGTCTACCTCGGGACGATCATCGCCTGCATCACGTGCTCGGAGTGCGACACCGTGGTGGCGCCGCGGCCGGACGTCCTCCTGGAGCGCTACCTGCGCGACTTCGAAGCGCGGCTCGCGGACAAGCCGGGGAAGATGCTGCGCCGCGCCAGGGAGCGGCCGGTCGACTTCCTCTTCCACTACCTGCCGCTCGGCCTGATCCGCAAGCCGGGCGAGATCCTGCGGGAGTGGCGCGTGCTGGTGCGCGCGTCCTCCGCGGGCCCGGCGCGGACCCCGGGGTGCGTCGAGCACCGCGCCGGCGTCGGCGTGGCGGACCGGCCCTGAGGCGGCGCCCCGCCCGCGTCCCTCGGGCCCTTCGGCCCTGCCGGGTCGACCCCGTCCGCCGCCAGGGTGGGGGCCGCCCTGCTTGCCAGCGCCGTCAGCCGGGTATGGCCATCTGGCCATCGCGGCCGGAGCGGACGTCGACCGAGGGGAGCGGGCGTGGCGATCGAGGACGTGGGGACGCGGGTGACGGCCGAGCCGGAGGGGCCGCTCGACGCCCGGCAGCTGGCGCGGATCGACGCGTGGTGGCGGGCGGCGAACTACCTGTCGGTCGGGCAGATCTACCTGATGGACAACCCGCTGCTGCGCGAGCCGCTGCGCCCCGAGCACGTCAAGCCGCGCCTGCTGGGCCACTGGGGGACCACGCCGGGGCTCAACTTCGTCTACGCCCACCTCAACCGCTGCATCGTCGAGCGCGACCTCGACATGATGTACGTGATGGGGCCGGGGCACGGCGGGCCCGGCCCGGTGGCGGCGGCGTGGCTGGAGGGCACCTACAGCGAGGTCTACAGCGACGTCTCGCAGGACGAGGCCGGGATGAAGCGGCTGTTCACGCAGTTCTCCTTCCCCGGCGGCATCCCGAGCCACGTCGCACCGGAGACACCGGGGTCGATCCACGAGGGCGGCGAACTCGGCTACGCGCTCTCCCACGCCTACGGCGCGGCCTTCGACAACCCCGACCTGATCGTCGCCGCGATCGTCGGCGACGGGGAGGCCGAGACCGGGCCGCTCGCCGCCAGCTGGCACTCCACGAAGTTCGTCGACCCGCGCCGCGACGGCGCGGTGCTGCCGATCCTGCACCTCAACGGCTTCAAGATCGCGAGCCCCACGGTGCTGGCCCGGATCGAGCCCGAGGAGCTGGACCAGCTGCTGCGCGGATACGGCTACACCCCCCACGTCGTGGAGGGCGCCGAGCCGGCCCGGATGCACCAGAAGTTCGCCGCCACCCTGGACCGCTGCCTCGACGAGATCGCCGACATCCAGCGCCGGGCGCGCAGCGGCGGCGGCACCCCGCAGCGGCCGCGCTGGCCGATGATCGTGCTGCGTACGCCGAAGGGCTGGACCGGGCCGAAGACGGTCGACGGAGCGAAGGTCGAGGGCTCGTTCCGCTCGCACCAGGTGCCGTTCGCCAACGCCCGCGGCGACGACGAGCACCGCGCCGTGCTGGAGCAGTGGATGCGCAGCTACCGGCCCGAGGAGCTGTTCGACGCGACCGGCGCCCCGGTCCCCGAGATCCGCGACCTGCACCCGGTGGGGGAGCGGCGGATGAGCGCCAACCCGCACAGCAACGGCGGCGCCCTGCTGCGCGACCTGCGCCTGCCCGACTTCCGCGACTACGCGGTGGAGGTCGAACGGCCGGGCGCGACCACCGCGGAGGCGACCAGGGTGCTGGGCCGGTTCCTCCGCGACGTCATGCGCGCCAACCCGACCGACTTCCGCGTGTTCGCCCCCGACGAGAACAACTCCAACCGGCTCGAGGCGATCCTCGAGGTGACCGGGCGGACCTGGGGCGCCCGGATCGAGCCCGACGACGTCGACCTCGCCGTCGACGGGCGGGTCATGGAGATCCTCTCCGAGCACACCTGCCAGGGGTGGCTGGAGGGCTACCTGCTCACCGGCAGGCACGGGTTCTTCTCCTGCTACGAGGCGTTCGTCCACATCGTCGACTCGATGTTCAACCAGCACGCCAAGTGGCTGAAGACGACGAACGAGATCCCGTGGCGGCGGCCGATCGCCTCGCTGAACTACCTGCTCACGAGCCACGTGTGGCGCCAGGACCACAACGGCTTCTCCCACCAGGACCCCGGGTTCATCGACCACGTGGTGAACAAGAAGTCGGACGTGATCCGGGTGTACCTGCCGCCGGACGCCAACACGCTGCTGTCCACCGCGGACCACTGCCTGCGCAGCCGCCAGTACGTCAACGTCGTCGTGGCGGGCAAGCAGGCGCAGCCGCAGTACCTGGACATGCCCGCCGCGATCGTGCACTGCACCAAGGGCATCGGGATCTGGGAGTGGGCCAGCACCGACGCCGGCGAGGAGCCGGACGTCGTGCTCGCGTGCGCGGGGGACGTGCCGACGCTGGAGACGCTCGCCGCGGTCGACATCCTCCGCGGCTTCTTCCCCGACCTGCGGATGCGCGTGGTCAACGTGGTGGACCTGATGCGGCTGCAGGACGACCGGGAGCACCCGCACGGGCTGTCGGACCGGGAGTTCGACGCGTTGTTCACCACGGACAAGCCGATCATCTTCAACTACCACGGCTACCCGTGGCTGATCCACCGCCTGACCTACCGGCGCACCAACCACCGCAACCTGCACGTGCGCGGCTACGTCGAGGAGGGCACCACGACCACGCCGTTCGACATGTGCGTGCGCAACCGCATCGACCGGTTCAACCTGGCCATCGACGTCATCGACCGGGTCGAGCGGCTGCGCCCGATCGCGGGCCACTACCGGGAACGGCTCAAGAACTCCCTCATCGAGCACCGGCAGTACGTGCGCACCCACGGCGAGGACATGCCCGAGGTCGCCGGGTGGAAGTGGGAGTCCGCGTGAGGGTGCTGGTGGTCAACACCGGGTCGAGCAGCCTGAAGCTGTCGGTGCTGACCGGGGACGGTCGGGTCGAGGCGGCGACCACGGTCGAGCGCTGGGAGGGGCGCAGGCACCTCGAGCCGCTGACGGCGTTCCTCGACGGCGTGCAGGTCGACGCCGTGGGGCACCGGGTGGTGCACGGCGGCCCCCGCTACGTCGACCCCGCCCCGGTCGACGACGGGCTGGTCGAGTACCTGGACTCGATCGCCCACCTCGCCCCGCTGCACAACCCGCGGGCGGTCGCGGGCATCTACGCCGTGTCCGAGGTGCTGCCGGACACCCCGGCGGTGGCGTGCTTCGACACCGCCTACCACGCCACGCTGCCGCACGAGGCGCACACCTACGGGCTGCCGCGGGAGTGGAACGCGCGCTGGTCGCTGCGCCGCTACGGCTTCCACGGCCTCTCCCACGCCTACGCGACGCGCCGCGCGGGCGAGCTCGCCGGCGCGCCGGGCGCCCGGATGGTGTCCTGCCACCTCGGGGCGGGGGCGTCGCTCGCCGCCGTCCGCGACGGGGTGAGCCTCGACACGACCATGGGGTTCACGCCGCTCGCCGGGCTGGTGATGGCCACCCGCTCCGGCGACGTCGACCCCGGCCTGCTGCTGTGGCTGCTGCGGCACGGCGGGGTGCCGCTCGACGAGCTCAACGAGGCCCTCGAACGGCGGTCGGGGCTGAAGGGCCTCTCCGGGACGTCGGGCGACCTGCGCGACGTGCTCGCCGGTCGGGCCGACGGCGACGAGGACTGCGCGCTCGCGTTCGACGTGTTCGTCCACCAGCTGTGCCGGGAGATCGCGGCGATGACGGCCGCGATCGGCGGGCTGGACGTGCTGGTGATGACCGGCGGGATCGGCGAGCACTCGCCGCTGGTCCGGGCGCAGGTGGCCGAGCGGCTCGCCTACCTCGGCGTGGCGGTGGACGCCGCGCGCAACGAGGCCGCCTCCGGCGACGCCGACGTCTCCGCCGACGGCGCCGCCGTGCGCACGGTCGTGGTGACCGCGCGGGAGGACCTGGAGATCGCCCGGCAGGTGGCCGCGCAGCTCGCGGCCCGATAGCGCTCAGCGCCCCGGTTCGTCGATCAGCTCGTCGATGCGCCGGCGCGAGGTCGGTTGCGGCGGGGCGCCGAGCGGGGCCCACCCGACGCGGATCACCAGCTGCGGGGCGGCGCCACCGGCGAACACGTCGTCCCAGGCGATCACCGAGCCGGCGCCGTTCGCGAGCGGCCGGGACATCGGGCAGGTCGCGAGGCCGAGCTCGGTGGCGTGCAGCAGCACGGCGCTGAGCGCCTCGCCGGCCCGCAGGTGGGCCAGGGGCCCCTCCGACGCGGTGGCCAGCACCGTGAGCACGGCGCCGTCGGGCAGGCCGGCCACGGCCTCGTACTCCGGGTCGGTCGCCTCCGGCAGCAGGTCGTCGTCCTTGCCCTCGGGCATGCGGGCGGCCTCGGCGATCGCTCGGAGCAGCCGCTGCCGTGCTCGCGGCGCGGTGACGGGCCGCAGCGCGGCGCCCTGCTCGGCGGCGCGCTCGCACAGCTCGTCGACGAACTCGCCGGGCACCTCCCAGTCGGCGAACGGGCGGCGGTCGGTGCGCCTGCGCAGGACCGCCGCGGCCAGGGCGAGGTCGGTGGCCTCGGCGGCGCGCGGGTGCAGGCGCAGCGTGGCCAGGTGGGTCGGTGTGTCGAGGTCCGGCATGCGCTGCACGGAGCAGGCGAGCCCGGTGGCGGCGAGCGCGACCCGCGCGTGGTGCAGGGCGGCCCCGCAGCTCATCACGAGATCGCGGCCCATCGGGTCGGCGGCGGGCAACCAGCGGGCGAGGTCGGCGTGCAGGTGGACCGCGTCCCGGCCGACCTCCCAACGCCACGGCTGGCTGTTGCGGACCGACGGGGCGGCGGCGGCCAGCGCGAGCGCGCCGCGCACCGTCCGCCGGTCGACCAGCCGGTGGCTGCTCACGGTCATCGCTCGCTCCTCGTCGGGGAGGGCGGGAGCGCAACGCGCGTCGAGGGGCCGCCCACCCCGGCGGGATCCACGATCGCGGCCGCGGGGTGCCCGCGGGCAGCGGGCGCACGTCCCCGTCGGTGGGGTCCATCGGCCCGCCCCGGGCAGGACCCGGGTCGGCGCCGCCGGGTCGCGGCGGGGGTCACCCGAGCCCGGACAGGTCCGTGCGGAACTGCATCGCCCGGTACGGCCACCCCGTCGCGGTGTTCCACTGGCTGACCACGAGGTGCACCTCGCGCATCGTCGAACCGGGCAGCACGTACCCGCCGTAGAGCTGCGCCACGTGCCCGCCCGCGTGGTCCTCGCAGGTCCAGTCGCAGCCGCGCAGCACCGTCGCGAGCGGTGCGCGGTGCAGGTCGGCGGTGGGGCCGTCCAGCACGCGGACGTCGATGCAGTGGTTGCCCGCGTCGAACGCCGAGAGCAGCCAGCGCTCGCCCTCGTCGCCGGGGACGCGGCGCAGCGACAGCTCCCCGAACCGACCGGGGAGCACGACGGTGGGCGGGTTGCCCCAGCCCCAGCGGTCGTCGGCGACGCCCCACGTCTGCCAGGCGGAGGGGTCGGTGAGCGCGGCCTCGGGCACCCGGTGCAGCAGCAGGCCGTGCGCCCGCTGGAAGCCGGTGGTCAGGGCGTACACGTAGCCGTCGTCGCCGCGCTCCCACGTGAGCATCTGGAACAGCCCGTCGTGCACCTCGGCGGGCCAGCGCGTGCCGGTGGGCCGCCACGTCCGGCCGCCGTCGCGGGAGCGGTGCAGCTCCGTCCAGCGCACGTTGCCCAGTTCCCGGCACACCATGACGTGCAGGAACATCTCGTCGCCGATGGTGATCACGTCGGTGGGCAGCACCGTCGTGACCCGCCGCGGCCGCCACCCGTGGCGGCGCCAGCCGTGGTGGACGTAGCGCACGACCTGGCGGGCGGTGCCGCGCCTGCCGGCCGCGCCGATCCAGCGCAGGCCGGTGGGGACGCTCGCCGGGTCGGCGAACAGCACCACGGGGGAGCGCCAGCCGCGCCCGCCGACCCCCGCCTGCCGGAACGTGTCCCCGAACACCGAGACCAGGTGGCCCTGCGGCGCGGTCGTCGTGGTGCCCAGGTCGGTGCCGCCGACGCCGAAGCGGTCGGTGATCCCGGGGCCGGTGAGATCGGCGATCTTGGTGGCGAGCCGTTCCGTCACACCCCTCATCGTGCCGCGTCGCGGGCCCGTGGCGGATCGACTCCTTACAGTGGCCGCCATGGCAGAGCTCGCCCCGCGCCACCTCATCCTGACGCTGTACGGGCTGTACGCGCGCGAGGAGCACAACTGGTTGTCGGTGGGCTCCGTGGTGCGGATGATGGGCGACCTCGGGGTCGACTCGGCGGGCGTCCGGTCGTCGATCTCCCGGCTCAAGCGCCGGGGCGTGCTCGTGGCGATGAAGCAGGGGCGCGTCGCGGGCTACGCGCTGTCCGACAGCGCGCTCGAGGTGATCCGCGAGGGCGACTCGCGGATCTTCGACCGGCGGCGGGCGTCCGTGGCCGACGGGTTCGTGCTGGTGGTGTTCTCGATCCCCGAGTCGGAGCGGGAGAAGCGGCACACCCTGCGCAGCACGTTGTCGGGGCTGGGGTTCGGTACCGCGGCACCGGGGGTGTGGGTCGCGCCGAGCCACCTGCGCGACGAGGTCCGCCGCACGCTCGAGCGGCGCGGGCTCGCCTCGTACGTCGACCTGTTCACCGCCCACCACGAGGGGTTCAGCGCGCTGCGCGAGCAGGTGGCCCGCTGGTGGGACCTCGACGGCATCAACGCCCGGTACGCGGAGTTCCTCACCCAGTTCTCCGACGCCCAGGCCCGCTGGAAGCGCGCCGAGAAGGCCCCGCGGACCGCGTTCGAGATCTACGTGCCGATGCTGACGGTGTGGCGGCGGCTGCCCTACCTCGACCCGGGGCTGCCGCCCGAGCTCCTGCCCGACGACTGGAACGGGGGGCGGGCGGCCGACCTGTTCGGCGACCTCGACGCGCTGCTGCGGGCGCCGGCGCGGGAGCACGCGCTCACCGCGATCCACGGCTGAGGCGGTTGTCCGATCCCGACGAACGGCGCGTTCGTCGGAACGAGGGTTGGGCGGAAGCGGCGAAGCCCGGGGCCTAGGGCGTGTCCTGTAAGTGATCTGGCCTGGTCAGGTGATCATGATTGGGTGGTAGGGCGCGGCGAGCTGACCGATAAGGCCTGGGCGCGGATCGAGCCCCTGCTGCCGCCGGCAGCGGGCAACGGGCGTCGGTGGCGGGATCACCGGCAGGTGATCAACGCGATCCTGTGGAAGCTGCGCACCGGTGCCCCGTGGCGGGATCTGCCCGAGCGGTATGGGCCGTGGAAGACCGCGCACGAGCGGCTGCGGCGCTGGAGCGCGGACGGCACCTGGGAACGCATTCTGGACGCTGCGGTGGTCAAGGACGACTCCGTCGGCGTCGTGGAGTGGGTCATCAGTGTTGACTCCAGTCATGTCCGGGTCCACCAGCACGCCGCCGGGGCCCGGAAAAAGGGGGATGCACCAGCGAGTGGGTCGAGCGGCTCGCCATCGACGGCGAAGCGCTCGGCCGCTCCCGAGGCGGGCTGACCAGCAAGATTCACCTCGCGGTGGATGGACGCGGGTTGCCGATGTCGATCCTGCTCACCGCAGGCCAAGCCGGCGACAACCCACAGTTGCTGCCGTTGCTGGACCAGATCGCCGTGCACCGGGACGGGCCAGGGCGGCCACGCACGCGCCCGGAGCGGGTGGTGGCCGACAAGGCCTACTCCCACCCGTCCACGCGCGCGGCGCTGCGCGAGCGCCGGATCGCGTTCACCTGCCCCGAACGCGACGACCAGATCAGCCGCCGCCGCGCGAAGGGCTCCCGCGGCGGCCGCCCACCCGCCTTCGACCAGGCCATCTATGCCGGCCGCAACGTGGTCGAGCGGTGCTTCAACCGGCTCAAACAGTTCCGCGGACTGGCCACTCGCTATGCCAAACGCGCCGCCTACTACCGAGCCGAGATCATCATCGCGGCGACCGTGTTATGGCTGCGCACCGACTTGCAGGACACGCCCTAGTCGAGCACGGCGATCCCCTGGATCTCGACGAGCGCCTCGGCGTCCCACAGCCGGGAGACGCCGATGGCGGCCATGGCGGGGTACTCGGTGCCGACGAGCCGCTTCCAGATCGCGCCGATCTCGCGGGCGTGGGCGCGGTAGCCGTCGACGTCGACGACGTAGATCGTGACGCTGGCGAGGTCGTCGCCCGAGCCGCCCGCGGCCGTGAGCGCCTGCAGGAGGTTCAGCAGGGCCTGCTCGAACTGGGTGACGACGTCGTCGCCGACGATCGTCCCGGACCGGTCGAGCGCGGTTTGGCCGGCGAGGTGGACGGTGCGGCGGCGGTCGGTGACGACGGCGTGGCTGAACCCGCGCGGCGTGGCGAGCTGCGGCGGGTTGATGCGTTCGAACGTCATGACTGGACCGCTCCTCCGTCTACGTTGATGCCCTGTCCGTTGATCGCGCCGTTCTGCACGCAGGCGAGCACGGCCGCCGCGACCTCGTCGGGCTGCACCAGCCGGTGGTTGGGCTGGCGCCGTTCGAGCACGGCCCGCGCCTCGGCCTCCGACCGGCCGGTGCGCTGCGCGATGGCGGCGACGGTCGCGTCGGTCATGGGGGTGTCGACGTAGCCGGGGCAGACGGCGTTGGCGGTGACCCCGTGCCGGGCCACCTCGTCGGCCACGGCCCGGACCAGGCCGAGCACCCCGTGCTTGCTCGCGGTGTACGCCCCGACGAGGCGCTCGCCGCGCTTCGCGACGACCGAGGCGATCACGACGATGCGTCCCCGGCCCGCCTCGAGCATCGGCGGCAGCGCGCGGCGGATGCACCGGAACGGCGCGGTCAGGTTGGTGTCGAGCATCTGCTGCCACTGCTCGTCGGAGGTCTCGGTGATCGGCGCGGCCAGGGCGGAGCCTGCGTTCGCGACGAGCACCTCCGCCGGGCCCCATGCCCGCTCGACGGTGCTGAACAGGTCCTCGACCTGCCCGGGCACGGTGAGATCGGCCTCGACGCACAGGGTCGGCCCGTCGATGCGGGCCGCCGCGGCCTCGAGTTTGGCGAGGGTGCGCCCGACGAGCGCGGTGCGGTGGCCGGCCTCGACGAGCCGCCGCGCCGTCGCCAGGCCGATGCCCTGACCGGCACCGGTGACGATCGCGACCGGCACTACCGGCCCTTCCACTGCGGAGGGCGCTTGGCGTTGAACGCGGCGTGGAACTCGGCGTGGTCCTCGGTGGTCATGAGCAGCGCCTGGGTCATCGCGTCGAGCTCCATCGCCGCCGACAGCGACATGTCGAGCTCGCGGGTGAGCAGCGACTTCGTCTGCGCGTAGGCGAGGGTGGGGCCGGAGGCGAGCCGCTCGGCGAGCGCGGCGACGGCGGCGTCGAGCTCGTCGTCGGCCACGAGCTGCGAGACCAGCCCGTACCGGTCGGCGGTGGCGGCGTCGATCGTGTCGCCGAGCATGAGCAGCTGGGTGGCCCGGCCGAGCCCGACGACGCGGGGGAGCAGGTAGGCCGCGCCCATGTCGCCGCCGGAGAGCCCGACCTTGGTGAACAGGAACGCGAACCGCCCCGAGGCGCCCACGACCCGGAAGTCGGCGGCGAGGGCGATCACGGCGCCTGCGCCCGCGGCGATGCCCTGGATCTTCACGATGATCGGGATCGGGCACTCGCGCATCGCGCGGATGACGTCGCCGGTCATCCTCGTGAAGCGCATCAGGTCGGCCGCCTGCATCTTCAGCAGCTCGCCGATGATCTCGTTGACGTCACCGCCCCCGCAGAACCCGCCGCCCTCGCCCTGGATCACCAGGACCTTGACGCCCTCGTGGTGCGGCAGCTCGGCGAGCAGGTCGCGCAGGTCGGAGTACGACTCGAAGGTCAGCGGGTTGAGCTTCTCCGGCCGGTTGAGGGTGACCGTGGCGATCGGCCCGTCGACGGCGAAGTCGAAGTGCTTCCACTGCGTGGTCAGCGGCGCCGAGGCGCGGAAGCGGCTCACCGGTTGGTCCTCCCCAGGATCTCGCGGGCGATGATCGTGCGCTGCACCTCGGACGCACCCTCGTAGATGCGGGGCGCCCGGACGTCACGGTAGAGGTGTTCGAGCGGGTGGCCGCGCTGCAGCGCCCGCGCGCCGTGCAGCTGGACGCACCGGTCGACGATGCGCCCGGCCGCCTCGGTGGCGAACAGCTTGGCCATGGCGGCGGTGCGGGTGACGGTGGAGCGGTCGGCGCCGGAATCGTAGGCCCGGGCGGCGGAGTGGACGAGCAGCCGCGCGGCCTCCAGATCCGTGGCCATGTCGGCGACGGCGTGGGCCACCGACTGCTGCGCCGCCAGCGGCCCGCCGTACGCCTCGCGCGCCTTCACGTGCGCGACGGTGGCGTCGAGCGCCGCCTGCGCCATGCCCACCGCGAACGCGCCGACGCTCGGCCGGAACAGGTCGAGCGTGCGCATGGCGACGCGGAACCCGGCGTCGACCTCGCCGAGGACGTCGGCCCGCTCCACGCGCACGCCGTCGAAGGTCAGGCTGCCGATCGGGTGCGGGGCGAGCATGTCCAGGCGCTCGCCGGACAGGCCCGGCGCGTCGCCCGCCACGGCGAAGGCGGTGACACCGCGGGCGCCCGCGTCCGAGGTGCGGGCGAACACGGTGTAGACGTCGGCGTCGGGGGCGTTGGAGATCCACAGCTTCTCCCCGGTGAGGCGCCACCCGTCGTCGTCGGGCTCGGCGCGCAGCGCGAGGGCCGCCGCGTCGGAGCCCGCGCCCGGCTCGGTGAGCGCGAACGCGGCGATCACGTCGCCGGCCACCACGCCCGGTATCCAGCGCTCGACCGCCTCGGGGGTGCCCGACTGCAGGATCGGGTAGCTGCCCAGGCCCTGCAGCGCCAGCGCGGTCTCGGCCTCGGGGGAGACGGCGGCGATGGTCTCGCGCAGCAGGCACAGCTGCAGGGCGGCGGCGTCGCGGGGCGGCTCGTCGGGGCGGCCGCCGTAGAGGTCGCGCAGCAGGCCCAGCTCGCCCATCGCCGCCACGAGCGGGCGGTTGATCCGGCCGTCGTCGCGGGCGAGGGGGACGAGGTGCTGGGTGGTGAGCTCGCGGACCCGGGCGGTGTAGGCGATCTGCTCCTCCGTCAGCGCCGTCATCCCGGCATCGTATGTCGCATTGACAACGGCCGTCAAACAAACGATACACTGCTGTCGTGCGCATCGCAGTCATCGGTGGTGGCCCCGGCGGGCTGTACTTCGCGGCGCTCGCGAAGCAGCTCGGGGCCCTCACGGGGACCGAGCACGAGATCACCGTGTGGGAGCGCAACGCGGCCGACGACACGTTCGGGTTCGGGGTCGTGTTCTCCGACGAGACCCTCGGCGGCATCGAGCACGCCGACCCGGCCGTGTACGCGGCGATGGAGCGCGAGTTCGCCCGCTGGGACGACATCGACATCCGCTTCCGCGGGCAGGTCATCACCAGCGGCGGGCACGGGTTCGCGGCGCTGGGCCGCAAACGCCTGCTGCAGATCCTCCAGCGGCGCTGCGAGGAGCTCGGCGTGAAGGTGCACTTCCGCACCGATGCCCCCGACGTCGAGCGGCTGCGGCACGAGTACGACCTCGTCGTGGCGAGCGACGGGCTCAACTCGGCCGTGCGCAGCCGGTACGCCGACCACTTCCGCCCGAGCCTCGACGTGCGCCGGTGCCGCTACATGTGGCTGGGCACCGACACGGTCTTCGAGGCGTTCACCTTCGACATCCGCGAGACCGAGCACGGCGTCATGCAGATGCACGGCTACCCGTACGACGCGCACGGGAGCACGTTCATCGTCGAGATGCACGACGACGTGTGGCGCCGCGCGGGGTTCGGCGAGTCGGCGTCGGCCGCGCTCGCGCCCGGCGAGTCCGACCTGCGCTCGGTCGAGGCGGTGAGCGAGATCTTCGCCGACGTGCTCGCCGGCGGGCGGGTGCTCGCGAACAACTCGAAGTGGATCAGCTTCACCACCGTGCGCAACGAACGCTGGTGCCACGACAACGTCGTGCTGCTCGGCGACGCCGCGCACACCGCCCACTTCTCGATCGGCTCCGGCACGAAGCTCGCCATGGAGGACGCCCTCGCGCTCGCCGCGTGCCTGCACGAGACGGGGTCGGTGCCCGAGGCGCTCGCCGCCTACGAGGCCGAGCGCAGGGCGGTGGTGGAGTCCACGCAGCGGGCCGCGCAGGCGAGCCTCGAGTGGTTCGAGAACCTCGGCCAGTACGTGCACCAGCCGCCGCTGCAGTTCGCGTTCAACATCCTCACCCGCAGCCGGCGCGTCACCTACGAGAACCTGCGCATCCGCGACCCGCGGTTCGTGGCGGCGGTCGACGAGTGGTTCGCCGCGGGCGCCCCGCCCCGGCCGCCGATGTTCCACCCGTTCCGGCTCGGCGACCTGGAGCTGGTCAACCGCGTCGTCGTCTCACCGATGGACATGTACGTCGCCGTGGACGGGATGCCGACCGACTTCCACCTCGTCCACCTCGGCGGCAAGGCGCTGGGCGGCGCCGGGCTCGTCATGACGGAGATGGTGTGCGTGTCGCCGCAGGGGCGCATCACCCCCGGCTGCAGCGGCATCTGGACCGACGAGCAGGCCGAGGCGTGGCGGCGGATCACCGAGTTCGTGCACTCCTCCTCGGCGGCGAAGATCGGCCTGCAGCTGGGCCACTCCGGCCCCAAGGGCTCCACGAAGCTCATGTGGGAGGGCATCGACGAGCCGCTGGAGTCCGGCAACTGGCCGGTCGTGGCCGCGTCACCGGTGCCGTACCGCGAGGGCGTCAACCAGGTGCCGAAGCCCCTGGACCGGGCCGGGATGGACGAGATCGTCGCCCAGTTCGTCGCGGCCACCGAGCGGGCCGAGCGGGCGGGCTTCGACCTCGTCGAGCTGCACTGCGCGCACGGCTACCTGCTGTCGTCGTTCCTGTCGCCGGTCACCAACCGGCGGACGGACGAGTACGGCGGGCCGATCGAGAACCGGCTGCGGTTCCCGCTCGAGGTCTTCACGGCCATGCGCGAGGTGTGGCCCGCCCACAAGCCCATGACCGTGCGGATCTCCGCCACCGACTGGGTGGAGGGCGGCATCTCCTTCGAGGACACCCTCGTCGTCGCGCGGGCGTTCGAGCAGGCGGGTGCCGCGGCCATCGACGTCTCCACCGGGCAGGTCACGCCGCAGGAGCGCCCCGCCTTCGGCCGCTCGTACCAGACGCCGTTCGCGGACGCGATCCGCAACATCCTGAAGATCCCGACGATCGCCGTCGGCGTCATCTCCTCCGCCGACGACGTGAACACGATCATCCTGTCCGGCCGGGCCGACCTGTGCGCCGTGGGCCGCGCCCACCTCTACGACCCGAACTGGACGCTGCACGCCGCCGTCGACCAGGACTACGACGGGCCGGGCGCGGTGTGGCCCGCCCCGTGGCGGGCCGGCAGGCGCAAGCCCCAGACCGGCCGGACCGACGGCCCGAAGCCGCGGCTGGAGCTCATCCGCCGCCCGCCGTCGGACGGTCACCTGCGGTGGCGTCCGGCGCGAGCGGACGGGCCGACGGCCACGCGCCCGACCGCACCAGCCCGCTGACGAGCCCGGCGAGCGCCGAGGCCACCGCCTCGACCGGGGCGAGCCCGCGGCTGCGGTGCTGCAGCCCGAGCACCACGGAGCGCTCGACGTCCGGCGCGGTCACCGGGGCGCCGGACAGCCGTCCCGCCGCCACGTCCGCGGCGACCCCGGCCGCGGGGAGCACCGTCCAGCCGTGCCCGGCGAGCACCAGGTTCTTCTGCAGCAGCATCGAGTTGGTCTGGGCGGTGATGCGCGGCCGCACCGGGACGGCGGAGCGGGCCCGGTCGATGAGCGCGCGCAGCCCGTGGCCGCTGACCGGCAGGACGAGCGGGTGGGCGAGCACGGTGGCCCACGGCACCGGGGTGGTGGCGTCGAGCCCGTCGTCGGGCGGCGCCACCGCCCAGAGCCGCTCGCGCACCAGCGGGACGACCGACAGCGCCGGCGTGCCCCCGAGGTTGTACAGCAGCGACAGGTCCACCTCGCCCGAGTCGAGCCACTGCTGCAGGTGACCGGAGTAGCCGGTGAGCAGCCGCAGCTCGATGCCGGGGTGGCGGCGCGCGACGGCGTCGGTGAGCGGCCGGGCGAGGATGTCGAGCACGCTCTCCAGCAGCCCGACGCTCACGATGCCCGCCACCTCGCCCGGCTCGGGCCGCAGCTCCGCGCGGGCGGCGTCGAGCTCGTGCAGCGCGCGCCGCGCCCGGGTGATCAGCACCTCGGCCGCGGGCGTGGGAACCATGCCGTGACGGGTGCGCTCGAACAGCGCCACGCCGAGTTCCTCTTCGAGGAGGCGGATCTGGCGCGTCACCGCGGGCTGCACGACGTGCAGCAGCTTGGCCGCCTTCGTGACGCTCCCGACCTCGGCGACCGTGACCAGGGCGGTGAGCTGCCGCAGCTCCATGGCGCCTCCCCATACCGGTGCCGCATCACCCCATCACAATTGACTATTTCACGCGGCGCCCCATCACCGCGCATGATGCAGGGATGGGATCCCTGACCGACGTGCTGGAGGGCTGGCAGCCGCCGCCCGTCGAGATGGCCAGGCGCGTCGACCCGTGGTTCGCCGACGCGTTCGCCGACCTGATCGACGCGCCGCGGCCCGGGCAGCTGCCGCCGCTGTGGCACTGGTTCGTCCTCCTCGACCACCCCACCGGCTCGAACACCGGCACCGACGGCCACCCGGCCGAGGCGCCGTTCCTGCCGCCGATCCCCGGGCGGCGGCGCATGTTCGCCGGCGGGCGGTTCCGCCAGGACGCCCCGATCCCGCTCGACTCGTGGCTCACCAGCCGCGCGCGGGTGTCCGACGTGAAGGTCAAGACCGGCCGCAGCGGCGAGATGGCGTTCGTGACCGTCCGCACCGAGCTGTTCGCCGACGACGCGCCGGTTGCCGTCGAGGAGCAGGACATCGTCTACCGCTCCGAACCGCCGGGAACGCCCCCGCGCACGCTGCCGCCGCCGGAGACCGGCGCCGCCGACCCGGAGGGGGAGTGGCGGCTCGAGCTCGACACCGACCCGGTGCTGCTGTTCCGCTTCAGCGCCCTGACCTACAACGGGCACCGGATCCACTACGACCACCCCTATGCCACGCAGGTCGAGGGGTACCCCGGCCTCGTGGTGCACGGCCCGCTGCTCGCCCTGCTCGCCCTGGAGCTGCCGCGCCGCCACGTCCCCGACCGCGCCGTCCGGTCCTTCGCCTACCGGCTGGTCCGGCCCGCGTTCGCCCCATCGCGGATCGTCGGCGCGGCGCGGCCGCGCGGGGACGAGGCCGAGGTCGTGGTCGGCGCGAAGGGCGCGGGCCCGTCCCTCACCGCGAAGGTGGTGCTCGCATGACGCAACAACCCTTGAGCGGGATCACCGTGGTCAGCCTGGAACAGGCGGTGGCCGCCCCGTTCGCCACCCGTCAGCTCGCCGACCTCGGCGCGCGCGTGATCAAGATCGAGCGGCCGGACGGCGGCGACTTCGCCCGCAGTTACGACGAGTCGGTGCACGGCAACTCGAGCTACTTCGTGTGGCTGAACCGGTCCAAGGAGTCCCTGACGCTGGACGTGAAGTCGCCCGAGGGCAGGGCGGTGCTCGGGGAGCTGCTCGACCGGGCCGACGTGTTCGTCCAGAACCTCGGGCCGGGCGCGGCCGCGCGGCTCGGCGTCGACGCGGCGAGCCTCGCCCGGACGCACCCGCGTGTCATCCCGTGCACGGTCTCCGGCTGGGGCACCGACGGGCCGTGGGCCGGGCGCAAGGCCTACGACCTGCTCGTGCAGGCCGAGACCGGGGTGCTCGCGCTCACCGGCACCCGGGACCACCCCGCCCGGGTGGGCATCTCGATCGCCGACATCGCCGCCGGCATGTACGCCTTCTCCGGCGTCCTCACGGCCCTGCTGCGGCGCGCCACCACCGGCGAGGTCTCCGCCGTGGAGGTGTCGCTGTTCGAGGCGCTGGCCGAGTGGATGGGCTCGCCCGCCAACTACACCGCCTACGGTGGCAGGCAGCCCGCCCGCAGCGGGGCCGACCACGCCACGATCGCCCCGTACGGGCCGGTCGCCACCGCCGACGGCGCGGTCGTGCTCGGGCTGCAGAACGACCGGGAGTGGCGCGCGTTCTGCGACGTCGTGCTCGGCGACCCGGCGCTCGCCGACGACCCGCGGTTCGTCACCAACTCCGCCCGCGTCGAGCACCGTGGCGAGCTGCACGCGCTCATCGAGGAGAAGCTCAAGACCCTCGACACCGAGGCCGCGTCGGCCCTGCTCGACGAGGCCGGGATCGCCAACGCCCGGCTCAACCAGGTCCGCGACTTCCTCGACCACCCCGTGCTCGCCGCGCGGCAGCGCTGGGTGCCGGTCGACGTACCCGGCGGGTCGATCAGCGCCCTGCGGCCGCCGGTCGACATCGCGGGCGTCGAGCCGGTGATGGGCCCGGTGCCCGCCCTCGGCGCGCACACCGACGCGATCCTGCGCGAGCTCGGCCGCACCGACGAGGACATCGCCGCGCTGCGCGCGCGTGCCGTCATCTGAGAGGAACCCATGAACACCGAAGAGCAGGCGATCGTCGAGGTCGTGCGGGAGTTCGTCGACCAGGACGTGCGCCCCGTCGTCCGCGAGCTGGAGCACTCCAACACCTACCCGGAGAAGCTCATCGAGCAGATGAAGCAGCTCGGCATCTACGGGCTCGTGGTGCCCGAGCCGTGGGGCGAGGTGGCGGTGTCGATGCCCTGCTACGCGCTGGTCACCGCGGAGCTCGCCCGCGGCTGGATGAGCCTCGCGGGGGCGATGGGCGGCCACACCGTCGTCGCGAAGCTGCTGGTGGCGTTCGGCACGAAGGAGCAGCAGGACCGCTACCTGCCCAGGATGGCCACCGGCGAGATCCGGGCGACGATGGCGCTCACCGAGCCGGGCGGCGGCTCCGACCTGCAGGCGATGAAGACCGTCGCCCGCCGCGACGGCGACGCCTACGTCGTCCACGGGGCGAAGACCTGGATCAGCAACGCCCGCCGCTCCCAGCTGATCGCGCTGCTGTGCAAGACCGACCCGGACGCGGAGCCGAAGCACAAGGGCATCTCGATCCTGCTCGTCGAGCACGGCCCCGGACTCACCGTCTCCCAGGACCTGCCCAAGCTCGGCTACAAGGGCGTCGAGGCGTGCGAGCTGGTGTTCGACGGCTACCGCGCCCCGGCCGACGCGGTGCTCGGCGGCGTGGAGGGCCGCGGGTTCGCGCAGATGATGCGGGGCCTGGAGACCGGCCGGATCCAGGTGGCGTCCCGGGCGCTCGGCGTCGCCCAGGCGGCCTTCGACGACGCGCTGCGCTACGCCCAGGAGCGGGAGAGCTTCGGCAAGCCGATCTGGCAGCACCAGTCGATCGGCAACTACCTCGCCGACATGGCCACGAAGATCACCGCGGCGCGGCAGCTCATCCTGCACGCCGCGGAGCGGTTCGACGCGGGGGAGCGCAGCGACATGGAGGCCGGGATGGCGAAGCTGTTCGCCTCCGAGGTCGCGATGGAGGTCGCGCTGAACGCGGTGCGCATCCACGGCGGATACGGCTACTCCACCGAGTACGACGTCGAGCGCTATTTCCGCGACGCCCCGCTGATGATCGTCGGGGAGGGCACGAACGAGATCCAGCGCAACGTGATCGCCGCCCAGCTGGTCAAGCGCGGGGGCCTCGGCAGGCCGTGGTGACCGATCCCGTGGTGACCGATCACGGCGCTGCGGTCGGCTAGAACGGGGGGACGTCGCTGGAGGTGGCGTTCCCCCCGATCACCGGCGTGATCGTGATCCGCCAGGCGCTGTCGGCGGAGAACACGTCGTCGAACTTCTGGAACGAGCAGTCGCGGGTGAACGCCTTGCGTTCCTCGTCCCAGTCCTCGCCGCTTTTGAAGTAGACCTGGTAGGTGCCTGCGATCCCGGTGATCCTCGCCGTGGAGTTCCCCCGCACGTAGACGCTCGCGAGCGGCGCCTTCGGGTCGGACGCGACGGCGGCGACCACCGCGTCGGAGTCGCCCCCGTTGTTGATCTCCAGGGTGCCGCGGCCGTGCGGTCCGTTGCGGTCGAGCACCGCCCCGTTCTCGCCGCGCCGGTTCTGCTCCGCGGGCAGCTCGACCGCTGGCGGGACGAGGTTGCCGCCGAACGAGAGCCCGGCCCGGGCCATGGTGTCGTTCGTCAGCGTCGCCGCCGCGACCGCGAGCTCCTCGCGCACGTCGGCCTTGGCCAGCGCCGTCTGCTCCTCCGGCGTGGGCACGATCCCGCACTCGTCGGGCGCCGTGTCCGGCGGGGTGAGGGCGGCGAGCTGCGGCGCCGACTGCAGGAACGTGAGCACGGCGCCGTGCTGGCTCGTGGCGTCCTCCGGCGGGTCGGCGTTGCGGAACACCTCCATCTGCGCCTGCATCGCCGCGACCAGCTCGGACCTGGCCACGGTGACCTCGTCGACGGACGTCGCCGCCGCCAACCGGTCGATCGGCGGCTGCACGGCCTGCTCCAGCCCGGTGAGCAGCCCTTGGTACTCCTCGGTGGTGAGGTTCGAGGCGCACCCGGTGAGGCCCAGCAGCACCGCGAACCCGGCCGCGGCGAACCGCCCCCCTGTCCGCGTGCGAACCCGACCAGGCGACGGCCGACCAGGCGACGGCTTTGTCCGATGCACTAGCCCCCCCACTCCGTGCGTCAACGATCAACGGCATGTGATTCCACCACGCTCACCGGGGACCGTCCATCGGAAGCGGGAACCGGTCTCGGTCACATGAGGTCGAGGATGCTGGTGGCCATCAGCACGGTGAACAGGGCCACCGCGGCGCCGAGGAGCAGGTTCGACAGCCAGCCCGACCGTGCCTCGGGCGCCATCGCGCGGGAGTTGAGCAGCAGCAGGAGGCTGGTGGCGAGGAACGGTATGAAGAAGGCGCCGAACATGCCGTAGGCGAGCGTCACCGCGAACGGGCGGTCGAGGAACAGCAGCAGCATCGGTGGGAACGTGATCCAGAGCAGGTAGGCCCGGAACGGGGTGGATCGTTCCGCCTGGCGGGCGGCGTACCCCGGCGCCCGCCCCATGGCCGTCTCCGCGATCATCTTCTTCCCGTGCGGCAGGCGGATGAGCCGCAGCCAGTCGTGGAAGAGCAGGGCCCCGCCGTTCCACGCTCCGAACAGCGCCGAGGACGTGACGGCGAGGAAGCCGATGTAGAACACGATCCGCGCCCACGACCCGTACTCGGCGCCCAGAGCAGTGCCCAGCGTCACGAGACCGCGGTCATCGGCGACCAGGTCCTCCCCGTACAGCATCGCCGCACCGCTGATCATCATCGCGACGACGAAGATCGCCGTCATGACGTAGCCGACGGCGTTGTCGAGCCGCATCATCGACAGCCACCTGGTGTCGGTCCACCCCTTGGCGAAGGCCCAGTAGCCGTAGGCCGCCATGGTGACGACGCCGCCCACCCCGCCGATGAGCCCGAGGACGTAGATGGTCGACCCCTCGGGCAGTCGCGGGACGAGGCCGGAGGCGATGGCGGCGCCGAGACGCGGGGCGACGAGGACCGCCACGGTCACGACCGCGACGAACTTGACCGCTACGAGCACCGCCACGAACCGCTCGAAGACGTAGTACCGCTGGGCCCAGACGAGCACGAGGCCGGTGACGCCGGCGATCATGCCCCAGTACCTCACCGGGAGCCCGCCGAACAGGGCGTTCAGCGACAGGCCGACCGCGGACATGGCGGTCGCCCCGTAGGCCAGGCCCCAGACGATCAAGTAGGCCCCGAAGAAGCCGGTGGCCCAGTAACCCAGCCGGCGCCAGCCGTCGAGCAGCGTCATCGTCGAGCCGAGGTGCCACCGGCCGATGCCCTCGGAGAGCACCAGCTTGAAGGCCGCGCCTAGCACGACCGCCCAGAGCAGCACGGTGCCGAGCTGCGCGCCCGCGATCATGGTGGCGACCAGATCTCCCGACCCCACGCCCGCGGCGGCGGCCAGGATGCCCGGCCCGACCCGGCGCAGTCGTCGGCCGAGGGTTGCGGGTGGGGCCGCGTCCGGGGGAGCGGTGGCAGGTCCGGTGGGGGCCGGGAAGGTGTCGTCGGCGGACATCGTCGTCACTCCTGTTCCGGGCGTCGAACTGGTGGCGGTGACCGCGGCCGGCTGCGGGCAGCACGGATCGCCCGGCCGCGTCTCGAACGGGTCGGTGGGCGGGTGTCGCGTCGGGTCAGACGGTGAGGCCGAGCTCGCGGAGGGCGTCGGCTCCGGACGGGCTGACGGTGAGCGCGCGGCTGCCCCGCTGCTGTCCCACCCAGCCGTTGGCCTCGAAGTAGCGTTTGATCTCGGCGGCGACGGCCCCGCCGAGGTGGGGTGTGCGTTCCGTCCAGTCCGGGCAGCCGTAGGCGAACCGGCGCCGCCCGTGCAGCAGCACGGTGTGGTCGGCGATGCCGAACCGGCTGAGCACCTCCCGTGCGGAGGGCCCGGGTTCGAGGACCCCGTGGTCGACCGCGTCTCCGGTCAACCCGCCGAGCCGCTGCAGCGCGCTCAGCAGCTCGACCCCGAGGCGACCGCCGATGTGGTCGTAGCACCGGCGGGCCTCGCTGTGCGGTCGTCGGGCGGCTCCCGTCACCGGCTCACCGGGATCGACGATCGCGGACAGGTTCGCCAGGAGCTCCGCGACGTAGGCGTTCTCGACCCGGTACAGGCTTTGTCGCCCCTCCCGCTGGGTGACGAGCAGGCCGGCGTCGCGGAGGCCCTTGAGGTGGTTGCTGACCTGGGCCGGCGTCGCATCGACCACGCCCGCGAGCTCGCTGAACGGGCACGGCCCCGCGTTCGCCACGTGGGCGAGCAACTGCAGGCGCAGCGGGTGCGCGAGCTGTTGACCGACGGCCGCCATCGCTTCGGCTGCTCGATGTTCCATGCCGACATGGAACATGGGTGTCGCCACGGGGTCAAGCCTTGCGGTTGACTCTTTTCAAACCGACATGTTCCATGGTCGCGTGGAACATGATGCGCGAGCAGACCCGCCCATCGTCGTGGTTCACGCGTTCGCGGACGGGGGGCGGGGCGGGAACCCCGCCCCGATCGTCCTCGACGCCGCGGGGCTCGACGACGCCGCGATGCAGCGGGTCGCCCGCGACCACGGCCTGGAGAGCGGGTTCGTGCTCCCGGCGCCGCCCGGCTCCGGTTGCGAGGTGGAGCTGCGGTTCTGGGTCCCCGCGCACGAGATGTCGATGTGCGGCCACGCGACCCTCGCGGCGGTGTGGCTGCTCGACCGGCTCGCCGGCGAGCGGCTCACGGCGATGCGGGTCCTGACCAGGAGCGGGGTGGTCGAGGCTCGGCTGCACGGGACGGGCGACGGCAGGCGTGTCGAGATCGCGCAGCCGCCCGGGACGGTCGAGCCGGTGCCGCGGGGCGCCGTCGAGCCGATCCTCGACGTGCTCGGGCTCGACCCGGACGCGCTCGCGGACCGGCCGGTGCGCAACGCGTCGACGAGCCGCGTGAAGACGCTGGTCCCGGTGGCCGACGGGGCCGTGCTCGACGGCCTGGCGCCGGACTTCGCCCGCGTCGAGGCGGTGTGCGACCGCGCCGGGTCGACGGGGCTGTACCCCTACGCCGTGACCGACCCGGCGGCACAGGTCGTGGACGCGCGCCAGTTCCCGCGGTCGTCCGGGTACCCGGAGGACGCCGCCACCGGCATCGCCGCCGCCGCGCTCGCGTTCGGGCTGCTGCACGACGGCCTGGTCGACCCCGCGCGACCGGTCACGGTGCGGCAGGGGCGGGCGATGGGCCGCCCCTCGCGCATCGAGCTGCGGTTCCGGTCGGAGGACGGGGGCGTCTGGATGGGCGGCGAGGTGCGCCTCACTCGCCGCTGAACCGCGGCGCGAGCGGCCCGAGCGGCGGGACCCACTCCCGGATGTCGGCCTTCGCGACGACGCCCGCCTTCGTGTACGGGTCGGCGTCGACGAACCCCTGCACCGTCGCCTTGTCCTCGGCGCGGAACACGAGCAGGCCGCCGGGGGCCTCGGACGGCGCCCACGCCCCCGCGACGAGCAGTGCGCCGTCGTCGGCGAGGCCGCGCAGGTACTCGCGGTGCGTGGGCCGCGTGGCCTCCCGCAGGGCGGTGTCGTCGGTGTAGGTGTAGATCACTGCGAAGGTCGAGGCCATGCCCCAGATACTTCCACCGGGCCGATCGCGACCACCAGAATGGGGCCCATGACGATCTACGCGGTCACCTACCGGTACTCCGACGACGTGGACACGCGTGACCGCGTCCGTCCCGAACACCGCAGGTACCTGGGCGGGCTCGCCGACGAGGGGAAGCTGCTGCTGTCCGGCCCCTACGCGCCCGGCGAGCAGGCGGGCGCGCTGCTGCTGTTCCGCGCCGACGACAAGGACACCGTGGCCTCCTACGTCGCCGACGACCCGTTCACCGCCGCCGGGGTGATCACCTCCAGCGAGATCGTCGAGTGGGAGCCCGTGCTCGGGCCGCTGCGGTCCGCGATCCCGTGAGGCCGTACCGGTTCGCCGGGCGCACCGCCGTCGTCACCGGCGCGGGCAGCGGGATCGGCGAGCAGCTGGCCCGCGCGCTCGCCGAGCGGGGCAGCCACCTCGTCCTGCTCGAACGCGACCCCGACCGCCTCGACCGGGTGTCCGGCGAGATCCGCGCCGCCCACACGGGCATCGCGGTCGACCCCATCACGGTGGACCTGGCCGACCGCGCCGCGACCACCGACGCCGCGCAGCGCATCGTCCGCGACCACCCGCGCACCGACCTGTTGATCAACAACGCCGGGGTGGCGCTCGCCGGGCGGTTCTCGGAGGTCACGCTCGAGGAGTTCGACTGGGTGCTGGAGGTGAACTTCCACGCCCCCGTCGTCCTCACCCACCACCTGCTGCCGACCATGCAGCCGGGCGCCCACCTCGTGAACGTCTCGAGCCTCTACGGCCTGATCGCCCCGCCCGCTCAGTCGGCGTACGCCGCGTCGAAGTTCGCCCTGCGCGGCTTCAGCCAGTCGCTGCACGTGGAGCTGGCCGAGCGGGGAATCGGGGTCACCACGGTGCACCCGGGAGGGGTGAACACGCGGATCGCGGTCGACGCGCGCGTGGGGTCCGGGGTGGACCGCGCGGAGTTCGAGGCGGGCCTTGCGTCGTTCTCCCGGCTGCTCAGCTACCCGCCGGAGAAGGCGGCCGCCGACATCCTGCGTGCCGTCGAGCGCCGCAAGGCGCGGCTGCTCATCGCCGCGAACGCGAAGATCCCGGACGTGCTCGCCCGGCTGCTGCCCGTCGGGCACATGGCCGTGCTCTCCCGGCTGGTTCGCCCGTGACCCGGCTCGTCGCGGCGAGCGGGACCCGGGTGCGGGTCCGCGAGACGGGCCCGGCCGACGGCGACCCGGTCGTCCTGCTGCACGGTATCGGCCGCAGCCTCGAGGACTGGGCGCCCCAGCACGACGCGCTGCCCGCCGCGTACCGCGTGATCAGCATGGACCTGCTCGGGTTCGGGTTGTCGGACCCGCCACCACGACGGCCGGTCACGCTCGCCCGGCTCGCGACGGGCGTCGGCGACGTGCTCGACGCGCTCGGCGTGCGGCGGCCCGTGCACGTGTTCGGCAACTCGCTCGGCGGGGCCGTCGCGCTCGCGATGCAGGCTGCGCACCCGCAGCGGGTGCGCAGCGTCGTCCTCGCCGCGCCCGCGGGGTTCGGCCGGCAGGTCGTGCTCGACCTGCGGCTGCTCGCGATCCCCGGCCTGGGCGGCCACCTGCTGCGGCACACGGGCCCGCGGACCGCGCGCCGCACCGAGCGCGCGCTGTTTGACGACCCGTCGTTCGTCACCGAGGAACGGGTCCGGCACGCCCTGCGCGTCGCGGCCCAGGCCGCCCGTACCGAGGTCTTCCTCGACGTCCTCCGCGAGCTGGGCACCGTGCGCGGCATCCGGCCGGGCTGGCGCTCCGCCCTGCTCGCCGACGTGGCGCGCGACCCGCGCCCGACCCTGGTCGTCTGGGGCGACCGGGACCGCATCCTCCCGGTGCGCCACCTGTCGGCGGCCCGCGCGGCGCTGCCGCACGCGCGGTCGCACGTCTTCGCCGACACCGGGCACCTGCCGCAGGTCGAGCGCGCCGACGGGTTCGCCGCGCTCGCCGTCCGTTTCCTGGGGTCGGTCTAGCTCGCCGCGGCGGCCTTCCCCGCCGCCCTGCGGGCGCGGCGGCGCTCGACGAAGGCCCGCTGCTTGGCCGCGGCGCCGCAGGCACTCATCGAGCACCACACCCCGGAGGCGTTGCGGGACGCGTCGTAGAACGCCGCGCGGCAGCGCGGCTCGCGGCAGACCTTCAGCCGCTGCCACGTCCGGTCCCGCGCGGCGGGGACGACGGCGGCGAGGGCCGACGCCAGCAGCCGGCGGGCCGGCGACCCGTCCCGGGGGAGCAGCTCGGGCGAATCGCCCGCGAGCGAGACCCGCAGACCGAGCGCGGGCGCCGCTTCGTCGAGGCGCTGCAGCGCCTCCGCGTCGGCCGGCTGCACGGCGTCGTTGTGCCGCGCGAGCGCGGCACGCAGTCCCTCGCGCACGGTGCGGGCGAGCGCGAGGTCGTCGGCCGTGACCGCGTCGTCGGCGACCGCGACCCCGTGTGCCCGGCACCAGCGGGCGAGGTCGGCCGGGGACGCCAGGTGCTCGTCACCGCCGCCCGACAGCCGCCCGGACCACGTGTTGACCAGGTCCTGGACCAGGTCGAGCGGGGCGGGCGCATGGGCCTTGCTCATGCGCAGAGATATTACCAGCGTCTTTCATTGACTGGTCACACTGTGACCGGCTAACGTCTTTCGCTGGTCACACCAACTTGGAGGAACGATGTTCCGCGGCTTCGCCACCCTGAACTTCTTCGCCGACGACGTCGCCGTCGCCCGCGACTGGTACGCCGAGCTGTTCGGCGTCGAGGCGTACTTCGCCAACCCGCCCGCCCCGGCGCCGCCCGCGTACGTCGAGTTCCGCATCGGCGACGACGGGGACGAGATCGGGATCATCGACCGCCGCTACGCACCGCCCGGGCACGCCGCGGGCCCCGGCGGTGCGGTCATGCACTGGCACGTCGACGACCTGCAGGGCGCCCTCGACCGGCTGCTCGCCCTGGGCGCCACCGCGTACCAGCCGATCACCGAACACGGCGACGGCTTCGTCACGGCGTCGGTGGTCGACCCGTTCGGCAACGTGCTCGGCGTGATGCACAACGCGCACTACCTCGAGGTCGTCGCGGGCCGGGGGACCGGGTCGTGAGCACGGAGGTGTTCGAGCCGGCCACGCGGGAGGAGTGGCGCGGGTGGCTCGAAGCGCACGCGGGCACCGCGGCGGAGGCCTGGGTGGTGATCCCGCACGCCCGCAGCGGCCGGCCGGGCATCAGCCACCGCGAGGCGGTCGAGGAGGCGCTCTGCTTCGGCTGGATCGACAGCCTCGCCCGCCGCCACGACGGCTCCTCCTTCCGGCAGCGGTTCGGCCCGCGCCGCCCGACCGCCCCGTGGAGCACGCTCAACCGCGGGCTGGCCGAGGAGCTCGCCGCGCAGGGCCGGATGACGCCCGCCGGCCAGGCCGCCGTCGACCGCGCGAAGCGGACCGGCACGTGGTCGCTGCTCGCCGGCGCCCAGGCCGGGGTCGTGCCCGACGACCTGCGGGTCGCGCTCGACGCCGAGCCGGGCGCCGCGGCGGGCTTCGCCGCGCTCTCGCCGTCGGCCCGCCGGGCGGCGCTGGAGTCCATCGCGCGGGCGGTCCGCCCGGAGACCCGGCGACGGCGGATCGCGGCCGCCGTCGCCCGGGCGCTGGGCCGCTGACCGTCGACCTCAGGCGACCGCGGCGTTCCCCCGCGCCGCCCCGATCTCCGCGGCGGCGCGCAGCACCAGCTCGCCCAGCTCGGCGAAGCGCTCCGGTGGAACCCGGTCGCGCGGCCCCCAGATCGACAGCACCGCGAGCGGGCGGTGGTTGCGGTCCAGCACCGGCGCCGACACCCCGTACAGCGACGACTCCAGCTCGCCCGCGCACACGCCGTAGCCGCGCTCGCGGGTGGCGGCGAGCTCGGCGGTGAGGTGGTCCGGGTCGGTGATCGTGGTGTCGGTGAAGCGGGTCAGCGGGCCCGCGAGCACCCGGCGCACCTGGTCGGCGGGCAGGTGGGCCAGCAGCGCCTTGCCGGTGGAGGTGGCGTGCAGCGGCACCGAGCGGCCGAGCCAGCTCGCGGTGAGCACGGCCTTGGGCGTGACCTCGTCGAGGTAGGTCAGCCCGCCGACGCCCGGTACGGCGAGCGAGGCGGTCTCCCCGGTCTCGGCGCACATCCGCTCGAGCGTCGGACGGGCGGCGGAGATCAGCGCGTCCGGCCCGGCGGCGTTGCCGAGCTCCATCGTGGTGAGCCCGATGGAGTACCGGCCGGTGGACTCGTCCACCGAGACCAGCCCGCGCACCTGGAGGGTCTTGAGCAGCCGCCACGCGGTGGCGCGGTTGAGCCCGCAGGCGCGGGCCAGTGCGGGGACGGTCGCCTCTTCGGGCTGCGCGGCGGCGACCGCCAGGAGAAGATCAACGGCACGGTCGACCGACTGGATGCGGACCGAAGCCGCCGGCTCACGTGTTGCCACGACGCAACATCCTCATCACTCCGTTGACGGTCGACCCCCGGGTGGATAGGTTCACATCGCTCCAAGGGGGTTCGCATCATGCGACAGACAACGCCGTCCCGTCGAGATGTGCTCAGAGCGGGCTTGCTCACAGGAGCAGCGCTCGCCGGATTACCCGGGTGCAGCGCGGTGCCCAGCCGGCCGGAGCCGGGCACGCCGCCGGTCCGCGGCGGCGTCTACAGCCACGGCGCCACCGGCGGTGGCCTGAAGGACACGCTCGAGCCGTACTTCCCGGTCACCAACCCGGACATCAGCCGCGTCATGCAGCTCTACGAGCCGTTGCTCCGATGGGACGCGAACTACGAGATCGAGCCGTCGGTCGCCGAGTCGGTCGAGCCGAACGCCGACAACACGCAGTGGACCGTGCGCATCCGCGACGGCGTGGAGTTCCACCACGGCAAGACCGTCACGGCCGAGGACGTCATGTTCAGCCTCGCGACGGTCACCGACCCCGACAACCCCGGCTCGGGTGGCACGGAGCTCGCCACGATCCTCGAGCTGGACAACTCCAAGATCCTCGACCCGCGCACGATCGTGCTGCAGCTCAACTCGCCGTACGCGGTGCTCGACCAGCTGCTCGCCGAGTACACCGTCGGGATCATCCCCACCGACTTCGACATCTCCCACCCGGTCGGCACCGGCCCGTTCGTCTACAAGCACTTCGTGCCCGGGCAGCTGTCGCAGTTCGTGCGCAACGAGAACTACTGGGACGGCCCGCCCTGGGTCGACGAGCTGTTCATCTACGACTTCGCCGACGACGCGGCCAAGGTCAACGCGCTGCTCGCGGGCCAGGTGCAGAGCATCGACAACCTGCCCAGCTACCTGGCGGGCACCATCGAGCAGCAGGGTGCGACGCCACTGGTCTCCGAGACCGGGGCGTGGGTGCCGTTCACGATGCGCGTCGACGTCGCCCCGTTCTCCGACGTGCGGGTGCGCCAGGCGATGCGGCTCATCGTCGACCGGCAGCAGATGATCGACCAGGCGCTCAACGGGTTCGGCGTGCTCGGCAACGACCTGTACGCGCCGTTCGACCCGGCGTACGCGAGCCACCTGCCGCAGCGCATGCAGGACATCGACCAGGCCAAGTCGCTGCTGCGCCAGGCCGGCTACGAAGACCTCGAGGTCGAGCTGGTCACCTCCACCGCGGTCGGGGCGGGCGGGGTCGAGTCGGCCAACCTGTTCGTCGAGCAGGCCCGGCAGGCGGGCGTCACGGTCCGGCTGAACAAGGCCGACCCCAACGTCTTCTACGGCGACCAGTACCTGTCCTGGACCTTCGCCCAGGACTTCTGGAACACCCGCAACTACATCCCCCAGGTGGCGACCTCGTCGGTGAAGGGCGCCACCTACAACGAGACGCACTTCGAGGACCCGGTCTTCACCGAGCTGGTCGAGCAGGCCAAGCGCGAGCCGGACCCGGAGCGCCGCAGGCGGCTCCTGCACGAGGCGCAGGAGATCGAGTACCACACCGGCGGTTACATCATCTGGGGCTTCAAGCGCCAGCTCGACGCCTACTCCAACCTGGTGCAGGGGCTCGAACCGCACCGGTACCTGCCGTGCTCCAACTTCCGGTTCTCCCGGGTGTCCTTCGTGAGGCAGCCATGACCGCGACGCAGGACAAGGTGGTCGAGACCCCCGCGCAGGCGCCGCCCGCCCGGCGCGGCTCGGCCTGGCTCTGGTGGTTCGCCCGCCGCATCGGGCTCGCCCTGCTGACGCTGTGGCTGTGCTCGATGCTCGTCTTCTTCGCCACCGCCGCGCTCGGCGACCCGGTGCGCGCGATCCTGGGCCGGGACTACGCCCAGAGCCCGGAGCGGGTGGCCGCGATCGAGGCCGCGCTGCGGCTCGACCAGCCGGTGATCGTCCGGTACTTCGAGTGGCTGGGCGGGCTGCTCACCGGGAACCTGGGCAACTCGATCGCCAACGGGCTGCCGGTGGGCGAGCTGGTCGGCGACCGGATCGTCAACTCGGCGGTGCTGGTGATCGTGTCGGCGATCGTGATGATCCCGATCGCGTTCGGCATCGCGATGATCTCGGCCAACCACCGCGGCAAGCGCGCCGACGGCGTCATCCAGGTCATCATGATCACGATCGCCGGGCTGCCCGAGTTCGTGGTCGGCATCCTGCTGGTGGCGCTGTTCTCCACCACGGTGCTGCACGTGCTGCCCGCGGTCACCATCGCCGGCGGCGGGGCGCCGCCCTGGTCCGTCCCGGCCTCGATGGTGCTGCCGGTGGCCACCCTCGTGATCGCCGTGGCGCCGTACGTGGCGCGCATCGTGCGCTCCAGCCTGCTGGAGGTGCTCGACTCCGACTACGTCGAGCTGGCGCGGCTCAAGGGCGTGCCCGAGCGGATCGTGATGCGCAAGCACGCCCTGCTCAACGCGGTCGTGCCCGGCATCCAGGTGATCGCGCTGCAGCTGGCCTGGCTCGCCGGCGGCATCGTGATCGTCGAGTACCTGTTCTCCTACCCCGGCGTGGGGGCGAGCCTCGTCGACTCCGTGCGCAACTCCGACTTCCCGATGGTCCAGGTGCTGGCCATGGTGATCGCCGCGGTGTACGTCGTGGTCAACCTGGTCGCCGACGTGCTGTCGATCCTGTTCACCCCGCGAGCGAGGACGGCGATCAGCTCATGAGCGTCATGACGACAACGCGGCGGATCGGGCGGCAGCGCCGCCTCGTCACCGGCATGGTGATCACGCTGGTGATCACGGTGCTCGCGATCGTAGGCCCGTGGCTCGCCCCCTACGGGGAGAACGAGATCGTCGGCAAGCCCTTCACCATGGAGGGCTCCTGGCTGGGCACCGACTACCTCGGCCAGGACGTGTGGAGCCGGGTGCTCGCCGGCGGTGGCTCGATCCTCGTCACGGCGGCGCTGGCCACCGCGCTCGGCATGGTGGTCGGGATCGTGATCGGCGTCGTGGCCGCCTACTCCGGCGGCTGGCTCGACGAGGCGATCATGCGGCTCAACGACGTGGCGCTCGCGTTCCCGCAGATCCTGCTCGCGCTGCTCGTGCTCACCGCCGTCGACCAGCCCGCCTGGTGGATGATCGTGCTGCTGGTCGGCGCCTCGCACGCCCCCCGCGTGGCGCGGGTGGCCCGCGGCGTCGCGCTGGGCGTCGTCTCCCGCGACTTCGTCCACGCCGCCGAGGCGCTCGGGGAGTCGCGACTGCGGGTGATGGTGGCCGAGGTGCTGCCGAACATGAACGCCCCGCTGCTGGCCGAGGCGGGCCTGCGGCTGACGTACTCGATCGGCATGGTCGCGGGCATCGGCTTCCTCGGCTTCGCCACCAACCCCGGCGCCGCCGACTGGGGCCAGATGATCAACGAGAACCGGCTGGCGCTGCTGGTGCAGCCGTGGGGCGTCCTGGCGCCGGTGATCGTGATCGGCATCTTCACCGTCGGCACGAACCTGATGGCCGACGGGATCGCGCAGCTCGCAGGACGGAGCGAGTAGATGACCACCATCACGACCGAAGCGGGCTGCGTCCTGTCCGACCTGCGGGTCGGCCTCGCCGGGCGGCGCGACGTCGACGTCGTCGACGAGATCAACCTCGAGCTGCGCCCGGGCGAGGTCGTCGGGCTGGTCGGCGAGTCCGGATCGGGCAAGACCACGGCGGGCACCGCGCTGTTGGGTTACGCCCGGCCGGGCGCGGTCATCGAGCGGGGCAAGCTGCTGTTCGAGGGCCAGGACATCCTGGCGCTGCCCTGGGAGCAGGTCCGCCCGATCCGCGGCATGAAGATCGCCTACGTCCCGCAGGACCCCGGCGCGGCGCTCAACCCGGCCATCCGCATCGGCCGCCAGATCGTCGAGCTGCTCGAGCTGCACGGCGTCGGCACCCCGCAGGAGCGCCTCGAGCGGGCCAGGGCGGGGCTGCGCGAGGTCGGCCTGCCCGACGACGACGAGTTCCTCGCCCGCTACCCGCACCAGCTCTCCGGCGGGCAGGTGCAGCGGGTGGCGCTCGCGATGGCGTTCCTGCCCCGGCCCAAGGTGCTCGTCCTCGACGAGCCCACCACCGGGCTGGACGTCACCACGCAGGGCATGGTGCTGCGCACGATGGCGCAGCTGTGCCGCAGCTACCAGGTGGCGGCGCTGTACGTCACCCACGACCTCGCCGTCGTGGCCAACATCGCCGACCGGGTCGCCGTCATGTACGCGGGGCGGATCGTCGAGCTGGGGCCGCGCGAGCAGATGTTCTCCCAGCCCGCCCACCCCTACACGCGCGCCCTGCTCGACGCCATCCCGCACCTGTCGCACGCCCGCGCGCTCACCGGCATCCCCGGCAACACCCCCGCGCCGGGGCGCCGCCCGTCCGGCTGCCGCTTCCACGACCGGTGCGCCTACGTCCAGGACCGCTGCCGGGAGACCGAGCCGGTCGACGTCGAGGTCGGCCCGGACCACACCGCCAAGTGCCACCGGGTCGGCGAGATCGGTGTGTGGGACCTCGCCCGCGGCAACGTGGCCGACACCGACCCGACGAAGCAGCGCGAGATCATCCTCACCGTCGAGGACCTGCGGGTGTTCTACGGCCGCAAGGAGGTCGTGCACGGCGTCGGCTTCGACGTGGCGAAGGCCGAGGTCGTCGCGCTCGTGGGCGAGTCGGGCAGCGGCAAGACCACGATCTCGCGCTGCATCGGCGGGCTGCTCGACAGCTGGACCGGACAGGTGGTCTTCGAGGGCCGCAGCCTGGGCAAGGGCGCCCGGGCGCGCAGCGTCGAGGACCGCAAGCGGATCCAGTACATCTTCCAGAACCCCTACCTGTCGCTGAACCCGCGCCTGACGATCGCCCAGATCGTGGCCCGCCCGATGGAGCTGTTCGGCATCGCCAAGGGCAAGGCGGCGCGCGAGCGCGTCGTGGAGCTGCTGGAGGCGGTGGCGCTGGGCCCGGCCGTGCTCGACCTGCGCACCGACCGGCTCTCCGGCGGCGAGCGGCAGCGGGTGGCGATCGCCCGAGCGCTGGCCGCCGAGCCGGACCTCCTGGTCTGCGACGAGATCACCTCGGCGCTGGACGTGTCCGTGCAGGGCTCGATCGTCGAGCTGCTGGAGGACCTCCGCAAGGAGCGGGGGATCAGCATGCTCTTCGTCACCCACAACCTCGCCCTGGTCCGCTCGATCGCGGCCAGGGTGCAGGTGCTCAACGCCGGCGAGCTGGTCGAGTCGGGCTTCGTGGTCGAGGTCCTCGACTCGCCGAAGCAGGAGTACACGAGGCGACTGCTCAGCAACTCGCCCACGGTCGGCTGAAGGGAGCCGCGGGTTGAACAGGAAGGTCATCATCACCTGCGCGCTGACCGGCGCGGGGGACACGGTCGGCAAGTCCGAGCACGTGCCGGTGACCCCCGAGCAGATCGCGCAGTCCGGCATCGAGGCCGCGCGCGCCGGGGCGGCGATCGTGCACGTCCACGTGCGCGACCCGCAGACCGGCGCCGGGTCGCGCGATGTCGCGCTGTACCGGGAGGTGGTGCAGCGGCTGCGCGACAGCGACGTCGATGTCGTGATCAACACGACCGCGGGCATGGGCGGCGACCTCTACCTGGACCCGGACGACCCCTCCGGGTTCGCCGAGGGCACCGATCTGGTCAACGGCATCGAGCGGCTCGCGCACGTCGAGGAGCTGCTGCCCGACATCTGCACGCTCGACTGCGGGAGCCTGAACTTCGGCGAGGGCAGCCTCGTCTACGTCAGCACGCCCGACATGCTGCGCGCGGGCGCCAAGCGGATCCAGGAGCTCGGCGTGCGCCCCGAGCTGGAGATCTTCGACACCGGCAACCTCTGGTTCGCCAACAAGCTCGTGGACGAGGGCCTGATCGACCCGCCCGGGATGTACCAGCTGTGCATGGGCATCCCCTACGGCGCGCCGCCCGACCCGGCCCTGCTCGCGGCGATGGTGGCGCAGATCCCGCCCGGCGTGGTGTGGGCGTCGTTCGCCCTCGGCCGGATGCAGATGCCGTGGGTGGCGCAGTCGGTGCTGCTCGGCGGGCACGTGCGGGTCGGGCTGGAGGACAACCTCTACCTCGGCCGCGGCAACAAGGTCACCAACGCCGCGCTCGTCGAGAACGCCGTCACGATCATCGAGGCGATGGGCGCCGAGGTGGCCACGCCGGACGAGGCGCGGGAGATCCTCTCCCTGCGGCCGCGCGCATGACCGAGCGCGTGCGACCGGACCGGGTGCGCACCGTCGCGTGCGTCGGCGCCGGGGTGATCGGCGGCGGCTGGGTGGCCTACTTCCTGGCCCGCGGGTTCCGGGTGCGCGCGTGGGACCCCGCGGCCGACGCCGAGGCGCGGCTGCGGGAGCTCGTCGACGCGGCCTGGCCGGCCCTGACCGAGCTCGGGCTCGCACCAGGCGCGAGCCGGGACGACCTCGCGGTGACCGGCGAGCTGGCCGAGGCCGTGGCCGACGCCGACTACGTGCAGGAGAGCGCCCCCGAGCAGCTCGACCTCAAGCGCCGCCTGCTCGCCGACATCGACGCCGCCACGCCCGAGCACGTCGTGATCGGCTCGTCCACGTCCGGCTACGGCATGAGCGAGATGGCGGTCGACGCGGTCGGCGGGCACCGGCTCGTCGTCGCCCACCCGTTCAACCCGCCGTACCTGATCCCGCTGGTCGAGGTCGTGGGCGGCAAGCGGACGGCGGCCGAGGTCGTCACGTGGACCGCCGACTTCCTGCGCCACATCGGCAAGTCGGTGATCGTGATGGACCGGGAGGTCCCCGGGTTCATCGCCAACCGGCTGCAGGAGGCGCTGTGGCGGGAGGCGCTGCACATGGTGGCCAACGGCGAGGCCACGCCCGCGCAGATCGACGCCTCGATCACCGAGGGCCCCGGCCTGCGCTGGGCCTTCCACGGCCCGATGCTCACCTTCCACCTGGCGGGCGGCCCCGGCGGGATGGCGCACATGCTCGACCACTTCGGCCCGTCGCTGCTCTCGCCGTGGACGCGGCTCGACGCGCCCGAGCTCACGCCCGAGCTGCGCGATTCCGTGGTGGCGGGCACCGAGGCCGCGGCCGCCGGGCGCTCGATCGCCGAGCTGGTGCGCGAGCGGGACCGCAGGCTCGTCGACGTGCTGCGCGTGCTCGGCAAGGTCGGCGATGGCAGCTGAGCCGGCCACGTGGACCGAGGATGTCCGGCCGGAGTGGATCGACTACAACGGCCACCTGTCCGAGGCCTACTACGTGCTCGTGTTCGGCCACGCCACCGACGCGGTGATGTTCGGCCTCGGCATCGACCCGGCCGTCACCGGCACCTCCCTCTACACGGTCGAGGCGCACGTGCGCTACCTCGACCAGGTGCCGCCCGGCGCCCGGCTCGAGGTGCGGACCTCGGTGATCGGCGTGACGGCCAAGCTCGTGTGGCTGTGGCACGAGATGCGGTCCGACGGGCGGCTGCGTGCCACCGAGGAGGTGCTCACCGTGCACGTCGACGCCGCGGCCGGTCGGTCCAGCCCGCTGCCGGACGACGTGCGGCGGCGGCTCGAGGAGATGCGGGTGCCGGTGCCCGAGCACGCGTCGCGGCGGATCGCGGTGGTCTGAGATGGACCTGCGGTTCCCCGACGAGCAGCGCGCGGTGGAGGAGCCGTCCCGCGCGTTCGTGCACCGCGAGCTCGTGCCGCCCGAGGACGAGGTGGAGCGCACCGGGCGGGTCGACCCCGACCTGGTGCGCGAGCTGCGCGGCCGGGCCCTCGAGGCCGGGCTCCACGCGGCGGACCGGCCCGAGGACGCCGGCGGCGCCGGGCTGGACACGCTGACCTGGATGCCGGTGGAGCGCGAGCCCGGGCACACCGGCTCCGCGCGGCAGACGCGCGCGGTGGCCCGGCCGTCGCGGATCCTGCTCGCCTGCCCCGGCGACCAGCGCACCGACCACCCGCTGCCGACGGTCGCGGGGGAGCGGGTCGAGTGCCTGGCGATGACCGAGCCGGAGGCGGGCTCCGACCTGCGCGGCATGCGCACCCGCGCCGTCCGCGACGGCCCGGACCGGGTGATCACCGCGACGAAGCACTTCACCGGTACGTCGCTGAGGCGCACCGCTGGGGCCCGGTGAACGCGGTGCACCCGCGCCACGAGCTGGAGGACCGGGTGCTGGGGTGGCCGCGCGGCGGCCGAGGGGCCGCCGCTGGTGTTCGCGGCGATCGAGGAGGTGTGGCGGGAGAGCGAGCGGTTGACCTTCGCCGAGGCGATGCGCCGCATCGCGGACCGGGGGTTCCGGCCGTGGCGGCGCTGTACGGGATCGCAGGAGCAGCTGGAGGGCGCCCGCGCGTTCGCGCAGAAGCGCCGACCGGTGCGGAAGGGGTACTGAGGATTGGGTCACGAGCACGGTCACGTTCCCGGGCACGGGCACGGGCACGGGCACGGGTGCAGCGCGGATCACCACCGCGGGGAGTACACCGAGCGGCAGCGGGCGGACCTCGACCTGGTGCTGGCGTTCAACCACCGGCTCGCGCACGCCGTCGAGGAGTGCGTCGACATCACCGAGACCATCGCGGCGCTCGACCCGGACCCGCTGCGGTACATGTGGGTCGACGAGGGCGCGGGCCAGATCCCGGCGCAGCTGGAGCGGGCCGCGGCCGTCCTCGAGCGCGCGCCGGTGCTGCGCGGCCAGACCCGGGCGACGGCGCGGCCCCTGCCGGCGAGCCGCAACGCCGCCCGGCCCACCGTCGCGACCGGGGCCGGCCGCACGCTCGTCGCCTGGCTGGAGTGGGTGCCCGACCGCGGTGACCGGCTCGTCGCCGAGCTCGACGGCGAGACCTCGACCGTGCTCGCCGAGCCGCACGACCTGTTCCGCCCGACCGCGGCGGTCACCGCGGACGGCACGCCGTGGCTGCTGTTCGGCCGCTCCGTCGACGGCGTGGTCGGGGTGTGGGCGTGCCGCCACGACGGCGCCAGGTGGGGCGAGCCGGAGCTGGTCAGCACCACCGACGCGCCGTCGTTCAACCAGGAGGTGCTCGCCCACCCCGACGGCAGCCTCCACGTGTGCTGGCAGGCGCGCACCGCGGGCGGGTTCGGGATCTTCGCCCGCCGGTTCGCCGGCAGCTGGGGGCCGACGCGCTGGGTGAGCGAGGGTGCGGTCGGCAACGCGTGGGACCCGACGCTCGCGGCCGTGCCGGAGGCGGTGTCCGAGGACGGGATGGCCTACGCGTGGTCGGAGTACGACGGCGGCAGCTACGCGGTCGTGCTGCGCACCGGCGACCGGTCGCGCCGGCTCACCGGGGGCAGCGACTACGCCCTGCACCCGAGCCTCGCCACCACCACCGACGGGCGGCTGTGGTGCGCCTTCGACGTGATCACGGTGCACGGGCACGGCGGCAGCGGGCCGACGAAGCTGCGGCCCCGCGACCGCGGTGCCACCCGTGTGGCGGGCATGCGGGAGGCGGGCGACAGCGTGCCCCCGGAACTGCTGCCCGAGGTGAGCGCGGCGATCCGCGTCGTGCGGGTCGACGGCGACGAGGTCGTCACGCCGCCGGGCGAGCTCGCCCCCGGCCTGAACGTCGTCCCGTCCGCGCTGCCCCGGCTGCACGCCACGGCCGACGGCGGCCTCGTCGTCGGCTACCGGGTGCACCGCCAGCTGCCGCTGATGACCTACTACTGGGAGGTGGCCACGCAGGCCCTCGGCCCGGACGGCTGGCTGCCCCCGACCACCTACACCGGCACCGACGCCACGCTCGAGGAGGTGGCGCTCGCCGACGGCGTGCTCGTCACCCAGTCCGACGGCAGGCTCGACCGGGCCCTCGGCTGGACCGAGGGCTTCGGCGGGCGCGAGTGCCCGTACCTCGCCGACCACCACGGGGCGGTGATCTGGCACGGTGTGCACGGCGCCGGGCAGGTGGTGCGCGCCGAGGTCGGCTCGGCGGGCCCGGCCGCGACCGGCGGGGAGCGTGCCGCGCTGGTCAGCTCCGACGGCCGCCGCGAGGACCGCCGCTGGCTCGCCGGCGAACCGGCCGAGCGCTACGAGGTGGACGGTTACACCCTGTACTGGGGTGACCTGCACCGGCACTCGTTGATCAGCCGGTGCACCTCCGGCGACGAGCCGTCGCTGGAGGACTTCTACCGCTACGCGTGGGACGTCAACTCCTACGACTTCTGGGCGGTCACCGACCACGCCGAGAACTCGTCGGCCTACCAGTGGTGGAGCCTGCAGAAGATCGCGGACCTGCTGCACGTGCCCGGCCGGTTCGTGCCGTTGTACGGCTTCGAGTGGACCTCGGCCGACACCGGGCACCAGAACGTGATCTACGGCGACGTCGCCCGCGGCGCGCCGATCTTCTCCGCGTTCGCCGCGGGCACCACCACCCCGGACGGGCTGTGGCGGGCGCTCGCCGAGCACCCCGAGTACCCGGCGATCACGATCCCGCACCACCCCGGCTCGGCGATGGTGCACAACGACTGGGACTACCACGACCCCCGCTACAGCCGCCTGGTCGAGGTGTTCCAGGCCTGCCGCGGCAACTACGAGTCCGACAGCTGCTTCCGCCAGTACTCCGACGGCACCGCGGCCGGCACGTTCATGCTCGACGGGCTGCGCCGCGGGCACCGGTTCGGGCTGATCGCCTCCTCCGACCACGGCCACGGCGCGAGCTACGTCGGGGTGCTCGCCCGGTCGCTCTCGCGCGCGGACGTGTTCGACGGGCTGTGGTCGCGCCGGACCTGCGCGGCCACCACCCGCGGGGTGATCGCCGACCTGCGGCTCGGCCCGCACCTGATGGGTTCGGAGGTGTCGTGGAACGGGCCGCGGCCGCTCACCGTGCACGCCCGCGGCTACACCGAGCTCGCCCGGGTCGACATCGTCCGCGACGGCGAGGTCGTGCACACCGTCCGCGGCGAACCGGAGCTGCCGCTCGGCCACCTGCGCGTCGACGTGCGCGTGGAGTGGGGCAAGGCCGACACGACGATGTGCTGGGACGGGCGGCTGCGGGTGACCCGCGGCCGGCTGCTGCTGCCGGAGTTCGTCGGCCCCGAGGTGGTGGCGATGGACGAGGAGTCGGTGGCCTGGGAGCACGTGACCCGCAGCTTCGGCGAGCCGTACGGCGCGCAGCGCGGCGGGGTCGAGGTGAGCGTCTGCGGCCCGCCGGACGCGCTCGTGCACGTCGAGTGCGGTGGGCGCAGGGTCGCCGTCGAGCTCGCGAAGCTCGCGGCCGGCCCGGTCGTGTTCGACGACGACCTGCCGGGGGAGCTGGCCCTGCAACCGGCGGTGGGGGCGCTTCTGGGCCTCGGCGTGCGGGAGGTGGACGTGCCGCTCGTGGACGACTCGACGGCCCCGGCGTTCTACTACGCCCGGGTGTTCCAGGTGGACGGCGAGATGGCCTGGTCCTCGCCGATCTGGGTCGCCTGACCGCTTACCGCCCGCCTGCGCGGGAACCCGGTGGCATGTGCCGCTGGCTCGGCTACGTCGGGAACCCGATCCTGCCCAAGTCGTTGGTGTGCGACCCGGAGCGCTCGCTCATCGAGCAGAGCAGGCGCGCGGGGCCGCACATGTCGGCCGCGAACGGCGACGGCTTCGGTCTCGGCTGGTACGGGCCGCGCGACGGCCCGGCCGTGTTCCGCAGCGCGACCCCCGCCTGGGGCGACGAGAACCTGCGCGAGCTGGCCGTGGCCATCGAGTCGCCGCTGTTCCTCGCGCACGTCCGGGCGGCCACCGGCACCCCGGTGCAGCAGAGCAACTGCCACCCGTTCCGCTACGGGCGCTGGCTCTTCGTGCACAACGGCTACGTCGCGGAGTTCCAGCGGCTGCGCCGGGACCTGCTGCTCGCGGTCCGCCCCGATCTGTTCGCGAACATCAAGGGGTCGACCGACTCGGAGGTGATGTTCCACCTCGCGCTGACGTTCGGCCTGGAGGGGGACCCGATCGGCGGGCTGGAGCGGATGGTGGGCCACATCGAGGCGCTCGCGGCCGCGGAGGGGGTGCAGCAGCCGCTGCAGGCGACGATCGGGCTGTCCGACGGCGAGTGCCTCTACGCCGTCCGCTACGCGAGCGGGCCCGACGTCAACACCCTGTACGTCAGCGAGCACATCGAGGCGGTGCGCCGGCTCCACCCGGCCGACGAGCGGTTCGCGCACTTCGGCGACGAGGCGCGGGTGGTCGTGTCGGAGCCGCTCTACGCCCTGCCGGAGCTGTGGCACGAGGTGGCGCCCTCCACCGCGCTGGTCATCCGCAAGGGGCCGGACGAGGAACGCCGGTTCCGGCCGGCGGCGCCCTGACGCGAGACGATCACGAGCCCGCCCAGCAGCAGGATCCCGCCCGCGGCGACCGGCGCCGACGGGCGTTCGCCGAGCACGAGCACGGCGAGCGCGGCGGCGACCAGCGGCTCGACCAGCGCGAGCGTGCCCGCGGTGGCCGCGGTGATCCGGCGCAGCCCGGTGACGAAGAACCAGTAGGCCGCGGCCGCCGTGATCGGGCCGAGCCAGAGCACCAGCGCCAGGACGCGCGGCGCGGCGAGGTCGCCGACCGCGGCCAGGGTCCACGGCGCGAGCACCGCCGCCGACGAGCAGCGTCACGGCCACCGCCGCCGGCATGGCCGTGCCGCGCCCGATGAGGTGCTTCGCGGCCACCGTGTAGACGCCGAAGCAGCACCCGGCCAGCGCGCCGAGCGCGGCGCCGCGGATGTCGACCTGCCCGCCGCCCGCCGGGACGACCAGGACCGCGCAACCCAGCACCGCGCAGGCCGTGCCCGCCGCCCAGCGCCGCGACAGGCGGGTGCCGAACGCAACCCGCTCCGCGAGCCCGGTCGCGACCGGGGTGACCCCGAACGTCACGGCGGTGGCGACGGCGGCGCCGGTGGCCGCCACGGACATCAGGAAGGCGGCCTGGAAGGTCGCGGTGGCCGCGGACGCCGCGAGGAGCGCGGGCCAGCGGCGCGGCGTGAGCGCCCGCACCGACGCCGGGTCGGTGGCGAGGACGACGGCGGCGAGCACCAGCCCACCGATGAGGATCCGGGCGCCGCCCAGGGCCGCCGGGTCGACGACGGAACCCGCCACGACCTGGGCGGGCCCGACGGTCGCCCAGAGGACGCCCGCCGCCAGGACGAGCAGGATGCCGGTTCGCTGGTCTCGTTGCTCCACCCCGTCGAGGGTTCTCGCATCGACGGCTGGATCACCGGGAAACCGAACATCGTTCGGTCGGGCCGCGCGAGGTGGCCGGCTGCTCGGTTCGGTGCCGTCCCGGGGCGGATCGGCCGGACGACGTTCGGCGATCATCCCACCCGGCAACCTTCTCGGCGTGGCGCTTGTCGGACCCCGCGGAAGTAGCGAGACTCGATGATGTGACCGAGTACCCGGTGGATCTGCGCCTCGACGATGCCGGCCTCGCGGCCGAACTCCCGCGACCCGAGCACCCCCAGGACCAGATCCACGACGTGCCCTTCCGGCCGGTCCAGTTCTGCGACGACGATCTGCCGACCGCGCTCGAACGTGCCGCCTCGTGGCTGCGCCGCACCCAGGAGTGGCTCGGTGAGCCGGTCGACGTGATCGCCATTCACCTCGACTACGACGACCGCGAGGGGTCGCCGTACTACGAGGTCAAGCTGCTGTGCAACGACGAGGACCTGGCCGGAGCCCCGGTGGCGCTGCGCGCGGCGCGCCGCGGCGAGCGGTGACCGGTTGACCGCCGGGTCGAGCCCGGCGTGATCTGCCCGGCGTCGGGCTCCCGGCGGGAATGCCGGTGGGGCCGGCGTGGTTTGCTCCCGGCGTGCTTGTGGGGCGGACCGGGGTCGGGCTGGGGTTGGCGGTGCTGTCTGCCGTCACGTTCGGGTTGTCGGGGCCGTTCGCGAAGGCGTTGACGGAGGCGGGCTGGTCGGCCAACGGGGCGGTGCTGGTCCGGATCGCCGGTGCCGCCGTCATCCTGCTGGTGATCCTCGGGGTGACCCGCCCCGGGGTGGTCGCGGCGGTGCGCGCCGACGGCCCCGCGCTGGTGCTCTACGGCGTGCTCGCGGTCGCCGGGGTGCAGGTGACGTTCTTCAACGCGCTGGTCTACGTGCCGGTCGCGGTCGCGCTCCTGCTGGAGTTCCTCGGCCCCGTCCTCGTCCTGGGCTGGGTGTGGCTGGTGCGCAGGCAGCGGCTCGGCGGCCGCACCCTGTTCGGCGCCGCGGTCGCGTTGTTCGGGCTGTCGCTGGTGGTGGGGGTCTGGACCGGGGTCGAGCTGCGCTGGGAGGGCATCGCGTGGGGGCTCGCCGCCGCGGTGTGCCAGGCGTCGTACTTCCTGGTCGCCGACCGGGCTCGCAGCGCCACGCCGCCGCTGGTGCTCGCCGGGGTCGGGATGACCGTCGGCGCGGTCGTGGTGGTGGCCCTCGGCGTGGCGGGGGTGCTGCCGATCGTGATCGACACCGCCGCCACCGGCGTGTACCTGGCGGGCGTCGACGTCGGCTGGCCGGTGGCCGCGACGCTTCTGGTGGTCGTCGCCTCGGTGATCGCCTACCTGGCGGGCGTGGCCGCGATCGCCCGCATCGGCGCGCCCCGTGGCTCGCTCGTGGCGCTGCTGGAGGTGGTCGCGTCCGCCGTGGCGTCGTGGCTGCTGCTGGGCCAGGTCCCGACACCCGTGCAGATCGTCGGCGGGGCGCTGATCCTCGGCGGGGTGGCGCTGACCATCACCGGGCGGCGCCGCGGGGCCACCGAGCCCGAGGTGCTGCCCGCGGCGTGAGGCGCCCCGAACTTCAGGAAAGCCACATCCATGAAGCCCAGGTTCATGAATGTGGCTTTCCTGAAGGAGGAGCCCCAGCCATCCGCTCCTGCACCGCCAGGAACTCGTCCAGCGGCGGCGACGCCTCGTCCCGCCGCCAGAACGCCGCCAGCTCCACCCGCCGCGCCGGCCCGGAGAGGGGCCGCAGGACCACCCCGCTGCGGCGCAGCGTGGCCGCCGAGGACGGCACCAGTGCCAGCCCGATGCCCGCGGCGACGAGGCCGAGGACGGTCTGGATGAGCCACACCCCCCGCTGGGCGACGCGCGGGGTGATGCCGGCGTCGGCGAACAGCGCGGTGACGGCGGCGTGCAGCCCGGGCACGTCGTAGCGCTCCTGCAGGACGAACGGCTCCCGCGCGACGTCGGCGAGCGCGACGGCGGACGCCGCCGCGGCGGGGTGGGCCTCGGGGAGGGCGAGCAGGAGCTCCTCGCAGGCGAGGCGGCGGTGCGCGAGGTCGGGTTCGTCGAGCGGCAGGTAGAGCACCGCGACGTCGAGCCGTCGCTCCAGCACCGCGTGCACGAGCGCGTCGGGGGCCATCTCGCGCAGGGTCAGGTCGACCCCCGGGTGCGTGGCCCGGAACTCGCGCACCAGGTCGGGGAGCACGCCGTTCATCGCCGAGGGGATGAAGCCGACGGTGAGGCGCCCGATGGTGCCCTCGCCGACGCCGCGCACCATGCGGACGGTCTCGTCGAGGTCGGCGAGCAGCCGGCGGGCCTCGGGCAGGAGGGCGGCGCCCGCCGCGGTGAGCCGGACGGCGCGGTGCGAGCGGTCGAACAACGGCGTGCCGATCTCCTTCTCCAGCAGGGCGATCTGCTGGCTGAGCGGGGGCTGCGCCATGTGCAGGCGCTGCGCGGCGCGGGTGAAGCTCTGCTCCTCCGCCACCGCCACGAAGTAGGCGAGCCGCCGGTAGCGCACCAGCGAATGCTATATCCGGATCGTCTCAATCCAGATTCACTAGATGTTGGACATATGAGTGGCAGCCGTGGTCAGCTGGTCCCATGACCACACTCGTCGAGCGGCCCATCGTCGGCGTCGCCGAGGCGGTCGCGCGGATCCCGGACGGCGCCACGGTGATGGTCGGCGGGTTCGGCCTGGTCGGCGCGCCCCTCACCCTGATCGAGGGCCTGCTCACCCACTCGACGGCGGGCAACCTCACGGTCATCAGCAACAACCTCGGCGAGCCGGGGCGCGGCCTCGGCAAGCTGCTGCTCGAGGGCAGGGTGCGCAAGGCGATCGGGTCGTTCTTCACCAGCAACCCCGATGTCGTCGCCGCGTACCAGGCCGGGACGCTCGAGATCGACCTGCTGCCGCAGGGCACCCTCGCCGAGGCGATCCGGGCCGGGGGCGCGGGCATCGGCGGGTTCTACACGCGCACCGGGTGGGGCACCGCCCTCGGGGAGGGCCGCGAGGAGCGGGTGATCCGCGGCGAGCCGCACATCTACCAGGAGAGCCTGCGCGCCGACGTCGCGCTCGTGCGGGCGCGGGCGGCCGACGAGCTGGGCAACCTCGTGTACTCCAAGACCGCGCGCAACTTCAACCCCGACATGGCCACCGCGGCCGACCTGGTGATCGCCGAGGTCGACGAGGTGGTCCCGGTCGGCGCGCTCGACCCGGAGGCCATCGTGACCCCGCACCTGTTCGTCGACGTACTGGTCCGAAGCGACGGGAGCGGCCGGTGAGCGACCTGCAGAACCGCATCGCCGCCCGCGTCGTCCCGCACATCCCGCACGGCGCGGTGGTCAACCTGGGCATCGGCATCCCGACCCTGGTGGCCGACCACCTGCCGCCCGGCCACGTCGCCCACCTGCAGACCGAGAACGGGCTGCTCGGCGTGGGCCCGACGCCCGCGCCCGACGAGGTCGACCCGGACCTCGTGCACGCGGGCAAGCAGCCGGTCACCGCGCGGCCCGGCGCCTCCTACTTCGCGAGCTCGGTCTCGTTCGGCATGATCCGCGGCGGGCACGTCGAGGTCGCGGTGCTCGGCGCGCTGCAGATCGACGCGTCCGGCCGGATCGCCAACTGGGCCATCCCCGGCAAGCCCGTGCTCGGGGTCGGGGGAGCGATGGACCTCCTGGTCGGTGCGCGCACGGTCGTGGTGGCCACCACGCACACCGCGAAGGACGGCTCGCCCAAGATCGTGCCGGAGTGCACGTTCCCGCTCACCGCGCAGCGGCCGGTCGACGTGGTCGTCACCGAGGCCGCCACGTTCCGCACCGGGCCCGACGGCCTGGTCCTGGTCGACCTCGCCCCCGAGACCACGCTCGACTGGGTGCGCGAGCACACCGCTGCGCCGTTCCGGGTCGAGCTGGACGCGACCCGCTCGGTCGCGTAGCCATCGCAGGCGCCGCCGCCGATCGCGACCCGGTCGGCGGCGGCTGCCCGGTGGGCGAGGATGTCGGTCGTGCGGACCGACCCCGGCCTCCTCGAGGAGGAGGCGATCGAGCTGGTGCGGGACCTGATCCGGATCGAGAGCGTCAACACCGGCGACCCCGCGACGATCGGCGACGGCGAGGCGCGTGCCGCCCGGTACGTCGCCGAGCGGCTGGCCGAGGCCGGGATCGACGGCGAGTACGTCGAGCCCGCCCCCGGGCGCGGGAACGTCGTCGCCCGGCTCCCCGGCCGCGACCCGTCGGCCCCGGCCCTGGTCGTGCACGCGCACCTGGACGTCGTACCGGCGAGCGCCGCCGACTGGTCGGTGCCGCCGTTCGCCGCCCGGGTGCTCGACGACGCCCGCCACGGCGAGGTGCTCTACGGGCGGGGCGCGCTCGACATGAAGGGGTTCGCGGGCACGGTGGTGGCGGCGGTCCGGGCGCTGCGCCGCGGCCGCGTGCAGCCGCGCCGCGACCTCGTGCTCGCGTTCGTCGCCGACGAGGAGGCGGGCGGGGCGCACGGGGCGCAGTGGCTGGTGGAGCACCGGCCCGACCTCTTCGCGGGCGCGACGGAGGCGATCGGCGAGGTCGGCGGCTTCTCGGTGCCGCTGCCCGGCGACTCGGCGCGGCGGGCCTACCTGCTCGCCACCGCGGAGAAGGGCGTCGGCTGGGGGATCATGCGCGCCCGCGGGGCGGCCGGTCACCCCTCCCGCCCGACGCGCGACAACCCGGTGGGCCGGATCGCGCGGGCGGTCGCGGCGATCCACGACCACGAGTTCCCGGTCCGGCGCACCGAGGCGACGGCCGCCTTCCTCGCCGCGCTCGGCCTGCTGTCCGGTCGCGACCTGAGCGGCGACGGCGCCGAGCTGGAGCGGGAGCTCGACCGGCTCGGCTTCGTCGGCGACATCGCCCGGGCCGGCCTGCGCCACACCGCGACCCCCACCGTCCTGTCCGCGGGCGGGCGGCCCAACGTGATCCCCGGCGAGGCGGTGGCCGAGATCGACACCCGGATCCTGCCCGGCGGCGAGGGGGAGATCGAACGCGAGGTCGAGCGGCTGGCCGGCCGCGGCGTCGCGGTCGAGTGGCGGACGATGCCGCCGATCGCCGCGCCCGCGGACGGCCCGCTCGTGGACGCGCTGCGCGCCGCGGTCGCCGCCGAGGACCCCGGCGGGGTCGTGGTGCCCCACCTCTCGCCCGCGTCCACCGACAACAAGCACTTCGCGCGGCTCGGGATCGCCGGCTACGGGTTCACACCGCTGCGCGTTCCGGACGGGTTCGACGCCTTCGGCCTGTTGCACGCCGCCGACGAGCGGGTGCCGCTGTCGGCGCTGCGGTTCGGTGCCCGCGTGACCGCGCGGATCCTCGCGACGGCGTGACGCGGCCCCGCCTACCGAAGATCAGCACGTCATGTCATGATCGCGTGGCTTCCCAGACAACCGAAGAAGGCAACCCGATGACGCGACGCCGAATCCTCTGCACGGCGGCCTTCCTCGCCGTGACCGGTCTGCTCACCGCATGCGCGGGCAACGGCCCGGGCGCCGCCGGCGCCCAGGGGTCGGACAACCCCCAGAACGTGCGCGTGTACCTCGCGAGCGACACCAACATCCAGGAGCTGTGGGAAGACACCCTGATCCCGGCCTTCACCGCGGCGAACCCGGACATCGGCGTCGAGGTGCAGTTCGACCTGCACGGCAACAACCAGACGCAGACCGTCGCGAAGCTCGCGGCCGCCGACGCGCAGGGCGCCGACCCCGGCATCGACATCGTCGAGGGCGACCCCGCCCAGCAGGCCGGGGCGGCCGACCTGCTCGTCGACCCGGCGGGCCTCCTCCCCGGACTGTCCGCCGTCGCCCCCGACATCGTCGCGGCGGCCGGTCCCGGGGCGGTGCCCTACCGAGCGTCGTCGGTGCTGCTCGCCTACGATTCCACCAAGGTGCCCAACCCGCCGCGCACCCTTGACGAGCTGCTCGCGTGGATCAAGGCGAACCCCGGCCAGTTCACCTACAACTCGCCCAAGACCGGCGGCTCCGGCCAGGCGTTCGTCACCACCGTGCTGGACAAGTTCGTGCCGCCGGACGTGCGCGCGCAGATGACGACCGGCTACCACAAGGACCTCGAGAGCCACTGGGACGAGGGCTGGCGCACGCTCCAGGAGCTCAACCAGTACGTGTTCCAGGGCGGCGTCTACCCGAACGGCAACAACGGCACGCTCGAGCTGCTCGCGAGCGGCCAGGTGTCGATGATCCCCGTGTGGTCGGACCAGTTCCTCACCGGCCAGCGCAACGGCACCATCCCGCCCACCGTCAAGGCGCTGCAGATCAGCGATCCGCCCTTCACCGGCGGCGCCACCCCGATCGGCATCGTCAAGGCTTCCGACCGGCAGGAGAACGCGGCGAAGCTGATCGACTTCCTGCTCCAGCCGGCCCAGCAGCAGGCGATCGCGGAGAAGATCGCGGGCTACCCCGTCATCCCCCTCGACCAGCTGTCGGAGGAGGTGCGGACGGCGTTCGGCGACGCGCGCCCGGACCAGCTGCGCCCGACCTACTTCACCGACCACAAGAACGACCTGAACAACCTGTGGGACCAGCTGGTCCCCGGGCACTAGGCAGCCGACATGCGCAGGAGACCGATCGCCGGGCTGCTGATGGCGGCCCCACCGGTGCTCGTCGTCGCGGTGTTCGTCGGCTTCCCGATCGCGACGGCGATCGCCTACAGCCTCGGCCACGTCGGCGGGCTGAACACGACGATCGCGCGGATCGCGCGCGACCAGCACACCGTCGACGCCTGGTGGCAGCAGACCTTCGGCGCCTACACCGACGTGCTCGGTGACGCGCGGGTCGTGCGCGACCTGATGACGACGGTGACGGTCACGTTCGTGACCACGGTGGTGGTCGTCGTGCTCGCCTGGGTGATCGCGCTCTACCTGCGGTTCTCCGGCTCCCGCGCCGCCCAGGTCCTCGCCGCGCTCGCCGTGGTGCCGATGTTCATCCCGGTCGTGATCGCCTCGTGGGCGATCCTCACCTTCTACGCCGGTGACGGGTTCGTGCGCTCGGTCGCCGCGCAGCTGGGCGGGGAGGCCCCGACCCTGGGCTACACGGTCACCTGCATCACGATCGCGATGATCTGGACGTCGTTGCCGTTCGCCACGCTCATGGTCACCTCGGGCGTGCAGTCGGTGCCGAACGCGCTCATCGAGGCCGCGGCCGACGCGGGCGCGTCGCTGCCGCGGATCGTGCGGTCGGTGCTGCTGCCGCTCTCCGTGGTGCCGACGGTGATCGCGGCGACGTTCACGGCCATCGCCACCCTCGGCGCGTTCACGGTGCCGTACTTCACCGGGCCGAACGCGCCGACGATGCTCGGCGTGGACATGGCGGCCTTCTTCCAGTCCTACAACCTGCCCCAGCAGGCCGTGGTGATCGCCGTGATCGTGTTCGTGATCGCGGCGGGCATCGGGGCGTTGTACGTGTGGGCGAACCTGCGGGCGGCGCGCGACGCGGGGCGGATCTGATGGCCGTCGCGGTGCGGGTGCTGGGCGGCATCGCGCTGGTGCTGCTCGGCGTGTTCATCATCGGCCCGCTGGCGTGGCTCGCCGTGCGCGCCTTCGCCACCGGGTGGACCTACCCGAACCTGCTGCCCGACGGGTGGACCCTGCACTGGTTCGGCCAGGTGTTCGCCGACCCCCTGCTGTTCTCCTCGATCCAGCTGTCGCTCGCGTTCGCGTTCACCACGATCGCCGTCTCGGCCGTGATCTGCCTGCCGGCGGCGTACGCGTTCGCCCGGTTCGACTTCCCGGGCCGGCGGTTCTTCCTGATCGGTCTGTTCGCCACGAACGCGTTCCCGAAGACCGGGCTGTTCGTCTCCATCGCCGCGCTGTTCTACGCGCTCGGCCTCATGTCGACGTTCACCGGGATCGTGATCGTGCACCTGCTCGGCACGGTGGTGTTCATGACGTGGATCCCGGCGGCGGCGTTCGCCGCGGTGCCGCGCAGCCTCGAGGAGGCCGCGCGGGACGCGGGCGCCGGTCCGATCCGGGTGTTCACGTCGGTGACGCTGCCGATGGCGCTCCCCGGGATCCTGGTGGCGCTGGTCATGTCCTTCCTCGCCTCGTTCGACGAGGCACAGGGCACCTACCTGGTCGGCGCCCCGGTCTACTACACGATGCCCACGGAGATGTACTCGTTGGTGCTCAACTACCCGCGCCAGGTGGCGGCGGTGTTCTCGATCCTGCTGTCGATCCCGTCCGTCGCGCTGCTGTTGCTCGTGCGCCGCCACGTCATGGGCGGCCAGCTCGCGGAGGGGTTCCAGATCCGGTGAGCCTGCACCTGTCGGGCGTCTCCAAGGACCTGGGCGGACGCCGCATCGTCGACGACCTCGACCTCGAGGTCGACAGCGGGGAGCTGGTGTGCCTGCTCGGCCCGTCGGGCTGCGGCAAGACCACCACCCTGCGCATCGTCGCCGGGTTCCTCGGACCCGACGTGGGCAAGGTCGTGATCGACGGCCGGGACGTCACGCACCTGCCACCGGAGCGCCGCCCCACGGCCATGGTGTTCCAGAACTACGCGCTGTGGCCGCACATGTCCGTGTTCGACAACGTGGCCTTCCCCCTCAAGCTGCGCAAGCTGCCTCGCGCCGAGATCGCGAAGCGGGTCGAGGGGATGCTGGAGCTGGTCGGGCTCACCCACCACCTGCGCAGCAGGCCCGCCCACATCTCCGGCGGGGAGCAGCAGCGCGTCGCGCTGGCGAGGGCGCTGGTGCAGGAGCCCGCGGTGCTGCTGCTCGACGAGCCGTTGTCCAACCTGGACGCGAAGCTGCGGGTCCGCGTGCGCGAGGACATCCGTGACATCCAGCTGAGGCTGGGGATCACGACCCTGGTGGTCACCCACGACCAGGACGAGGCGCTGTCGATCGGCGACCGGGTCGCCGTGATGAACGGCGGGCGCATCGAACAGGTCGCGCCGCCGGACGCGCTCTACCGGCAGCCCGCCACCCGGTTCGTCGGCAACTTCGTCGGCGCGATGAACAGCCTGCCCGGCGCCATCGAGGACGGGAAGGCGGTCCTCGCCGACGGCACGCGGGTCGAGGTGCTGAGCCCGTGCGCGGCGGGCGGCACGGAGATCGCGGTGCGCCCGGAGGACGTCGTGCTGGGCGCCGACGGGCCGCCCGCGCGTGTGGAGCGCGTGGTCGCCCGCGGGCACTTCACCGAGGTGGTGCTCGACTTCGCCGGGACGAGCCTGCGGGCCTACCTCGGCCCCGACGACCCCCGCCCGGAGCTGGGCGCGAACACCGGCGTCCGGTTCCGCCGCGCGCTGGGTTACGCCGACGGGCAGCTCGTCGGATGATCCCGGTGACGCCGGACCACACCGGCGCTGCCGGACGAAGGGTGCTCGATGAGCTCGACGGTGGACTCGACGCTGCAGCCTGAGGAGCTGGCCGAGGCGGCGCGGGTGGCCGAGGACGCGGCCCGGCTCGCGATCCGGATCGTCCGCTCCGCCCCGCTCGGCACGGTCGAGGAGAAGGTGCACGCCGCCGACCTGGTCACCGACGTCGACCGGGCGGTCGAGCGCGAGGTGCGCGAGCTGGTCGCGCGCCGCCTGCCCGGGCACACGCTGGTGGGGGAGGAGTTCGGCGGCGCCGCGGCCGACGGCCCGACCTGGTACTGCGACCCGGTCGACGGCACCACGAACCTCGTCGCCGGCCTGCCGTGGACGTCGTTCTCGCTCGCGCTCGCCGTCGGCACGTCCCCGCTGGTGGGCGTCGTCGCCGACCCGTGGCGCGAGGAGGTGGTGCTCGCCGTCGCCGGGAAGGGCGTCACGGTGAACGGGCGGCCGGTCCCGCGCACCCGCCCGCCCCACCGCTCGCGGCTCACCGGTGGCGTGGTGCTGACCGAGTGGGCCGCGCACCGGCCGTGGCCGGGGATGGCGCCGCTGCTCGCCGCGCTCGCCGACCGCGCGTGCACCGTCCGCGTGATGGGCAGCGGCACCCTCGCGCTGGGCCACGTCGCCGCCGGGCGGGCCACCGGCGCGGTGATCAGCGAGTTCCACCCGGAGGACCACCTCGCCGCCGCGTTCGCCTGCGCCGAGGCCGGGCTCGCGGTGCGCGACGAGTCCGGCGCGCAGACGCCGTTCCCCGAGCGCGGCGGCATCCTCGTCTGCGCGCCGGAGGCCGCGGACGAGCTCTTCGACGTGTGGCGAGAGGCCGTGAGCGCCGCGCGTGACCCGGGGGCCGGGTCCTGACCCGTCTCGCCGGCCGGGTCTTCCACTCGGAGCAACGCGAGGGCCCGCTCTGGCCGTAGCGGCGGGCGCCGCGCGCGCGTAGGACTGGCCCTGCCGATCCCGGCTGCAGGCCAGACCCGACGAGGAGCTGGTGGCCATGCCCGACACACCGCACGACGTCCTCACGTTGGCACGGGAGAATTCCGCGCGGATCGTGGATCTCCGGTTCTGCGATCTCCCCGGCTTGATGCAGCACTTCTCCGTCCCGGTGGAGGAGCTCACGGAGGAGGGGTTCGAGTCGGGCTACGGTTTCGACGGCTCGTCGATCCGCGGGTTCCAGGAGATCCACGAGTCGGACATGCTCCTCGTGCCGGACCCGACAACGGCCGTGATGGACCCGTTCCGGGACGTGCCGACCCTGCAGATCCACTGCTTCGTCGCCGACCCGCTGACGCAGCAGAGCTACTCGCGCGACCCACGGCACATCGCGAGGAAAGCGGAGGACCACCTGCGGGAGACCGGGATCGCCGACGTCTCCTACTGGGGTCCCGAGCTCGAGTTCTACATCTTCGACGGGGCCCGGTTCGACCAGAACCAGCACGAGGGCTACTACCACATCGAGTCGGTCGAGGGCGTCTGGGCGTCCGGGCGGGAGGGGAGCCGGGGCTACCGTCCCCGCTACAAGGAGGGCTACTTCCCGGTGCCCCCGATGGACCAGCACCAGGACCTGCGCACCCAGATGGCCCTGACCCTCATGGACCTCGGCATCCCGATCGAGGTCCAGCACCACGAGGTCGGCACCGCGGGCCAGGCCGAGATGGACATGCGCTTCTCGTCGCTGCTGGCCATGGCCGACAACGTCATGAACTACAAGTACGTGGTCAAGAACGTCGCGTGGCAGGCGGGCAAGACCGCCACGTTCATGCCCAAACCGGTCTTCGCCGACAACGGCTCGGGGATGCACGTCCACCAGTCGTTGTGGAAGAACGGGCGGAACCTGTTCTTCGACGAGTCGGGGTACGCGGGATTCAGCGACCTGGGCCGCCACTACATCGGCGGGATCCTGGCCCACTCGCCCGCGCTGCTGGCGTTCTGCGCGCCGACCACGAACTCCTACCGCCGCCTCGTTCCCGGCTTCGAGGCGCCGATCAACCTCGTCTACTCGCAGCGCAACCGGTCGGCCTGCGTCCGCATCCCGATGTACACCCAGAGCGCCAAGGCGAAGCGCCTCGAGTACCGCTGTCCCGACCCGACCGCGAACCCGTACCTCGCCTTCACCGCGATGCTGCAGGCAGGCCTCGACGGGATCCGGAACAAGATCGAGCCGCCGGAGCCGATCGACCGCGACCTCTACGAGCTCACGCCCGAGGAGGCGACCGACCTCAAGCAGGTGCCCGGCTCCCTCGAAGCGGTCCTGGACGCGCTCGAGGCGGACCACGAGTTCCTGCTGGAGGGCGGGGTCTTCACGGAGGACCTGGTCGAGACCTGGCTCGACTACAAGCGCACCAAGGAGCTCAACCAGATCCGCCTGCGGCCGCACCCGTGGGAGTTCATGCTCTACTACGACCTATAGGCCGTGCTCTGCGAGGACCGGGGGCCACCGGTCCTGCCACGGGGCCGCCGCCTCGAACGCGGCCGAGGCCCGCAACACGAGCGCGTCGTCGAGGCGGCGCCCGACGAGCTGCAGGCCGACCGGCAGCCCGTCCTCGGTGAAGCCGGCTGGGACCGTCGCCGCCGGCTGGCCGGTGAAGTTGAACGGGAACGTGAAGGACAGCCAGTAGAACCCGTCGACGTCCCGGCCGTCGATCGTCGGCGGACCCTGCAGGCCGTGCTCGAACGGCGGCACCGCCAGCGTGGGCGTGAGGAGCAGGTCGTACGAGCGGAAGAACCGCCACGCGGCGTTGTAGACGGCCTTGCGCTGGATCACCGCGCTCGTGAGCTGCTCGGCCGTCCAGTCGGCGCGCAGCACGTCGACCAGGTGCGGTGACATGCGGTCGCCGAGCTCGTCGGCGAGCCGGCGCATGCCCGCGAGGTCGCTCTCGCAGATGATCAGCGGCAGGAGCGCGTCGTACGGGTCGGACCAGCCCGGGTCGGCGCGTTCGACGGTGCAGCCGAGATCGCGCTCGAACACCGTGACGGCCTGGTCGACCACCGAACGCACCTGCGGGTCGACGGCGGCGTATCCCAGGTCCGCGCTGTACGCGACGCGGACACCGCGCAGGTCGCCGTCCACGGCCCGCCGCCAGTCAACGTCGTCCGAGCGGAGGCTCAGCCGGTCGCGGTCGTCGAACCCGGCGATCACCGACAGGACGAGGGCGGCGTCGGCGACGGTGCGGGTGATCGGGCCGATGTGTTCGAGGGACTCCCAGCTGGAGACGCCGGGATAGCGCTCGTCCTTCGTGCCCGGCCAGAGCGGCACGCGGCCCATCGTGGGCTTGATCCCGTACAGCCCGCAGAAGCTCGCCGGGATGCGGATGGACCCGCCCCCGTCGCTGCCCAGCGAGAACGGCCCGACGCCGGTGGCGACCGCGGCCCCGGACCCGGCAGACGACCCACCGGACGTGCGATCCACGTTCCACGGGTTGCGGGTCGGCTCGGCGAGCGGGGTTTGCCCGGTGCCGGAGTAGCCGAACTCCGGCACCTGCGTCTTGCCGATCACGATCGCGCCCGCGTCCTTGATCCGCTCGACCACCACGTCGTCCTCGTCCGGCACGAACTCGCGGTAGGCGTTCGACCCGGACGCGGTGCGGATCCCCTTCGTGTAGATCAGGTCCTTCACGCCGGTCGGCACGCCGGCCAGCGGCCCGATCTCGCGTCCCGCCGCGATCTCGGCCTCGATGCGCTCGGCCTCCTGACGCGCGAGGTCCGGCACGACGGTCGTGAACATGTGGAGGACGGGATCGAGCCGGTCCAGCCGGTCGAGGACGGCGTCGACCACCTCGACGGGGGAGAGCTCCTTCGCGGCGATGCGCCGCGCGAGGCCGACCGTGTCCATCTGGCAGATGTCGCTGTTCGTGGCCATCGTTCCGCCTCCTCGCGGTCCGGCCGTCCCCATCTCGGGCCGGTTCGACGTTAGGGCGGTGACGCGGCGAGGTCATGAGGCCGTCCGGCCGCTCGAGAACGCCCGAGCGGAGCGCTGCGGGGATCCGACCGGACTTACCGGCCCGTCACGCCTCCGGCCACACCCCGGGGCACCACCGCCGCGGCACGCGCACCCGGACCGTGACACGGGGGTTGACCAGCTGGCTGACCTGCACGTCGCACACCACGCTCGCGAGCCGGTACGCGTCGGGCCAGGCCAGCCCGTGGGCGCCGGCGACGAGCGCCACCGCCTCGCCGAACCCGGCCCGCACGGCGGTGTCGACGTCGGCGGCGCTCGCGAGCACGTGCGCCGCGTCGTCGGCGAAGAGCAGCGGCCAGCTCCCGACGGGACCGGTGTAGCGCTCGACCGACAGCTGCACCCGGCCCGCGATCTCGATGCCGGTGCCGCCGAGCTCGCCGTCGCCCATCGCGGCGTGCACGTCACCGGCGGCGAGCCCGAGCCCCGGCTGGTGGGCGCGGAAGGCGACCGCGGCGCCCTCCCGGAGCAGCCGGGTGTCGAGGTTGCCGCCGTGGGCGCCGGGAACCGAGGTCGCCACCGTCTCGGCCGCGGTCGCGATCCCGAGGATCCCGACCATGGGGGCGAGCGGCACCCCGATCTGCGGGGTCAGCCACGCGTGCCCGTCCCGGACGGGCAGCAGGCGGGTCGACGGCTGCGCCACCTGCCCACCGAGCACCCCCAGCCCGGGGGCGACCGCCATGACGCCCGGCCCGCGCACGTCGATGCGCTCGACGCGGACCACGACGCCGTCGCCCACCTCGACCCCGTCGACGCGCACCGGGCCGGTGGCGCGGTTGAAGCGCGCCATGTCGATGTCGGGCCGCAGGACATCGGCGGAGGTGAACTGGCCGTCGTAGCAGTCGGCGGTCTCCAGGACGAAGCGCTCGCCGAGCGCCACCGACCCCACGGGGTCGAACCGCGGGCCGAACCGCGTGACGGCGCCGGACGCGGGGAAGACCTGCACGCTACGACCAGCCCTCCGGGACGAGCCCGACGATCGTCAGCAGCGAGTAGAGGAACGCCAGCCCGAACACCGCGATCAGCGCGACCTGCACGACCGGGTGCGCGATCCAGCCCGCCCGCCACTCGGGCTCCCGGTCGCCGGTGCGGCGGGCCCGGCGCAGCATCAGCACCGGCACGATGGACATGATCGCGCCGGCGAACCCGCCCGCGTAGCCGAGCGCGGAGACGAACCCGGCGAGGCCGAGGGCCGCGATGAGGAACGGGGGCACGACGACCAGCGTGATCCCCATCAGGCGGTGGCGCACCGACCCCGTTGCCGGCCAGGCGAAGCGGTCGAAGACGTTGGTGAGCAGCGTCAGCCCGATCGCCCAGAAGGACGTCATCATCGCCAGCAGCGCGAACACGTTCGCGCAGTAGTACGCGACGGGCCCCAGTGCGTCGGCCCACGCGATCGTGACGACCTCGGTGATCCGGTCGGGGCCCATCATCCCGAGCGCGGCGAACGGCACCAGGGCCAGCACGAACCCCGTGGCGCACATCCCGGCCACCACGGCCCGCGGCAACGCGAGCGGCGCGTGCCGGGCCAGGCCGCGGGCGAGCTCGGGCACCGTGTACTGCGCGATGAACGAGAACACGGCGAGGTTCATGATCGGCACGACGAAGTACGGCTGCAGGAACGTCAGGTTGTCGACCTCGATGCCGGGCCCGACCAGCGTCCACCCCACGAGCACCGCGATCAGCAGCGCCATCCCCGTCGTGATCGCCTGCTCGGAGCGCCCGGTCGCGCGCAGGCCCAGCCACACCACGACGACCCCCGGCACGTAGAACAGCAGGCTGCCGGCCAGCCGCGGGATGCCCAGCAGCTCGCCGAGCACCTCCCCGCCCCCGCTCGCATAGGCGATCAGCGCGCCGAGGCCGTTGATCGAGATCCCCGCGAACAGCAGCCACGACCCGGCGTCGCCGAGGTACTTGCGCGCGAGCCCGGACAGCTGCAGCGGCGTCTCCGTGCGCAGCGCGACCTCGGCGACGTAGAGCATCGACGCCGTCGTCAGGAAGCCCGCGATCAGCAGCGCGATGACCAGCGCCGGAAAACCGCCGGTGCGCGCGCCGTAGGGCAGGCTCAGGATGCCCGCGCCGATGTTCGCGCCGAAGATGATCGCGACGCCCTGCCAGAACGTGATCCGCTCGTGCCCCAGGCCGGTGAACCGCCGGGTGTCGCGGTCGCGGGCTTCCGTCACGTGCGCTCCTGCCTCGTCCGGCCCGCCGCTGACGACGGGTGCTGGTCGGGATGCCGGTAGTGATCATCCTCGACCACCGGGCCCGCCGCCCGGTGGGGCGGTGCTCGGGAGCGCCGGACGGGTCAGGCCGGGGCGAACGCGCGCAGGAACGTGTCGACCGCCGCCTTCGCCACCTCGCGCAGCTCCTCCTCGGGCACCGCGCGGGTGCCGAAGCGGGTGCGCGTGTCCATGCCGCCGGTGAGCAGGCTGGCGAAGTGCTCGGCGGCGAGCGCGGGGTCGGGGACCGAGAGGTGCCCGGCGACGGACAGGGCGAGCAGCCGGTCGGCGAGCGCCTGGCTGACCCTGGTCGAGGCGCGGGTGCAGTAGACGTCGACGAGCTCGGGGTGTTGCGGGACCTCGGCGGTGACGAGCCTGCGCAGCGCCCAGGACCGCTGGTCGGTGTAGCACTGCAGCAGCTTCACCGCGACGTCCTCCAGCGCGGCGCGGACGTCCGAGCCCGGTTCCAGCAGCCGTTCGACGGCCTCGAGGTTGGCCTGCGCGGCCCGGTCGGCCTCGGTCATCAGGCACTCGCGCAACAGGGTCTGCTTGTCGCCGAAGTGGCTGTAGACCGTGGCCTTCGCCACCCCGGCCTCCGCCGCGATCTCGTCGACCCCGGCCTGGGCGTAGCCCTCGCGGGCGAACACGACGCTCGCCGCCTCGAGGATGGCCAGGCGCTTGTCGATGCGACCGCGCGTCCGGGTGCCCGCCGTCATGGTGCCGATGCTACCCGAGCGACTCGAAATCCAGACTTGACAGTTCAACTCGACGTACTACTTAATCAGACTCGTGAGTCTGGATAGGCAAACTCGAATGGATGCACCGCTGCGTCGGACGATCGCGGTCGTCCTCCTCGGCGGGATCATGGGGATCCTCGACGGCTCGATGGTCCTGGTGGCGGTGCGGACCATCGCCGAGGACACCGGCGCGACGCTCGGCGCCGTCGGGTGGGTCGGCACGGCGTACCTGCTCGCGGTGACCGCGACCGTGCCGGTGGGGGCGTGGGCCGTCGACCGCTACGGCGGCAAGCGGATGTGGCTCGCCGGGCTCGTGGTGTTCCTCGTCGGCTCGTTGGGCGCGGCGCTCGCCCCGCAGCTCGGGGTGCTGATCGCGTTCCGGGTGGTGCAGGGCGTCGGGGCGGGGGTCCTCGACCCGCTGATGCTCACGCTGCTCGCGCGCGCCGCGGGGCCGGCGCGGTCCGGGCAGGTGATGGGGATCATGGGCGTCGTCGGTTCCGCGGGACCGGTGGCCGGGCCGATCGTCGGCGGGGCGCTGCTGCAGGCGCTGGACTGGCGCTGGCTGTTCCTGGTCAACCTGCCGATCGTGGTGGTGGCGATCGTGCTCGCGGTCCGGGTGCTCGCCCCGGACGCCCCCGCCGCGGGCGCGCCGGTGCGCCGGCTCGACGTGGTGGGCGTCGCGCTGGTGGGGCCCGGCGTGGGCGCCGCGCTGCTCGGCCTGTCCCGCGTCGAACACGAGCACGGCGCGCCGGCCTGGTCGGTGCTCGTCCCGCTCGCGCTGGCCGCGGTGGCGCTCGCCTGCTACACCGCGCACGCCCTGCGCAGCGCGGCGCCGCTTCTGGACCTGCGGCTGCTCGCCCGGCGCGGGGTCACGCCGAGCCTCGCCGCCGCGGGCACGAACGGGCTCGCCACGTTCGGGGCGCTCCTTTTGATCCCGCTGTCCTACCAGCAGGTGCACGGTCTCGGCCCGGCGGCGGCCGGATTGCTGCTCGCGCCGCTCGGGGCGGCCTCGATGATCGCGATGCCGGTGTCGGGGCGGCTGTCGGACCGGGTCGGGGCCCGGCGCGTGGCGGTCACGGGCAGCGTCGTCGCGCTCGCGGGGGCCGTCCTGCTCGCCGCGCAGCCCGCGGGGGCGGGGCTCGCCGGGGCGGTGGCCGGGGCCGTGGTGCTCGGCTTCGGCCTCGGGACGGTCGGTGCGCCCGCCATCGGTTCGGTGTTCCGCACCGTGCCGCCCGCGGCCGCCTCCCAGGGCAGCGCCCTGCTCTACGTGTTCAACCAGGTCGGGGCGGCCGTGGGGATCGCGGTCGGCGCGGTGCTGGTCGCCGGCGCGGAGCCGTCGGTCGCGGGCTTCCGGCCGGCGTTCGCGTTCCTCGCGCTCGCGGTCGTCGGTGGGCTGGTGGCGAGCGCCCGGCTGCCCGGCCGCTCACCCGCCGCGGCGGCCGAGCCGGTGGGGACCGGCTCCTGAGTCCACGTGCCGTGGGTCACAGAGGGCCTGCCCTCGGCGCCGCGGGGTCGCAGGATCGCGGGTGCGGGTTCGTCGCACGAGAGGGGACCGCGTGACACTCCACAGCTCGCACTGGGGCAACTTCGAGGCCGTCGCCACGGACACCGGCCTGGACGTCCGTCCCGATCCCGTCGACCCGGATCCGGCGCTGCCGCTGCTGCGCAACGTGCCCGCGATGCTCGACGAACGGGTCCGCGTGCTGGTGCCGCACGTGCGCCGCGGCTTCCTGGAGCGGGGCGCGGGCCCGGACGAGCGGCGGGGACGCGACGACTACGTCCCCGTCTCGTGGGAGCGGGCGGTCGCGCTGGCCGCGGGGGAGCTGGAGCGGGTCCGCACCGAGCACGGCAACGCCTCGATCTTCGGCGGCTCGTACGGCTGGGCGAGCGCGGGCCGGTTCCACCACGCGCAGAGCCAGGTGCACCGGTTCCTCGGGGTGCTCGGCGGCTACACCCGCTCCGTCGAGACCTACAGCCTCGGCGCCGCTCGCCCGCTGCTGCGCCGCATCGTCGGCAACGACGACCCGATCTCGCGGCCGACCACGTTGCCGGTGCTCGCCGAGCACACGGAGCTGTTCGTCTGCTTCGGCGGGATCCCGGCGAAGAACGCGCACGTCAACCCGGGCGGCATCGCGCGGCACACCACCGTCGGGCACCTGCGGCGGGCCCGGGAGCGCGGCGCGCGGTTCGTCCTGGTCTCCCCGCTGCGCGACGACCTGGTCGCCGACCTCGACGCCGAGTGGATCGTGCCCGTGCCCGGCACGGACACGGCGCTGATGCTCGGGCTTGCGCACACGCTCGTGGCGCACGGCTTGCACGACGCCGCCTTCCTGCGCACCCACTGCGCCGGGTTCGACGAGTGGTGGGCCTATCTGGACGGGCGCGCCGACGGGGTCGTCCGCGACGCGGCGTGGGCGTCGCGCATCTGCGGGGTGCCCGCGGAGCGGATCGTCGCGCTGGCCCGCGAGATGGCCGCGCACCGCACGATGATCACGCTCAGCTGGTCGCTGCAGCGGGCGCGCTACGGGGAGCAGCCGCTGTGGGCGGGGATCGCGCTCGCCTGCGTGCTCGGCCAGATCGGGTTGCCCGGCGGCGGGTTCGCGCACGGCTACGGCTCGATGGCGGGCGTCGGCGGGCCGCGCGTCGAGGGTCCCCTGCCGACGCTGCCCAGGGGCGTCAACCCGGTCCGGGACTTCATCCCGGTCGCCCGGATCGCCGACATGCTGCTGAACCCGGGCGGCGAGTTCGACTTCGACGGCGCGCGCCTGCGCTACCCCGACATCCGGCTCGTCTACTGGGCAGGCGGCAACCCGTTCCACCACCACCAGGACCTGGCGCGGCTGCGGCGCGCCTTCGCCCGCCCGGAGACGATCATCGTCAACGAGCAGTTCTGGACCGCGACCGCCCGGCACGCCGACATCGTGTTCCCGGCGACGACGACGCTGGAGCGCGACGACATCGGCTGCGCCCGCGAGAGCGACGCCATCGTCGCGATGCCGCGGATCGCGGAGCCGCTCGGCGAGGCGCGGTCGGACTTCGAGATCTTCCGCGCGCTCGCCGACCAGCTGGGCGCGGGCAAGGAGTTCGACGAGGGCCGCGACGAGCGGGGGTGGCTCGAGCACCTCTACGACCGCTGGCGGGCCGCGCTGCCCGCGGGCGACGACCCGGGGCTCGATTTCGCCGCGTTCTGGGCGAAGGGCCGCATCGATCTGCCCCGGCTCGACCGCGACCGGGTGCTCTACGCCGACTTCCGGGCCGACCCCGAGGCCCACCCCCTGCCCACGCCGAGCGGGCGCATCGAGATCACCTCCGCCACGGTCGCGTCGTTCGGCTACGACGACTGCCCCGGCCACCCGGCGTGGCTCGAACCGGAGTTCCTCGCCGACCCGCCGGGCACGGGCCCGTACCCGCTGTTCCTGGTGGCGAACAACCCGGCCACCCGGCTGCACAGCCAGCTCGACCACGGCGCCGGCAGCGCCGGGTCGAAGATCGCGGGCCGCGAGCCGGCGCGGATGCACCCCACCGACGCCGCCGCCCGCGGGCTGGCGGACGGCGACGTCGTCGTGGTGGAGAGCCGGGTGGGCAGCGTGCTGGCGGGGCTGGTGCTCTCCGACGCCGTCGCACCCGGCGTGGTGCAGCTGTCGACCGGCGCCTGGTTCGACCCGAGCGCCCCCGAGGTGGCGACCTGCGTGCACGGCAACCCGAACGCCGTCACCACCGACGTCGGGACCTCCCGGCTCGCGCAGGGCTGCACCGGGCAGCTGTCGCGGGTCGAGGTGCGCAAGGCGCCCGAGCCGCTGCCGCCGGTGCGGGCCTACGAGCCGCCGGTGGCCGCCCCGTAGCCGGGCCTCACGAGGCCGCCGTGCGGGGCAGGCCCGGCGGGTTGATCTCCGAGGTGGGCACGGCCTCGCTGGTGAGGTTCCAGCGGGCCAGCACCTCGGCGTAGGTGCCGTTCTCGATCACCGTGTTCAGCGCCTCTGGGCGAAGCCGCGGCGCCGGTGCGCCGAGTGCGTCCAGATCCGCTTCAGCTCGGCGGTCCGCTCGTCGTAGCGGCGGAACGCGTCCCCCGGCGACCGGGGCGTCGTCGGCGAGCAGCAGGACCAGGCCGCCGTCGGGCGGGCCGAACTCGGCCGCGCCGCGCAGCGCCTCGTGGCGCAGGTCGCCCAGCGTGTGGCCGTAGCGGGGGAGTACTCGCGGTCCAGCTCGGCGAGCAGCGGCAGGGCGAGCGGGTCGGTGTAGGGGACAAGGCGTGCCTCGAGTGCCGGTGCACTCATCGGATCCTCCGTCGAGAAGGCATGGGGAAACCGCCGCGGAAGCGGGGGTGCGGTGAGGGAATGCGCGACGGGGATCAGCGACAGAGGGCGGTCTGCGTGCGGCACAGGTCGACGTGCCGCCGCGGCGACCCGGAAAAACGCATGTGCGAAACCCTATGTCGAAACGCGTGCGCCTTGTCAAGCGGTGCTCATTTCGGCGCGCAATTGCCGGACAGCACGGCCGGGAAATGTCCGTCCCCATTCCTCGTCGTGGACGGGAGGGGCCGGCCGCTCACGTCCAGCGGCGCAGCAGCCTCCGCTCGGCGAGCCCGAGCAGCCCGTCGGTGAGCTTGCCGAGCAGGGCGAGCAGCGCGATCGCGAGCAGCAGGATGTCGGTGCGGCCGGTGTTCTGGCTGTCGATGAGCAGGAACCCGAGCCCGATCGACGAGGCGATCAGCTCGGCGGCCACCAGGAACAGCCAGCCCTGCGCGAGCCCCAACCGCAGGCCGGCCAGCGCGCCGGGCGCGATCGCGGGCAGCTGGATCTGCAGGAACAGCCGCACGCCGCTGCGCCCGTAGGCGCGGCCGACCTCGACGAGGTGCCGGTCGACGTGCGCGAGCGCCGCCGACACGGTGGTGTAGACGGGGAAGAACGCGCCGATCGCCACGAGCGTGATCTTCGGCGTCTCGCCGATGCCCAGCCAGAGCAGCAGCAGCGGCACCCAGGCCAGCGAGGGCACCGCGCGCACCGCCTGGATGGACGGCGCGAGCAGCGTGCGGGCGCGGTGGGAGAGCCCGACGACGCCACCGAGCAGCAGCCCGGCCCCCGCGCCGAGCGCGAACCCGGCGAGCACGCGCTGGGTGCTGATCGCGATGTGCAGCCACAGCTCGCCGCGGCGCAGCAGCTCGGCGAGCGCGGCGAGCACCGCGCCGGGCGTGGGCAGCTGCGCGGGCGAGAACCGCCCCGAGGTGGCGAGCGCCTGCCACCCCAGCACGAACAGGACGGGGACGACGAGCCCGAGCAGCGCGGTGCCCGCCGCGCCGCGGGCGCGCCCCGGCGCCCGGGCGGGGGCGGGGGCCGGGGCGCTCGGGTGTTCGGTGACCGTCACGACCCGGCCGGGGTGGCGCCGCGCGCCGCCTCGGCGAACCGGGGCTCGAACAGGGTGTCGAGCGCGGTCCGCGCCTCCTCCTCCGAGCGCACCAGCCCGTCGTTCACGAGCAGCGGCAGCAGGCGCCACAGCACCTCCCGCTGCGGCTCACCCGGCACCGGGTCGATGTCGAGCTGCGTGCGGGTGAGCAGCTGCTGGCGGGCGATCTCCGGGTCGATGCTCGCGGCCGTGGCGAGCGTCTGGACGGCCGCGTCCGGGTTCTCCAGGATCCACGCGCGGGCCCGCTCGTAGGCGTTCACGACGGTCTGCACGAGGTCGGGGTGCTGGTCGATGAACTCCTCCCGGGCGTTGAGCAGCCCGTAGGAGTTGAAGTCGAGGTTGCGGTAGATCAGCCGGGAGCCGGCCTCCAGCTCGGTCTGCGCCATGAACGGGTCCAGCCCGGCCCACGCGGCGACGTCGCCGCGCTCGAGCGCGGTCTTGCCGTCGGAGTGCTGCAAGTTGACGATCTCCACGTCGGAGGCCGACAGGCCCGCCGCGGCGAGCGTCTGCAGCAGGAAGAAATACGGGTCGGTGCCCTGGGTGGCCGCGATCTTCTGCCCCCGCAGCTGCGCCGGCTCGGTGATCGCGGAGTCGCCGGGCACGACGATCGCCGACCACTCGGGGCGCGAGTAGACGTCGATCGAGCGGATCGCCGAGCCGTTCGCCCTGGCCAGCAGCGCCGGGGTGCCCGCGGTCGAGCCGATGTCGATCGCGTCGGCGCGCAGGTTCTCGTTGGCCTTGTTGCTGCCCTGCGAGAGCACCCACTCGACGGAACCGGGCCCGAGCTCCTGCTCCAGCCAGCCCTGCTCCTTGATCACGAGGCTCTCGGGGTTGTAGTAGGCGTAGTCGAGGCGGATCTGGACGCCGCTGTCGGCCGGCTCGCCGACCGAGCCGTCGGCGCTCTCGCCGGACACGCAGCCGGCGAGCATGCCGAGCGCGGCGACGAGCCCGCCGAGGCGGGCGAGGCGGGGGAGCGATCGGGACATCGTGGACTCCGGGGTGCTGATGGGGGAGGCGGTCAGGCGTGGCGGGGCACGCCGAGCCGGTCGAGCAGCTCGACGCGCAGGGCGGCGAGGACCGGGTCGGCGCGGTCGCGGGGGCGGGCGCCGGGCACCTCGAGCGCGTGCCCGATGCCGGAGCCCGCTCCCGGCGCCCGGGGGGCGAGCACGACGACGCGGTCGGCGAGCTGCAGCGCCTCGTCGACGTCGTGGGTGACGAGCAGGATGGTGGCGCCCTCCGCGCGCTGCAGGTCGTCGACCAGGTCCTGCATGCGCAGCCGGGTGAGGGCGTCGAGCGCGGCGAACGGCTCGTCGAGCAGCAGCACGCCGGGCCTGCGCACGAGGGCCCGGGCGAGCGCCGTGCGCTGGGCCATGCCGCCGGAGACCGCGCGCGGCCGGTACCCGGCGAAGGCCGACAGCCCGACGACCTCCAGGGCGCGCTCGACCGCGCCCCGGCGCTCGGCGCGGCTGCCGACGCCGTCCGGCAGGCCGAACGCCACGTTCTCGGCGAGGGTCCGCCAGGGCAGCAGCCGGGGCTCCTGGAACACCACGGCCGCGCGCGGGTCGATCCCCTCGACGCGGGCGCCGTCGATCAGCACCTCGCCGGAGGTCGGCCGGTCGAGGCCGGCGACGAGGCGCAGCAGCGTCGACTTGCCGCAGCCGGACGCGCCGAGCAGCGCGACGACCTCACCCGCGGCGACGTCGAGGTCGATGCCGTCGAGGACGGTGTGGGCGTCGAAGGCGCGGCCGACGCCGCGCAGCGTCACGGGGGCCGCGGCCACCCGCGGAGCGGTGGTCTGCACGAAAGGGGTTCCTCGTCCGGGGTCGGGGGAGCAGGGCCGTCAGCCCGGACAGGCGGCGCTCACCCCGTAGCCGAGGTCGAGCCACAACCGGGCGGCGAGATCCTCGCCCGCTCCACGGTCGGTGAGGGCCACGGCGGCACGCTACGCGGTTCGGGTGGCGAAGGGCAAAAGCTCGTGACGGGAATCATCGGACCTTGTCGCCCCGGGCGGGGCACGAATAGCGTCGGTCGGTCGGGTGGTGGGAACCCTGTTGGTGGGCCGCCGGTACCTCGATCTGATGCGGGTGCACAGCGCTCGTTGTCGGGCCCCTCGGAATTGACCGGACATTTCATTCGACCCGTCCCCGGTTCGTCCCGAGAGGCAGGAAATGCCCGAACACCTCCACCTCGCCGTCGCGCTCGACGGCGCCGGCTGGCACCCCGCCGCGTGGCGGGAGCCCGCCGCCCGGCCGAGCGAGCTGTTCTCCCCGCGCTACTGGGCCGACCTCGTGCGCACCGCCGAACGCGGCCTGCTCGACCTCGTGACCGTCGAGGACACCTTCGGCATCCAGACCCACCGCCTCGGCGTGCCCGACGACCGCGTGGACCAGGTCCGCGGCCGGCTGGACGCGCTGCTGGTGGCGTCCTACCTCGCGCCGCTCACCTCCCGGATCGGCCTGGTCCCGACCGTGACCACCACCCACACCGAACCGTTCCACGTCTCGAAGGGGCTCGCGACCCTCGACCACACCTCGCGCGGCCGGGCCGGCTGGCAGGCGCGGGTGTCGGGCTCGGCCGCCGACGCCGCGCTCGTCGGCAGGCGGACCATCAGCGGGTACGACGAGCGCATCGTCGCCGCCGACGAGCTGCCCGCCGAGCTGCGCGACCTGTTCGCCGAGGCCGAGGACGTGATCGACGTCGTGCGGCGGCTGTGGGACTCCTGGGAGGACGACGCGGAGATCCGCGACGTCGCCACCCGCCGGTTCATCGACCGCTCCAAGGTCCACCACGTGAACTTCGAGGGGCGGTTCTTCTCCGTGCGCGGCCCGTCGATCACCCCGCGCCCGCCGCAGGGCCAGCCGGTGGTGAGCGTGCTCGCCCACCGCCGCGAGCCCTACGAGCTGGCCGCCCGCGCCGCCGACCTGGTGTTCGTCACCCCCACCGCGAAGCGCGGCGCCGAGGAGGTGCTCGGCGACGTCACCCGGGCCGTCGCCGACGTCGGGCGGACCGGGGAGCCGCTGCACGTCTACGCCGACGTGGTGGTCGCCCTCGACGGGCCGGGGGAGTCGGGCGCCGACCGGCTGCGCCGCCTCGACGACCTCGCGGGCGAGCCGTACACCTGCGACACCACCGTCTTCGCCGGCTCGGCGGGCGAGCTGGCCGACCTCCTCGCCTCCTGGCAGGCGCTCGGCTTCCGCGGGGTGCGGCTGCGACCCGCCGCGCTGCCCGACGACCTCGACCGGATCGTCGCCGACCTGGTCCCCGAGCTGCAGCGCCGCGGCCTGCACCGCACCTCCTACCCGGAGGCCTCCTCCCTGCGTGGCCTGCTGGGCCTGCCGACCTCCGTCCCCAACCGCTACGCGAAGGCCGTCTGACATGAGCAGCCGCAAGCAGGTCATCCTCGGCGCCTACGTGGCGGGCGTGAACCACCACACCGCCTGGTGGCACCCGGACGCGGGCAGCCAGATCGACTTCTCCACGTTCGAGCACGTCGCCCGCACCGCGGAGCGGGGCAGGTTCGACTTCTTCCTCCTCGCCGAGGGCCTCGCGCTGCGCGAGCGGGCCGGGCAGGTCTTCGACCAGGACGTCGTCGGGCGGCCGGACACGCTGCCGGTGCTCGCCTCCCTCGCCGCCGTCACCACCCACCTCGGCCTGGCCGGCACCATCAACGCGACGTTCAACGAGCCCTACGAGCTGGCGCGCCAGTTCGCCACGCTCGACCACCTCTCCGGCGGGCGCACCGCCTGGAACGTCGTCACCTCCTTCGACGCGTTCACCGGCCAGAACTTCCGCCGCGGGGGGTTCCTGCAGCGGTCCCAGCGCTACGAGCGGGCCGCCGAGATGATCGAGGCGGCGCGGGTGCTGTGGGACTCGTGGGACGACGAGGACCTGATCGCCGACCAGGCGGGAGGGCGGTTCCTCGGCCGGCCCGACGCCGGCCGGTTCGACATCACGGGCAACCAGTTCGACATCCACGGGCGCTTCACCGTGCCGCGCAGCCCGCAGGGTCGCCCGGTGATCCTGCAGGCCGGGGTCTCCCCGGAGGGCCGCGACTTCGCCGCCCGCCACTCGGATGCGATCTTCTCCCCGTTCGGCAAGCTACCGGAGGCCGCGGAGTTCTACCGCGATGTGAAGGCCAGGGCGGCCCGGTTCGGGCGCAACCCCGACGAGCTGAAGATCCTCCCGTCGGCGAGCTTCGTGCTCGGCGACACCGAGGCCGAGGCGAAGGAACGCCACCGGGAGATCCGCGAGCAGCAGATCACCGGCCAGACCGCGCTGATCCTGCTCGAGCAGATCTGGAAGCGCGACCTGTCCGGCTACGACCCCGACGGCCCGCTGCCCGACATCGACCCGGACCCGGACGCGCCGCCGTTCATCCAGGGCCGGGCGCTGGTCCACCAGGACCGGTTCGCGACGGTGGCGCGCTGGCGCGAGATCGCCGAGGCGAAGAAGCTCAGCCTGCGCGAGCTGGTGATCGACCAGTTCGAGCGGGGCCCGTTCGTCGGCACCCCGGCGCAGGTGGCGCAGCAGATCGACGACTTCGTGCAGAACGACGGCGCCGACGGGCTGATCATCGGCTCGCACCTGGTGCCGTCGGGGCTCGACGAGTTCGTCGACAAGGTGGTGCCGCTGCTGCAGGAGCGCGGCTCGCTGCGCACCGAGTACACCGGCACGACCCTGCGCGACAACCTCGGCCTGCCGCCGCTGCCGCGCCGGTCCGGGAGCGTCACCGCCGCGGTCTAGCGCGTGCCGCCCCCGTGCGGGCCGCGCCGGTGATCCGTACGGTGATCGGTGTGCGGCGGTACCGGTGGTGGATGGTCGCCGCGCTCGCGGTGACCTCGACCGCGGGCTACGGGGTGCTCACCTACGCCTTCGCCGTCCTGCTGGTGCCGATGCAGGAGGCGCTCGGCGCCGACCGCACCGCCATCACCGGCGCCCAGACCGCCTCGCTGCTCGCGGCCGCGCTCGCCGCGGTGCCCGCGGGCCGCTGGCTCGACCGGTGGGGCGGGCGCGCGCTGATGGTCGGCTGCTCGGTGCTCGCGACGCTGCTGCTGTTCGCCTGGTCCCGGGTCACGAGCGTCGCCGCGCTGTACGCGGTGTCGGCGGGGCTCGGCGTCGCCGCGGCGGGCGTGTTGTACGAGGCGGCGTTCGCCGTGGTCGTCACCTGGTTCGACGATGCCAGGCGCGGGACCGCGATGCTCGCGATCACGATCGCGGGCGGCTTCGCCTCGACGATCTTCATGCCGCTCACGGCGGCGCTGGTGGAGGCGCACGGCTGGCGGCACGCGCTGGTCGTGCTGGCGGCGGTCTACGGCGGGCTCACGATCCCGCTGCACCTGCTCGTGCGCCGGCCGCCCGGCTTCGCGCCCCAGCGCCGGGAGGCGGGGCGCAACGCCGCGAACGCCGTCCGCGACCCCGGGTACTGGCTGATCGCGTCCGTGTTCGTGGCGCAGGGCATCGGCGTGTTCGTCGTCGGCGTCCACCTGGTCGCCTACCTGCGCGAGCTCGGCCACGCCCCGACCGTGGCCGCGAACGTCGCCGGCCTGCTCGGGGTGATGTCGGTGACCGGTCGGATCGTGACCACCCTCGCCGCCCGCAGGTACGGAACGGCGGTGGTGGCGGTGGTCTTCGCCGTGCAGGCGGCCGGGCTCGCCCTCCTGCCGGTCGTGGGAAGCGTGCTCGCGCCCGCCGTCGCGTGCGTGCTCGCCGTGGGGCTCGGCTTCGGCGTGAGCACGCTCGCCCGGCCCGCGCTGCTGGCCGACCGGTACGGCGTGGCCGGCTACGCCACCGTGGCCGGGCTGCTCGCCGCGGTGCTCACCGTGACCAAGGCGCTCGCGCCGCTGGGTGCGGCGTGGCTGCGCACCGTCGCGGGGTCCTACACGCCGGTGATGGCGATCTCGGCCGCGGGCGGGCTGCTCGGCGCCGCCGGGCTGCTCGCGCTGCGCCCCGCGCGGTCGAGCAGCCGCGCCCCGGCGTGATCAGCGGGTGGTCACCGGCTGATCACGCCGCGGCGGCCAGGTGCGCCACCAGGTGGTCGGCGAGCTCCGCCGCGTCGGCCCCGGCGCCGTCGATGAACGTGGACTTGCGCCGCCGCAGGAACGGCCACCCCAGCACGTAGAGCCCGGGCCACGGGGTGACACCGCCGTCGTGGCGGATCCGCCCCTTGCGGTCGAGCACCGGCACGTCCAGCCAGGACAGGTCCGGCCGGAACCCGGTGGCCCACACGATCGAGCGGATCTCGCCGCGGCGCAGGTCGAGCGTGAGCGGCGGCGGGTCGGGCACCCGGGTCGGCTCGGGCCGCGGGCGGTCGCCGTTCGCCCCCGCGTGGGCGTCGATGCCGTCCAGCAGCCGGCCGAGCTTGAGGTCGGCCAGCGCGCACACGTTCGGCAGCGAGCCGGAGAACTGCGCGACCCCGTCCCGGATCCCGGCGAGCCTGCCGACGAGCCGCACCCCGCGGTCGGTCAGGGCGTTGAGGTCGAGCGTGATCCGCTCCGGCGTGCCGACCAGCTGCATCGACGGCAGGTTGCGCGCCCGCAGCAGGTCGGGAACCTCGTCGTAGCGCTCGTCGAGCAGGCCGGTGGCGTCCATCCACGCGAAGATGTCGCGGCCGCGGTAGGTGCGCGGCACCCGCACGTGCTCGCCCACCGACAGCGTGACCGGCCGGCCCGAGCGGTGCACCTCGTCGGCGATCTGGATGCCGCTCGCCGCCGCGCCGACGACGAGCACCCCGCCCTCGGGCAGCTGTTCCGGGCGGCGGTAGGCGTCGAGCGCGACCTGGGTGATCCCCTCGGGCACCGCCTCGCCGACGGCGGGCACCGCGGCGAGGTTGTGCGCGCCGGAGGCGAGCACCACGGTCCGCGCCCGCCACCGGCCCGCGTCCGTCTCGACCGTGAACCCGCCCTCCTCGGGGCGGACGGCGGTGACGGTGGTGTGCGCCTGCACCGGCGCGTCCACGGTCTTGGCGTAGCCCTCGATCAGGTCGACGACCTCCGGCACCGTGAGGAAGCCGTCGGGGTCGTCGCCGTCGTAGCGGTGCCCGGGCAGGCGGGTCATCCAGTTCGGGGTGAGCAGGCGCAGCGAGTCCCAGCGCTGGGTGCGCCACGAGTTCGCCACCTCACCGCGCTCGAGCACGACGTGGTCGATCGCCCGGTCGGTGAGGCAGCGGCTCATGGCGAGGCCGCTGTGCCCGGCCCCGATGACGACGGTGGTCGTCTGCGGCATGGGTGCGATCAGCCCACCGTCACGCTGACGTTGGTCGGGTTGGTGAGGATGTCGTAGACCGCCGAGCGCTTCTGCGACTGCGCGACCAGCGCCTTGATGTCGTCCTCGGAGGCGTCGGCGTCGACGGTGAAGTTCACCTTCACGCCGCTGAACCCGTTGCGGACCTCCGGGTCGGCGCCGAGGATGCCGTGCAGGTCCATGTCGGCCTCGATCGTTCCGGTCACCGACCGCAGCTGGATGCCCCGCTGCTGGGCCACCGACGCGATGCCCGCGGTGAGGCAGCTGCCCAGCGCCACCAGCACGTACTCCACCGGCGTGATGCCGTTGTCCTCGGCGGCGAACTGCAGCGGGTGGTCGGCGTCGAACGTGAAGGTGGTCTTGTGGCGCTGCTCGTCGCCGAAGCCGTGGAAGGTCTCCACGGTGGAGCGGCTGTGGGTGCCCTTGACCCACGAGACGTTCGCCCGCCACTGGAACTGGGCGATCTCGGGGGTGTCGGCGAGCGAGCTGCGCACGCCGAGGAGCGCCTCGACGTTCACGCCGTTGTCGACAGCAGGGGTGTCCGTGGTCGTCATGGATCCTCCAGGGGAACCGCGATCGCGGCACGCGCGTGTGGGCGTGCCGCAGCGAGGAAGGGCAGGGGAGGGGCGGCTCAGCGGAAGAGCGGACAGCCGCAGGTGGAGACCAGGCCGTGGTCCACGTGGCGTCGGCGCACGAGGAACGTGTGACCGGCCATGGGCATTTCGTACCAGACGGCCCCGGTGATGACCAGACTCGGGGGGCGGGTTGGACAGGGCCCGGCCGGATGATGTTTTCTCCGCTCGTGCCCCCCGAACACCGTTACGTCGTCGTCGGCGCGGGCGCGGTCGGCGCCACGCTGGCCGCCGAGCTGCACACGGCCGGGATCCCGGTGGTGCTCGTCGCCCGCGGTGCCCACCTCGCCGAGCTGCGCCGCGCCGGCCTGCGCCAGGTCCGCCCCGACGGCGAGCGCGTCGTGCCGGTCCCGGTGGCCGGCGGCCCCGACGAGGTCGACCTGCGGCCGGACGACGTGCTCGTCCTCGCGACCAAGGCCCACGACGCGGAGGCCGCCGTCGCGGCGTGGGCGTGGCGGCCGGTCGGGGACCACGGCGCCGCGGCCGAGGTGCTGCCGATCGTGGTGCTGCAGAACGGGCTCGACAGCGAGCGGGTCGCGCTGCGCCGCTTCGCCGCGGTGTACGGGGCGGTGGCCTTCTCGCCCGCCGAGCACGTCACGCCGGGCGAGGTGGTCTCGCCCGCCGACCCCGCCGTCGGGGTGGTCTGGATCGGCCGGTACCCGTCCGGCCGCGACGCCCGCCTCGAGCGGATCGCCGCCGACCTGCGCGCGGCCCGGCACCTGGTGGAGGTCGTCGACGACGTGCCGCGGTTCAAGGCGGGCAAGCTGCTCTCCGTGGTCGGCAACGCGCTCGAGGCGCTCTACGCGCCGAGCCCGCTGCGGGAGCGCGCCACCGCCGCGCTGCGCGCCGAGGCGCGCGAGGTGTTCCGGGCGGCGGGCGTCGACGCGGCCGACATCGTGGCCGAGACCGGGCTGGATCTCTCGGCCTACACGGCGCACCCGGTCCCGGGCCGGGAGCCGGCCGGCCGCTCCACGCGGCAGAGCCTGCAGCGCGGCGCGCCGCCCGAGACCGACTTCCTCAACGGGGAGATCACGCTGCTCGCCCGGCTGCACGGCGTCGAGGCGCCGCGCAACGCGGCGGTGCTCGCCCGGGTGCACCGGGCCGTCCGGGAGGCGACGCCGGTCGGGTCGCTCGACGACGCCGACCTGCTGCGGGTGCTGCCCGACCTCGCCGTGCTCGTCGACGTCGAGGGCCTCGCCGCGGAGCTCGCCGGGCCGAACCCGCCGGTGCTGCTCGACGTCCGGTGGGCGCTCGGCGACCCGCACGGCCGCGACCACTACCGCGACGGCCACATCCCCGGTGCGGTGTACGTGGACCTCGACACCGAGCTCGCCGCGCACCCGGACGACCCGACGCAGGGCAGGCACCCCCTGCCCGACGTCGCGGCCCTGCAGGCCGCGGCGCGCCGCTGGGGGATCAGCGCGGGCCGCCCGGTCGTCGTCTACGACGCCACCGGCGGGCTCGCGGCCGGCCGGGCCTGGTGGCTGCTGCGCTGGGGCGGGCTCACCGACGTGCGGCTGCTCGACGGCGGCCTCGGCGCCTGGACCGCGAGCGGGCGCGCCCTCGAGACCGGTGCCGGGCCCGAGCCGGAACCCGGTGACGTCGAGCTGACCGGCGGGCACCTGCCCGTCCTCGACGCCGACGGCGCGGCCGCGCTCGCCCGCACCGGTGTGCTGCTCGACGCCCGCGCGGGCGAGCGCTACCGGGGCGAGGTCGAGCCGATCGACCCGCGGGCCGGCCACATCCCCGGCGCGGTGAGCGCGCCCACCGCCGACAACCTCGCCCCGGACGGGAGGTTCCGGCGCCTCGACGAGCTGCGGGCGCGGTTCGCCGAGCTCGGTGCCACCGGCGAGGTGGGGGTGTACTGCGGCTCCGGGATCACCGCCGCGCACGAGGTCGCCGCGCTCGCTGCGATCGGGGTCGAGGCCGCGCTCTTCCCCGGCTCCTTCTCGGCCTGGTCGTCGGACCCGCAGCGGCCGGTGGCGACCGGTCCCGAACCGGGGGCCTGACCGGTCAGATCGTGCGGGGCCGGCCCGCGAGCGCGCCGGTGACGGACTGGGCGACCACCACGGCGAGCAGCACCGCGAACGGCACGTCCCAGCCGCCGGTGGCCTCGTGCAGCAGCCCGCTGAGGAAGGGGCCGATGCCCGCGATCACGTAGCCGATGCCCTGCGCCATGCCGGACAGGCTCGCGGTGCGCTCCGCGGTCGACGCGCGCAGCGCGATCACCGTGAGGGCGAGCGAGAACACGCTCATGCCGAGCCCGACGAGCAGCACCCACGGCAAGGCCTGCCACGGCCCGTCGGTGGGCACGAACAGCAAGCCCGACAGGCCGGCGGCGCCGCACGCGCTCAGGCCCAGGATCCAGCCGCTCTGCCCGCGGGCGCGGCCGGCGAGCGGCGGCACCAGCAGGCTGACCGGCAGCGCGACGATCGACAGCACGCCCAGCAGGAAGCCGGCCTCGGTGCGGGTGACGCCCCGGTCCATCAGCGCGAGCGGGAGCCAGTTCATCACGGAGAAGGCGACGAAGGCCTGCAGCCCGAAGAAGGCCGTGACCGTCCACGCCAGCGGGGAGGCGAGCACCGAGCCGCCCACCGCGGGCGCCGGGCCCGCCGCCGGCGCGCCGGGGCGGCCCCAGGCGAGCCAGCCCGCGAGCGCGACCGCCCCGATGGCCGCCCAGCTCGCGAGGGCGGGCCGCCAGCCGCCGAGCCCGTCGGCGAGCAGCGGGGTGAACGCGAACCCCAGCGTGGCCCCGGCCTGCAGCGCGGCGGTGTAGAGGCCGGTGACCAGCCCGACGCGGGTGGGGAACCCGGCCCGCACGACCACCGGCACGAGCACGCCGGCGACCGCGACCCCGCTCGTCGCCACGACGGTGGCCGCGATCATGAGCGACGGGCCGCCGAGCACCCGCAGCGCCAGCCCCGCGGTGATCGCGACCAGCGCCAGCGCGATCGCCCCGCGCAGCCCGGCCCGCCGCGCGAGCTGCGGGGCGGCCGCCCCCGCTGCCGCGAGGCACAGCACGGGGACGGTGGTGAGCAGGCCGGCCCAGCCGGCGGACGCGGCGAACGCCGCCCTGGCCTGGTCGAGCACCGGACCGACGCTCGTGATCGCCGGCCGGAGGTTGAACGCCACGAGGACCACCGCGACGGCGAGCAGCGCCGACGCCGCCCCGACCCGGCCGGGGCGGGTTGTCGGTTGTGCCATGGCGGCCATCCTCCCCCATCCGCGGGAGCCGGGTGATCCGCGAGCGCCGCCGCCCGGCCGATTGACGCAACCTTCCGGCGGCAATAGTTTCATTCGGTAGCTTTCGTGGACCTCGCCGAGGAGGGTGCCCATGACCGGCCGCGACGCGCCGTACGACGTCCACGAGATCCCGGACTTCACGCTGGCCTGCGGCGCGACGCTGCGGCCCGCGCGGATCGCCTACCAGACCTACGGGACGCTCACCGAGGCGAAGGACAACGCGATCCTCTACCCGACCTGGTTCTCGGGCCGGCACTGGGACAACGAGTGGCTCATCGGCCCGGACAAGGCGCTCGACCCGGACCGTTGGTTCATCATCGTGCCGAACATGCTCGGCAACGGGCTGTCGTCGTCCCCGTCGAACACGCCGCCGCCGTGGGACCGGGCCCGGTTCCCCCGGATCGCCGTGCGCGACAACGTCGAGGCGCAGCACCGGCTCGTGACGGAGGTGTTCGGCGTCGAGACGCTGCAGCTCGTGCTCGGGTGGTCGATGGGGGCGGGCCAGACCTACCAGTGGGCGGTCAGCCACCCGGAGATGGTCGAGCGCATCCTGCCGTTCTGCGGCTCGCCCCGGACCTCGCCGCACAACCGGGTGTTCCTCGATTCGCTCGCCCACGCGCTGCGGGCCGACGCCGACTTCGCCGAGGGCTGGTACGACCCCGACCGGCTGCCGGTGCGCGGGCTGCGCGCGTTCGCGCGGATCTACGCGGGCTGGGGCTTCTCCCAGGCGTTCTACTGGGACGAGGTGTGGCGCGAGCTCGGCTACACCTCGCTCGAGGACTTCGCGGTCGGCTTCTGGGAGGGCTTCTTCCTCGACGACCGGGACCCGAACAACCTGCTCACGATGCTCGACACGTGGTGGACCGGCGACGTGGGCACCACGCCCGGCTTCTCCTCCACCGAGGAGGCGCTCGCCTCCATCCGGGCGCGCGCGATCGTCATGCCGGCGGAGAAGGACCTGTACTTCCCGCCGGAGGACGAACGGTGGACCGTTTCGCACATGAAATCCGCGGAATTGCGCGTGATCCCCGGCGTGTGGGGTCACTTCGCGGGTGGCGGGTTGAACCCGGTGGACACCGCGTTCATCGACGAGGGGGTGCGGGACCTCCTGGCCAGGTGAACGGGGCGCGATCCACTGGGAAGCCGCCGGTTTCGCGCGCAAAATGGTTTGTATGGACGGGCGCGAGTCTGTCGGTAGGCGCTATGCCGAACACCTGACCGACAACGACCTGTTGGTCCTCACCGGCGGGCGGGCCGACCAGGTGGCGGCCCTGCGGCGGGAGCCGACCCTTGTCCTCGACCTGCTGGAGCGCCCCGGCGTCGCCGACTCGATCATCCGGGCCCAGGCCGACGAACCGGAGCGCTTCCGCTACGTCTCGCCGTTCCTCGTGTTCGCCGCCGCGGTGCACCGGGTCGGCGCCACGCTCGTCGGCCGCTCCTACGTCGCCGACCGCGCGGGGCCGCGGTCGCGGGTGCCGGTCTTCGACGCCCCGGCGCTGGCGGCCTTCGCCACGGACCCGGTGCACCGGCTGTTCCTCGCCGAGTTGCTGGCGTCCTACGCGCGCGTCATGTCCGGCACCGTGTGGCGGCGCACCGACCGCGGCGGCTGGCGTCGCCAGCGCTGGAACGAGCTCGACCTGCCCCGCCTGGCCGGGCTGCTCGACGTCGTCACGCCGCTCGAGCAGCCGGGCATCTGGCGGCGCATCGGTGACGGCGCGCTGTTCCTGGCCGGGATGTTCCCCGAGCACGCCGAGCGGGCGCTGGGCATGGTCGAGGTTGCGCGGCTGCAGCGCGCCACCGGCCTGCGGCTGGCCGCGGCGGGCGGCCAGGTGAGCGAGATGCTCGAGGAGCTCGCCGGCCGCGCCTACGAACGGGCGGGCTCCGGCGTGCCGCGCGCGGTCGTCGAGTCCCCGCGCACCGCGCGGCGGGTGATCACGCTCGTCGCCGACCGGTACCTGTTCCCGGTGACGATCGACTGGATGCCGGCCTCGTAGGCCTCAGGCCGACGGTGCGCGGCGGGCCCGCGACGGCGCGACCCGCGGCGGCTCGCCCGGCATCTTCGGGTAGACGGGGGGCCACGGCGCGTCCGGCAGCCCGGCGGCGACGTCGCGGCGGTGCAGCTCGAGCAGCGGTTCGAGCGACTGCCGCTCGGCCGCCATCGGCGCCCACGGGTCGCCGTGCGCGGCGAGCCGGTCCGGCACGGTGGCGATGGTGAGCTCGGCCGGATCGATCGCCGCCAGTTCCGACCACGCGAACGGGGCCGACACCCGTGCCTGCGGGTCGGCGCGCACGCCCCACGCGCCGAAGACCGTCTTGTGCGGCGCGTTCTGGTTGAAGTCGACGAACACCCGGGCGCCGCGCTCCTCCTTCCACCAGGAGGCGGTGATCAGGTCCGGGCGGCGCCGCTCCAGCTCGCGGGCCACGGCGACGGCCGCCGACCGCACGGCCACGCCGTCCCACTCCGGCCGCAGGCGCACGTAGACGTGGATCCCGCGGCTGCCGGTCGTCTTCGGGTAGCCGGCGACGCCCAGCTCGTCGAGCAGCGCCTTCGTCTCCGCGGCCGCCTCCCGGATCATCGCGAACGTCACGCCGGGGCTCGGGTCGAGGTCGATGCGCAGCTCGTCGGCGTGCGCGGGGTCGGCGGCGGTCACGGGCCAGACGTGGAAGCCGAGGCAGCCGAGGTTCACCGCCCACAGCACGTGCGCGAGGTCCGCGGCGACGAGCGCGTTCGAGGTGGTGCCGTTCGGCGTCGACACCACCGTGGTGGTCACCCACGGGTCGGCGGCGGTCGGTGCGACGCGCTTCTGGAAGAACGACGGCCCGGTCGCGCCCTTCGGGAAGCGCTGCAGCAGCACCGGCCGGCCGCCCATCGCCGCCATGAGCGGCCCGGCCACGGCCAGGTAGTAGCGGGCGAGGTCGAGCTTGGTCTCCCCGCGCGCGGAGAAGATCACCTTGCCCGGGCTGGTGATGCGCACCTGCCGCCCGGCGACGTCGAGCACCTCGACCTCACCCGCGCCCTTCCCGGTGCCCACGCCGCGACCGTACCGCCGCCGCGGCCCCGGGGTCAGGGAACCGCGGCGCGGATCGCGCCCCTGACCTCCCCGAACCCGATCCGGCCGCCGCCCGCGCCGGGTGCGGTGGCCGAGATGGACACCTCGTCGCCGTCCTGCAGGAACGTGCGCTCCTCGCCCTTGACCGTGATCGGTTCGCGCCCGCCCCAGGTGAGCTCGATGAACGCGCCGCGCTGGTGGCGCTGCGGCCCGGAGATCGTGCCCGAGGCGAACAGGTCGCCGGTGCGCGCCGACGCCCCGTTCACCGTCATGTGGGCGAGCATCTGCGCGGGCGACCAGTACATCTCGCGGTACGGCGGGCGGGAGACCTCCTCCCCGTTCCACTCGACGACGAGCTCGATGTCGAGCCCCCAGTCCTCGCTGCCGCGCAGGTAGGGGAGGGGCTCGGGGTCCTGCCCGGGCAGCGGCACCCGCGCGGCCTCGAGCGCCGCGAGCGGCACCACCCACGGCGAGATCGACGTGGCGAAGCTCTTGCCCAGGTGCGGGCCGAGCGGGACGTACTCCCACGCCTGCAGGTCGCGGGCGGACCAGTCGTTGACCAGCACCGCGCCGAAGACGTGGTCGGCGAACTCGTCCACGCCGATCCGCCCGCCGAGCGGCGAGCCCACCCCGACGACGAAGCCCAGCTCCGCCTCGATGTCGAGCCGCGTGCTCGGCCCGTACGTGGGTGCCGGCTCGTCGGGCGCCTTGCGCTGCCCGCACGGGCGCACCACGTCGGTGCCGGACACGACGACCGTGCCCGCCCGGCCGTGGTAGCCGACCGGCAGGTGCTTCCAGTTCGGCATCAGCGGCTCGGAGTCCGGGCGGAACAGCCGCCCGAGGTTCGAGGCGTGGTGCTCGGAGGCGTAGAAGTCGACGTAGTCGGCGACCTCGAACGGCAGGCGCAGCCGCACCTCGGACAGCGGGTGCACGGCGGCGGGCGGCGCCTCGCGGGACAGCAGGTCGACGAGCCGCGCGCGGACCTCCGTCCAGCGGGTCCGGCCCTGCGCCATGAACGGGTTGAGCGACGGCGCGGCGAACACCGGGTCGTCGAGCAGCACCGACAGGTCGACGACGTCGTCGCCGAGGCGCACCCCCACCCGCGGGGCGCCGCCCGCGGGGGAGAACACGCCGTAGGGCAGGTTGTCCAGCCCGAACAGGGAGGGCTCGCTCATCGGGCGGGCCCCCGACCCGACCAGGTCCACGCGTAGCCGGGGTCCTCGGCGGCGATGCCGCCCTCACCCAGCTCCAGCGGCCGGAACGTGTCGACCATGACGGCGAGCTCGTCGAAGAACTCCACGCCGAGCGACCGCTCCACCGCGCCCGGTTGCGGGCCGTGGCTGTGCCCGCCCGGGTGCAGGCTGATCGAGCCCTGGCCGATGCCCGATCCCTTGCGGGCCTCGTAGTTGCCGCCGCAGTAGAACATGACCTCGTCGGAGTCGACGTTGGAGTGGTAGTAGGGCACCGGGATCGCCAGCGGGTGGTAGTCCACCTTGCGCGGCACGAAGTTGCAGATCACGAAGTTCGAGCCCTCGAACACCTGGTGCACGGGCGGCGGCTGGTGCACCCGGCCGGTGATCGGCTCGAAGTCGGCGACGTTGAACGTGAACGGGTAGAGGCAGCCGTCCCACCCGACCACGTCGAACGGGTGGGTCGGGTAGACGTAGCGGGTGCCGGTGACCCCGCGCGAACCGCGGTGCTTGACCAGCACCTCCACGTCGGTGCCGTCGACGAGGAACGGCTCGCTCGGCCCGTGCAGGTCGCGCTCGCAGTAGGGCGAGTGCTCCAGGAGCTGCCCGTAGCGCGACAGGTAGCGCTTGGGCGGCGCGATGTGCGAGTTGGCTTCGATGGCGTACAGGCGCAGCGGCTCCGAGCCGGTCGGGATCCAGCGGTGCGTGGTCGACCGCGGCAGGATCACGTAGTCGCCCTGCCGCGCCGGGAGCACCCCGAACACCGTCTCGACCGTCGCGGTCCCCGACTCGACGTACACGCACTCGTCACCCATGGCGTTGCGGTACAGCGGCGAGGGCTGGCCCGCGACGACGTAGGAGATGCGCACGTCGGCGTTGCCCAGCACCAGCCGCCTGCCGGTGACCGCGTCGACGGCCTTCCAGTCGTCGCCGAACAGGTCGTGCAGCTTGAGGTGGCGCGGCTTGAGCGGGCGGTTCTCGGTGAGCGTCTGGTCGGGCAGCTCCCACGGCGACGCGTCCACGATCGCCGAGGGCACGCCCTTGTGGTAGAGCAGCGAGGAGTCGGAGGAGAAGCCCTCCTCGCCCATCAGCTCCTCGCGGTAGAGGCCCCCGTCGGGGGTGCGGTGCTGCGTGTGCCGCTTGGGTGGGACGTCGCCGACTCGCCGGTAGTAGGCCATGGTGCTCCTCCTCCTTCGGAGTGGGTGGCGCGCGCCAGCGTCGCGCGGATCTCCTGTCGCGTGGGGTTGTCGAGGACGGCGGCGATGTGCGCGTCCGGGCGGATGACCCAGACCTCCTCGGGGTGGGCGCCGAGCGCGCCCGCCGTGTCGATCCCCGCGCCGGTGCCGGTGTCGATCCGGGCGAGCTCGAACACCCGGACCGGACCGGGCGTGGCGTCGGCCGCCGCCCGGGCCGCCTCGACGTCGGCCCGGGCGCCCACGAGCAGCAGGAACCCGTCCCGGGCGAGCGCGCGCAGCCGCCCGCCGGGCACGGGGGCGTCCGGGACGAGGATGCCCGGCCCCGGCGGCGGCGCGGCCCCGCGCGGGGGCCGTCCCGCGAACGGCCGGGCCGGGTTCGGGGTGGTGAGCGGGGAGTCGACGTACCAGTACGGCTCGGCGAGCCGACCGGAGTCGACGAGGGCGCGGGCGGCCGGGTCCGTGGCGGCGCGGGCGAGGACGTCGCGGCGGTACGCGGCCGCCTCGGCGTCCTGCGGCACCAGGAAGTTCATCGTCGCCGTGGTGACCGCGAGGTTCTCCTGGGCCGCGGCGTGCCGCTCGTCGTGGTAGGTCGCGAGCAGCCGCTCCGGGGCCCAGCCGTGCGCGACGTAGGCGATCTTCCAGGCGGCGTTCTCGGCGTCGGCGACCCCGGAGTTGAGCCCGCGCGCCCCGAACGGCGCCACCAGGTGCGCCGCGTCGCCCGCGATGAGCACGCGCCCGCAGCGCATGCGGTCGACCAGCCGCGAGTGGAAGCGGTAGACCGACTTCCACACGATCTCGTAGTCGCGGTCGCCGATGATCGCGCGGATCCGGGCGTCGAGGGCCCCGGAGGCGGCCTCGGCGTCCAGGTCGTAGCCGGCGGGCACCTGCCAGTCGATGCGGAACGTCGAGTCGGGGCAGGGGTGGATGAGCACCTGGCGGCCGGGGTTCCACGACGGGTCGAAGTAGAACCGGCGCTCCGTGGCCCACCCGGGCAGGTCGGTGCGGATGTCGCAGATCAGGAACCGGTCGTCGAAGGACCGGCCGCCGAACTCCACGCCGAGCAGGCGGCGCAGCTCGTCGCAGCGGGAGCCGGCGCAGACGACGAGGTAGGCCCCCCGCAGCCGGGTGCCGTCGGCGCAGGTGATCTCCACGCCCGCGTCGTCCTGCTCGATGTGCACGACCCGGTGGCCCCAGCGCACGTCCACCAGCGGTTCTCGGGCGATGCGCTCGTCGAGGATCTGCTCGGTGCGGGTCTGCGAGATGTTGACGAACGGCGGGAACGCCGGCCGACCGGGCTCGGCGAACGTGTAGCTGAACAGTTCGGCGTCGCGGTAGAAGGTGCGGGCGGTCGTCCAGGTGACCCCCTCGTCGGCGATGCGCCTGCCCGCACCCACCGACTCCCAGATGTCGAGGACGTCGCGCTGCTGGCAGATCGACTTCGACCCGACCGCGTCCCGGAACGGCCGCTGGTCGACGACGATCGTGGGCACGCCCCAGCGGGCGAGCAGCAGGGCGGTGGTCTGCCCGACCGGGCCCGCGCCGAGGACGAGTACCGGGTTCACGGCGGGGCTCACGACTGCAGCTGGGCCCAGACCTCCTGGTCGCGTTCCGCGGTCCAGATGATCGGGCGCTCGATCCCGGACAGCTCGTCCCACAGCCGGGACACGTCGAACGGCAGGCAGTGCTCGAAGATCGGCCAGTGCCCGTAGTCGTCCACGAGCGCGGCGTGCGTGGCCTCGAACGCCTCCTTGAGCGTGCCGCCGCGGCTGTGGACCGCCCCGACCTCGCGGATCATCACGTTCAGGAAGTTGCGGGTCTGCTCGATCGCGGCGTCGACCTCCGCCCGGCCGCGGGTCACCGCGCCGCGCCCGCCGACGAGCTGCTCGGCCTCGAGCGCCTTGACCCGGTCCAGCGTGCCCGTGGCCCACTCGCGGTGGAACGCGTCGCCGGTGTAGAGCGCGGCCTGGGCCTCGACGAGGTCACCGGCGAAGAGGATCTTGTGGCGGGGCAGCCACGCGGTGATGTCGCCCTCGGTGTGGCCGCGGCCGTGGTACTGCAGCACGAGGTCGCCGCGGTCGCCGCCGAGGTCGATGGTGAGCCGGTCGGAGAACGTGAGGGTCGGCCAGGTGAGCCCCGGTACCGAGTCGGCGCCCTCGGCGAGGCGGGGCATGCGGGCGAACTCGCTCTCCCAGTCCTCCTTGCCGCGCTCGGCCACGAGCGCGCGGGTGTTCTCGTGGGCGACGATGACGTCGGCGTCGAACGCGGACGCACCGAGCACGCGGACCGCGTGGTAGTGCGAGAGCACCAGGTAGCGGACCGGCTTGTCGGTGTGCTCACGCAGCCGGTCGAGCCACCTGCGCGCCGCCACGGGGGTGGCCAGCGCTTCGAAGCAGACGAGGAAGTCCTCGCCCTCGATCGCACCGATGTTGGGGTCGCCCTCCGCGGTGAGGGCGTACACGCCGTCGGCCAGCACCTCGAGGGTCTGCTGCTTGGCGGCGGTGTCTGCTGAGGAGGCGAACGGCTTGACCACGGTGTCGTCCTCTCGGCAAATAAAAGGTTTAACTACCGGGGACCGTAGGGCCTCGTGGCCAAGAACACCAGACCGATCGGCTAGAACCGGTGGCTGACCCAGTCCTCGGTCCGGGCGGCCTTGGCGAGCTTCGACAGCACCGTGTGGAACACCTCGCGCTCCTCGGGCGTGAGCAGCGCCGCCCACTCGGCCTCGCGCCGGTTGTGATCGCGCAGCGCGGCCTCGAGCCGGCGCGTGCCCTCCTCGCTGAGCGAGAGCACGACGCCGCGACGGTCGCGCTCGCCGGGGCCGCGTTCGAGCAGGCCCGCCGCGGTGAGCGTGCGGGACAGGCTCGACACCGCGGCGCGGCTCATGCCCGCGAGCTCCGCGGCGCGGCTGGCCTCCTGGGGGCCGCTGATCCAGAGCGTGAACAGCAGCCGGAACGCCGACCAGCTCCACCCGGCGGGCCGGTGCACGGTGGACTCCAGGTCGTAGACGACCGTGCTCGTGACCCGGTAGAGCAGCAGCACCATCGCCATGGCGTCGCGGTCCATGCCCGGCAGCCGCTCGGCGGCGCGGTCGGGGGCGACGTCGGCGAAGGAGAGGAACGCGTCAGGGTGCTGGCCCACCGATCGATGGTAGGAGGCGACCTCAGCGCGTGCCGAAGTGCTTCTCGACCAGCGCGGTGATCTTCTCGCGCTGGCGCACGCTGATCTCCGCCGCCTGTTCCTCCCAACCGAAGACGCAGGAGGTGAGCACCCCGTCGAACCCGACGGCGGCGAGGGCGGAGAAGACCTCGTCGAAGTCGACCTCGCCGCGGCCGATCTCGGCGTGCTGGTGCACGCGAGCGGGCGAGCCGGGCGGGTTGACGATGTAGCGCAGTCCGTTCGAGGCGGTGTGGTCGAGGGTGTCGGCGAGGTGGACCAGCGTCACCTTCTCGCCCGCGGCGGTGATGATCCCGGTGGCGTCGTCGCCCTGGTGGAACGTGTGCGGGGTGCAGTAGACGAAGGAGATCCAGTCGCGGTTGAGCCCGCGCACCATGCGCACCGCGGCGTGGCCGTCCTCGATGAAGTCGTCGGGGTGCGGTTCGAGGGCGAGCTTGATGCCCTCGCGCTCGAAGACCGGGATCAGCTCGTCCATCGAGCGCAGGAACTGGCTCTCGGCGTGCTCGGCTGCCTCGGGGCGGCCGTTGAACTCGGAGTTCATCGTGTCGACGCCGAGGTCGACGGTGATCTGGATGGCGCGCTTCCACGCGCGGACCGCGGCCTGCCGCTCGTCCTCGCCGGGCCCGGACCAGCGCAGCACCGGCAGCACCGAGGAGATCCCCACCCCCGCGTCGGCGGCGCGCTTGCGCAGCTTGGCGACGCCGGCGTCGTCGACGCGGGGGTAGCGGAAGAACGGGATGAAGTCGTCCTTGGGCGACAGCTCCATCCACTCGTAGCCCGAGCGGGCCACCACGTCGGGCAGCTCCCAGACCGAGTGCGTGGAGTAGAACATCTGCGGATCGAGGGCGAGCCTCATCGCTGTCCTCCTGGTGCGGCCCCGAGGCCCAGGACGCTAACGAGGCCCTCGTCCGTATGTCAAGACAAACGGACGACCCGGGTCAGGCGACCTCGCGGGGGGCGCGGGCCCGCCGCAGCACCCGCCGCTCGGTCTCGGTCATGCCGCCGAAGATCCCGTGGTCGAGGCCGGCCGCGAGGGCGTAGTCGAGGCACTCGGAGCGCACCGGGCAGCCGGCGCAGACCGCCTTCGCCCGCTCCACCTGGCGGGCACCGGGGCCCACCTCGCTGAGCGGGAAGAACAGCTCAGGGTCGTGGTCCCGGCAGGCGGCCGCCAGCCGCCAGTCGTCGAAGTCAGGCATGAGCGTGCCGCCTCCAATCAGGGGTGTGAGCGCGCGGGGGCGCCCGCGCGTGCACCGGTGGGTGGGCGCGCCGCCTCGCCGGCGGCGCAGAGGGGGTTTCGAAACGCGGGCAACAACCGCCCGCACATCGATGATGACTCGTTCAACGAGGGAATTCGACCGAGTTGTTCCCGAAGTTGTCGGCGTCACGCCATCGGCCGGGCGCTGCGTGTGCGCGAGGCCGCCGGTAGGGGGTCGACCAGGGCCTTTCGGCTCCCGAGGCGACGTCCGCGCGGTGTCTTTCCCGGATGGCTCGCGACCCTTCCGGCGGCTAATCGGTGATCATTCCTCCGGCGCGGTCTTCGCCGGTTCCGCGGAACCGGCCCCGCCTTCGCCGCACGGGGCGGCGGCCGGCCCGCCGCGGCGCCGCACAGCGTCCGGGCAGGCCCCCGGCCTGCCCGTCGTCGGCCTCAGAGCTGCGGGTTGAACGGGTCGGCCACCAGCGGCGCGGCCGCCTTGCGCTTGCGGGGCCGGCTCGGCTCCGGCTCCTGGAACGGCTGGGCGGTGGTGGGTGCCCCGGCGGCCGGTGCCTCGGCGGGGGCCGGGCGCTCCGCGGGCGGCTCGCGCTTGATCACCTCGCGCGTGAGCCGCGGCTTCGGCGCGGTGCGGCGGGTGGCGGGGGGCCGCCTGCGCCGCCGCCCACCGGAGACGGTGCGGGCGGCGTTCAGGTACGGCTCGAGCGCCTGCTGCAGGCGCTCGAGGTGCGACTCCGACAGGTCGATCTCGTAGTTGCGTCCGTCAAGGGAGAACGACACCGTCGTCACGGCGTCCGAGCCGTCGATGTCGTCCACGAGTCGAGTCATGACGTAGCGCGCCACGAACGTTCCCATCCCTCGAATGCCAAGCCGGCCCGACATTACGACACGCCGTGACCGAACCCGCCGAGGGTGGTCGCCTCCCCTGGCGTTCTGGATGGCGGCCGTTACGATTCCGTTGTGAAGAACAAACCGGCGTACGGCATCGAGTCCGTCGACCACGCGCTCCACCTCGCGACGCTCCTGCTGCACGAGGGGCCGCTGCGGGTCACCGACGCCGCCGCCCGCCTCGGCGTCGCCCGCTCGACCGCGCACCGGCTGCTGGCGATGCTCGTCTACCGCGACTTCGCCGAGCAGGACGAGGACCGCCGCTACGTGGCGGGCCCGGTGCTGCGCGGGGCGGCGGCGCCGGAGCCGGTCGCGGACCTGCGCCGGATCGCGCTGCCGCACCTCGAGGCGCTCGCCGCCCGCACCGACGAGTCGGTGAACCTCGCGATCGTGGTCGGCGACCAGACCCGGTTCATCGCGACCGTCGAGTCGACCCAGGTGCTGCGCGTGGGCGATCGGGAGGGCCGGGTGCTGCCCGCCCACCTCGCCTCCGGCGGGCGCGCGGTGCTCGCCCAGCGGCCCGAGGCCGACGTCGTCGACCTGTACGCGCGGTCGGACGCCCAGGTGGACCTGCCCGCCCTGCTGCGGGACCTGCGCCGGGTGCGCAAGCAGGGCTTCGCGGTCAACGACCAGGCGACCGAGACCGGGGTCACCGCGATCGGGCAGGCGCTGCGGTGCCCGGACGGGATGGCGCCGGCCGCCGTCTCGATCGCGATGCCGACCGTGCGCTTCCGCCGCAACCGGCTGCCGGAGTGGACGAACCACCTCGCGACCGCGGTCGCGCGGATCGAGCGCGACCTCGCCGACGGTTCTGCGGTCCAGAACAACGGCTCCTCCACAGCGGGACGGTCATAGCGTTCCCGCATGACCACGACGCTCTCACCGGTGACGCTGAAGGCGGTCGACGGGCCGGGCCAGCCGGAGCGCACCCCCGCCCTCGAAGAGCTCTACCGCGGCTTCGAGCAGGAGCTGCTCGTGCCGCTGTGGACCGAGATCGGCGACCTCATGCCGACCAGCCCGCGCCCGGCCGCGCAGGCGCACGTGTGGCGCTGGCAGAACCTGCTGCGGCTCGCGGAGCGCTCGGGCGAGCTGGTACCGGTCGGGCGCGGCGGCGAGCGCCGCGCCATCGCACTCGCCAACCCCGGCCTCGGCGGCGCCCCCTACGCCACGCCGACGCTCTGGGCGGCGATCCAGTACCTCAACCCGCGCGAGGACGCCCCCGTCCACCGGCACACCCAGCACGCGTTCCGGTTCGTCGTCGAGGGCGAGGGCGTGTGGACCGTCGTCGACGACGACCCGGTCGCCATGCGCCGCGGCGACTTCCTGCTCACCCCCGGCTGGCGGTTCCACGGCCACCACAACCAGGCCGACCGGCCGATGGCGTGGCTCGACGGGCTCGACATCCCGTTCGTCCACCACGTCGGCTCCGCGTTCTTCGAGCCGGGCCCCGACGAGGTCGCCGACCGCTCGACGCCCGCCCGGTCCCGCTCCGAGCGGCTCTGGGCCCACCCCGGCCTGCGGCCGGTCGCACAGCCCGGGCCCACCCCGAGCTCGCCGATCGCGGCCTACCGGTGGGAGCACACCGACGCCGCGCTCGCCGCGCAGCTCGCGCTGGAGGACGAGGGCCACCCCGGCGTCGTCGAGCCGGGGCACGCGGCCGTCCGGTTCTCCAACCCGACCACCGGCGGCGACGTCATGCCGACCATCCGCGCCGAGATGCACCGCCTGCGCCCCGGCACCACCACCGCCACCCGCCGCGAGGTCGGCTCCTCGGTGTGGCAGGTGTTCGACGGCACCGGCACCGTGCGGGTCGGCGAGCGCGAGTGGCGCGTCGGCCGCGGCGACCTCGTCGCCGTCCCGTCCTGGGTGCCGCTCACGATCGGCGCGGAGACCGGGCTGGACCTGTTCCGCTTCTCCGACACCCCGATCTTCGAGCGCCTGCACGCCGACCGCGTCCACGTCGAGGGGGTCCACGTCGAGGGGGTCCACGTCGAGGGGGTCCCCGTCGAGGGGGTCCACGCGGAAGGGGCCCCCGCGTGAGGCTCACGACCCTGCGCACCCCGGACGGCACCCGCGCCGCCCGCGTCGACGGCGAGGTGGCCGTCGAGATCGACGCGCCCGACGTGGGGGCGCTGCTCGCCGACCCCGCGTGGCGGGCGCGGGCGGACGCCGCGGACGGGCCCCGCCACGACCTCGCCGCCGCCGACCTCGCCCCGCTCGTGCCGCGCCCGGCGAAGATCCTCTGCGTGGGCCTGAACTACCGGACGCACATCCTGGAGATGGGCCGGGAGCTGCCCGAGCACCCCACGCTGTTCGCGAAGTTCCCCGAGGCGCTCGTCGGGCCGCACGACGAGATCGCCCTCGACCCGCAGTCGCAAGCGGTCGACTGGGAGGCCGAGCTCGCCGTCGTGGTCGGCGCCCCGGTCCGGCGCGCCACCGAGGCGGAGGCCGAGGCGGCCATCGCCGGGTTCGCCGTGCTCAACGACGTCACCATGCGCGACTGGCAGTACCGCACGCTGCAGTGGCTGCAGGGCAAGACGTTCGAGGCGACCACGCCGTTCGGGCCGCAGCTGGTCACCCCGGACGAGCTGCCCGGCGGGGTGCGGCCCGCCCTCGCGCTCACCTGCGCGGTCGACGGCGAGACCGTCCAGTCCGCCAACACCTCCGACCTGGTCTTCGACCCGGTCGCGCTGGTCGGCTACGTCTCGCGGATCCTCACCCTGGGCCCGGGCGACGTGATCGCCACCGGCACCCCGGGCGGGGTCGGGCACGCCCGCACGCCGGCCCGCTACCTCACCGACGGGGCCGTGCTCACCACGGCGATCGACGGGCTGGGCGAGCAGCGCAACACCGCGCGGGCCGTCGTCGCCGCGGGGGTCTGAGAGGGCGCTACGCCGGCCGGCCGGGTCGCGCCGGCGTGGCGTGCTCGACGATGTCTCTCACCCGTGCCACCTCGAGCTTGCCGGTCGGGGTGCGCGGGAGGTGGTCGACCAGCACGATGCGGCGCGGCACCTTGTAGCCGGCCAGCGTGCGCCGCACCCACCGCCGCAGCTCGTCCTCGGTGGGGGACGCCGGCGTCGCGACGACGGCGGCGACGGTCTCGCCCCACGTCGGGTCGGGGACGCCCACCACCGCGCAGTCGGCGACGTCGGGGTGGGAGAGCAGCGCGTCCTCGACCTCCTGGGGGTGCACCTTCTCCCCGCCGGTGTTGATCACGCCGGACCGGCGGCCGAGGAAGCGGATCGCGCCGTCGGCGGTGATCTGGGCGTGGTCGCCCGGGATGGCGTAGCGGACGCCGTCCACGGTGCGGAACGTCGCGGCGGTCTTGTCGGTGTCCTTGTAGTAGCCGATCGGCATCGGGCCGCGGTAGCCCAGGACGCCGACCTCGTCGCTGCCCGGTTCGAGGATCCGGTCGCCGGGACCGATGACCGCGGTCGCGGGAACGGGCATGAACCGCGACGGCAGGTCGTCGACGGAGCGGGTGATCGCGAACGCGAACGGCCCGCCCTCGCTGGAGGCGATCGCGTCGGTGACCGTCACCTGCGCGCGCTCGTGCAGGGCCCGCTTGAGCCGGTCGCTGAACGCGGTACCCGAGCTGATCACGTTGGAAAGCGACGACAGGTCGTGCGGCCTGCCCGCCTCCTCGGCGGCGCGCAGCTCGTCGACCAGCGGCTGGGCCACCGCGTTGCCGGCCACGATGATCGTGCTCACCCGCTGCGCGGCGACGGTCTCCCACACGTGGCGCGGGTCGAGCCGGCCCGGGCGGGCGGTGACGGCCCGGCCGCCGACCATCAGCGCGCCCATCGTGTTGAACATCCCGGTGCCGTGCATGAGCGGCACGACCGGCATCATCACCGGCGCCCTGCCCGCGGTGCGGGCGGCCACCGCGATCTCGACCGCCTCGTCGAGCGTGGCCGGCAGCGTGGTGCGCCCCAGCGGGCCGAACACGGCGACCGTGATGCTGTGCATGAGGTCGCCCTGCCGCCAGATCACGCCCTTCGGCTTGCCGGTGGTGCCGCCGGTGTACATGAACAGCTGGTCGGAACCGGGTCGCGGCGTGCGCGGGCGCGGGGCGGTGGCGGCGAGGAGCTGCTCGAGCTCGGGCGCCTCCGGGCCGTCGCCGGGGCCGACGCGCACCAGCAGCCGCAGGGTGCGCACGTGCCGGGCGGCGTGCGTGACGTTCGCACCCAGCGCCCCGCTGAACACCACGGCCGCGGCGTCGGCGTCGGTGAGCAGCTCGGTGAGCTCGTGGCCGGTGTAGCGGTAGTTCGCGTTGACCGGGATCGCGCCGATCTTGAACGCGGCGAAGACGGTCTCCAGGTACGCGGCTCCGTTGTAGAGGTAGCAGGCGACCGTGTCGCCCGGCCCGACCCCGGCCGCCTCGAGTGCGGCGGCGAGCCGCGCGGCGCGCTCGTCGAACTCGGCGTAGGTCAGGTCGCGGCCCGGCTCGGAGACCGCGACCTCGTCGGGGAGGTGCGCGGCCACCGCCTCCCACACCGTGCCGAACGAGACGTCCACGGCGATCACCCCCCGAGGCCGAGCAGGCGGACGGCGTTGTCCTTGAGGATCAGCGGGCGGACCTCGTCCTTCAGGTCGAGCTTGGCGAAGTCGGCGAGCCAACGGTCCGGCGTGAGCGCGGGGAAGTCGGAGCCGAACAGCACCTTGTGCTTGAGCAGGGAGTTGGCGTGCGCCACCAGCTGGGGCGGGAAGTACTTCGGCGACCAGCCGGAGAGGTCGATGTAGACGTGCGGTTTGTGCCCGGCCACCGCGAGCGCCTCGTCCTGCCACGGCACCGACGGGTGGGCGATGACGATCGGCATGTCGGGGAAGTCGACCGCGACGTCGTCGAGGTGGATCGGGTTGGAGTACTTCAGGCGGATGCCGCCGCCCGCGCGCTGGCCCGAGCCCACCCCGGTCTGGCCGCTGTGGAACAGCGCAGGCAGCCCGGCCTCGGCGATCACCTCGTACAGCGGGTACACCGCCCGGTCGTTCGGGTAGAACTCCTGGTCGCTGGGGTGGAACTTGAAGCCGCGCACGCCGTGGTCCTCGATCAGCCTGCGTGCGATGCGCACCGCCGCCGCGCCGCGGCCCGGGTCGACGCTCGCGAACGGGATGAGCGTGTCCGGGAACCGCGCGGCCTGCTCGGCGATCTCCTCGTTCGACACCCGCGGCTCCCGCCCGGTGCGGGTCACGTTGTCGACGGTGAACACGACGGCGGCCATCTGCCGCTCGCGGTAGTAGGCCGCGAGCTCGGGCACGGTCAGCTCCGGGATCTCGCCGAACGTGCCCGCGAGCGCCGCGGCGTCGGTCCCGGAGCGCTCCTCCTCGGTGACCGAGGCCAGCACGTGGGTGTGCACGTCGATCGCGGTCAACCGGCCCAAGTCGATGCGGTGGCCCACGGGAACGAGGCTAGGAACGCCGCCGGGGGTGCCGACAGAGCGCAATGACCGATCGGGGTCGGCCCGCCGACCGAGGTCGTCCGAGACACATGACGCGGATCGGCCCGCTTCGCCCGCGGCGGGATGACGGGCCGCGGCGGACCTGGGCATGCTGGCGGCCGGACGGCGCGGGTCGCAAGGAGGTCGGATGCCGGGTCGAGGGTCGGCGACGCCCACGAAGAAGGGGGTCGGGTCGCCGCTCGTGGACTGGGCGCAGGTGGCCGCGTCCGCCCCCGACGCGTTGGCGGTCATCGACGCGGACGGGCGCTTCGCGCAGCTCAACGACGCCGCCGTCGCGCTGCTGCTGCCCGGCTCCGGCTGCCGGGACGCGGGCGAGCTCATCGGCGCGCCCGCGCCCTTCCCGCGCATCCCGGCCGGGCTCGCGGAGCAGGACCCGGGCGAGCGGGTGTCGGTCTGGACGCCGGCGGCGGCGGTGCGCCGGGAGTTCGCCTACCGGGTCCGTCCGCTGCCGTCCCCGCCGGGTGCCGCGGTCGTGGCGTTCCGCGACGTCACCGCGCAGCGCCACCAGGAGCGCCGCGTGGCGGCGATCGCCCGCACCTCGGCGACGCTCGCCTCGGCCCCGTCGATCACCGCGATGCTCGACGGGCTCGCCCACGAGGTGGTGCAGGCCGATGCGCTCGCCGCCGTGCAGATCTTCGCCTTCGACGGCGCGGGCCGGAACCTGCAGATCATGGGGTCGGCCGGGTTCCGCCGGTGGCCGGATTTCTTCGAGCGCCTCATGCGCTGCCGCGACCTCGGCGCGACGCTGCACATGCTCGACGCGCTCGACGGGCGCGAGCCGGTCGTGGTGCCCCACCGCTGGGCGATGATCGAAGGCGACCCCGCGTGGGAGCCGCTGCGGGACTACCTGAGCGAGCTGGAGTGGGACTCGTTCGCCAGCGTGCCGCTCACGGCCCGCGGCCGCGCGCAGGGCGTCATGAACGCCTTCTTCGCCCCCGGCCAGGACGTCGGCCCGGCCACGGTCGAGTTCCTGGTGGCGATGGCCGAGCAGGCCGCGGTGGCGATCGACTACGCCGCGCTGCTGCACAGCGAGCGGGAGCTGGCCCGCCGCGAGGAGCGCCAGCGGCTGGCCAGGGACCTGCACGACTCGATCGTCCAGCAGGTGTTCTCGGTCGGCATGCAGGCCAAGTCGCTGACGGTGCTGGGCGGGCGCGGCGAGGCGGTGCCCGCGGCCAACGTGCAGCGCATCGCGGGCGAGATCGAGCAGCTGTCCAAGACCGTGCTCGCCGACCTGCGGGCGATGGTGCACGAGCTGCGCCCGCCCGCGTCCCCCCAGCTCGGCCTGGGCGAGGCGGTACGGGCGCTCGTCGAGAGCACCGGCAACCGCACCGGCCTGCGGTTCGACCTCGAGGTGGGCGACGGGCTCGCTGACGTGGGCTCGGAGATCGCCGAGGACGCCTACCGCATCGTCGCCGAGGCCATCCACAACGTCGTCAAGCACGCCGAGGCCCGCACCGTCGCCGTCCGCGTCGGGGTGCGCGGGCGCGTGCTCACCGTGAGCGTCGCCGACGACGGGCGCGGCCTGCCCGCGCAGGACGCGGGTCGAAACGGCGGCTACGGCGTGACGAGCATGCGCGAACGCGCCGAGCGGTGGGGCGGCACGCTGCGGGTCCGGCAGCGGCCCACCGGGGGCACGTCCGTGCGGGCCGTCGTCCCGCTCCCCGTGTCGGTCCCGCACGACCGGCCCGAGAACCGAGGAGGAGATCCATGCTCGACGGCAGGGTAGCCGTGGTCACCGGCGCCGGGCGCGGCCTCGGCCGCGCCTACGCGAAGGCGCTGGCGGCCGCGGGCGCGTCCGTCGTGGTCAACGACATCGACGCCGACGTGGCCGAGGAGACGGTCGACGCGATCGAGAAGGCAGGCGGCGCCGCGGTCGCGGTCCCCGGCGCCGTGGGTGGCTCGGAGACGGCCGACGCGCTCGTCGCCCGCGCCGTGTCCGAGTTCGGCCGCCTCGACGTGATGATCACGAACGCGGGCGCGCTGCGGGACAAGACCCTGCGCAACACCACCGACGAGGACTTCGACCTCGTGGTGACCAGCCACCTGCGCGGCACGTTCACCTGCGGCCGCGCCGCCGCGGCGCGCTTCCGCGAGCAGGGCGAGGGCGGCCGCCTGATCCTGGTCGGCTCGCCCGCCGGACAGCGGGCGAGCTTCGGCCAGACCGCCTACTCCGCGTCCAAGGGCGCGATCGTGGCGATGATGCGCACCTGGGCCGTGGAGCTCGCGAAGATCGGCGTGACCGTGAACGCGATCATCCCGACCGCGCTGACCCGCATGGTGGCGACGATCCCCGGCCTCGGCGAGCTCGTGGCGGCGGCCGACCGCGGCGAACCGGTGCCGGAGCACATCCGCCGCCAGGGCCTGGGCACCCCGGACGACGTCGCGCCCCTCGTCGTCTACCTCGCCTCGGCCGAGTCGTCGGACGTCACCGGTCAGGCCATCGCCGTCGGCGGCGACCGCATCGCCCTGTGGACCCACCCCGACCAGGTCGCCGAACAGCTGCGGCCCGGCGGCTGGACGCCCGAGGCGGTGCGCGACGTGTTCGCCACCGAGCTCAAGGACCGGCTGCAGGACCACCTGCCTGCCCCGCTCGACCTGGGAGGGAACTGACATGGCTGCCGTCGTGGCCCACGGCGTCGAGGGCGTGAAGGCGCTGCCGCTCGGCCAGGAGCTGGGGCGCAGCGCCCCGTACGAGGTCACCCAGCGCGCGGTGGACCTGTTCGCCGACGCCACCGAGGACCACCAGTGGATCCACGTCGACCCCGAGCGCGCCAGGAGCGGCCCGTTCGGCGGGACCATCGCGCACGGGTACCTCACCCTGTCGTTGATCCCGCGGCTGCTGCCGGAGATCGTCGAGTTCACCGGGTTCGGCATGGTGGTCAACTACGGGTGCGAGCGGGTGCGGTTCCCCTCGCCGGTGCCGGTGGGCAGCAAGGTCACCGCCTCGGCCGCGCTGGACGCGGTCGCCGACGTGCCGGGCGGTGTGCAGGTCACCCTGACCGTCACGATCACGGTCGAGGGCGCGGCGAAGCCGGCGTGCGTGGCGACCATCCTCACCCGCCACCTGGTCTGACGCGATCGGGGTCTGACGCGATCGGGTCCGACGCACGATCGGTCGGCGTCATATGACGTACTCGGGCCGGTGACACAGCGCCGGGGCCGGACCGGTCAAGCGTGTGATTGCCGGTGGCGCGGCGGCGGCTAGCGTCGGTTGCGTGTTGGTCGGTCGATGGCGGGCCTCCCCGGCCCCTCCGGACCCGGTGGGCGCGCCGTGACCGCGCCGGCGCCGCTGCGGGTGCTCGTCGTCGACGACCATTCGGTCGTCCGGCGCGGCGTCGTCGCCTACCTCGACGTGCTCGACGACATCGAGGTGGCGGGCGAGGCCACCGACGGCAGGGACGCCCTCGACCGGCTCGCCGCGCTCGAGCGGGCCGAGGGTCTCCCGCACGTCGTGCTCATGGACCTGCAGATGCCCCGCATGGACGGGGTCACCGCCACCGCGGAGATCGCGCAGCGGTTCCCGTCGGTCCGTGTCGTGATCCTCACCAGCTTCGGTGAGAACGAGCGGGTGCACGCCGCGCTGCAGCACGGCGCGTCCGGCTACCTGCTCAAGGACGCGGGCGCGGCGGAGGTCGCCGCCGCGCTGTACGCCGCGGCCCGCGACGAGGTGTTCCTCGACGCCGCCGTCGCCCGGCGGCTCGCCCAGGACATCCGCAGCCCGCGGCACGGGCTGAGCGCGCTCACCGCGCGGGAGCGCGAGATCCTCACGCTCGTGGCCGAGGGCATGTCCAACAAGGAGATCGCGGCCACCCTCGTGATCAGCGAACGGACCGCGCGCACCCACGTGAGCAACGTGCTCGGCAAGCTGAACCTCGCCTCGCGCACGCAGGCCGCGCTCGTCGCCGTCCGGGAGGGCCTGGTCGAGCCGCGCTGAGCGGGCTCACTCGCAGGCGACGCCGTCCTTGTCGCGGTCGAGGGCGCCGCGGTAGCCCGGCTCGCCCGCGTAGAGCGGGGCGGCGCCGGCCGCGCGGGCCTCGGTGCAGTTCTTGAACGACCTCTTCGACGGCGCCTTCTTCGGCTCGGGCGCCTGCTGCGTGCGGGTCTCGGGCCGGCGGGTCCCCTGCTCGCGGGGCTCGGGCCGGGCCGGGGCGGCCGGCGCCGGCGCGGCCTGGGCGGGGGCGGGCTGGGCCAGGGGTTGGGGCGCGGCGGCGACGAACCGGCGGTCCGGGCAGAGGTTCACCTCGGCGGAGGTGACGACGGCCTCGGCGAGGGCGGCGCCCCACCGCGACGCGGCGAGCTCGTCGACGAGGCCCGCGTGGGTCACGCCCGGGACGCCGATCGAGCCGCAGATCGAGCGCCCGACCTCGAGCAGCTCACCGGTGGCGGCCACGGCGGCCGCGAACCGCTCGTCGGGCGTCGCCGCCACCGGCGCCGACGACGTCGTCGCAGCGGGTGTGGTGGTGGTCGGGGCGGTCGTCGGGACAGTGGAGGTGGCGGAGGAGGCGGCGGTGGCGGCGGGTTCGCCGGCGCCGACGATGCCGGCGAAGACGATGATCGCGACGAGGGATCCGAGGATCGAGAGTCCGACCTTGGCGGGCCTGGGCATGGGTGATCTCCATCTGGAACGGGCGGGGTTCCGCCGGGATCGGCGGCGCTCGGCTCGGCGGGGCGCCGCCCCCCGCCGGACGGGTACGCCACACCCGCCCACCGGGGCAGCCCTCCGTCCGCTCGCGCGCCGTCACCGCCCTCGTGCCGACCTGGCGTGGGTCGACCGGAGGGCCGGGGCACTGCGCTGCTCGCGGCCCGTGGGGGGGGAGCCGCCTGTTGTTCGTCGGCAGCGCGGGCGCTGTTTCGAACCCACCGAGATCGGCGACCTTGGTCGCGTGGCGGCGGGACCGTGGTCCCGGTCGTTCGGGACCTTCGTCCCGCGCGGTGCGGGCCGCCCGGGCCTGGGCGGCTCAGCTCGGGGTCAGTTCGGGGTCAGGGCGACCAGCAGGCCGGGGTGCTCGGTGTCGACGCGCAGCTCGATCGTGCGGGCGTCGGCCACCGCGAGCCCGGACGCCCCGACGACGTACTGCACCGCGCCGTCGTCGGCGCGCGTGGCACCCGGCGGCAGGCAGGCCTCCAGCCGGGGGTCGTCGCGCGCGAGGTTCAGGTCACCGGCCAGCACCACCGGCGGCGCTCCGTCGCGATCCCGCAGCCGGGCGACGACGACCTCGGACAGGTGGCGGCACTGGCCGGCCGCGACGTCGGGGTCGGTGTAGGCCAGGTGCGTCGTGCAGGCGGTGACGGCGGGCGTGCCGGCAGAGGTGCCACGAGCGTCCAGGCACAGCCAGGCCCGTTCCTCCGGGTCGCCCGGGTCCTGCACCGGGTAGATCCCCGCGTCCGGGGTGGAGCCGGGCGGCGGGCGCCACCGGGACACGATGCCGATGCCGAACCGCTCGCCGTTCGCGCACCGGTACGCCTCGCCCGTGGTGCGGTCGCGCGCGGGCTGGAACGCGGAGGTGGCCGTGCCGCCCGGCACCGCGCGGGCCATGGCCCGCTCGAGCGGGCGCACGTCGGCCTCGCAGATCTCGTTCACGGCGACCACGTCGGGCGCCTCGACGCGGATCACCCGGGCCGCCTCCTCGACCGAACGACCCGTGTAGCAGGCGGCGATGCCGCTGTTGCACAGGTTGAGCTGCAGCACCCGCACCGGCGCCGCCGGCACGGCCCTCATCGCCTGCGGGGCCGCCGCCGTGCCCGGCACGGTCACCCCGGCGCAGGCGGCGAGGAAGGCGGCGAGACCGGCCGCGAGACAGCACACGACCGCGGTCCGCCGCCACCGGTTGCCCGTCCACACGCTTGCGGACACGGCCCCCGCGGCCGCGCGGTTCACCGGCTACTGGAGCACCACCGTCTTCGTGCCGTTGAGCACGACGCGGTTCTCGGTGTGCCAGCGCACCGCGCGGGCCAGCGCGCGGCACTCGACCTCGCGGCCGCGCTCGGCGAACTCCTCGGCGCTCATCGTGTGGTCGACGCGCACGAGCTCCTGCTCGATGATCGGGCCCTCGTCGAGGTCGGTGGTGACGTAGTGGGCCGTGGCCCCGATGACCTTGACCCCGCGGGCGTGCGCCTGGTGGTACGGGCGGGCGCCCTTGAAGCTCGGCAGCGCCGAGTGGTGGATGTTGATCGCCCGGCCCTCGAGCTGTTTGCACAGCTCGTCGGACAGGATCTGCATGTAGCGGGCGAGCACCACCAGGTCGACGCGCTCGCGCTGGATGAGGTCGAGCAGCTCCGCCTCGGCCTGCGGTTTCGTCTCGGGCGTGACCGGGATGTGCCGGAACGGCACCCCGTAGTGCTCGGCCAGCCTGCCGAGGTCGGGGTGGTTGGACACCACGGCGACCACGTCGAGGTTGAGCTCACCGATCGACGTGCGGAACAGCAGGTCGTTCAGGCAGTGGGCGAACCTGCTGACCATGATCAGCACCCGCTGGCGCTCGGCGGCGTCGGCCATCCGCCACGACATCGAGAACCTGCCCGAGACCTCGGTGAACTCGTCGCGGAGCCGCTCGACGTCGAGGGTGCCGCCGTCGGCGCGCGCGAACTTCACCCGCATGAAGAAGCTGCCGCTGTCGGGGTCTTCGAACTGCTGGCTCTCGCGGATCGTGCAGCCGTGCTCGACCAGGAACCCGGACACGGCGTGCACGATGCCGAGCGTGTCCGGGCACGACAGCGTGAGCACGCACTGCCGACCGGCCTCGGCCGTCACGCGCCCTCCAGCCGGGCGAGCCACTGCTTGCGCCACCGCTGCGTTCCCTCCAGCTCGTTGAACGTGAAGACGTGGAAGCCCGCCAGGTTGGTGTCCGGGCCCCCGAAGCTCGGGGTGAGCCGGCGGACGAGCCGGTTCGGGCTGTAGCCGCCGGGCAGGAAGAAGCGCCACAGCAGGTTCTGCTGCTTCTTGAGGAACCGGGCGGACTGGCCGAGGCCGATCCCCGCGGTGATGCGCACGAGCTTCTGCCGGCTGACCGCGCCGGGGATGCCGACGCGGACCGGCAGGTCCACGCCGCGGGACTTGATCGTGCGGGCCCAGTTCACCGTCGTGGCGGCGTCGAAGCAGAGCTGCGTGATCACCTGGGTGGCGTACGGCGCCTTGTCCTCGAGCGCCTTGGCGATCACGTCGTCGGGGATGTGGCCGTGACCCTCGGGGTAGCCGCCGATGCCGACGCCGTCGAACGGGTGCCCGATCTCGTCGAGGGCCCGCAGCAGGCTCAGCGCGTCGGGGAACGGCCCGGCCGGCTCGGCCGCGTCGCCGCCGATCACGAAGACGTTGCGCACCCCCGCCTCCCGCAGCTGGGCGAGCAGGTCGGTGAGGTGGGCCTCGTCGCGGACCAGCCGCGCGGCGAGGTGGGGCGCCGCCGAGTAGCCGTGCCGGGTCAGGCGCACGGCGAGGTCGACGGTGGGGCCGAGGCCCTTCGCCTCGGTCGTGGTGACGGTCAGCGGCACGTCCGGCGGGACGTGCTCGAGCACCGACGCCTCGGTCTTCTTGAACGGCAGGATCTCGTAGCTGGCGTTGCGCAGCGCGTGGGCGAGGGCCTGCTTCCGGTTGGCGGGAGCGGCGGCCGGCTGCTGCGCAGCCGGTCTGTTGCCGGTCCCGGCGCCGGTGTTGCCGGCGGCTGCGTCGTTGGTCTCGGTCGACATCTATCTCCCCCGGTAGGAGTCGCGGGCGAACTGCACGTACGGGACCGGGGCGACCGTCGCCCGGATCCGCCACTGCCGGTGCTCCTCGACCTGCGGCTTGGCCGAGTTGGGCTCCTCGCCCCACAGCACGGCGACCTCGGTGCCCGGCGCGCTGTGGGCGACGTCGACCGTCGCGAGCGACACCATGGCGCGTTCGTTCGCGATGTAGCCGCAGTCGAGGGAGACGCCCACCTGCTCGTCCCCGACGAGCACCTTGTCCTGCTGGTGGAGGGCGTAGCGCGCCTTCGGCAGCTCGAAGTGCTTCGCCCCGGGGCCGGGGGCGAACAGCGACCCGATCGCCGCCGCGACGTCCTCGGGGTGCCACAGGAGCGTGACCTTCCGCCGCGGCGGGGCCGCGGCCATCCGCTCGAGCGCGGCCCGGCCCACGAAGTCGTGGTCGAACCGGACGACGCGGTCGTAGCCGATGTCGTAGGGGGACAGGTAGTAGTCGGCGATGTCGGTCGAGTCGACGCTCCCGCCGAGCGACCCGACGGCCGTGGCCGGCAGCCACTCGCGGTAGGCCGAAAGCCGCGGGTCGTCGTCGAAGATCGCCGGCAGCGGGGCGGGCACCCAGCCGGACTCCAGGTTGGCCGTGGAGTAGGCCTTTGCGCCCGCGCGGACGAGTCCGTGGGCGGCGCCGGCCTCGAGCAGGGCGCCGAGCACGGCCTCGCGGTCCTCCCACGGGCCGAACAGCTCGAAACCCGGCTGGCCCGCCATGCCGTGGCGCAGGCCGCGGACGCGCCTGCCCGCGATCGTGAACTCGGCCATGTGGAAGAACTTCGTGGGCGGCAACGGGCTCCCGGTGGCCGTCTCGATGACGGCGACGGCGGTGGGCCCCTGCAGCTCGTAGCGGTACAGCCGGGGCGGCCCGGAGCGGATGGCCGAGTTGTCGTCGCGCTCGGCGCTCGCCCGGTAGTCGCCCGTCTCGAGGTGGAACTGCACCCAGTCGACCACGAAGGGGTGCCCGACCAGGTCGAACAGGTCCTCCTCGAGGTGGAAGAGGATCGCGTCGCCGATCAGGTGGCCGCTGGGGCCGACGGCGACGAACTGCTTGGCCCGGTTCACGCCGAAGTTCGCGAACGTGTTCACGCCGAGGTCGGCGAGCAGCCGCAGCGCGTCCGGTCCCTGGATGAACAGGTCCGTCATGTGGTGCGACTGGTCGAGCAGGGCGCAGGTCGTGGCCCACGCCCGCTGCTCGGAGCGCCAGTTGGTGAACTCGGGCGCGATGGGGAAGATGTGCGCCGGCGTCGGGGCGTTCCGCAGCAGGTCGACCGGGTTCCCGACGCGAGCGATCGCGGCGGAGAGGGTCTCGGAGGGCACGTCTCGACGGTAGGAATCGGCCGCCCGGGCGCTCATCGCGCGGATGACGGCATCGAGGTGGCGGTCCGTCGGGCGCGAACCAGGACAGATGACGCTGGCCGGTGGCGCCGGGCGGCCCGCTCAGGCGGCGGCGCCGAACCAGCGGGGCAGCCGGTCGAGCAGGTCGTCCTGGTCGTCGCCGACCCACGCCACGTGGCCGTCCGGGCGCAGCAGCACGGCCGGCGCGTCCAGCTCGTCGCTGGTGTCGACGACGTGGTCGACGCGGTCGGCCCACCCGGCGACCGAGAGCCGGCCCGTCTGGTCGAGCAGCAGCCCGCGGCCGCGGTGCATCAGCGGGTAGAGGCGCCCCCGGGAGAGCGTGAGGTCGCGCATCCGCCTGCCGACCAGGTCGGGTTCCTCGCCGAGGTCGTAGCGGAGCCCGATCGCGGTGATCTTCTCGCTCAGGTGCCTGCTCACGTCCTCGAAGGCCACGAGTTCGGCCAGCAGCCGGCGCACCGCCTGAGCGCCCGGTCCGGGCGAGAGCAGCTCCCACTGCGCGCGGGTGTTGTCCAGCACCGCCGCGGCCACCGGGTGCCGTTCGGCGTGGTAGGTGTCGAGCAGGCCGGCGGGCGCCCAGCCGCGGACCTGCGCGGCGAGCTTCCACCCGAGGTTGAACGCGTCCTGGACGCCGAGGTTGAGCCCCTGCCCGCCTGCGGGCGGGTGGGTGTGCGCCGCGTCGCCCGCCAGCAGCACCCGGCCCACCCGGTAGCGCTCGGCCAGCCGGGTGCCGTCGCCGAACCGGGGCAGCCACCGCGGTGCGCTATACGTTGAGAGTGGGAACGGTGCGGTGATTCGTTCCCGGGAAATTCGCCTCGAGTCGCGAGCGGCGTTCAGGCCGCCGGTGCGTCCTGCAGTCCGAGCAGGTCCTCCGCCGCGAACCCCACCGTCACCGCGTCCCCCGGCTGCCACGACGTGCCCGCGCCGCGGGGCTGCTCCGCCACGACCGCCGTGCCCGTCGGTTCGAGCTGCAGGTGGTAGCGCACGCTGTCGCCGAGGTAGACGCGACCGGTGACGGTCGCGTTCCGGCGTGCCGCGTCCTGCGGCGCGCCCTCCTCGGGCGGCGAGAGCCGCACCGCGGTCGGGCGGATCCCCACGTGGCCCACCGGGCCCCCGCTCGGCGCGGGCAGCTCCAGCCCGTCGTCGGTGCGGAAGCGCCCGTCGGCCACCTCACCGGCGAAGATGTTCTCCACCCCCATGAAGTCGGCCACGAACACGGTGCGGGGGCGCTCGAACACCTCCGCCGGGCTCCCGACCTGCTCCACCCGCCCGGCGTTCAGCACGGCGATGCGGTCGGAGATGGACAGGGCCTCCTGCTGGTCGTGGGTGACGAACAGGACCGCCTGCCCGAGGCGCTGCTGCAGGGCGCGCAGCTCGAGGCGGATCTCCTGGCGGAGCTTCGCGTCGAGGTTCGACAGCGGCTCGTCCATCAGCAGCACCCGCGGCCGCACCGCCACGGCGCGGGCGACGGCGACGCGCTGCTGCTGCCCGCCCGACAGCTGGCCGGGGTAGCGGTCGGCGAGCTCGGCGATGTCCATCAGCTCGAGCGCCGCCTGCACGCGCTCGGCCACCTCGGCGGCGGGCAGCTTGCGCGCCCGCAGCCCGTAGGCGACGTTGTCCCGCACGCGCAGGTGCGGGAAGAGCGCGTAGTTCTGGAACACGACGGCCGTGTCGCGCCGGTAGGGCGGCACCGTCGTGACGTCGGTGCCCGCGAGCAGCACCCGGCCGCTGTCGGCGGGCAGGAACCCCGCCACGACGTTCAAGGTGGTGGTCTTGCCGCACCCGCTGGGGCCGAGCAGGCTCACCAGCTCGCCCGCCTCGACGTCGACGCGGATGCCGTCCAGCACCGGTGTGGAGCCGAACGACTTGCTGACGTCGTCGATGGTCAGCGCGGTCATCCCTTGACGCCTCCGGACAGGACCTGGCCGAACCTGATGAACCGGTTGGAGACCGCGAGCAGCGTGCCCACCAGCAGGATCTGCACGGTGGACACGGCGGCGAGCGTCGGGTCCACGCGGAACTCGGCGTACTGCACCATCGCCACCGGCAGCGTGATCTGGCCGGGGGAGATGAGGAACAGGCTGATCTCCAGCTCGGCGAACGAGAAGATGAACGCGAACACGAACGCCCCGACCAGCGAGGGCCGAAGCAGCGGCAGCGTCACCCGCCACAGCGTCTGCCACGGGCCGCGGCCGAGGTCGAGCGACGCCCGCTCGACGTCCGTGCCGAGGCCCGCGAGGCCGGCGTGGACGAGCCGGAACGTCCACGGGAGCGTGATCGTGGTGTGGGCGAGCAGCAGGGCACCGAGCGTCGGCACCAGCCGGACCTGCAGCGCCCACGACAGCTGGTAGAGGTAGATGTAGATCGCGACGCCGCTCACGATCGCCGGGATCAGCAGCGGCAGCAGCAACCCGTTCTCCAGCAGGCCGCGCCACCGCAGCCGCGCGCGGGAGAGCCCGAGCGCGGCGAGCAGGCCGAGCGCCGTCGAGAGCACCGCCGTCGACACCGCGAGCACGAACGACAGCTGCAACCCGCCGAACAGCCCGCGCTCGCGGGCCAGGCCCGTGAACCAGCGCAGCGAGTAGCCCGGCGGCGGGAACATGAGGAACTCGCTGTCGAACACCGACATCCAGACCACGAGCGCCACCGGCAGCAGCATGAAGCCGAAGACGAGCACGCCCACCGCGGTGAGCCAGCGGGGGAGGGTCATCGGGCCATCCGCCACCCCTCGAACTGACGGCGCAGCAGCGTGCCGTAGAGCGCCACCACCGCGAGGCTCACGACGAGCATGACCGCGGCCATGCAGGCGCCGAACGGCCAGTTGTTGTCCGACGAGATCGTGTCGTAGACGACGGGGGCGAGCATCGGCACCTGAGCGCCGCCGACCAGCCGCGGGGTGGCATAGGCGTTGATGCACAGCACGAACACGAGCGACGTGCCCGCCGCGATCCCCGGCACGATCTGCGGCAGCACGACCTGGCGGAACACCCGCAGCGGGCGGGCACCCAGGTCGAGCGCGGCGCGTTCGGTGTTCGGGTCCACCGCCTCGAGCGAGGCCTGCAACGTGAGCACCATCAGCGGCAGCACCACCGAGGTGATCGCCACCGTGACCGTGGTGGCGGTGCGCAGCAGCTCCACGGGAGTGTCGAGGATGCCGACCGCGGTGAGCACGGTGTTGACCACCCCCGAGTAGCCGAGGAGGGCGACCCAGCCGATCGAGCGCACGACGTTGCCGACGAGCAGCGGGAACACCGTGAGGATGATCAGCAACGCCTTCCTGCGGGGGCTCGCCTTGGTGATCAGGTAGGCCACCGGGAGCGCGAGCAGCAGCGCGAGCGCCGTGGCCGCCGCGGCGACCACCAGCGTGCGGGTCAGCGCGCCGACGTGGAAGGGGCTCGTGAACAGCCGGGTGAAGTTCTCCACCGTGAACACCGGCTCCGAGAACGCCGTGCGCGACGGCCGCTCGAAGGCGAACCGCAGGAAGTACACCAGCGGCGCCACGAAGAACACCACCGTGATCACCGCGGCGGGCATCACCAGCAGCCTGCCGGTGCTGCGGTCGAACGTCATCGCCCGTGGACCACCGGGATCACTGGTTGATGAGCTGCTCGACGTACTGCTGGCGCCAGCGCTCGTTGTTCTGCGCGACGTAGCCGAGGTCGATCTGGTAGATCCGCTGCTCCTCCTCGGGGGTGAACCCGATCTCGGCGGTCAGCTCCGGCGACGGGTCGACGTCGGTGACCGTCGGCCAGTAGCCCATGTTCTCGGCGAACCGCAGCTGCGCCTCGGGGTCCAGCGCCGCGTCGAGGTAGGCGTGGGCGGCGTCCGGGTCGGGGGCGTTGGCCGGGATGCCGAGGGTGAACACGACCGGGAACGTGCCCTCCCGCGCCACGACCGACGCGAGCGGCGCCCCGGCCTGCCGCCACTGGTAGGCGCGCGCCTTCCAGTTGAAGGCGAGCCACACCTCGCCCGACATCAGCGCCTGGCCGAGCTGCTCCTGGGACTCGTAGACGCGCACGGTGCCCTTGCGCTCGAGCATCCGCTGCCAGCCCGCGTCCCAGTCGTTGCCCGGGTCGCCGCCCGCCTCCAGCGCCGCCGCCATGAAGTACTCGGTGGCCCACTGGATCGACATGATCCCGATGCGGCCGGCGTAGGCGGGGTCGAAGAACACCTCGTAGCTGGTGGGCGCCGGGTTCACGTGCTCGGTGTTGTAGATGATCACACCGGCGCTGTAGATGTGCGGCACCCACAGGTCGTTGCGGAAGTCCTCGCGGATGTCGGCGTAGTTGGACAGGCGCGCCGGGTCGATCCTCGCCAGCAGCGAGGCGTCGGCCATCTCCTGCGCCTGCTGGTCCGACAGCGCCGTGACGTCGATGGTGCCCGGCCCGCCGGTCTGGCCCTCCGTGCGCATCTTCGTCATGCGCGCGACCTGGTCGGCCACGTCGTAGACCACCGTGGGCGCGCCCTCGGTCCGGGCCAGCGCCGGCTCGACGAAGTCCTGCAGGAACTTCTGGTAGTCGCCGCCCCAGGTGCCGACGGTGACCGAGCCGGCCTCCCCGCCACCGCCCGCGCCGGGGTTCGGCGGCGGGGCCCCGCCGCAGGCCGCGAGCCCGAGCGCGGCGCCGGCGGCGCCGGAGAGCTTCAGGAACCGCCGGCGGGGGAGCTGCACCACGTCGACCTCCTCCTTGCTCCGGAAGGAGGCGATCATAGGCCGATCGGATCACCTAGTGTCAGCACGTGGCCGAAGAAGCTCCCCAGAACGAGAAACCAGAGCCCCCGACGGACGACCTGGTCACCACCTCGCACACGGTGCGCACCGCCGACGGCGAGCTGGCCTACACCGCGACGGCGGGCCGCATCGTCGTGCGGCGCGAGAAGCACGCCGACGACGGGACGTTCGACGGGCACGAGCCGCACGCCGAGGTGTTCCTGGTCGCCTACACCGTCGACGGCGCCGACCCGGGCACCCGGCCGGTCACGATCGCGTTCAACGGCGGGCCCGGCTCGTCGAGCGTGTGGCTGCACATGGGCCTGTTCGGGCCGCGCCGCGTCGTGATGGGGGACGCGGGCGCGCTCACCCCGCCGCCGTGGGGGCTCACCGACAACGCCGAGACCCTGCTCGCCCACTCCGACCTGGTGTTCATCGACCCCGTCTCCACCGGCTACTCGCGCGCCGTCGAGGGCGGCAAGCCCGCCGAGTTCCACGGGTTCACCGGCGACGTCGAGACGGTCGGCGAGGTCATCCGGCTGTGGATCACCCGCAACGAGCGGTGGCTGTCGCCGAAGTTCCTCGCGGGCGAGTCGTACGGCACGCTGCGGGCGGCGGCGCTCGCCCAGCACCTGCAGGACCGCTACGGCATGTACGTCAACGGCCTGATGCTGATCTCGAGCGTGCTCGACATGGGCACGATCCGGTTCACCGAGGGCAACGACCGGCCGTACCCGCTCTACCTGCCGACGTACGCCGCGATCGCCCACTACCACGGCCTGCACCCGGGCCGGACGCTCGACGAGGTGCTCGCCGACGCCACCGAGTTCGCCTCCCGCGAGTACCCGTGGGCGCTCGCCATGGGCAATCGGCTCCCCGCCGCCGACCTCGACCGGGTGGCCGCCCGGCTCGCGGCGCTGTCCGGGCTGGACGAGGGCTACGTGCGGCGGGTGCGCCTGCGGATCGAGCACCAGCGGTTCTTCCGCGAGCTGCTGCGCGAGCGCGGGCGCACGGTCGGGCGGATCGATGGCCGGTTCACCGGGTGGGAGCCCGACGACGGGGGAGAGGCGCCCAGCTACGACCCGTCGATCGCGGCGATCACCGGCCCGTACACGGCCGCGATCAACTCCCACGTGCGCACCACGCTCGGCTACGCCAACGACCTGCCCTACGAGATCCTCACCAGCCGCGTGCAGCCCTGGTCGTACAAGGAGTTCGAGGGCCGGCCGGTCTCGGTGGTGGGGAAGCTCTCGGCCGCGATGCGCGCCAACCCGCACCTGCGCGTGCACGTCGCGTGCGGCTACCACGACGGCGCCACGCCGTACTTCGCGGCCGAGCAGGTGCTCGCCCAGCTGCCGATCCCCGACGAGCTGCGCGACCGGATCGAGGTCCGCTACTACGAGGCCGGGCACATGATGTACGTCCACGAGCCGAGCCGGCTGCGGCAGTCGGCCGACCTCGCGGCGTTCGTCACCGCAGGGCGCTGAGGTCCATCACGTTCCGGTCGGGATCGGCCGGGTCGTGGAGCACCCGGACGTGGGTGCGGCCGAGCAGGCGGGGCCCCGGGTCCTCGCGCAGGCCGTCGCTGCTGGCGACGTGGGTGCGGCCGGTACGGGGGTCGTACCAGGTGGCGTGCACGACGTACGGGTGCCTGCCGTTGATCCGCGAGGTGAAGTCGACGCCCACGTCCGCGATCTCCGCCCAGACCTCGCGGCCCTCCTGCCGGAGCCAGGTGCGCCGCCGCGCGTCGCGGCGGCCCTTGACGAACAGCACGGACCCGAGCGGGGCGAACACGATGCCGATGCCGCCGACGATCAGCGCCGCGAGGTAGGCCGACCAGGTGGACGCGATCTGCGCGTCCGCCGGGTCGGCCGGGTCGTAGGCCACGGGGACGGTGTCGCCCTCGGCGTACGCGGGCGGGTTCGTACCGACGGAGCTCGAGAACGAGTACTGCCGCCCGCCGACGGTGTACTCCACGGTCGGGTACCACGCGGTGCTGCGGCGGCCGTCGGTGCTCGACGAGATCCGCTCGGTCACCGCGACCACGGTGCCGTCGGTCCGCTCCGCCGACGCGAGGAAGTTCGCCGTCGAGGCGGCGAGCGCGATCCCGACGCCGAGCAGCACCAGCCCGACCAGCCCGAAGATGCCCCCGACGAGCGTGAAGAGCCGGCCCCTGGTCATGGCAGCGATCATGCAGGAAACTCACCCGATGCCGCGCGTGCGGACGGGCGAATCGGTGGTAGCCCGAGTGGTACGGGTGCTGGAGGCGTTCACCTCCGACGAACGGGCGCTCACGGTCACCGAGATCGCCCGGCGCTCCGCCCTGCCCCTGGCCACGGCGTCGCGGCTGGTGGCCGAGCTCGCCGCGCACGGCCTGCTGGTGCGCAGCGGCGGGTCGGTCCGCGTCGGCGTGCGGATGTGGGAGCTGGCCCAGCGCGCCTCGCCCACCCTCTCGTTGCGCGAGGCGGCGATGCCGTTCCTCGAGGACCTGCACGCCGTGATCGGCCAGCACGTGCAGCTCGGCGTCCTCGACGGCGACGAGGTGCTGTTCGTGGAGCGGATGTCCGCGCCGAACGCGGTGATCAACTACACGCGCATCGCCGGGCGGCTGCCGCTGCACGCGTCCTCGTCCGGGCTCGTGCTGCTCGCCCACGCGCCGGTCGAGCAGCAGGAACGCGTGCTCGCCTCCCCGCTGCAGCGCCTCACCCCGCACACCCCCACCGAACCGCGGCAGGTGCGGGCGACGCTCGCCGACATCCGCGCCCGGGGCTACGCCCTGTGCCCGGGCTTCATCCACGTCGACGCCACCGGGGTGGCGGCGCCCGTGCGCGACGGCTCCGGGGCCGTGGTCGCGGCGATCGGCACCGTGGTGCCCAACGACGGCAACGCCTACGTCCACGTCCCGGCGCTGCTGGCGGCGGCCCGGGGGATCGGTCGCGGTCTCGTCTCTCATTGATTGAGAACGCCGTATCGCCCGGTTCCGGCGCCCGCCGATCCTGCCCGGCGTGAACGGTGCTGTGAACGGTGCTGTGAGCGGCGCTGCCGCGGCGAACGTCGTCTCGCTCGAGGTCGTCTCCAAACAACCCGTCGCCGAGGGCGTGGTCGCGCTGACGCTCGCCCGTCCGGACCGGCGCCGCCTGCCGGACTGGACGCCGGGCGCGCACATCGACCTCGTCCTGCCGAACGGGTGCACCCGCCAGTACTCGCTGTGCGGCGACCGCTTCGACGCCCACACCTACCGGATCGGCGTGCTGCGCGAGCCCGGCGGCCGCGGCGGCTCGGCGTACGTGCACGACGTGCTCGCGACCGGGGACCTGGTCGGCGTCGGCGGGCCGCGCAACAACTTCCCGCTCGTCCCGTCGGGGTCGTACCTGTTCGTGGCGGGCGGGATCGGCATCACCCCGCTGCTGCCGATGATCCACCAGGCCGCCCTCCTCGGCGCCGACTGGCGGCTGCTCTACGGCGGCCGCACCCGCGCGTCGATGGCGTTCCGCGAGGAGCTCGCCGCCTACCCCGACCGCGTGCAGCTCGTCCCGCAGGACGAGCACGGCCTGCTCGACCTCGCGGCGTTCCTCGGCGCGCCGCGCGAGGGCGTGAAGGTGTACTGCTGCGGCCCGGCGCCGTTGCTCGCGGCCGCGCAGCGGGCCTGCGCGGGGTGGCCGCCGTACACGCTGCACCTGGAGCGGTTCGTCGCGGCGGAGCGGGCCGCGCCCGCCCGCCCCGGTCCGTTCACCGTGGAGTTGGCCCGCGCCGGCGTGGTCGTCGACGTGCCGCCCGAGGCCTCGGTGCTCGACGCCGTGCGCGCCGCGGGGGTGGAGGTGCTGTCGTCCTGCCGGCAGGGGATCTGCGGCACCTGCGAGACGACCGTGCTCTCCGGCCGCCCCGACCACCGCGACGCGATCCTCGCCGACCACGAGCGCGCCGCGAACGACTGCATGTTCCCGTGCGTGTCGCGCTCCTGCGACGACCGGCTCGTGCTCGACCTGTAGGAGGTGCCGTGACCACCGTGCCCGCGACCACCGTGCCCGCGACCACCGTGCCCGTGACCACCGTGCCCGCGACCGCCCCGCCCGGGGTGTCCGCCGTGGACGCCGACCCGTTCTCCCACGAGGTGCTCTCCGACCCGCTGCCGCTGCACGCGCGGCTGCGCGAGGCCGGGCCCGTCGCGTACCTCACCCGGTACGGCGTCTACGCGTTCGCCCGCTACGAGCAGGTGCACGCCGCCCTCACCAACTGGCAGGGCTTCGAGTCCGGGGCCGGGGTGGGCCTGACGAACTTCCGGTACGACAAGCCGTGGCGCCCGCCCAGCCTGCTGCTCGAGGCCGACCCGCCGCGCCACGACGCCCCGCGGCGGGTGCTGTCGGCGATCCTGGGTGCGCGGGCGCTGCGCCGGCTGCGCGACGAGTGGGCGGCCGCGGCGGAGCAGCTCGTCGACGAGGTGCTCACCGGGGCCCGCACCGAGCTCGACGCTGTCCCGGCGCTCGCCGAGGCGTTCCCGCTGCGCGTGTTCCCGGACGCGGTCGGCCTGCCGCCCGAGGGGCGGGAGAACCTGCTGCCCTACGGCGACCACGCGTTCAACGCGTTCGGCCCGAACAACGACCTCGTCGCCAAGGGCGCGCCGCGGGTGGCGGAGCTGTCGGCGTGGGTGGCCTCCCGGTGCGCGCGCGAGGCCCTCGCACCGGGTGGGTTCGGCGCCCGGATCTGGGAGGCGGCCGACCGCGGCGAGATCACCCACGAGCAGGCGCCGCTCGTGGTCCGCTCGCTGCTCACCGCGGGCGTCGACACCACCGTCCACGCGCTGGGCGCCGTGCTGCACGCGCTGGCCACCCACCCGCGGCAGTGGGACCGGCTGCGGGAGGACCCCCGGCTCGCGCGGGTGGCCTTCGACGAGGCCGTGCGCTGGGAGTCGCCGGTGCAGACGTTCTTCCGCACCGCCACCACGGACGTCACCGTCGCCGACGGCGTCGTCGTCCCGGAGGGGTGCAAGATCCTCATGTTCCTGGCCGCGGCGAACCGCGACCCCCGGCGCTGGGCGGACCCCGACGCGTTCGACCTGTCCCGCGACCCGTCCGGGCACGTCGGGTTCGGCATGGGTATCCACCAGTGCGTCGGCCAGCACGTCGCGCGGCTCGAGGCGGAGGCCCTGCTCACCGCGCTCGCCCGCCGGGTGACCCGGATCGAGCCCGCCGGGCCGGGGCGACGCCACCACAACAACACCCTGCGCGCGTGGGCGTCGCTGCCGATGCGGCTGTCGGCCTGAGCCGGCGCGGTCCGGCTAGCGCAGCGGCGCCGTGCGGGCGCGCAGGAGCGCGCGCACGCCGACGACGACGTAGACGACCAGCAGCACGAACATGATCGTGCTGACCCAGACCGCGGCGGGCCGCTGCGCCGTGCCCGCGATCGCCTCGCCGATCTTGAGCGCGTTCATCGACGACCCCAGCGCCCCGAGCACGGCGATCACGAGCGCGACGATGATCGCCAGGCGCCGGCGCGACTCCGCGCGGGCGACCGCGGCGCAGACGAGCAGCGGAACCCCGACGAATGCGGGGATGAGGGCCGTGACGCTCACGGCCGAGGTGAGGACGTAGGCGCCGACGCCGAGGACGACGAGCGCGATGCCGAGAGCGGTGGTGAACCGGACCATCTCGACATTCTACGAGACGTCGAAACTCGGGTGGGCGGCGGCGCCGACCGGGGCGACGAGGGTCGCGCCGCGCCACCCGCGCAGCGAGTTGACCAGCGCGAGCCCCTCGGCCCGGCGCAGGTCGTCCGGGCGCAGGACCCGTTCGGCGAGCTCGCCGCGGGCGAGGAGGAGGCCGCGCCGCACCCCGGGCAGCACGCCGCAGTCCAGCGGGGGCGTCCACCACCGCCCGTCGAGCCGGACGGCGAGGTTCGCGGTGGTGGACTCGGTGACCTCGCCGCGCTCGTTGGTGAGCACCACGTCGTCGGCCTCGGGGTGGCGGGCCAGGCGGGAGGTGTAGGGCTCGCGCAGGCTCGTCTTGTGGTGCGGCCAGCACGCGGTCGAGTCGATCGGTTCCGGGTCGATCGCGAGGCGGACCGGGCCCGCCGGCGGCGGGGGGAGGTCCTCGACGTCGACGCCCACGGTGCCGTCGCGGTAGCAGCGCAGCCGGACCCGGGCATCCCCCGCCCCCGCGAGCCGCGCGGCGAGGGCGCCCCGGGCGGCGGCGGCGTCGAAGCGGAAGCCGAAGTAGTCCGCCGAGGCCGCGACCCGGGCGAGGTGGGCGTCGAGCGAGCGCAGCGCGCCGGCCTCGTGGCGCATGGTCTCCAGCAGGTGGAACTCGCGGGGGCGCTCCTCGAGCACCCTGGCCTTCGCGAGCAGCTCCGCGTACTCGGCCGCCGGCCGGGAGCTCCAGGTGATCCCGCCGCCGGTGCCGTAGGTGGCGGTGCCGTCGGCGCGGTCGAGGAGCACCGTGCGGATCGCCACGGAGAACCGGGCCCGCACCGGCGCGCCCGGCGGCGCGACCAGCCCGACCGCGCCGCAGTACACGCCGCGGGGCGCGGCCTCGAGGTCGCGGATCAGCTCCATCGTGCGGGGCTTCGGGGCACCGGTGACCGACCCGCAGGGGAACAGGGCGCGGAAGACGTCGGCGATCCCGACCCCGGGGCGCAGCCGCGCGGTGACGTCCGAGGTCAGCTGGTGCACGGTCGCGAACCGTTCGGCGTGCAGCAGGCGCGGCACGCGCACGCTGCCGGTCGCCGCGACGCGGGCCAGGTCGTTGCGCACGAGGTCGACGATCATGACGTTCTCGGCGCGCTCCTTGGGGCTGGAGCGCAGCCGGGCGACGATCCGCTCGTCCTCGGCGACGGTGCGGCCGCGGGCGGCGGTGCCCTTCATCGGGCGCATGAGGATGCGCTCGCCCGCCAGCTCGAAGAACAGCTCGGGGCTCGCGCTCGCCACGACGAACCGCCCGGTGTCGAGGTAGGCGTTGTAGGCGCCGCGCTGGCCGAGCGCGAGGTCCCGGTACAGCTGCTCGGGGTCGCCGTCGAACGTGGCCGCGAGCCGGGTGGTGAGGTTGCACTGGTAGGTCTCGCCCGCGGCGATCCGCGACCGCACCTCCTCGACGACGGCGCGGTGCGTGCGCTCGTCCCACGCCGCCGACCACGCCCCGCCCGCCCGTCGCCCCGGACCGGGGCGCAGCGGGTCGGCGTCCCGCGGCGCCGCGGCGAGGCCGAACCACGCCGGCGGCAGCCCGTCGACCGGCTCCCGGGTGGCGAGGACCGGATCGAGACCGGGCGCTGCCTCGTAGGCGACGAACCCGAATGCCCACGCGCCCGCGGCGGTGCGTCGCTCCACCTCGTCGAGCACGGCCGGCACCTCCCCGGGCTCGCGCGCCACGAGCACCTGCTCGGCGGCGGGGAAGCGGATCGCCGAGCCCGCGACCAGGTCGTCGAACCGTGCGTGCACCAGCGAATCCTCCCCGCTCGCCGCGCGGGGCGGATCGGCGGTCCGGGCGGTCCGGGCTGCGCCATCCGTCGCGGCCGGTCCCGCCCCCTGGTGTGTGGACCCCTTCCTCCGTATCGTGGATCCACTTCGCCCGGTCCAGGATGCACAGGGGTTGCGGATGCTGAAGCAGGCGGACAACGAACGGGTCACGCGGTCCGGGCCGGGGACGCCGCTGGGGCGGCTGATGCGCGCGTACTGGCAGCCCGCGGCGCTGGTGTCGGAGATGCCCGACGACCGGCCGGTCAAGGCGGTGCGGCTGCTCGGCGAGGACCTCGTGCTGTTCCGCCGCGACGGCGGGTGGAGCCTCGTCGGCCGCTACTGCGCCCACCGGGGCGTCGACCTGTCCTTCGGGCGGCTGGAGGACGGCGGCCTGCGCTGCCTCTACCACGGCTGGCTCTACGGCCCCGACGGGCGCTGCCTCGAGCAGCCCGCCGAGCCGGAGCACTCGACGTTCGCCTCCCGGGTGCGCATCCCGAGCTACCCCTGCGAGGAGCGCAACGGGATCGTGTTCGCCTACCTCGGCGAGGGCGACCCGCCCCCGTTCCCCGACTACGACTGCTTCACCGCGCCCGAGGCGTACACGTTCGCGTTCAAGGGGCTCTGGGAGTGCAACTGGCTGCAGGGCCTCGAGGGCGGGATCGACCCGAGCCACGTGTCGTTCCTGCACCGGTTCGTGGGCGAGGACCCGCGCGAGGTGTACGGCCAGCAGTTCAGCGAGGTCGTCGAGGGGACCGACAAGAAGCTCTCGCAGCTCGTCGCCGAGAACCACCGGCCCGACATCGAGGTGGAGCCCGCCGAGCACGGCCTGCGGGTCTACGCGGTCCGCCGGCTCACCGAACGGCTCAACCACGTCCGGGTCACCAACCTGGTGTTCCCCAACGCCTTCGTCGTGCCGTTCGGCAACGACCGCGTCTTCTGCCAGTGGCACGTGCCGGTCGACGACGAGAACCACTACTGGTACATGATCTTCTACGACTTCGCGGAGGAGACCGACAAGGAGACGCTGCTCGCCCAGCGGCTCTCCGAGGTCTCGCTCCCGGACTACCGGCCGCTGCGCAACCGCTCCAACAACTGGGGCTTCGACCCGGTCGAGCAGCGCGAGCTCACCTACACCGGCATGGGGCTCGACATCAACGTCCACGACCAGTGGGCCGTGGAGAGCATGGGCCGCATCCAGGACCGCACGGTGGAGCGGCTCGGCGTCTCCGACCGGGCGATCACCGCGTACCGCCGGATGCTGCTGCGGTCGATCGACGCGTTCGCGGCGGGCCGCCCCACGCCCGGCCGCCCCGTCGACGCGGCCGCCGCCCGCGCGCTCACCGGCCCGCTCGCCGTCGACACGATCGCGCCGAGCGACGACTGGGAACGGGCGTGGCGGGAGCGCGAACAGCGGCGGCGCGCGCGATCGCCGTGGGCCGCGGCCCGCTCGGTGCAGGCAGCCGATGCGTAGCGTGGACGAGCGCCCGGTCTCCGAGGCGGGCGGCGGGAGCGCCGTGCGCCCGATGCTCGCCGTCGACCGGGAGGGCTTCGTCGCCCGCCACGGGCTGTGGGACGACGCGAAGCACGCCGCGGCCGCGCAGCTGCGCCGCGTGGTCGATGAGCTGGGCGTCGAGCGGGTGCGGATCGGGTTCGCCGACCAGCACGGCGTGGTGCACGGCAAGACCGTCACCCGGGAGGCGTTGCCCGCCGCGCTGCGCTCCGGGATCACCGTGCCGTCGTCGCTGCTGATCAAGGACACGTCCGGCCGCACGGTCCCGCCGGTGTTCACCGCCGACCCCGGGCTCGGGGTCGGCGGCTTCGCCGGGGTGGGCGACGTCGTGCTCGTGGCGGACCCGACCACGTTCCGGGTGCTGCCGTGGTCGCGCGACACCGGGTGGCTGCTGTGCGACGTGCACTTCCCGGACGGGCGGCGGGTGCCGTTCTGCACGCGCGGGCTGCTGCGCGACGAGCTGCGCCGGCTCGCGGCCACCGGGCTCGAGCTGACCGTCGGCGTGGAGCTGGAGTTCCACGTCTTCGGCGAGCCCGGCGCGGACGGCGTCCCGACCCCGCTCACCGGCGGCGGCCAGCTCCTGCACGAGGAGGGCCTCGACCGCCACGACGACCTCGTCCGCACCCTGCACCGCGGGCTCACCGACCTCGACCTGCCCGTGCGCTCGCTGGAGCTGGAGTTCGGGCCGAGCCAGTTCGAGGTCACCCTCGCCGCCCGGGCCGCCCACCGGGCCGCCGATGACGTCGTGCTGACCCGGGCCGCGATCCGGCAGCTGTGCCGGCGCGCCGGGCTGCGCGCCACGTTCATGTCGCGGCCCGCGGGCAGCGAGTCGGCCAGCACCGGCTGGCACCTGCACCAGTCGCTGCGCGACGGCACCGGGCGGGCCGTCATGGACGAGCCCGGCGAGGTCCTCTCGGCGACCGGCAGGCGGTGGCTGGGCGGGCTGCTCGCGCACGCGGCGGCCGGGTCGGTCTTCGCGACGCCCACGGTCAACGGCTACAAGCGGTTCCGGCCGCATTCGCTCGCGCCGGACCGGGTGGGCTGGGGGATCGACAACCGGGCCGCGATGATCCGGGTCGTGCCGGACCGCGGGGAGGGAGCGCGGCTGGAGAACCGCGCGGGCGAGCCCGCCGCGAACCCGTACCTCTACATCGCGGCACAGGTGGTCGCCGGGCGGGACGGGATCGCGACCGCGGCCGATCCCGGCGAGCCGCTCGACGCGCCCTACTCGGCGCCGGTGGCGGCGCTGCCCCGCTCGCTGGGCGAGGCGCTCGACGCGCTGGCGGCCGACCCGGTGTTCGAGCGGGCGTGGGGGAGCGAGGTCGTGCGCTGGTTCACCACGCTGAAGCGGGCCGAGTACGAGCGCTACCTCGCCCACGTGTCCGACTGGGAGCAGCGCGAGTACTTCGGGCTGCTGTGAGCCGGTCAGCCGCGGAACACCGTGCGGGAGCGCCGCTCGTACCAGCGGGCGAGCGCCTCGCCCGCGGCGATGACGTGGTCGCGCATCAGCCTGCGGGCGAGCTCGCCGTCGCCCGCCGCGAGCGCGTCGACGATCTGCTCGTGCTGGGCGAGGTTGTTGCTGCGCAGCCGCGGGTTGTCGCGCAGCACGAGCTCGGCGACGTTGCGCGGGAACGCGTCGTTGATGTCGCGGATGGTGCGGGCGAGCCGCTCGTTCCCGGCGACCTCGTGGATGAGCGCGTGGAACCGGTCGTTCGCCACGGTGAGCGGGGACGGCGCGCCGTCGGCGGCGGGCGGGTCCTCGCGCACGACCTCGAGCGTGCGCCGCAGCTCGTCGAGGTGCTCGGCGGTCACCTCGCCGACGGCGCGGACGCAGGCGAGCCCCTCCAGCTCGGCCCGCACCTCGTAGGCCTCCCTGACCTCCCACGGCGCGGGGACGCGCACCACCGCCCCGCGGCGGGGCAGCACCTCGATCAGCCCGCCAGCCTGCAGCTGGCGCAGCGCCTCCCGGATCGGTGTGCGGCTGACCCCGAGTGCCGCGGCGAGCTCGGCCTGGCGCAGCTGGGCGCCGATCGGGATCTCGCCCGACATGATCCGGGCGCGGATCGCGGCGGCGGTCTCGTCGACGAGGGCGCTCGGCCCACGCGGAGCCGGGTCGGAGTCCACGCTCGAAGCCCCTTCCGCCCGACGGTGCCGGACCCAGCATCGCGTCGGGATACCGGAATCGCAACCTGGGATCCAAGGGTAGGGGGTGCCGGCCGGCGCTGTGTGAAGTTCACCGCGGGTGGGCGGGGTCCGGTGGTGGCGGCCGCGGTCAGTGCAGCGCCAGGGTGCGGATGAGCAGGCGGGCGGCGTCGCCGCCGGACTCCACCGCGATCCGCACGGCGGAGGGGACGTCGAGGTCACCCAGCAGCGCCGCGCGCACGCGCTCCACGGCGGCCTCGCTCGTGCCCGGGGTGCCGCCCGCGCCGTAGAGCTCCTCGAGCAGGGCCGTCGCGTCCGCGAGCGCGCCCGGCCGGTACTCCCAGGCCTGGTCCCACCGGCGATCCAGCAGCATCAGGCGCACGGCCGCACCCGGGGCGTCACGCAGCAGGTCGCCCACCAGCACGAGGTTGCCGGTGGACTTGGCCATCTTGGCCCCGTCGAGGCAGACCGTGCCGACGTGGACCTGCCGCCGCGCGAACGGCGCTGCGCCGGTGGCCGCCTCGACCATCGCCGCCTGGTAGACGTGGTGCGGGAACGCGAGGTCCGCGCCCCCGGTGAGCACGTCGACCACCCCGCCGAGCGTGGCGAGCGCCATCGCCGCGCACTCGGCGTGCCAGCCCGGGCGGCCGGGGCCCCACGGGCTCGGAAAGGCCGGGTCGCCCGGCCCGGACCGCTGCCACACGGCCACGTCGAACGGGTCGTCGCGCAGCGGGTCGTCCGGGCGGTCGCCGTACTCCCTCGACAGCGCGAGCGCCTCGTCCCGGGACAGGCCCACGGTGTCCGGCAGGTGCGCCCCCCGGAAGAACACGTGCCCGTCGCGCTCGTAGGCCGCGCCCGTGGCGAGCAGCGCGGACGCCAGCCGGACCACGTGCTCGACGTGGTGGCGGGCGTGCGGCGCGTGGGTCGGCGGCCGGACGTGCAGCGCGGCCATGTCCCGGTCGAACCAGTACTCCTGGATCAGGCCGAACTCGTCGTAGGACCGGCCCCGCTCGGCGGCCGCGCGGGTCAGCACGTCGTCGACGTCGGTGACGTTGCGCGTGAGGACGGCGTCGATCCCGGTCAGCCGGATCACCTGGCGGAGCACGTCGGTCCACACGAACGCCGACGCGTGACCCAGGTGCGTCACGTCGTAGGGGGTGATCCCGCAGGAGTAGATGCGGGCGGGAACGGTGAGCGGCAGCGGCGCGCCGGCCAGCACCAGCGTCCCGGACGGCCCGCTGCTCGGCTCGGGCACCGTGTGACCCGTCGGTCCGGACATCGGTCCATGGTGGCACGTCCGGCGGCCACGCGGGTCGACCGGAACGGGTGGCGGCCCCCGCGGGCGAATAGGGTCGCCCCGTGGCGTTCACGCATCGCTCCCTCGCGGCGCGGGAGGCGATCCTCGCCGCGGCGCGCGCGCGTTTCACCGAGCAGGGCTACGACCGCACGACCATCCGCCAGGTGGCCGCCGACGCCGGCATCGACCCGTCCATGGTGATGCGGTACTACGGCAGCAAGGAGGGCCTGTTCGCCGCGGCCGTGGACGTCGACCTGCGGCTGCCCGACCTCACGACGTTCCCGCGCGCGCAGGTCGCGGGCGTGCTGGCCCGGCACTTCGTGGCGATGTGGGGCGGCGAGGAGGGTGGGCCGCTGCGCATCCTGCTGCGGTCGGCCGTGACGCACGAGGTGGCGGCCGAGCGGCTGCGGGCGGTGTTCGCCGACCAGGTGGCCGGGATGGTTCGCGGCCTGCTGGGGGAGGGGCCGGGGACGGTCGTGCGGGCCGGGCTGCTCAGCACGCAGCTGCTCGGGGTCGCGCTGACCCGCTACGTCCTGCGGCTGCCCCCGGTGGTCGCGATGAGCGACGAGGAGGTCGTCGCGATCGTCACCGAGTTCGTCGACCGCATCCTCAACGGCCCGCTGCCCCCCTCCGCGGACGGGGCGCGGCCCGTCGCGGGATGACCGCCCGGCGCGCTCGACCGCTCCGCGGGCCGGTCGTGCTCTGCCCGCGGTGGGGAAGCGGCCCGGCGGCGGTGACAGACGGGCTCCGCGCCCGCGGGAAACCGGTTGCCCGCCCTGGCGGCGGCGAGGTCGAATCGGGCCGTGCCCTTCGACGCGATGTCCTTCGATCCGCGCACGAGCTTCGGCCCGCAGGTGGCGGCCACCTACGACGAACAGCCCCGGGGTGACGAGGAGGCGGCCGTGGCCCGGCTCGCCGAGCTGGCGCGGGGAGGGCCCGCGCTCGAGCTCGCGATCGGCACCGGCCGGATCGCCCTGCCGCTCGCCGCGACCGGCGTCCGCGTGGACGGCATCGAGCTCTCCGAGGCCATGATCGAGAAGCTGCGGGCGAAGCCGGGCGGCGACGCGCTCGCGGTGACCTGCGGCGACATGGCCGAGGTGCAGCTGTCGGACCGCTACCGGCTGGTCTACGTCGTGTTCAACTCGCTGATGAACCTCATCACCCAGGACCAGCAGGTCGCCTGCGTCGCCAACGCGGCCCGCCACCTCACCGACGACGGCGTGTTCGTCGTCGAGAACGTGGTCCCGGACCCGATGTACGGGCTGCGGCAGGACCGTGACGGCGTCGACCAGTACGTCGACGCGGCCCGGGTCGAGCCCGGGCGCGTGTCGGTCGAGGTGGGCCGGTTCGACCGGGCCACCCAGCGCGTCGACAAGTGCCACGTCCAGCTCACCGAGTCCGGCTTCCGCCTCGACCCGCTCGCGCTGCGCTACGTCTGGCCCAGCGAGCTCGACCTCATGGCCCGGCTCGCCGGGCTGCGGCTGCTGCACCGCTGGGGCGGCTGGGCGGGTGAGCCGTTCGACGGGCGCAGCCTGCGCCACGTCTCGGTCTACGGGCGCTGACCGGCGTCACGCCGCCGCGTAACGCTCGCGGTAGCCGCGCAGGCGGTCCAGCCCGGCCGGGGACGCCGCCCCGGTGACCACCGCGCCCTCGCCGAGCAGCACCGCGGCGAGGTCGTCGAGCACCCACAGCGCCCCGAGCGGGCACGACAGCGAGGCCCACCGCATCGCGTCCACCTCCACCACGCGCCCGCCGCGCACCGCGCCGAGCCGCTGCCACAGCGGTTCGGAACGCAGGAAGGTCGGGTCGGCGGTCGGCCCGGTCAGGAGCAGGACGACGTCGGCGTCGTGTTCGGTGATCCGCTCGGTCGAGATCGGGACGAACGGGGTGGCGGGGTCGGTGAGGCCCCGCTGCGCCGCCGGGCGGGGCAGGCCGAGCGCGGCGGCGACGGAGCCGGCCGGCGTCCCGGCGCCGAGCGCGTACAGCGACCGGCCGTCGAGGCCGGGTGAGAGCAGCGAGACGGTGGGCGGCGAACCCGCCCGCAGCCGGCCGGCGAGCTCGGTCGTCCGCCGGTGCACGTCCTGCAGCAGCGGGCCCGCGTCGGCGCCCATGGCCGCGGCGAGGGCGCGGCAGTCGGCGGCGTGGTCGCCGGTGCGCTCGACGGTGTGCAGCGGCGCGAGACCGTCGAGCACGCCGTCGCCGCCGGGTGGGCGGAACCCGACGAGCCGCTGCGGTCGCAGCGCGGCCAGCCGTTCGACGTCGATCTCGCCGCCCGCGCCGGACACGTCGGTCACCGGGCTGCCCTGGAGTCGCTCGACGGCCGTCAGGAGCGGGTCGGCGGAGAGGAAGGAGGCGGTGCCCACCTGGTCGCGGCCCAGCAGCAGCGCGAGCGCGGCGGTCGTGCCGTCCAGGGTGACGAGCCCGCCGGGCGGGCCGGCGGCGTGGACGTCCCGGGCGCATCCGGCGAGGAGGGCGGCCGCGGCGGCGCCGAGCAGCGACCGCCGGGTGAGCGACAGCGACGTGATCACGTTGCAGGGGTCGCCGCGGCGCCGGCTCCGGTTCCCGCGGATCAGGGCGGGCCGAGCACCTCGGGCGTGGTGAGGGCACGGGCGGCCGCGGCCACGTACTGCTCGGATGCCTGCTCGGCGACGCCGAGGACGACGCCCTGCACCAGCCCGACCAGGAGCGCCCGGAGCGCGGTGGCCAGCCGACCGGCCTGCGCCGCGGTCAGCGGGGTGCCGCGGTGGAGGCGCCCGGTGAACAGGTCGGTGAGCCGCTCCTGGTGCGCGCGGACCGACGTGGCCAGCCGGGCCTGCAGGTCGGGGTCGCGCAGCGCCGTGTCCTGGAGGCTGATCTCGAACGCCAGGTGCCGCAGCGCCACCGGGTCGTCGATGATGCGGCGGTGGTGGCGGGCGACCGCCTCGACGGCGTCCTGCAGGTCCAGCCCGGCGGGGACGCCCCGCTCGATGCGGTCGTAGTGGCGGCCGATGTGGTCGGTGACGAGGGCGGCGAGCAAGGCGTTCTTGCTGCCGAACAGCGAATACACCGCGCCGGTCGTCAGGCCGGCCTGTTCGGTGATCTCGCCGAGCCGGGCCCGGTGGCCGTCGCGGGCGACGATCCGGCGCGCGGCGTCGAGCAGGGCGCGGCGGTTGCGCTCCTTCGCCTCGGCCCTTGTCGTTCTCATAATCGGATTATTACGGTAATCGGATTATGAATCTCGCCGAGTGCATGCGCCGGGTGCCCGACTTCCCGCGGTTCCCCTCGGTGGACGACCTCCACGCCGAGATGGATGCCCTGGCCACCGCCCACCCCGAGCTCGTGCGCGTGCGTCGGTTGGGCACGTCCCGGCAGGGCGAGCCGCTGCGTGTGCTGACCCTAGGGGACGGCCGGGCGGATGCGGTCGTCATCGGCGGACCACATCCGAACGAACCGATCGGCGGGCTCACCGTCGGCGCGCTGGCCGGCCTGCTCTGCCGGGACGCCGCGCTGCGGGCCGAGCTCGGGCTGCGCTGGCACCTCGTCGCGTGCATCGACCCGGACGGCGCCCGGCTCAACCAGGGCTGGTTCGGCCGGCCCGGCGACCGCAGGGCCTACGCCGAGCACTTCTACCGCCCGGACCCGGCCGAGCAGGTGGAGTGGACCTTCCCCCTGTCCGGTGCGGGCTACCGGTTCGACCGGACGCTGCCGGAGACCTCGGCGCTGATGCGGCTGATGGACGAGGTGGAGCCGGCGCTGGTGTGCTCGCTGCACAACGGCGAGCACCACGGCGTCTTCTTCTACCTCAACCGCGACGACCCGGAGCTCGGCCGCGGGCTCGGCGAGCTGGCCTCGATCGCGGGCCTGCCGCTGCACCACGGCGAGGCGGAGCTGCCGGGCTCGCGGTTGATCGCCCCGGCCGTCTACGCCACGCAGGACGGCGCGCGGGTGGGCGCGATGCTCGGGGCGGGCGCGGGCAGCGCCGACTACGCCGCCCGGTTCGGCGCGCTGCACCTCGTCCCGGAGGTGCCGATGTGGACCGACCAGCGGGTGGCCGACCGGAGCGCGACCGGCACCGGGTACCACCAGCTGGTGGCCGACGGCGCGGCGGCCCGCCGGGAGGCGCTGGACATGCTGGAGCGCGAGTTCGCTGCCGTCGCGGGCGAGCTGCGGGTGCACACCCCGTTCGAACGCTCGCTGCGCGCGAGCCTGCGGACCTTCCGCACGGTCACCGCGCAGCGCCTCGCCCTGCCCGGCCAGGACCGGCCCGCCACCGTGGCGGAGGCGTTCGACCACCGGCAGGCGCTGCACCTGCTGCGGCTGCGCCTGCTCGGCACGTTCCTGCGCATGCTCGACGCCGAGATCGGCGCCGGGCGCCCGACGCCGCGCGTGCTCGCCCAGCGGAGCGCGCTCGGCGAGACCTTCGATCGCTGGGTGGCCGAGGCCCAGGCCGACACCCCGGGCCCCCCGTTGGAGATCCGCAGGCCGGTGGCGGTGCAGCTGGGCGCGATCCTGCTCGCCGCCACCCGGGCCACCAACGGCCACCGCGCGCCGGGCCGGGTCCCGGCGGGCCGGGAATCGACGTGATCGACGGGGACGGAGGGCGAAAAGGCTCGGGCGCGGGCGCAAGGCCGCATGGGCGTGGGCGCGCTTCGAGGGGGAGATCCGGATCTGTGGATGCCCGAGGCGCGAGGTGCACAACTCCCGCTTCCGACGAACGGCGCGCGTTGGTCGGATAGGTTCCGACCAACGCGCCGTTCGTCGGGAGAAGGAGCGGGAGAGGGGCACGTGCGGATCACCGGGTACCGGACCCTGACGGCGGTCCACGACCGCGGGCGCCCCCTCGGCGACGCCAACGGCGTGTTCGCCGACGGCGTGACCGAGCTGCCGATCGTGCTCGTGGACACCGACGCGGGGATCACCGGCGTCGGGCTCGGCCCGCACCCGGAGCTGGAGCGGGTGTTCGCCGCGATCGAGGGCGAGGACCCGCGCGCGGTCACCGCGCTCTACGACCGGATGCTCGACCGGGTGTTCAAAACCGGGCACGGCGGCGCGGTGTTCGGCACGATCGGCGCGCTCGACACCGCGCTGTGGGACATCAAGGCCAAGGCCGCGGGCGAGCCGCTGTGGCGGCTGCTCGGCGCCCGGTCGCCGCGGGTGCCCGCGTACGCCTCCGGCATCGACATCGCGCTGTCCGACGAGGAGCTCGCCGCGCTCTACCGGCGTTACGCCGAGCGCGGGCTGACCGCGGCGAAGCTCAAGGGCGGGCTGGACGTCGACGCCGACCGCAGGCGGCTGGCGCTGGTGCGCGATGTGCTCGCCGCGGCGGGCGCGCGCCGCCCGGCGCTGATGCTCGACGCGAACGAGACGTGGTCGCGCAAGCAGGCCGTGCGCCACGTCGCCGAGCTGGAGCGCACGCTCGACCTCGTGTGGGTGGAGGAGCCGGTGCGGCGCTGGGACGCCGAGGGGTTCGCCGTGGTGAGCCGGGGCGTGCGCGCCGGGGTGGCGACGGGGGAGAACCTCACCGGGCTCGAGCAGTACCGGCCGCTGCTGGCGGCGGGCGGAGTGGACGTCGTGCAGGCGGGCGGGGTCTTCGGGATCACGCACTTCCTGCGGGTCGCGGTGCTGGCCCACGCCCACGACCTGCCGGTGAGCCCGGTCGGCGGCACGCCGAACCCGCTGGTCCACGCCGCGGCCGCGGTGCCCAACCACATCTCCTGCGAGCTGCAGGACCTCACCGGGCCTGTCGGCGTCCACACCGATCTCCGCGTGGAGGACGGGGCGATCGTGCTGGGCGAGCAGCCGGGCATCGGCGTGGAGGTGGACGAGGCCGCCCTGGGGGAGCGGGCGGCGAGGCCCGGGGCGGCCGAGGGCCCGCACGTCCGGCCGCCCGAGGCGGGCCGCCGCCTGGCCTGAGCGGCCGTCAGCCGGTCGTGCGCGCCCGGATCAGCACGGCCGCCGCGTTCGCGGTGACGACCAGCGCGATGCCGAGCCAGTCCAGCGCGGCGAGCGCCTCGCCGAGCGCGACGGCGCCGATCGCGGCCGCGAACACCGGGTGCACGCTCATGAAGAGCCCGAAGAAGTGGGCCGGGATCCGGCGCAGCGCCAGCAGGTCCACGACGAACGGCACGGTCGAGGCCAGCAGGCCGGCGGCCGCCGCGCAGGCGAGCGCGGCCGGGGTGGGCGGGTGGGCGAGCAGCACCGCGATCCCGATCGGCAGGTACGCGAGCGCCGACGCCGCGCTGGCCGCCGCCGACCCCGCCACGCCGGGTATCCGCCTGCCGACGGTGCGGTTGAGCAGGATGTAGGCCGACCAGCAGGCCGCCGCGAGCAGCCCGAGCGCGATCCCGAGGCCGTCGCTGGACGGCTGCGGGCGGGTGAGCAGGACGACGCCGGCCGCCGCGGCCGCGGCGCAGCCGATCGTCGCGCGGTGGCGCGCCCCGGCCAGCGCGACCGCGAGCGGGCCGAGGAACTCCAGCGTGACCGCGAGGCCGAGCCCGATGCGGTCGATCGCGGTGTAGAGCGAGACGTTCATCGTGCCGAAGACGGCGGCGAGGCCCACCACGGGCCACCACTGCCGTCGCGTGAACGCCCGCACCCGCGGCCTGCCGATGGCGAGCAGCGCCGCCCCGGCCACCCACTGGCGCACCGCCACCACGCCGACCGGCCCGATCACGTCGAACGCGAGCGAACCGACGGCGGCGCCGGTCTGGTTGGACAGGGCGCTGCCCAGGAGCATCGCGACGCCGGACGCCTCCCGGCGGGATCGGGTGTCGGTGTCCACCCGGCCAGCATGGGCGCCCTCCGAACATTCCCAAAATGCATTGTCCGTTTCATCGATACGCTCTGCGCATGGATGTCGAGGTGCGGCACCTGCGCTGCCTCGTCGCGATCGTCGACGCGGGCGGGTTCACCGGGGCGGCCGCGCAGCTGGGCGTCACGCAGCCGTCGGTGTCCCGGGCGCTCGCCGCGCTCGAGGAGGCGCTCGGCGTGCGGGTGCTGCGCCGCACCAGCCGGGAGGTGCTGCTCACCGCGGCCGGGGAGCGCGTGCTGGCCCGGGCGCGACGGGTCCTCGCCGAGGTCGACGACCTCGTCGAGGAGGCCCGCAGCGGGCACACGCGGCTGCGGCTCGGCCACGCGTGGGCGGCGATCGGCGAGCACACCGTCGAGCTGCAGCGACGCTGGGCGGCCGCGCACCCGGACGTGGCGCTGCAGCTGGTGCGCACCAACACCGCCACCGGCGGCCTGGCCGAGGGCGTCTGCGACGTCGCGGTCGTGCGCTCGGCGCCCGGCCCCTTCCGGTTCGACGCCGCCCGGTTCGACAGCGTCCTGGTGGGCCTGGAGGCCCGCTACGGCGCCGTCGCCGAGGACGACCCGCTGGCCCGGCGCAGGCTGCTGCGGCTCGCCGACCTCTCCGACCGGGTCGTCGCGATCGACCCGCGAACCGGAACCACCACCGTGGACCTCTGGCCACCCGACGCGCGCCCGGAGGCGGAGGAGGTGCACGACGTCGACGACTGGCTCGCGGTCATCGCGAGCGGCCGCTGCGTCGGGGTCACCGCGGAGAGCACCCTCACCCAGTACCGGCGCCAGGGCGTGGTGTTCCGCCGGCTCCGCGACGCGCCACCGGTGCCGGTGCGGCTGGTCTGGTGGCGCGACGACCCGCACCCGGCGACCACCGACCTCGTCGGGCTGATGGCGGAGCTGTACCGGGACCGGCCGGGCGCTCGGCGCCGGACCTGAGGCGGTGGACGGGCAGCTGCCGCCCGTGCTAAGGACGAGAAGTGGCGATCAACAAACCCGACACGGCGTCGCGCCTCGAGCTGTATGCCCGCGCGTTCGGCCGGATCGAGGCGATCACGGCCGACGACGATCCCCGCTCGGCCGAGCAGAAGCTCGCGGCCGTCCGCCGGACCATCGCATGGGTCTCCGAGGAGGATACCCGCCAGGTCGACCGCGCCGTCGCGGCCACGTCGCGGATGTTCGAGGCGATGACCGAACAGCAGCGGCGCTGGCTGGGGGACGATTTCTGAAGCGCGCCGGTTCATAAACGGCGTTGATGCCGGCCATCCCGACTATCTGTTTCCGGTGGGGCGCAGCCCGTTCCTACCGTCATCCCATGCGGATCGTGGTGTGTCGGCTCGACGAGTTCCCGCCGGGTGAACGGCGCATCGTCCGGGCGGGTCGGCGTTCCATCGGGGTGTTCCGGGTGGGGGACCGCTTCTACGCGATCAACAACCACTGCCCCCACATGGGCGGCCCGCTCTGCCTCGGCCGGACGAAGCCGTGGGTGACCTCGCGCGGGCCCGGCGACTTCGTGCTCGACACCGAGGAGGCGCTGCTCGCCTGCCCGTGGCACGGGTGGGAGTACGACCTCGCCACCGGCCAGTCCTTCCTCGGCCCCGGCGAGCCACCGGTCCGCACCTACGAGGTGTCCATCGAGCCGGAGAACCCCGCCGCCGCGCCGAAGGGCGGGCGGATCCCCGGGCCCTACGTGGCCGACACCTTCCCCGTGCACGTCGAGGACGCCTACGTCGTCGTCGAGACCACCCCCCGCCCGGCGGCGGTGCCGGGCGCCCGAGCCGCCGGAGGTGCCGGATGACGAGCACGCTACCCATGACCCGGCCCGCGGGACGGCGGGCCGGCTACACGATCGTCGACTCCGACATCCACCCGCACGCGCTGCCCCGCCAGATCCTGCCGAGGCTCACCGGGCAGCACCGCAGGCGGTTCGAGATGTTCGGCAGCCGCGTGCCCGGCCCGCCGGAGATCTACCCGCGGGTGCGCAACTCCGGGTTCCGGCTCGACTCCTGGCCCGAGGGCGGCTTCCCCGGCAGCGACCTGCAGCTGACGCGCGAGCAGCTGCTGGACGAGTTCGACATCGACCACGGCATCCTCATCCCGCTGCAGGGCCACAGCTGGGGGGTCGAGCAGCCGGAGTACGCCGCCGCCCTGTGCGCGGCGCTCAACGACTGGATCGTCGAGGAGTGGCTCGACCCGGAGCCGCGGCTGCGCAGCTCGATCGCGATCTCGATCGAGACGCCCGACCTCGCCGCGAAGGAGATCGCGCGCCGCGCGGCCGACCCCCGGTTCGTGCAGGTGCTGCTGTCCACGGGCGGCGAGTCCGGGTTCGGCGTGCGCCGCTACTGGCCGATCTACCGGGCCGCCGCCGAGGCGGGCCTGCCGATCGCGGCCCACACCGGCGGGCTGGAGCAGCACCGCGGCGCCGGCTGGCCCTCGTTCTACCTCGAAGAACACGTCTGGAACGGCAACCTGATGGCCTCGCTGGTCGTCAGCATGCTGTGCGAGGGCGTGTTCACCGAGTTCCCGTCGCTGCAGGTGATCTGCGTCGAGGGCGGCATCGCCTGGGCCGGGCCGCTGATGTGGGCGCTCGACGAGGCGTGGCCGAAACTGCGCGAGGACGTCCCGCACCTCACGCGCCCGCCGTCGGAGTACATCCGCGAGCACGTGTGGTTCACCACCCAGCCCGTCGAGGAGCCCGACGACCCGAAGCACCTGGAGATCGCCCTGCGCCACGTCGGCATGGACGACCGCATCATGTTCGCCTCCGACTACCCGCACTGGGACTTCGACTCGCCCACGCAGGCGCCGAAGCTGTTCCCGGCCGCGCTGCGCCCCGCGATCATGGGGTCGAACGCCTGCCGCCTGTACGGGCTGCCCGAGCGGGAGGCCGAGGCGTGACCGTCCTCCAGGAAGGGGCCACCGCCATCGAGACGGCGGTGATCGACACCGACGTCCACTGCTCGCCGAGCGCGCTGACCGACCTCTCGCCCCACCTCGACCCCTACTGGCGCGGCTACATCGCCGAGGGCGGGCTCGCGCTCTCGCCCACCCAGGGCGGGGCGTACCCGCCCGCGGCGCCCACCACCGGCGCGCCCGCGCCCACCTCGGTGGACCAGCTGCGGGAGGGCTTCCTCGACGCCGGCGGCCCGCAGTTGGCCGTGCTGAACTGCACGACGTCGTTCCACTGCAACCGCAACCCCTACTACGAGGCCGCCCTGTGCCGGGCCATCAACGACTGGCTGGTCGCCGAGTGGCTCGAGCGCGACGAGCGGCTGCGCGCGAGCATCGTGGTGCCCACCCTGGACACCGCGGCGGCGGTGGCCGAGATCGAGCGGATCGGCGACCACCCGCGGGTGGTGCAGGTGCTGTTGCCGGTGCGCACCGACGCCCCGTGGGGCAACGTCCGGCACCGCCCGCTGCTGCGGGCCGCGGTCGAGCGCGACCTCGTCGTGGGGCTGCACGCGTGGGGCCGCATCGGCAACGCCCCGACCTCGAGCGGCATGACCCACACCTACCTCGAGGACTACCTCGCCAACTCCCAGATCATCGTGCAGGCGCAGGTGACGAGCCTGGTCACCGAGGGCGTGTTCGCGCAGCTGCCGGACCTGCGGGTGACGCTCGTGGAATGCGGGTTCTCCTGGCTGCCCACCCTGCTGTGGCGGTTCGACAAGGACTGGAAGGGCGTGTGGCGCGAGGTCCCGTGGCTGGACGCCAAGCCCTCGGAGGTCGTGCGGCGGCACCTGCGGCTCACCACCGCCCCGGCCCACCTGCCCCGCGACCCGGCGCAGGTGCGGGAGGCGCTCGACCTGCTCGACGCGGCGAACCTGCTGCTGCACGCGAGCGACCACCCGCACGACCACGGCACCGGCGGTGAGCGGCTGCTCGCCGCGCTCACCGACGAGGAGCGGCGGCGGGTGCTGTCCGGTAACGCCGCGGACTGGTACCGCCTGGGGTGATGGAGGGATTCGCCGCCGCCGACGTCGCGACCCCGTCCGGGGCGCGCATCCGGGTACGCACCGCGGGCGCGGGCCCGCCGGTGGTGCTGCTGCACGGCTACCCGCAGACCTCGGCCATGTGGCACCTCCTCGCGCCCGAGCTGGCCCGCGACCACACGGTGGTGCTCGCCGACCTGCCCGGCTACGGCGACAGCACCGCCCCGCCCGGCGCGGGCGTCGAGGCCTTCGGGAAGCGGGCCATGGCCGCCGAGGTCGTGGCGGTCATGAGGGAGCTGGGGCACGAGCGGTTCGCGGTGGTCGGCCACGACCGCGGCGCCCGGTGCGCCTACCGGCTGGCGCTGGACCACCCGGACGCCGTCACCGCGCTCGCGGTGCTCGACATCCTGCCGACCGCCGACGTCTTCGCGCGGGTGGACGCCGCCTTCGCCCGCTCGGCGTGGCACTGGTTCTTCCTCGCCCAGCCCGGCGACCTGCCGGAACGGCTGATCGCCGCCGACCCGGACGCGTTCTTCCTCCGCGGCGCCCCGCCCTTCGCCGCGGAGGCGCTCGCCGCCTACCGGGCGGCCTGGTCGCGCCCCGAGGTGATCCACGCGATGTGCCAGGACTACCGGGCGGGGGCGACCGTCGACGTCGCCTGCGACGAGGCCGACCGCGGGCGGCGCACGATCGGCTGCCCGACGCTCGTGCTGTGGGGGACCAGGGGCCCGCTCGGCCGCGAACCCGACGTGCTCGGCACCTGGCGGGCGTGGGCGCCGCAGGTGGTCGGACACGCCCTCGACTGCGGCCACTACCTGGCCGAAGAACGTCCGGCCGAGACGATCGCCGCGCTGCGGGACATACTGGGCCGGTGGTGAGGCGGGCGACGTCGCTGGCGAACCTCGACCTGAACCTCCTCGTGATCCTGCGGGAGCTCCTGCGGGAGCGGAACGTCACCCGGGCCGCCCGCCAGGTCGGGATCACCCAGCCGGCGGCGAGCGCCGCGCTCGGCAGGCTGCGCCGCCACTTCGGCGACGAGCTGCTGGAACGCACCCGCGGCGGGTTCGTCCTCACCCCGCTCGGGGCGCAGCTCGCCACCCAGATCGAGACGGTCTGCGCGGGCGTCGAGCGGCTGTTCTCCACCGACCCGGCGTTCCGGCCGGAGGACTCCGAGCGGGAGTTCGCGCTGCTGGTGCCCGACTACGTGCTCGCGGCGATGGGGGAGAACCTGTCGCGGGTCATGCACGCCGAGGCGCCCGGGACCCGGCTGCACATGAAGGTGGTCCACGAGTCGATGCCCGCCGACCTGCTGGAGACGCTGCGGGTGCTCGACGGGATCGTGTCGGTGCCGATGCCGCGGTTCCAGGTCACGGGCATCCGCGGCCGCGAGCTGTTCCGCGACCGGTGGGTGTGCGTCGTCGCCGCCGACAACCCCGTCGGCGACCGCTTGGAGCTCTCCGACCTGGAACGCCTGCCCTGGGTGGTGCCGCACCACCCCGACGGCGACTACCCCGCCACGTCGCCGCTCGCGCCGCTGTTCGCCCGGCTGTCGCGGCGCCCGAAGGTCGCCGTGCGCGTCGACAGCTACCAGGCCACCCCGTACTTCGTCGCGGGCACCGGGCGGGTGGCGGTGATGCAGCGGCGGCTCGCGGTGCGCTTCGCCGACCGCCCCGACCTGCGGGTGCTGGAATGCCCCGGCGACCCGCCGCCGATCGTCGAGACGCTGTGGTGGCACGCCAAGAACGACGAGGACGACGCCCACACGTGGTTCCGGTCGATGGTGGCCCGCGCCGCCGAGTGCGGCGAGCCCGACGCCGCGGCGGGGAAGCGCCATCCACGGGATTGATGGTGCGCATGCCAACTCGTGATTTCCGGGGATGCGAGGTGGGTTCCTAGCGTCGTCGGCGAACCGAGCAGCGCGCACAGGGGGGTGCCCGTGGCCGATCCGGTCGACGCCCGCGATGCCCGAACCGACGACGGCCCCGTGGTGGACGTCGTCCCGCTCATCGAGAACCAGCGGATCGGCCGATTCTGGCTGCTGCTGTTCGCCGTGTCCTGGGCGGTGACGTTCCTCGACGGGTTCGACCTGCAGATCCTCTCGTTCGCGGGCCGCTACATCCAGGAGTCGTTCGCCCTCACCAACACCCAGCTCGGCACGCTCGGCACCGTCGGCGTGGTGGGCACCCTGCTCGGCGGCATCGTGCTGGGCTACCTCGGGGACCGGGTGGGCCGCAAGCCCGCGATCCTCTGCTCGACGGTCGGCTTCGGCGTCTTCATGCTGCTGTTCGCCGTCGCGCAGGGCTACGCGCAGCTGGTGGTGCTGCGGTTCGCCACGGGCGTGTTCCTCGGCGGGGCGCTGCCGCTGGTGTGGGCCGTGGTGACGGAGTTCGCCCCGGTGCGGCTGCGCTCGACCTCGGTCGTGATCACGATGATCGGCTACAGCCTCGGCAGCGCGTCGGGCGGGCCGGTGTCCAACCTGCTCATCCCGCGCTTCGGCTGGGAGTCGGTGTTCATCGCGGGCGGGGTCGCGTCCCTGCTCGCCGCCGTCCCGGTGGTGCTGTTCCTGCCGGAGTCGGTGAAGTTCCTCGCCCAGAAGGACTTGCACCAGCACCGCATCGCCGCGATCCTGCGCCGCGCCGTCCCCGCGGCCGAGCTGCCGGAGGGCGCCCGGTTCGTCGTCGGCACCGCCGGGCGCGCCCGCGCGCCGTTCCGCCCGGCCGACCTGTTCCGCGGCGGCCGGCTCGCGCTGATCACCCCGCTGGTGTGGCTGGCCTACACCTGCTCGTCGGCGATCGTGTTCTACCTGGCGTTCTGGGGGCCGATCCTCAACGAGCGGATCGGGTTCAGCGTGTCCGCCGCGGCGACGCTGGCCGCCTGGACCGCCGTCGCCGGGGCCGCCGGGCAACTTCTGATCGGGCGGTTCATCGATCACCGGGGCGCCGGGACGATCGCGTGGATGCCGCTGCTCGCGGTGCCCTGTCTCATGCTCATCGGGCTCGTCCCGCTGAACGCGGCCACCTACGTCGCCGTGATCATCCTGGCGCACGTGTTCGTGATCGGCGGCCACGGCGGGATCATCTCGATCTGCGGGATCTTCTACCGGCCCGCGATCCGCGCCAACGGGGCCGGCTGGGCGACGTCGGTCGCCAAGTTCGGCGCGATGCTCGGCCCGTGGCTCGCGGGTTTCGTCATGGACCACGGCCTCGACGCCCGCGGCACGTTCTTCGTCTTCGGGTTCTTCCCGGTCGCCATGGTGGTGCTGCTGGTGGTGCTGGGGCGCATCCAGAAGGGGCTGCCCGCCGGCGCCGACGGGTCGCTGCGCGCCCCGGAGCCGGCGGTGCGCTGAGCGGGGTCGCGCCGAGCTTCCGCGTTGCGAAAGCGCTGTCGAGCCGGGCCCCGCGCCGCGGGCATCGTGAGGTGCATGAGCATGACCACCCGCGCCGCGATCTGCCGGGAGCCCCGCAGGCCGTGGGAGATCACCGACGTCGAGCTCGACGACCCGCGCGCGAACGAGGTGCGCATCCGGTTCCACGCCGCCGGGTTGTGCCACTCCGACGACCACATCCAGAAGGGCGACGCCCGGATGCGGTTCCCGGTGGTCGGCGGGCACGAGGGCGCGGGCGTGGTCGAGGCGGTCGGCGAGGGCGTCACCCGGGTCGCCGTCGGCGACCACGTGGTCTGCTCGTTCATCCCCGCCTGCGGCGCCTGCCGCTACTGCTCGACGGGCCGGCAGAACCTCTGCGACGCGGGCAAGAACGCCTCCACCGGCGAGTTCCCCGACGGGACGTTCCGGTTCCACCTGGACGGAGAAGACCTCGGCGGGCTCTGCGTGCTCGGCACGTTCTCCGAGCGCGCCGTGGTGTCGGAGTTCTCGTGCATCCCGATCCCGGACGACATCCCGTTCGACGTCGCCGCCCTGGTGAGCTGCGGGGTGCCGACGGGCTGGGGTTCGGCGGTGTACGCGGCGGGTGTGCGCGCGGGGGAGACCGTGGTGGTCTACGGCGCGGGCGGCGTGGGCAGCAACGCGGTGCAGGGTGCGCGGTACGCGGGCGCGAAGAACGTGGTGGTCGTCGACCCGGTGGCGTTCAAGCGGGACATGGCGAAGGTGTTCGGGGCGACGCACACGTTCGCCGACGCGAAGGCCGCGCACGAGTTCGTCGTGGAGACGACGTGGGGTGAGCTCGCCGACCACGCGATCATCACCGTCGGCGTGCTGCACGACCAGGTCATCGCCGACGCGCTGGCGGTCGTCGGCAAGAGCGGTCAGGTCACGATCACCGCCGTCGGCAACGGGTCGCTGTCCGCCCCGGCCGGCATGCTGATCGGCTACCAGCGCAGGGTGCAGGGCGCGATCTTCGGCGCCTGCAACCCGCTCCACGACGTGCCCCGCCTGCTCGGGCTCTACCGCTCCGGCGACCTCAAGCTCGACGAGCTGATCACCCGCCGGTACTCGCTCGACCAGGTCAACGAGGGCTACCAGGACATGCTCGACGGCAAGAACATCCGCGGCGTGATCATCCACGAGCACTGAGGCCTCCGGATGACGACGCTGCGCATGCGGGTGCTCATGGAGCCGCGCCACGGCGCCCGCTACGAGGAGATCCGCGCGCTCGCCCTCGCCACCGAGCGGGCCGGGTTCGACGCGTTCTTCCGCTCGGACCACCTGATGGGCGTCGACCCGCACGACGAGACCTATCGCCCCACCGAGTGCTGGACGACGCTCGGCGGGCTCGCCCGCGACACCACGCGGGTGCGGCTCGGCGCGCTCGTGACGGCGGCGACGTTCCGGGAACCGGGCCTGCTCGCCGCGATCGTCGCGTCGGTCGACGAGATGAGCGGCGGGCGCGCCGAGCTCGGCATCGGCACCGGCTGGTACGAGCGCGAGCACGAGGCGTTCGGGATCCCGTTCCCGCCCGCGCGCGACCGGTTCGACCGGCTCTCCGAGCAGCTGGCGGTGATCACCGGGCTGTGGTCGGGGCCGGGGTTCTCCCACGCCGGCGCGCACTACCGGGTCGTGGACAACCGCACGCCGCCGCGGCCCACCCAGCGGCCGCACCCGCCGATCATCGTCGGCGGCAGCGGCCCGAGGCGGACGCCCGCGATCGCGGCCCGCTACGCCACCGAGTTCAACGGCGCCCTCACCACCGGCGGCGGCGCGGCCGGGCTCAAGGAGCGGTTCGAGCGGTTCGCCCGCGCCTGCGAGGCGATCGGGCGCGACCCCGCGACCGCGCGCCTGTCCGCGGTGCTGCCGGTGGCCTGCGGCGCGACGCCCGTCGAGACGCAGCGGCGCGCCGAGGTGATCGGCTCGGAGCTGATGCGCGCCAACGCCGCGATCGGCTCGCCCGCTGAGGTGACCGACCGCGTCGGCGAGCTCGCCGACGCCGGCGCCGACACCGTCTACCTGCACATCTACGACATCCACGACCTCGACCACATCGCGCTGATCGGCGCGGAGGTGCTGCCGCACGTCGCGCCGTCCAGAACGGGGGCCATGTCATGAGCATCACGACCCGGGCCGCGATCGCGCGGCAGCCGCACACCGGCTGGGAGGTCGTCGACCTGCAGCTCGACGAGCCGAAGGCGCACGAGGTACGGGTGCGGTTCCACGCCGCGGGCCTGTGCCACTCCGACGACCACATCACCCAGGGCGACGCCCCGGTCCGGTTCCCCATCGTCGGCGGGCACGAGGGCGCGGGCGTGGTGGAGTCGGTCGGGCCGAACGTGCGCCGCGTGCAGCCGGGCGACCGCATCGTCTGCTCCTACATCCCCGCCTGCGGGGCGTGCCGGCCCTGTTCGACCGGCCACCAGAACATGTGCGTGAAGGGCCTCAACGCGGGCACCGGGATGTTCCTCGACGGCACCTTCCGGTTCCACCTCGGGGATGAGGACCTCGGCGGCTTCTGCACCGTCGGCTCGTTCTCGCAGTACGCGGTCGTGTCGGAGTGGGCGTGCATCCCGCTGCCCGACGACATCCCGTTCGAGATCGGCGCCCTGGTCGGCTGCGGGGTGCCGACCGGCTGGGGCTCGGCGGTGTACGCCGCGGGGGTGCGCGCCGGCGACACCGTGGTGATCTACGGCGCGGGTGGGGTGGGCAGCAACGCGGTGCAGGGGGCCCGGTACGCGGGCGCGAAGAACGTGGTGGTCGTCGACCCGGTGGCGTTCAAGCGGGACATGGCGAAGGTGTTCGGGGCGACGCACACGTTCGCCGACGCGAAGGCCGCCCACGACTTCGTGGTGGAGACGACCTGGGGCCAGCTCGCCGACCACGCCATCTGCACCCCGGGCGTGCTCACCGCCGAGATCGTCGACGCCGCGGTGCAGGTCGTCGGCAAGGGCGGCAAGGTCACCGTCACCGCGGTCGGCAAGCTCGGCGAGAACGCGGTGCACGTCCACGCCGGGAACATGATCAGCTACCAGCGCCAGGTCCGCGGCGCGCTCTTCGGCGACTGCAACCCGCTCTACGACGTCCCCAAGCTGCTCGGGCTCTACCGCTCCGGGGACCTCAAGCTCGACGAGCTGATCACCCGGCGGTACGCGCTCGAGGAGATCAACCAGGGGTATCGGGACATGACCGATGGCAAGAACATCCGCGGCGTCGTCGTCCACGAGGTCTGATCCGGTGGCCTCCTCCGGTTTCGTCGCCCCCGACGACGTCGACGCCGTCACCGAGCTGCTGCGCGCCCAGCTGGAGGGGCTGCCCGCGCGCTCGCCGCTCTACGCCGACCACTTCGCCGAGCACGGGGTCTCGCCCGAGGCGTTCTCCACGCTCGCCGACCTGCGCAAGTTCCCCTTCACCACCAAGCAGATGCTGCGCGACTCCCAGGCCGTCGCCCCGCCGCTCGGCCGGCACGCGGGCGTGCCGATGACCGAGGTCGTGCGGGTGCACGCCTCCACCGGCACCACGGGGCGGCCCAGCTGGGTGGGCGTGACCCGCCGCGACGCCGCGGCGTGGACGGACATGGTGGCGCGGGCGTTCCGCACGATGGGCGCCACCCGCGAGGACGTCGTGCTGCACTGCGCCGGGCTCACGCTGTTCGTCGGCGGCCTCCCGATCCGCGACGCGCTCGAGCGGATCGGATCCACGCTGGTGCCGATCGGCACCGGGGCGTCGGAGAAGGCCGTGCTCGCACTGGAGACCCTCGGGGTGACCGCGCTGCACTCCACCCCGTCCTATGCCCGCTACCTCGCCGACCACATCCGCGGCCTCGGCCGCGACCCGAAGGAGTTCGGGCTGCGCAAGATCTTCGTCGGCGGCGAGCCCGGCGGTGGGGAGCCCGCGTTCCGGGCGCACGTCGAGAGCGAGTGGGGCGCCCCGATCACCGAAGGCCTCGGCAACGCCGACATGGCGCCGGTCCTGTTCGGGGAGGCGCCGGGCAGCGGCGGGATGCGCTACACCGGCGGCAGGCACGTCGTGGTCGAGCTGATCGACCCGGACAGCGGCGAGCCCGTCGAGGCCGAGCCCGGGGCGACCGGCGAGCTCGTCTACACCTCGGTCGACCGCGAGTGCTGCCCGCTGGTGCGCTTCCGCACCCGGGACCGCGTGGTCGTGACCGGCCGCGCCGCGGACGGGGCGCCGCTCATCCGCTGCATCGGCCGCACCGACGACATGCTGATCGTGCTCGGGGTCAACGTCTTCCCCTCCGCGGTGCGCGACCTCGTGCAGACCCTGCACCCGCGCACCACCGGCGCCGTGCAGATCGTGCTGCCGAAGGCGGGCCCGCGCGTCGAGCCGCCGCTGCCGGTGGAGGTCGAGTGGGGCGACGAGCCGGGCGACCACGACCGGCTCGCCCGCGACATCGAGGCGCTCATCCGCAACCGGCTCTCGGTGCGCGCCGCCGTCACGCTCGTGCCGCCCGGCACGCTCGAACGCTCCGAGATGAAGTCCCGGCTCACCCGCATCGCCAGCTGAGAGGAGCAGGAGTGCCGAACGCGATCCTCGACCCCACCGGCGGTGCCGCGGCCGTCAACTCTGCGGTCGCCGCCCCGTTCGCGCTCGCCCCGCGCCGACCCGACCTCGCGGGCGCCCGCATCGGCTTGCTGGAGAACACCAAGCAGAACGCGGCGCTGCTGCTCGACGAGCTCGGCAAGCTGCTCGTGTCCGAGCACGGCGCCGCCGCCGTCACGCTGTTCCGGACCAAGACGTCGTTCTCCCTGCCCGCGTCCGACGACCTCGTCGCCGAGTACGTGCGCGAGTGCGACGTGGTGGTCACCGGCGTCGGCGACTGCGGCTCGTGCAGCGCGTCGGCCGCCGCCGACGGCGTGGCGTTCGAGCGGGCGGGCCTGCCGGCGGCGGTGATCTGCAGCGATGCGTTCGCCGCCACCGCCGACGCGATGGCCGCCCTGCGCGGCGCGCCCGGCTACCGCTACCTCACCACCCCGCACCCGGTGGCCATCCTGACCCCGGACCAGGTGCGCGAGCGCGCGGCACAGCTCGCCGGGCCCGTCGCGGAGCTCGTGACCGCATGACCGAGCTCGACCCCGACGTCGCCCAGGCCGCGATCGAGCACTGCTACGAGCGGGGCTGGTCCGACGGGCTGCCGCTGGTGCCCGCGTCGCGACCGCTGGTCGACCGCTTCCTCGCGACCACGTCCCGCCCGCCGGAGGAGGTGATCGGGCGGCTCGACCAGGTCGACCGCGAGGTCACCGTCGAGCTCGCCGCGATCAACGCCGCCATGGCCGGCTGCCGGCCCGAGTACTTCCCGGTGGTGCTCGCCGCCTGGGACGCGCTGATGCGCGAGCGGTCCACCCGCGGCGGCGGCTGGCAGTCCACGAGCGGGCCCGCGCCGCTGATCGTCGTCAACGGCCCGGTGCGCGACGAGCTCGGGTTCAACAAGGCGGGCGGGGTGTTCGGGCCGGGCTTTCGGCCCAACGCGACCGTCCCGCGGGCGATCGGGCTCATCGTCCGCAACGCGCTCGGCATCCACCCCCACGTGTTCGAGCAGGCCACCCAGGGGCTGCCCGGGCGCTGGTCGATCTGCATCGCCGAGAACGAGGAGGAGAGCCCCTGGGAGCCGCTCTCGGTCGAGGCCGGGCTGCCCGCCGGCACGTCCGCGGTGTCGGCGACCCTGCTGCGCACCTGCGAGTTCGTCGACAACCGCCACACCAGCGACCCCGAGCAGCTGCTCGCCGACTTCGCCGACACGATCTCCCGCACCGGCGCCTGGATCTTCCGCCACGCCTCGGCCGGGGTCGTGTTCTGCCCCGAGCACGCGCAGCTGCTCGCGAACGCCGGGTTCGACCGGGCGAAGGTCCGCGCCTGGCTCGCCGAGCGCTGCGGGCGGACCGTCGGCGACCTCGCCGACGTCGGCAAGGACGGCATGGGCGACAACGGCGTCCGGCACGCGGACGGCCGGCGCCCCGACGGGTTCGACCTCCTGCTCGCCGACGGCGAGCCCAACCACCTGCTGATCGCCGTGGCCGGGGCCCGCAACGCCGGGATCTCCATGGTGGTGCGCCTGTTCAGCGACTGGTCCGCGACAGCGGTTCCGGTCGAAGGGGCCCCGGTCGAGACGAAGGAGCTTGGCTGATGACCGACATGGTGCGCGCGGCCGTCCAGGTGGCGCCGCGGACGATCGAGCTGCGCGCGTTCCCGCGCCCGACGATCGGCCCCGACGACGGGCTGCTGCGGGTCGAGGCGAACGGGATCTGCGGCAGCGACGTCGAGTCCTACCGCGGCCACCTCGGGATGGGCCGCGGGCCGACGATCCCGGGGCACGAGCCGATGGGGATCGTCGAGGAGGTCGGCGAGCGCGCCGCCGAGCGCTGGGGCGTGCAGCCGGGCGACCGGGTGGCGCTCGAGGTGATCGTGCCGTGCCGCTCCTGCCACGACTGCCTCACCGGCCGCTACCAGGCCTGCCGGCACCGCAAGTACGGCCACGGCGTCACCGGGATCGACGTTCCCCCTTCGCTGTGGGGCGGGTTCGCCGAGCACCTCTACCTCACCCCGGGCGCCGTCCTGCACAAGATCGACAAGACGTTGCCCGCCGAGCTGGCCGTCATGTTCAACCCGCTCGGCGCGGGCGTGCGCTGGGCGGTGCACCTCGGCGAGGTCGGGCTCGGAGACACCGTGCTGGTGCTCGGCGCCGGGCAGCGCGGCCTCGCCTGCGTCATCGCCGCCAGGGCCGCGGGCGCGGGGACGATCATCGTGACCGGACTGGAGGCGGACGCCCACAAGCTCGCCCTGGCGAAGGAGTTCGGCGCCGACCACACGATCGTCGTCGACGGGCCCGACGCCGAGGACACCGTCGAGCGCGTCCGGGAGATCACCGACGGGGAGATGGCCGACGTCGTGCTGGAGCTGACCCCGATGGCGACCGCCCCCGTCACGCACGCCCTGCAGGCGGCCAAGCACGGCGGCCGGGTCGTGCTCGCCGGGCTGAAGGGCCGCGCCGAGGTGCCGCTGCAGACCGACCTGATCATCAACCGCGCGCTCACCGTGCGGGGCGCGTTCGGGGTGGACGCCCGCGGCTACGCCGAGGCGATCGCGATCATCGAGTCCCGGCGGTTCCCGCTCGAGAAGCTGCACACCCACACGTTCGGCCTGGACGACACCGAGCTCGCGATCCGCACGCTCGCCGGCGAGGTGCCGGGCGAGGCGGCGGTGCACGTGTCGGTCCACCCCCACCTGTAGGAGATCCGGTGCTCGTCGACGCCCACGCCCACCTGCTGCCCCGCGACTACCCGGCCGACGCGCCCGAGTGCTTCCCCCGCATGGAGCCGATCGACGGCGACACCGCGCGGCTGCTGCTGTTCGGCAGCACGCGCTTCCGTGCCCGCGACGCGTTCTTCGACGCCGAGCGGCGCATCGCCGAGCAGGACGCCTCGGGCGTCGACGTCGAGGTGCTCAGCCCGATGCCGCCGCTGCTGCGCTACGACCTCCCCGCCGCCGAGGGGCTGTCGCTCGCCCGGCACGTCAACGAGTTCACCGCACAGCTCGTCGCCTCCGCGCCGGAGCGGTTCGTCGGGCTCGGCATGGTGCCGATGCAGGACCCCGACGCCGCCGCGGCCGAGCTGAAGGCGGTGCGCGACCAGGGGCTCGCCGGGGTGGAGATCGCCTCCAACGTGCTCGGCAGCTCGATCGGCGACGAGCGGTTCCTGCCGTTCTTCACCGAGCTGCAGCGGCTGGAGCTGGTGGTCTTCGTCCACGCGATGCCCTCGCCGACCCCGCGGCTGCCCGCCTCGGCGATGGGCACCTACGTGGTCGGCATGGAGGGGCTGCTCGCCGCCGCGTCGATGATCACCAGCGGCACCGCGGCCGCCTGCCCCGACCTGCGGATCTGCTTCAGCCACGCCGCGGGCGGGTTCCCGCTGGTCGTGCCGAGGGCGCAGTACTTCTGGGGCGGCACCTGGAACGAGGAACCGCCCGTGCCGGAGCGGGCCATCGCCCACGACGACGGCCCCTCGCCACTGGAGTACGCCCGCCGCTTCTACTACGACTCGATGGTGTTCGACCGGCGCGCCCTGCGCTACCTCGTGGACCTGCTGGGCGCGGACCGGCTGCTCGTCGGCTCCGACTTCCCGGCGATGCCGCGGGAGTCACCCGCGGGCCGCTCGCTGCGCTCGCTGGACCTCGACCCCGCGCTGCTGGAGCGGATCACCTGGCACAACGCCTGGAGTTGGCTCGGCACCCCGCCGCCGCGCTGACCGCGGCCGGCCGGTGGCCGGGGCTAGCGCCGGCGCGGGGCGAGGGCGCGGGTGATCGCGCGGGACGCCTGCTTGAGCACCGCCGCCAGCTCGCGCGGGCGCGCGCCCTCGGTCTCGACCACCACGCTGATCGCAGCCGTGACCTCGCCCGCGGGGTCGTAGACGGGCACGGCGACCACCATGTCGGGGAGGGTGATCTGGCCGCGGGCCACCGCGACCCCGGTCTGTCGGATGTGGGCGAGCGTGCGGCGCAGCTCGTCGGGGTCGGTCACCGTCAGAGGGGTGAACCGCTCCAGCGGCGAGCTCAGCACCGCCTCCTGGAAGTCCGGCTCGGAGAAGGCGAGCAGCACCAGGCCGGTGCCGGTGGCGTGCATCGGCCAGCGGTCGCCGACGCGGCTGGTGACCGGGTTGCGGACGCGGGCGCGGATCGCCTCCACGTAGACGACCTGCATGCCGTCGCGCACCCCGAGGTGGACGTTGCCGCGGGTGATCTGGTGCAGGTCCTCCAGGTGCGGGAACGCCGCCTCGCGCAGCTCCAGCCCGCGCGGGGCGAGCGCGGACAGCTCGAGCAGCCGCAGGCCCACCGAGTAGCGGCCGGAGGAGTCGCGTTCGAGCGCACCCCAGTCGACGAGCTCGCGGGTGAGCCGGTGCGCGGTGGGCAGGGTCAGCCCGGCCCGGCGCGCGATCTCCGACAGCGACAGGCAGCGGTGCCGCGGTCCGAAGGCGTCGAGCACGGACAGGGCGCGCCCGGCCGCGGTCAGGCGCGTGTTCCCCGACGCACGGCGCCGCACCGCGGCTCGCGCTGCCGCCGCCGGGACGTCCGGGCTCAGGGTCATGTCGCACCTCCGCGTGGTTCGGGGTCGGTGGTCACGGGCCGGGTGGGGAGACGAGTCCCTCTCGGATGGCGACCAGGGCCGCCTGCGTGCGCGAGCTGAGCTGGAGCTTCGCGAGGATGTGGCTGACGTGCGTGCGCGCGGTGCGCTCGCTGATGTAGAGCTCGGCCGCGATCTGGTGGTTGGACATGCCGCGGGCGACGAGCGCGAGGATCGACCGCTCCCGGGCGGTGAGCGCGGCGAGGCCGGTGGGTGGGGAGACGAGGCGGCGGGTGAGCCGCCCCGCGACGGTGGGGTCGAGGTGCACCTCGCCGCGCTGGGCGGAGCGGATCGCGGCCGCGACCTCGTCCGGGTCGGCGTCCTTGAGCAGGTAGCCGGACGCGCCCGCCTCCAGCGCCGCGTGCACGCGCTCCAGCTCGCCGAAGCTCGTGAGCACCACCACCCGCACCCCGGGGTGGGCGGCGAGCACCGCGCGGATGGCCTCGATGCCGTCCATCCGCGGCATCAGCACGTCCATGAGCACGACCTGCGGGAGCCTGCCCTCCGCGGCGAGGCGGTGCAGCTGGTCGAGCGCGTCCTTGCCGTCGACGGCCTCGGCGACCACCTCGATGCCGTCTGCGCTCTCCAGGTAGGCCGCGAGCCCGCGGCGCACCACGGCGTGGTCGTCGACGACGAGCACGCCGATCTCGGCCGGGGGATCCGGCTCGGCGACGGCCTCGCTCACCGCGGCCCCGGCCCGCCCAGCGGGACGCACACCCGCACGCGGCACCCCCGGCCACCGGTGCTGCGGCCGTCCACACTGGCGATCTCGATCGATCCGCCCCATCGCTCCGCTCGTTCCCGCATCGACACCAGCCCGAGCGCGCCCGCCCGGACCTCGGAGGTCAGCCCGGTGCCGTCGTCGCAGACCTCGACCTCCACCCGGTCCGGGGGCCCGCTGGTGCGGATGTGCACCTTCGCGCGCGTGGCGCCCGCGTGCTTGACGACGTTGTGCAGCGCCTCCTGCACCACCCGGTAGAGGTCCTCCTGCATCTCGACCGGCAGGTCGCCGACCTCCGTGCTGAGGTCGACCTGCACGTCGATGTCCAGGCCGGACGTGCCGCGGACCGATTCGACGTGGCTGCGCACCGCGCCGGCGAGCCCGCGCTCGACCAGCTCGACCGGGTGCAGCTGCAGCACCAGGCCGCGCAGGTCGGTGAGCGCGGTCTGGGCGAGCTGGAGCAGCTCGTCGGCCACGGCCTGCACCCGCTCGGGGCGGATGGTGCGCCCCGGCGCCACCTGCGCCTGCAGGGCCTTGGCCTGCATCCGCATCGAGAACACCTGCTGCACGACCGAGTCGTGCAGCTCGCGCGCGAGCCGGGCCCGCTCGGCGACCTGGGCGTCGTGGCGGGACCGCGACAGCAGGTCGGCGGAGTCGACGGCGGTGGCGGCCTGGTCGGCCATCGCCTCGAGGAACTCCAGCGCGGCGGTGCCCGGCGGCTCGCCGGGCTTGTAGAAGGCGTTCATCACGCCGACGGCGCGGCCGCGCACCACCAGCGGGACGGCCGCGAAGGCGTCCCAGTCGGGCGCGCCCATGATCTTGTGCAGCGGCGCCCACCTCGGGTCGGCCATCACCGCGGCCTTGCGGTGCGGCACGACGATGCGCCGGCACGTCTCGAAGGCCTCGACGAACATCAACCGCGCGCCGAGCCGCCTGCACTCCTCGAGCCGGTCGGTGAAGTCCTCGGCGTCGGTGAACCCGGCCTTGCCGACCACCTGCATCCGGCCGTTCTCGACCCGCAGGATCTGCACCGCCGCGATGTGCTCGGCCTGCACGACCTCGTTCGCGACGACGTCGAGGGTGACGCTGAGCGACGCGGCGTCCGCGACGCTCGACGCCGCCCTCGCGATCGCGGCGAGCCTGCGCGGGCCGCGGCCTGCGTCCTCCGGGTGCGGATCGGGTCCCCGACCCGGATCGAGCGCACAACCGCATTCCGGGCATCGGGCACCCGTCGCGACGCGCTCGTTCGTCGTGAGCACCTCCGTCACGCCGACCCCTTCGTCTGCGTCCTTCCGGTCGCCGGCCGACGGCACCGCCGGGCCGGAGATCGCTTCCCAGTCTCACCACTGCGGAAGCCAGGTCACAAGAGCTGGGAGCGCATGCGCGCAGGTCGTCCGCGACTGCGTATGCGGACTACGACATATGACCCGGACGCCCTCCCGGGTGCGCGCACGGGCCGAACATGTCTTCCGTCCCGCGAAACCGTCCCTGCACCACGCGGCGGCGCTCCCCGAGGCTTGGCGGGCGCCTGGGGTGAGCCCGGTCACGGCCGGGGACAACCCCGGGCCCGCGACGGAACGGGAGTCCACGTGAGACGACGCACCCGCGCGGCAGCACCGGTGCTGGCCGCGCTCCTGCTCCTCGCCGCGTGCGGCGGCGAGGGCCGATCCGCCGGACCGGCCGCGCCCACCGGGCCGCCCCAGCGCGGCGGCGAGATCACCGTGCTGGAGGACGCCGCGTTCGCAGGGGGCTGGCCCACCGGGCTCGACCCGGCCACCAACACCACCGGCGGCGCCAACATCGCGCAGATGAGCGCGATCTACGGCGGGCTGTTCCGGCTGGAGGCCGCGGACGACGGTTCGGGGGCGGAGGTCGTGCCGCACCAGGCCGAGAGCTACGAGCTGCTCGACGGCGGCACGACCGTGCGGATCACGATCCGCGAGGGCATCCGCTTCACCGACGGCACCCCGATGGACGCCGAGGCGGTCGCGTTCAACTTCCGGCGCGCGGTCGACTCGCCGTGCACCTGCTCGCCGACCTGGCCGCTCGCCGAGAACGGCATCACCACCGACGGCCCGCGCACGGTGGTGCTGAAGTTCACCCGGCCCTTCGCCGCGGTGATCAACGCCTTCCCGGCCACCAACGTCAACTGGATCGCCTCGCCCACGGCCCTGCAGCAGATGGGGGAGGAGCAGTTCGCGGTGACGCCGGTCGGCGCGGGCCCGTTCAAGGTCGTGTCCAACCAGCTCAGCTCGCAGCTCGTGCTGGAGCGCAACCCGGACTACTTCAAGGAGGGCCTGCCCTACCTCGACCGGCTCACCTTCCAGTCGATCGGCGGCGACCAGCCCGCCTACCAGGCCCTGCTGGCCGGCCAGGCGCAGGCCTACGAGGGGCTCACCACCACGCCGCTGCTGGAGCAGGCGCAGGAGGCGGGCCGGATCACCGTCACCGTTCAGCCGCCGACGTCGCCGTACGTGGTGCAGCTGAACACGCAGCGGGCCCCGTTCGACGACCAGCGGGCGCGGGAGGCGATCTACCACGCCACCGACTTCGCGGCCATCGCGCAGGGCCTGTTCCGCGGCCACTACCCGGTGAGCCAGAGCTTCACCGGCCCCGGCGGCCTGTTCCACCACGAGACGGTCCCCGGCTACCCCGAGCACGACCCCGAGCGCGCCCGGCAGCTCGTCGCCGAGCTCGGCGGGCTCTCGGTCCGCCTCGGCACGCTCAAGAGCTACGTGGCCGAGCAGGTGATGACGGCGCTGCAGACCCAGTGGCAGGAGGTCGGCATCGACGTGCAGATCGAAAGCTACGAGCTGTCCACGCTCATCCAGGAGTTCAACTCCGGCGAGTGGCAGTCGATGCTGCAGACCGCGGGCGCGTGGGACCCCGCCGCGGGCGTGGGCGTCGGCTTCCGGTTCTCGTCGGACTCGCCGTTCACCGGCGTCAAGGACCCCGAGCTCGACCGGCTCCTCGACACCGCCGAGGCCACCCTCGACCCGGCGGAGCGCGAGCGGCTCTACGTCGAGGCGAACCGGTACATCAGCGACCACGCGTACGCGCCGTTCGGGCTCGCGTTCGCCCCCGCCAACCTCGCCGCGGAGGGGGTGTACGGGCCGGGCCTCACCACGAAGATCCCGCCGATCGTGGTCAACACCGGCGTCCTCTGGGACGAGGTCTGGAGGGTCCAGCGGTGACGGACGCGGCGACGGGCGTGGTGGCGCGGCCCCGGTGGACCGCGCCGCCGAGCCTGCGGCTCGCCGGGCGCAGGCTGCTCATGGTCGTGCCGATCATCCTCGGGGTCAGCATCCTCACGTTCTGGGTGCTCGACCTGATCCCGGGCAACGCCGCCGAGCAGCTGCTCGGCCCGGAGGCCACCCCGGAGCAGGTCCGGGCCCTCGAGCTGGAGCTGGGGCTCGACCGGCCCGCGGTGCTGCGCTACCTCGACTGGCTCGGCGGCGCGGTGACCGGCGACCTCGGCACGTCGCTCGTGAACGGCCAGCCGGTCACCGACCAGATCGTCGACCGGATGGCCGTCACCGGGGAGCTCGTGGCGCTCGCGTTCCTCGTCTCGCTGGGGCTGGCCGTGCCGGTCGCGCTGCTCGCGGCCTACCGCCCCGGCCGGCTGTTCGACCGGGTCAGCATGGTCGTGAGCATCACCGGCCTGTCGGTGGCCAACTACGTGCTCGCGCTGCTGCTGGTGCTGGTGTTCGCGGTGGAGCTGGCGCTGTTCCCCGCGATCGGGTTCGTCCCGCTGTCGGAGAGCGTGGCGGGCAACCTGCACTCGATGGCGCTCCCGGCGGCCGCGATCGCGTTCCCGCTGTTCTGCTTCTACACCCGCTTCCTGCGCGGCGACCTCGTCGACCAGCTGCAGGGGGAGGACTACGTCACCACGGCGCGCGCCAAGGGCATCGGGCCGTGGCAGGTGCTGCTGCGGCACGCGTTCCGCAACTCGGCGTTCGGCCTGATCACCGTGGTCGGGCTGAACCTCGGCACGCTGCTGGGCGGCACCGTGATCGTCGAGCAGATCTTCGCCCTGCCCGGGATGGGGCAGCTGATGCTGCAGGCCATCAACACCCGCGACGCCACGGTCGTGCAGGGCTGCGTCGTGGTGTTCGCCGTGGTCGCCGTGCTGGCCAACCTCGCCGCCGACCTGCTCTACGCCGTGCTCGACCCGAGGATCCGCTATGACGGTCGTTGAGGCCCCACCCGCGCTCGCCGGCTCGCCGGACACCCGGCCGGCGGGGCGCCTGGTGCGCAACCTGGAGATCATCCTGCCGGCCGGCGTGATCGCGCTCGTCACCGCCGCGTGCTTCCTCGGCCCGGTCGTCCTGCCGGTCCCGCCGCCGACCGGCGGGAGCGTGCTGGAGGCCTACCTCGACGCCGGCTCGCCCGGGCACCTGCTCGGCACCGACCCCAACGGCAACGACATCCTCTCCCGGATCCTGCACGGCGGCCGCTCGTCGCTGGTGGTGGCGGTCGCGGTGAACCTGATCGGGCTCGCCGTCGGCGGCACGCTCGGCGCCCTGTCCGGATACGTGGGCGGCGCGGTCGACACCGTGATCATGCGCGTGCTCGACGTGCTCATCGCGTTCCCGTCGCTCGTGCTCACGCTGGCCGTGGCGCAGAGCCTCGGCGCGAGCCAGACCAACACGATCCTCGCGCTCGCGTTCTTCTCGATCCCCGCGTTCGCGCGGATCTCGCGGGCCGCGACGCTGCGGCTGCGCGAGCTGCCGTTCATGGCCGCCGCGCAGCTCGCCGGGACGCCCGGCTGGCGGGTGCTGCTGCGCCACATCGCCCCGAACATCACCCCGCAGCTGATCACCTTCGGGATGCTCGGCATGGGCATCGTCATGGTGATCGAGGGTGCGCTGTCGTTCCTCGGCCTCGGCATCCCGCTGCCCGCGCCCAGCTGGGGCAACATGATCGCCCAGGGCCAGCAGAGCCTGTCGGCCACGCCGATGCTCGTGGTCTGGCCGTGCCTGGCGCTGTTCGTCACCGTGCTCGCGTTCAACCTGCTCGGCGAGACCCTGCGCGCCCGCTGGAGCGGCCGATGAGCGGGCCGACGACCACCGGGGGAGCGGTGACCGAAGGGCCGGCCGCCGAGCGGGACGCCGCGCCGCTGCTCGAGGTGACCGACCTGCGGGTGCGCTTCACCCGCGGCGGCCGCACCGTGCACGCGGTCAACGGGCTGTCCTACCGGCTCATGGCCGGCCGGATGCTCGCGATCATCGGCGAGTCCGGGTCGGGCAAGAGCGTGAGCTCGCGGGCCCTGATGGGGCTGCTGCCGCCCACGGCGCAGGTGAGCGGATCGGCGCGGTTCGACGGCACCGAGCTGGTGGGGCTCTCGGAGCGCGAGATGCGCCGCCGCCGGGGCGCGGACATCGCCATGGTGTTCCAGGACCCGGCCCGCTCGCTCAACCCGACGATGCGGATCGGCGCGCAGATCACCGAGGCGATCCGGGCGCACGCGGCGGTGGACAAGGACGCGGCGAAGGCGCGCGCGATCGAGCTGCTGCAGCTGGTGAAGCTGCCCGCCCCGCAGCAGCGGTTCCACGAGTACCCGCACCAGCTCTCCGGTGGCATGCGCCAGCGCGTGATGATCGCGATCGCGCTCGCGGGCAGGCCGCGGCTGCTCATCGCCGACGAGGCCACCACCGCGCTGGACGTGACCACGCAGGCGCAGATCATGGAGCTGCTGGTCGAGCTCCAGCAGCAGCTGGGCATGGCCGTCATCCTGATCAGCCACGACCTCGCGCTCGCCGCCAGCTACGCCGACGACGTCGTCGTGATGTACGGCGGGCGGGCCGTGGAGCGGGCGTCGGCGGATGTGCTGTTCTCCTCGGTCCGGATGCCCTACACGCGCGCCCTGCTGGGTGCGATCCCGCTGCTGGAACGCCCGTCGCACGGGGAGCTGCCGGTGGTGCCGGGGCAGCCGCCCGACCCGGCCGCGCTGCCGTCCGGGTGCTCGTTCCGCCCGCGGTGCGGCTCGGCCACCGACCGGTGCGCGACCCCGCCGCCGTTCGCCGAGCACGAGCCGGGCCACTGGTGGGCCTGCTGGCACCCCGACGGGCAGCAGAGCGCGCAGGAGGTGAGGGGATGAGCCCGGGGATGAGCGCGGTGAAGGACCCGCTGCTGCAGGCCCGCAACATCGTCCAGGAGTTCCCCGTGCGCGGGGCGGGCGGCCTGCGCGGCGGCGTGGTGCACGCCGTCTCCGACGTGTCGTTCGACCTGTACCCGGGGGAGACCCTCGGCGTGGTCGGCGAGACCGGCTCCGGGAAGTCGACGCTGGCGCGGTCGCTGGTGCAGGCGCCGCGGCCCAAGTCGGGGCAGGTGCTGTTCCAGGGCACCGACCTGGTGCAGCTGCGGGGCAAGCGGCTCGTCGCCGCCCGCAGGCACGTGCAGATGGTCTACCAGGACCCGTTCGGGTCGCTGAACCCGCGCTGGCGGGTGTCGGAGCTGGTGGAGGAGCCGCTGGTCGGCTACGGCGTCAAGGGCGCGGAGCGGCGCAGGCGCCGGGTCGGGGAGCTGCTCGACCTGGTCGGCCTCGACCCGTCGGTCTACGGGCAACGCAGGCCCCGCGAGCTGTCGGGCGGGCAGTGCCAGCGGGTGGCGATCGCCCGCGCGATCGCCCTCGACCCGGCGCTGGTGATCTGCGACGAGGCCGTGTCGTCGCTGGACGTGCTGATCCAGGCGCAGGTGCTCAACCTGTTCGAGCGGCTGCGGGCCGAGCTGGGGTTGTCGTACGTGTTCATCGCCCACGACCTCGCGCTGGTCAAGCAGGTGAGCGACCGGGTGGCCGTGATGCACCTCGGCCAGCTCGCCGAGGTCGGCCCGGCCGAGGCGCTGTACCGCAGCCCGCTGCACCCGTACACGTCCGCACTGCTGGACTCCGTGCCCGGCCTCGACCCGGCCACGGGGCGGGCGAGGCGGCCGGTGCCGCTGCGCGGCGAGCCGCCCTCGCCGCTGGACCCGCCGAGCGGGTGCCGGTTCCGCACCCGCTGCCCCCGCGCCCAGGAGCGGTGCGCCCGCGAGGAACCGACGCTGCGCGAGCACGCGCCGGGCCACAGCGTGGCCTGCCACTTCCCGCTGGCCGCGCCGGACGGAAAACCGCGACATCTGACCCGTTCCGCGCCCGACAGCACGGCGGGCCCCCGCGGACATCTGCAGGTCGAGCCCCTGCCCGGCCGTTCCTAGCATCCGAGACGGACCTCGGCACCGCCGCCGTCAGGAAGTGGGTTCCCATGCGCGCGATCTCCCCCCACCGCCCCTCCACGCGACTCCGCCGCGCCCTCGCCGCCCTCGCCGCGGGCCTCGCCCTGCTGCTCGCCGGATGCGGCGGCTCGGCGGGCTCGGACGGTGCGGCGAGCGGCGAGCTCACCCCCGTCACGTTCCTCAACGTCCTGCCCATCGAGAGCCTGACGTTCACCCCGGAGATCGTCGCCCAGGCCGGCGGCTATTTCGAGCGCGAGGGCCTGGACGTGCAGTTCCAGGTCACCCGCGGCAGCGCACAGGCGATCCAGACCGTCATCGCGGGCAGCGCGCTCGTCACGCGCGTCGGCGACACCGAGATGATGGTGGCCGTCGGCGGCCGCGACGCCCCGGTCCGGGCGTTCGGCCAGCCGTCGCAGCAGTCGACGCTGCGCATCGTCTCCGCCGCGGACGACCCGATCCGCGCGCCGGAGGACCTGCGCGGCAAGAAGATCGGCATCCCGTCCGAGGGCGGCACCAGCGAGACGCTGGTGGACACGCTCGCCGCCACCGCGGGCCTCGCCGACACCGACCTGGACAAGCAGGTCGTGGGCCTGGCCCCGGGCGTCTACGAGCTCGTGCAGCAGGGCCGCATCGACGGCTACGTGGTCGCGATGGACACCGCGGTCGCCCTCGAGCGCGACCAGCCCGACGCCGTGGTGCTCGACCCGTCGCAGGTGATCTCGGGCGGCACGCAGGTCTACCTGACCTCCGCGCAGGCGCTCGAGGACCCCGCCCAGCGCGACGTGCTCTCCCGCTTCCTGCGCGCGGTGAAGGCCGCCCAGGAGTCGGTGATCGCCGACCAGTCGCTCGACACCACGCTCCAGACCCTCGGCGACGCCTACGACATCCCGATCCTGCGCGAGCCGGAGGTGGCCAAGGAGACCCTGCGGACCTACATCGCCAGCTGGCAGGCCGGCGGTGAGGGTCTTCTGAAGATCTCGCCGTCGGCGTGGTCGCGCATCTACGACGAGTCCGTCGCGGTGCACCTCGTGCCCGGTGGGCTCGACGCGAGCGCCTGGTACACCAACGACCTGCTGGGGGCCTCCTCGTGAGCGGGCTGTCCGACACCGCGCGCGTGGCCGGGGCCCCGGCCGAGGCCGGCGCCGCCGAGCTGGAGCTGCGCGACGTCGACAAGATCTACAAGCGACGGCGCGGTGCCGACACCGAGGCACTCCGCGGCATCTCGCTGTCGGTCCGGGCAGGCGAGTTCGTCTCGCTGGTCGGCCGGTCCGGGTGCGGCAAGACCACGCTGCTGCGCATCCTCGCCGGCCTGATCACGCCGACCAGCGGCGATGTGCTGATCGGCGGCTCGGACCTGTGGCAGAACGGCGGTCGCGACCCGGAGGCGCTCCAGCGGTTCGGGATGGTCTTCCAGGAGGCCAACCTGTTCCCCTGGTTCACGATCGAGGACAACATCGCGCTGCCGCTCAAGCTGCGCGGGGTGGACAAGCGCCGCCGCCGCGCGCGGGCGGCGGAGCTGTGCGAGCTGGTCGGCCTCTCCGGTTTCGAGAAGGCCTACCCGCGCGAGCTGTCCGGCGGGATGCGCCAGCGCGCGGCGATCGCCCGCGCGCTGTCCTACGACCCGTCGATCCTGCTCATGGACGAGCCGTTCGGCGCGCTCGACGCGCTCACCCGCGACCGGATGAACCTGGAGCTGCAGCGCATCTCCGTGGTCACCGGCGCGACCGTCGTGTTCGTCACGCACTCGATCACCGAGGCGGTGTTCCTGTCCGACCGGGTCGTGCTGCTGTCCCCGCGGCCCGGCCGGATCCGGTCGATCACGCCGGTCGAGTTCCCGCGGCCGCGGTCGCTCGACGTGGAGACCGAGCCCGGCTTCGGCGAGATCGTCCGCACGCTGCGCCGCCAGCTGGACGAGGAGGGCGACTGATGGAACGCGAGGCGAAGCTCGCGGGCCGGCGCGGCCCGGCGGGGGAGGCGCGCGGGGAGCGGGGAACGAGCGACCGGGCACCGGAGGAGCAAGGCCGCGTCTCCACGGGCCCGCGAGCACGCCGGAGCGAAGCGGAGACCATCGAACGCGGCAGTTGGTTGCCCTGGGTCAGCACCCCGATCGTGCTGCTCCTGGTGCTGGCGGGCTGGACGATGGCCGTGTCGGTGTTCGGGGTGTCGAAGTTCATCCTGCCGACCCCCGCCGACGTGGGCGAGGCGGTGCTGCGGATGCTCGCCGACCCCGCCACGTGGGGGCACGTGCTCATCACCCTCACCGAGGTGGCGCTGGGCTTCCTCGCGGCGCTGGCGTTCGGGCTCGTGGCCGGGGTGGTGCTGGGCCGGGCCGAGTGGCTGGAGCGGGCGCTGCGGCCGGTGCTCGTCGCCGTGCAGGTCGTCCCGAAGGTGGCGTTCATCCCGCTGTTCGTCATCTGGTTCGGGTTCGGCGTCACCAGCAAGATCATCATGGCGGCGACGCTCGCGTTCTTCCCGATCATGCTCAACGTGATGCTCGGCGTCCGCTCCGTCGAGCGCGGCCACCGCGACGTCATGCTCGGCCTCGGCGCGCGGCGTTGGCCCACGTTCCGCGACCTCGAGCTGCCCAGCACGTTGCCGTACGTGTTCGCGGGCATGGAGGTCGCCGTCGTCTTCTCCGTGATCGGCGCGGTCGTCGGGGAGTTCCTCGGCGGCAGCGAGGGGCTGGGCTACCTCGTCGTCGTGAGCCTCAACGCCCTCGACGCGCCCCAGCTGTTCGCGGTGATCTTCCTGCTCGCCGCCCTCGGCTGCCTGCTCTACCTCGTCGTCAACGGGGCGAAGCGGTTCGTCATCCCGTGGCACGAGTCCGTGCTGGCCGTCGACCGACCCTGAAAGGCACCCGATGTTCGAGGCGATGATCGATCCGACCGGCCGCCCGCCCGCCGAGGCGACCGGGCCGCGCCGCGCCGCGCGGCCCGAGCGGCTCGAGGGGCTGGTGGTCGGCCTGGTGGCGAACCCGAAGAAGAACGCCGAGCAGTTCCTCGACGCCGTCGGCGACCTGCTGGCCGCAGAGCACGGCATCGCCGACGTCGTGCGCACCCGGAAGACCAGCATCACCGACCCGATCCCGCCCGCCACGCTCGACGAGCTGGCGCAGCGGTGCGACGTCGTGCTCATCGGCGTCGGCGACTGCGGCTCGTGCAGCGCCGCGGCGGTGGCCGACGGGATCGCGTTCGAGGCCGCGGGCGTGCCGGCCGCCGTCATCTGCACCGACGCGTTCCGGGTGAGCGCCGACGCGATGGCCCGGCTGCAGGGCAGCCCCGGCTACGCCTACGTCACCACCGCCCACCCGGTGGCCCCGCTCGACGAGGCCGGGGTGCGGGAGCGGGCCCGGCAGGCGCTGTCGGACGTCCTCGAGCTGCTCGTGCAGGCCCCCGTCCCCGTGGCGGCTCGATGACGGCGCTCGCCGACGAGCCGGCCGAGGACGCCGCGCGGCTGCACTACGCCCGCGCGGCCATCGAGCACGCCTACGAGCAGGGCTGGACCGACGGGCTGCCGATCGTGCCGGTCACCGCGGAGGTGGTGGAGGAGTTCCTCGCCGCCACGCCGCGGCCGCGCGACGAGGTAGTGGCCGCGGTGCCGCACCTCGGCCGCGAGTGCACCGTGGAGCAGGCCGCGATCAACGCCGCGATGGCCGGGTGCCGGCCGGAGTACCTGCCGGTGGTGCTGGCCGCGTGGGACGCGCTGATGCAGCAGCGCGCGGTCACCGGCGGCGGCTGGCAGAGCACCAGCGGCCCGGCGCCGCTGATCGTGGTCAACGGCCCGATCCGTGCCGAGCTCGGCATCAACTCCACCGGCGGCGTGCTCGGGCCGGGGTTCCGGGCCAACGCGACGATCGCGCGCGCCGTCGGGCTGGTCGTGCGCAACGTGTTCGGGATCCGGCCCCAGGAGCTCGAGCAGTCCACCCAGGGCATCCCCGGGCGGTTCTCGCTCTGCGTCGGGGAGAACGAGGAGGAGAGCCCCTGGGAGCCGCTCGCCACCGAGCTCGGGCTGCCCGACGGCACCTCCGCGGTGTCCGCGCTGCTGCTGCGCACGTGCGAGTTCGTCGACAACCGGCACACCACCGACCCCGAGCAGGTGCTGTGGGACATCGCCGACACCGTCGCGCGCACCGGCGCCGCCATCGGCAGGCACTCCTCGGCGGGCCTGCTGCTCGGCGTCGAGCACGCCCAGCTGCTCGCGTCGAACGGGTTCGCCAAGGCCGACGTGCAGCGCTGGATCTCCGAGCACGCCTTCCGCACCCACACCGAGATGCAGCTCGCCGGCAAGAGCCTGGCGGGACAGGAGGGACCCGGCATCGACGAGCACGGCCTGCACGTCGTGCCCGACCCCGACCAGATCCCGATCGTCGTCACCGGCGCGCGCAACGCCGCCATGTCGATGGTCGTGCGCCCGTTCGGCTTCGGCGGCTGGTCGCGCACCGCCCACCCCATCCGGCAGAAGGAGGCCCGATCGTGAGCATCGACGAGAACGCCCTGTCCGGACTGCGCAGCACGCTCGAGGCCGACGACTACCGGATGGAGGTCACCGAGGCGGGCGACACGGTCGAGGTGACGATCACCGCGGGCCCGGCGGCCTGCGAGGACTGCCTGGTGCCCAAACCGATCATGCGCAACATCCTCCACGCGGCGCTCGGCGTGCCCGAGGAGTCGATCGTGCTGACCTACCCGGCGGACGCGAGCTGACCATGAGCGCCGAAGCGACGTCCGCACCGCTGCTCGACGTCCGCGACCTCACCGTGCGGTTCCCGACGCCCACCGGGCCGATCGAGGCCGTCTCCGGGGTGTCGTTCGCCGTGCGCCCGGGCGAGACGCTCGCCGTGGTCGGCGAGTCCGGCTCCGGCAAGAGCGTCTCCTCGCTCGCCGTGCTCGGGCTGCTCGGCGCCGGGCGCGTCACCGCCGGGTCGATCCGCTTCCAGGGCGAGGAGCTCGTCGGCGCCGACCCGGAGCGGCTGCGGTGCCTGCGCGGCGCCGACATCGCCATGATCTTCCAGAACCCGATGAGCTGCCTCGACCCGCTGTTCACCGTCGGCGACCAGATCGCCGAGGCGCTGCGGATCCACCGGCCGGTTTCCCGCCGGGACGCGCGCCGCCGCGCGGTCGAGCTGCTCACCGAGGTCGGCATCCCCGACCCCGCGCGCCGCGTGCGGTCCTACCCCCACGAGCTGTCCGGCGGGCAGCAGCAGCGCGTGATGATCGCCATGGCGCTGGCCTGCGAACCCGCGCTCCTGATCGCCGACGAGCCGACCACGGCGCTCGACGTCACCGTCGAGGCCCAGATCCTCGAGCTCCTGCGCCGCATGCGCCGTGATCACGGCACCGCGCTGCTGTTCGTCACCCACGACATGGGCGTCGTCGCCGAGATGGCCGACCGCGTGCTCGTCATGTACGCGGGGAGGGTCGTCGAGCAGGGCACGGTCGACGAGGTGCTGCGCGACCCCCGCAACCCGTACACGCGCGCGCTGATCGAGTCGATCCCCACGCCGTCGACGCCCCGCGGCGAGCCCATGCCCGTGATCGCGGGCAACGTGCCCCACCCGGCCGCGCTCCCCGACGGGTGCCGGTTCCACCCGCGCTGCCCGGTCGTGCTGGACCGGTGCGCGGTCGACGAGCCGGCGCTCGTCGACCTCGGCGCGGGCCGCAGCAGCCGCTGCTGGCAACACGTCGCGGCCCCGGAGGTGGCGCGTGTCGGCTGAACCGCTGTTCGAGGCGTACGACCTGGTCAAGCACTTCCGGATGCGCCGCACCGTCGTCAAGGCCGTCGACGGCGTGTCGTTCACGGTCCCGCGCGGGCGCACCGTCGGGCTCGTCGGCGAGTCCGGGTCCGGCAAGTCCACCGTCGCGCGGCTCGCGCTGCGCCTGCTCGACCCCACCTCGGGCCGGATGACGTTCGACGGCGTCGACCTGCTGCGGGTGAGCCGCCGCGAGATGCGCGCGCTGCGGCGCCGGATGCAGATCGTGTTCCAGGACCCGTTCGGCTCGCTCAACCCCCGCATGCGCGTGGTCGAGGCGGTCGGCGAGCCGCTCGCCGTGCACCGGATCGCCCGCGGCAAGGAGCGCACCGACCGCGTGGTCGAGTTGCTCGAGCGGGTCGGGCTCGGGGCCCGCGACCTGCACAAGTACGCCCACCAGTTCTCCGGCGGGCAGGCGCAGCGGATCGGCATCGCCCGCGCGCTCGCCACCGACCCCGACCTGATCGTCTGCGACGAGGCCGTGTCGGCGCTCGACGTCTCCGTGCAGGCCCAGGTGCTCAACCTGCTCAAGCGGCTGCAGGCCGAGCTGGGCCTGTCCTACCTGTTCATCGCCCACGACCTGAACGTCGTGCGGTACATGGCCGACGAGGTCTGCGTGATGCACCGCGGCGAGATCGTCGAACGCGGCGACGGCGACACCCTGTTCGCCGAGCCGCAGCACGCCTACACCAAGACGCTCGTCGGCGCCGTCCGCCACCTTCCCGCCCGGGAGGCATCGTGATCGGCTACACGCTGCGCCGGCTGGGCTACGGCCTGGTCGTGATGGTGCTCGTCACCGTGTTCGTCTTCGTCGTCATGCGGCTGGTGCCCGGCGACGCGGTGTCGCTGCAGCTGCAGGAGACCGGCGTGAGCGCCGAGGAGGCCGAGGCGCTGCGGGCGCAGTTCGGCCTCGACCAGCCGGTGTGGGTGCAGCTCGGGACCTGGCTCGCCGGTGCCGTGCGCGGCGACCTGGGCACCTCGTTCTACGGCGGCGAGCCGGTCGTCGACCTGTTCCTCGCCCGGGTCCCGGTGACCCTGCAGCTGGGCCTGCTCGCGATCGTGGTCGGCGCGCTGCTCGGGGTCGGGTTCGGCATCGTCGCGGCCGTCATGCGCGGCACCGCGGTCGACGCGGCCGTGCGCGTGTTCGCGGTGGCGTTCCTGTCGGTGCCCAACTTCGTGCTCGGGCTGCTCGCGCTCACGTTCCTCGCGCTGTGGTTCGCCTGGTCGCCGCCGATCGTCTACGCGGGCCCCACCGAGGACTTCGGGGGGTGGCTGCAGCAGATCGCGATCCCGGTGCTCGCGCTCGGCACCGGCGGCATGGCGGCGATCACCCGCATGACCCGCTCGTCGATGCTCGAGTCGCTCGGCTCGGACTACATCCGAACCGTGCACGCCAAGGGCGCCCGGCAGCGCACCGTGGTGTTCAAGCACGCGCTGCGCAACTCGACGATCTCGGTGCTCACGCTGCTCGGCCTCGAGCTCGCCACCGTGCTGGGCGGCACCGTGATCCTCGAGCAGATGTTCGCCATCCCCGGCACCGGGCAGCTGATCTACCAGGCCGTCCTCGACCGCGACTACCCGGTGGTCGTCGCCTGCACGATCTTCTACGCCGGGCTGTTCGTCGTGACGATCATCGTGATCGACCTGCTCTACGCGCTGGTCGATCCCCGGATCCGGACCGGGAGGGCGCTTTCGTGACCGCGCCCCTGATGGCACTGCGCACGTTCGTCCGCGCCCAGCCGCTCGGTGCGGTCGCCCTCGTGCTGATCACCGTGTTCGTGCTCGCCGCGATCCTCGCGCCGTGGATCGCGCCGCACGACCCGCTCGAGCAGTTCCGCCGCGACATCCTCGCCGAGCCGTCGGCGCAGTACCCGCTCGGCACCGACGACCTGGGCCGCGACGTGCTGAGCCGGGCCATCCACGGCGCCCGCACCTCGCTGCTGGTCGGCGTCGCGACCACCGGGCTCAGCCTCGTGCTCGGCACCGCGATCGGCGTGGTCTCGGGCTACTTCGGCCGCGCCGTCGACGTCGTGCTGCAGCGCGTGATGGACGCCGTGCAGGCCGTGCCGGGCATCGTGCTGCTGCTGTTCATCGCCGTGGTGCTCGGCCCGTCGGTGCGCAACACGGTGATCGCCCTGACGATCGTGATCACGCCGTCGTTCAACCGGATCGCGCGCGGCGAGACCCTGCGCATCCGCCAGGAGCGCTACGTCGAGGCCGCCCGCGCCACCGGGGCGGGGGTGCCGCGGATCCTGTTCCGGCACGTGCTGCCGAACATGTTCGCCTCGGTGCTCACCCTCGGCAGCCTGATCTTCGCCGGGGTGATCATCGCCGAGTCGGCGCTGTCGTTCCTCGGCATCGGAGCCCCGCCGCCCACCCCGTCGTGGGGCGCGATGCTGTCCGAGGGCGTCCGCTACGTCGAGCGCGCCCCGTGGATCATCCTCGTGCCCGCGGCGCTGCTGTCGGCCGCCGTGTTCAGCTTCAACCTGCTCGGCGACGCGCTGCGCGACCACCTCGACCCCCGCCTGCAGCGCCCCGCGATCACCCGCGCGGCGCGCAGCTGGTGGAAGGGCCGCCCGCCCGCGGCGCTCGCACCCGGTCTCGCTCAGGGCTCGTCCCGCCGGGACGGTTAGAAGGGGAGGAACGTGGAGATCTCGCTGGAGGGCAAGGTCGCCCTGGTCACCGGGGCGGGCCCGAACATCGGCAGCGGCATCGCGCTGGCGCTGGCCCGCTACGGTGCGAAGGTCGCGTGCAACGACATCGACCCGGCGGCGGCCGAGCGCGCGGTCGAGCGGATCGAGCGCAACGGCGGGACGGCCATCGCGGTGCCCGGCGACGTGACCGACGAGGAGCAGGTCACCGGCTACATCCGGCGCGTGATCGACGAGTTCGGCCACATCGACATCCTCGTCAACAACGCCGCGCTGCTCGGCGGGAAGGGCGTGCTCGACGAGAGCACCGAGTTCTTCACCCGGGCCGTGCAGGTCGCGGCGCTGGGAAACTTCCTCAACACCAAGCACGTCGGCCGGCACATGGCCGAGCGCGGCATCCGCGGATCGATCGTCGCGATCTCCTCGTCCAACGGCTGGTCCGGCTCGGCCGGGGTGATCGCCTACGCGTTCCACAAGGGCGGGGTGAACAACTTCGTCCGGGCCGCGGCGATGGACCTCGCCCCGTACGGCATCCGCGTCAACAGCTTCACCCCCACCGCGCCCACGCCGGACAACCCCGAGCTGATCAAGGAGCGCGGGGCGGGCGGCGTGCTGGACCGGCCCCGCGCCCACGGCATCGGCGGCGAGACCGGCACCGAGGAGTGGCGCCGCCCGGCGCGCTACACGGGCCAGCGGATGCCGCTGGTCCCCATGGGCACCACCGGCACGCCGACCGACATCGGCCACTGCGTCGCCTGGATGTGCTCGGACTACGCCCGGCTGATCACCGGCTGCGACTTCGTCGTCGACGGCGGCGCGCGGGCCAAGAACTTCGCCTACGCGCCCGCGCCCGCCTCCGAGCTCGCCGGGCCGCTGCCGCTGATCCCCCTCGACGTCACCGGCGAGCTGGACCGGGAGCTGTGATGAGAACGCTGAAGCGCAGGACCTTCCTCCTCGGTTCGGCCGCCGCGGTGGGGCTGGGTACCACCGCGTGCGGGGGCGGCGGGCGCTCCCGGTCGGGGCCGGTCGGCGAGCCCCGGCCCGGCGGCACGCTCGTGCTGCAGATGCCCTCGGAGATCAGCACCCACATCCACCCGCTGCTGCAGACCGACCCGGCGGCGATGGGCGTCGTGTCGGGCACCGTCTACTCGAAGCTGTTGGAGTTCCGGACCGGCCCGGACGTCACCACGCTCGAGATCGAGCCCGACCTCGCCGAGTCGTGGGAGGTCTCGCCGGACGGGCTGACCTACACGTTCCGGCTGCGCGGCGACGTGCGCTGGCACAACGTCCCGCCGGTCAACGGCCGCCCGTTCACCTCCGACGACGTGGTGGCCACGTTCGAGGCGATCAAGCAGACGCCCGCCCAGTACGCGTGGATGTACGAGCCGGTCTCGAGCGTCACCGCGCCCGACGAGCGCACCGTCGTGTTCACCCTCGACCGGCCCTACACGCCGCTGCTGGAGTACCTCGCCTACCACTTCAGCATGATCGTGCCGAGGGAGGGCCTCGAGGGGCGCTACGACCTCGAGACCCAGGCGATCGGCACCGGGCCGTTCCTGCTCGAGAGCCACAACCCCGACGTCGAGTGGGTGCTCAGGCGCAACCCGGACTACCACATCCCGGGCCGGCCCTACCTCGACGAGATCCGCCTCCCCATCCTCAACGACACCGCCGCCGTCACAGCGGCGCTGCGCAGCGGCCGGATGGACGTGGGGACCACCAGCGACGTCAACGTCGCCGAGGAGCTGCGCACGCGCGGGTTCGCCATCGCCGAGGCACCGGGCGCGCCGATCAGCTTCTACCTCAACCCCACCGTCGAGCCGTTCGACGACCTGCGGGTGCGGCGGGCCGTCGTCCAGGCCGTCGACTGGGTCGGGATGGGGGAGAACATCCGGGGCCGCTTCGTCCTGACCTCGCTGCTGCGCCCCGACACCAGCAGCGCCGCGCTGACCCACGACGAGGTCCTCGCGCTGCGCCCGTTCGACCCCGACGGCGCCCGCAGGCTGCTCGCCGAGGCGGGCCTGCCGAACGGGTTCACCACCACGATGATGGTGCAGCGCGTCGACGACGAGGACGTCCGCGAGGCGCAGTGGATCCAGGCCGACCTCGCCGAGGTCGGCATCGACATGGAGATCGAGATCGTCGATCCGGGCACCGGCATCGACCGGCGCCGCAGCCACGACTTCGCGATCGCCAAGGCCCTGCGCGGGGTGCACCTGCCCGACCAGGTGTGGCGCGACTTCGAGCCCGATTCGATCGAGAACTACGCCCTCGTCGACGACCCGACCCTGCACGAGCTGATCGACACCTCGCGGGCCGTGCTGGACGAGGGCGAGCGCGACGAGATCTACCGGCAGATGCAGACCCGGATGGAGACCGAGATCTGCCAGGCGCTGTACCCGATCCAGAAATTCGACTACACGATCGCCGGCGAGCGGGTGCAGGACCTGTGGCCCAGCCCGATCTACCAGGGCAAGCGGCTCGCCGACGTCTGGCTTTCCGACAACGAGGCGTGAGGGGCGGCGGCGATGCGACAGATGACGTACCCCGTTCGCGTCCGCGCACCGGTGCGGTCGGCCCGTCGGCCTGTTTGTATCGCCCCACCCCGCGTCCGAAGGAGTGCGCAGCAGTGACAGCACCCGCCACGACCCCGTCCCGTAGGAGCATCTTCGTCGCGAGCTTCATCGGGACGTCGATCGAGTGGTACGACTACTACATCTTCGGCACCGCCGCGGCGCTGGTGTTCGGGCAGCTGTTCTACCCGGACTTCTCGCCGGCGGCGGGCACGCTCGCGGCGTTCGCGACGTTCGCGGTGGGGTTCATCGCCCGCCCGCTGGGCGCCGCCGTGATCGGGCACTTCGGAGACCGGCTCGGCCGCAAGTCGATGCTCGTGCTCACGCTGCTGCTCACCGGCGGCGCGACGTTCCTGATCGGCGTCCTGCCCACGTTCGAGTCGATCGGCCTCGCCGCCCCGCTGCTGCTGGTGATCCTGCGGCTGGCCCAGGGCTTCGGGGTCGGCGGCGAGTGGGGCGGCGCGGTGCTCATCGCCACCGAGCACGCCCCGCCCACCCGGCGCGCGATCTACGGCAGCTTCGCGCAGTTCGGCGTGCCCGTCGGCGTCCTGACCTCCAACATCGCCTTCCTCGCGGTCTCCCCGCTGGCCGACGAGGACTTCATGGCGTGGGGCTGGCGGCTGCCGTTCCTCGCCAGCATCGTGCTGGTCGTCGTCGGGATCATCGTGCGCAGGCGGCTGCAGGACGCGCCCGAGTTCCAGCGGCTGAAGCAGGAGCGGTCGCTCGCCAAGGTGCCGGTGGCCGACCTGTTCCGCACCGAGCCGCTGAAGGTGGTGCTCGCGAGCCTCGCCGCGATCGGCCCGCCCGCGATCGGCTACTCGGTGATCGTCTACATGCTCACCTACGGCACCCAGGTCGTCGGCTTCCCGCGGCCGCTGCTGCTCACGCTCATCCTGCTGTCGACCCTCGTGTGGATCGCGACGATCGTCGTGTCCGCGGTGCTCGCCGACCGCTACGGAGCCAAGCCGATCTACGTGATCGGCACGATCACCGCCGTCGTGTGGCCGCTGCCGATGTTCGCGCTCGTGGACACCGGCAACGCCGGGCTCGCGTTCATCGCGTTCTGCGTCGCCGCGATCGTGCAGGGGCTCATCGTCGGGGCGCAGGGGCGGCTGTTCACCGAGATCTTCGACGTCCGCGTGCGCTACAGCGGCGCCTCGATCACCTACCAGATCGGCGGCATGATCGGCGGCGCGGTCACCCCGATCGCGGCCACGGCGCTGTTCGCCGCGTACGGCTCGTCGACGGCGGTGGCGCTGTACCTCACCGGCATCTGCCTGCTGAGCCTGATCGGCATCCTCGCGCTGCGGGCGGCCCACCCCGCCAGGTCCGAGGCCCTGCCCGCCGGAACGGACTGACCCCACCCCGGCGAGTCGCGCTCCGGGTGTCGGCGAGTCGCGGTGTGGTGCGCGCGAGTCGCGGTGTGGGTGCGCGCGAGTCGCGGTAAGGGTGCGCGCGAGTCGCGGTAAGGGTGCGCGGCGGCCGGCCGGGGTCGGCCCGGTTCCGCGCAACCGCCTCCTGGCGGCGCCGCGCGCCGATCGGGCGGGCCCCAGGGCCTGCCCGCAACAGCCTGCCGCAAGGGGCCACAGCGGGTCGCAGGTCAAGGGTCGAAGCGATCGCGTCGCCGACGCCGCCAGGCGCCTTGACCTGCGAGGAGCGGCCCCGCACCCTGCGCGGCGCCGCCAGGAGGCCCACCGAGGCTGCGTACGAAGACGGGCACGAGCGGGTTCCGCAGGCCCCCGAGGGGACCGGACCCGTCGGAACCTCGTGGGGCGGCCCGCGCCCGAGGCCGGGGAGGCGTCAGCCGAACCGGCGCACTTCCGTCGGCACCGGCACCTCGACGAGGCGGGGCCCGTCGGTGCTCGCGACCGCGGAGAGGGCCGCCTTGAGCTCGCGCGCGGTCGACACCCGGCACCCGGGCACCCCGTAGCCCTCGGCGATGCGCACGGCGTCGAGGTCGGGCAGGTCCAGGCCGGGCGCGTTCTGCACGCCCAGCTGGGAGACGATGCCGCGCAGGGCGCCGTAGCCGCCGTTGCGCAGCACGAGGAACGTGACGGGGAGCCGGTGCCGCGCCGCCGTCCACAGCCCGGTGATGCCGTACTGGGCCGCCCCGTCGCCGAGCACGGCCACGACGGGGCGGTCCGGGTCGGCGAGCGCCATGCCGACGGCGGCGGGCAGCCCGAAGCCCAGCCCGCCCGCGGCCGGGAAGAGCAGGGAGCGGGGCTCGCGCAGGTCGATCTGCTCCCAGAACTGGGTGGTGTTCGCGGTGGACTCGTTGACCAGCCGCGCGGACGCCGGCAGCGCCTCGGCGAGCGCGGCGAACAGCGCGTCGGCGGGGAACGGGCCCTCGTCCGGCAGCACCGTGTGGGGGACGCCGCGCGGGGCGGGCGGCGGGCGTTCCGGTTCGGCGGGCAGGGCGGCGAGCAGCTGGCCCGCGATCGCGGCGACGTCGCCGACCAGCGCGTCGCCGAACGGGGCCCGGGCCGCCGAGCCCGGGTCGGAGCTGACGGCCACCAGCTCGGTGCCGTCGGGCAGCCACGGGCCGGGGCGGTTGGCGTGGTAGCGGAACACCGGCGCGCCCAGCACGAGTACCAGGTCGTGCCCGGTGAGGTGCTCGGACACCCCGGCGATGCTCGGGGGCAGCACGCCGCGCCACAGCGGGTGGCGGGTGGGGAACGGGCAGCGCGGTGGCGTCGGCGCGGTCCAGACCGCGGCCCGCCACCGCTCGGCCAGCGCCACCACGCGGCCGAAGGCGCGCTCGTCGTCCACCTCGGGGCCGACGACCAGGGCGGGCGTGCGCGCCGCCGCCATCCGCTCGGCCAACGCGCCGACCACCTCGGGGGCGGCCGCGCCGGCCCAGCTCACCCGCCGCCCCGGGATCCGGGCGACGGCGGCGGGATCGACCTGCCGGCCCCAGTCGTCCATCGGCAGCGACACGAACACCGGCCCGGCGGGCGGCAGCGCGGCGCGGTGGAACGCCTCGGCCAGCGCCCGCGGCACGTCCTGCGCGGTCGTGGGCTCGCACGCCCACTTCACCTGCGGCTCGGGCACCCGCACGAGCTCGGGCTCGCCGAGCACGGCGTTCAGCCCGACGAGGGTGCGGTTCTGCTGGCCCGCGGTGACCACGAGCGGGGTGTTGCTCGCGCGGGCGTTGGCGAGGTTGCCGACGGCGTGCCCGAGGCCCGCGGCCGAGTGCAGGTTGACCAGGGCGGGACGGCCGGTGGCTTGCGCGTAGCCGTCGGCCATCGCGAGCACGGCGCCCTCGTGCAGGCCCAGCACGTAGCGGAAGTCGGGTGGGAAGCCGTCGAGGAACGGCAGCTCGTTGGAGCCGGGGTTGCCGAAGACCGTGGTCAGGCCCCAGGAACGCAGCAGGTCGTGGACGGTGTCCCGGACGGTGGGCACGGGGGCTCCTCGGCGTGGGGAGTGGCGACCCGCCGGCGGGGTCGGACGCGCTCGACCCCGCCGGCGGTGGCTCGTGGCTGCTACCCGGCCGGCGTCACTGCGCGGCGGCCTTGGACCGCCAGCCCGGCCGGTAGCTCTCCCGGACGACCTCGGCGTACGGGGCGGGGCTCACGACGGCGCGCACCGCGAGCTGCTCGTGCGGCTGGACGGTGGGCTTGCGGGTGCCGCCGTCCGGCTCGCCCCAGATCACCTGCACCTCGGCGCCGAGCGGCACGTCGGGGGCGACGGTGGCCAGCGAGAGGACCTTGCGCTCGTTGGCGCTGTAGCCGGTGAACAGCGACAGGCCCACCAGGTTGCCGTCGGCGTCGACCACCGAGTCGAAGTTCGACGGCCCGTAGTTGGCGTTGGGCAGGTCGAAGAACTGGTAGTCGGGGCCGTCGGTGACCAGGTAGCTCAGCAGCTTGGCCACGTCGTCGGCGTTCCAGGCCAGGGTGACCTTGCGGCGCTGCTTCTCGGGCTCGATCGCGGCGAGGGCGTCGCGGCCGACGAAGTCGTGGTCGAACTTGACGAACGACCCGTAGCCCATCTCCCACGGGTTGAGGTAGTAGTCCTCGATGTTGTCCGACACGAAGCTGCCTGCGATGGCGTTGGTGGCCTCGTAGCTGTCGGCAGGCAGCCACTCGCGGTAGTCGCGCAGCCCGGGGCTGGTGTAGATCGCCGGCAGCGGCGAGGGGATCCAGCCCGACTCGAGCGTGTTGCAGGCGTAGGCGCGCGAGCCGCACGGCTCGAGACCGAACTCGCGGCCGGCCTCGAGGATGGTCTCGCGCACCCGGTCGTAGCTGTCGTACGGGCCCCAGATCTCCAGGCCGGGGGCGCCCGCCATGCCGTGGCGCAGCGTGCGGACCTCCTCGCCGCCGATCTTCATGCGGCCCATGGTGAAGAACTTGGTCTGCTCGACCGGGCCGCCGTTGAGCTTCTCGATGACGTCCCACGCCCGCGGCCCCTGGATCTGGAACCGCCACACGTCGCGCTTGACGGCCTTGCCGTAGGGGCGCATCGGCGAGCGCGGGTCGAGCTTGATGTCGACGTCGTAGCCCTGCGTGGCCCGGAACTGCAGGTAGTTGGCCACCGGGGCGCGGCCGACGTAGACGAACCGGTCCTCGGCCTCGCGGAACAGGATGCCGTCGCCGATGACCCCGCCCTCGGGGGACACCGGCACGTACTGCTTGGCGGTGTCGACCCGGAAGTTGGCCGTGCTGTTGATCCCGTAGTCGGTGATCAGCTTCAGCGCGTCCCGGCCCGAGATGAACAGGTTGGCCATGTGGTGGCTCTGGTCGAACAGCACCGCCGTCTCGCGCCAGGCGATCACCTCGCGGCGCCAGTTGGTGAACTCGGCCGGGACGACCGGGTAGATGTACGCGCCCAGCTGGGAGTTGCGCAGCAGGTCGACGATGTCTCCCGCCTGGTCCAGCACTTCTTGGCAGTTCTTCGCGCTCATGCGTGCCACCCTCGTCGTTCGTCCCTACGGTCTGCAGTCACGCTAGGAACGGGGGTACCCACCCGGACACGGGGAAATGGCGTGACCGGCCCGGCCACCGGAACGCCGCCGAGCGGGTCATTTGACGTACCTGAATGATGGGGCCGTGGACGGGATCATCCGGGTGCTGGTGGTGGACGACCACGCGGTGGTGCGGCGCGGGGTGATCGCCTACCTCGACGTCCTCGACGACGTCGAGGTCGCGGGCGAGGCGGCCGACGGGGCGGCGGCGCTCGACCTGCTGGCTCAGCTCGCGGCGCACGGGCGGCTGCCGGACGTGGTGCTCATGGACCTGCAGATGCCCGGCATGGACGGGGTGTCGGCGATCGCGCAGATCCACCGCCGGTTCCCGTCGGTCCGGGTCGTGGTGCTCACGAGCTTCGGCGAGATCGAACGCGTGCACGCCGCCCTCGGCGAGGGTGCGGCGGGCTACCTGCTCAAGGACGCGGGGCCGGGGGAGATCGCGGCCGCGCTGCAGGCCGCGGCCCGCGGGGAGGTGTTCCTCGACGCCGCCGTCGCCCGCAGGCTCGCCCAGGAGATCCGCTCGCCCCGCAGCGGGCTGCGCGCGCTCACCCAGCGGGAGCGCGAGATCCTGCGGCTCGTGGCCGAGGGCCGCTCCAACAAGGAGATCGCCGCCGAGCTCGTGATCAGCGAGCGCACCGCCCGCACCCACGTCAGCAACCTGCTCGGCAAGCTGGGGCTGGCCTCGCGTACCCAGGCGGCCCTGCTCGCGATCCGGGAGGGGCTGGTGCCGCCCACCGGCTGAGCCCGACCCCTAGACTCCGGCCGTGGTCGCCCGGGTCGTGCAGGAGTCGTCGGACCCGGGGCAGCAGCACTCCCAGCGCCTGCTCGGGACGCTGCTCGGCGACTACTGGTTCTGGCGCACCGAGCACCTGCCCTCGGCCGCGCTCGTCGAGATGCTCGGCGAGTTCGGGCTGGCCGAGCCGGCGGCGCGGGCCGCGATCCGGCGGGCGGCCGCCCGGGGGCTCGTCGTCGCCTCGCGGGCCGGCCGGACCACCGCCTACGGCGTGCCCGAACGCACCCGCGAGCTGGTGATCCGGCACGTCACCCGGCTGATGCGCTTCGGCGCGGGCGACCGGTCCTGGGACGGGCGCTGGACGTTCGCGCTGTTCTCGGTGCCGGAGGAGCAGCGGGAGGTGCGCCGGACGCTGCGCACGCGGCTGCGCTGGCTGGGCTGGGCCCCGCTGTACGACGGGGTGTGGGTCACGCCGTGGGACGTCGGCGACCAGGCCCTCGACGTGCTCGCCGAGCTCGGCATCGACACCGCCACCGTGGCGCGCGCCGAGCTCGCCGAGCGGCTCCCGGCGGGCGGGCACCCGCTGCGTGCGTGGGACCTGGACGCGCTGCGCGCCCGCTACGAGGAGTTCCTCGACCGCTACCGCGGGCTGGCCGAGCGGGTGCGGGCCGGCGAGGTCGGGCCGGCCGAGGCGCTGACCAGCCGCACCCGGCTCATGACGCACTGGCGGGAGTTCCCCGACCTCGACCCGGAGCTGCCCGCCGAGGTGCTGCCCGCGGACTGGCCGCGGGCAGCCGCCCGGGAGTGCTTCGTGACGATCTACGACGGGCTCGGCCCGCTCGCCGAGCGCCGCTTCGCCGAGCTGCTCGCCCGGCACGCCCCCGACCTCGCGCCGCTCGCGGCCCACCGCACCAGCGAGGACGTGCGCCGCGGCGAGCCGCCCGACGGGCCCGCGCCGAGCGGGGACGCGCGGACCGGCTGGATCGGGCCGCTGGGGAGGCAGTAGCGGAAATAGACAACACCTTGTTGTCCGACCGGACGGACAGCTGTAGCGTGTGAGGCCTGCTCGCCGTCTCACCGTGGAGGCTGCCGTGCCCACGTCCCCCTCCCCATCGCACGGGCTGCGGGCCCTGCTCGCCGGCCCGGTCGGCATCTGCCTGGCCAACTACGAGTTCGGCGTCTACGGCACGATGTCCGCGCTCGTGATCAACGAGCTGTTCTTCCCGACCCTCGACCCCGCGGCCGGGACGCTCGCCGCGTTCACGACCTTCGCCGCGGGGTTCCTCGCCAAGCCGCTGGGCGGGCTGGTGTTCGGCCGGATCGGCGACCGGTTCGGCCGCCGCGTCGTCGTGGTGTCCGGGCTGCTGCTCATGGGCATCGCGACGATCGGCATCGGCCTGCTGCCCACCTACGAGACGATCGGCGTGGCCGCGCCGGTCCTGCTCACCCTGCTGCGGCTCACGCAGGGCCTCGCCGTCGGCGGCGAGTGGGGTGGCGCGGCGACGCTCGCCGTCGAGCACGCACCCCGCCACCGCAGGGGCCGGTGGGGCGGCGCGGTCGGCGTCGGCGGGCCGATCGGGTCGATCCTCGCCGCGCTCACCGTGCTCCCGCTGACCGCCTTGCTCTCGCGCGAGGCCTTCCTCGCCTGGGGCTGGCGGCTGCCGTTCCTGTTCAGCGCCGTGCTCGTCGCGGTCGGGCTGTGGATGCGCCTCGGGGTGGACGAGTCGCCCGTGTTCCGCGAGCGGGTCGCCGGGCGCGCCTCCGACCTGCCGCGCGTGCTGCGCACCAACGGCGGCCCGATGGCGCTCGTGTTCTTCCTCGCCGGCGCCGCCGTCACCGGCATCTACCTGTTCAACACCTACTCGCTGTCCTACGCCGTGCAGCACGCCGGCCTGGACCGCAGCGCGATGCTCGCCACGATGACGACCGCCCAGATCATCGCGGTCGGCGCGGCGATCGCGCTGCTCGGCCGGATCGACCGGATCGGGCTCGCCCGGCTGTACCGGGTCTGCGCCGTCGCGCTGGCGGCGGCCGCGTGGCTGCTGTTCGCCGCGATCGACTCGGCCGTCCTGCCGGTCGTCCTGGTGGCGTTGTGCCTCGGCCAGATCGCGATCAACGGGATGGTCGTGTCCTCCGTCCCGATCTACGTGCTGCTGTTCAAGCCCGAGGACCGGGTCACCGGCGCCGGGTTCAGCTTCAAGACCTCCGACGCGCTCCTCGGCGGCACCACGCCGCTGATCGCGGGCCTGCTGGTGCAGGCCGTGGGCGGCGCGTCCTGGGTCGTCGCGGCCTACGTGACCCTGCTCGTGGCGGTGTCCGTCACGGCGTCGTTGCTCGGCAGGCGGCTGCTCGCCGCCCGCACGGGCCCGTCCCCCGAGGAAGAGGAGGTGTCGGTCACCGCATGACCGTGCAGCCCAGCCCGCGTCCCGCCGAGCCCGGCGAGCACGACTTCGACCCGCTCGCCGAGGAGACGTTCACCAGCGCCCACGCCACCTACGCCGAGCTGCGGGCCCGGTGCCCGGTCGCCCGCAGCGCCACCTACGGCGGGTTCTGGGCGCTGTTCCGCCACGCCGACGTGGTCGCGGTGCTGTCGGACCCGGAGACGTTCACGACCAGCGTGCAGAACGTGGTGCCGAAGTTCGCCTTCACCGGCAGGCGGCCGCCGCTGCACCTCGACCCGCCCGAGCACAGCGACTACCGCCGGGTGATCAACCGGTTCTTCACCCGGCGCCGGATGGCCGCGCTGGCCCCGGCGGTGCGCGGCCACGTCGCTCGGCACCTGCAGCGGATGATCGACGCGGGCCGCGCCGACGTCGGCCCGAACTACGCCCAGACCATGCCGGCGCACGTGTTCGCCGAGTTCTTCCACCTACCGCTGGAGCTGTCGGAGCGGATCGAGCAGATCAGCGCCGAGTACGTGCGCGCGATCCAGGTGGTCGACGACGAGGAGGTGCGCCGCGGCTCCCGGCTGCTGTACCAGATCGCCGAGGACGTCATCGCCGCCCGGCGGGCCGAGGGCACCGACCCCGACACCGACCTCACGGCCGCGCTGCTGGCCGCCCGGCCCGGCGGCAGGCCGCTGCCGCCGGACATGGTGCTCGGCTGCGTGCGCCAGCTGCTGGTCACGGGCATGGTGGCGCCGAGCGTGTTCATCGGCACGATGCTCGCCCACCTCGCCGAGCACGAGGAACTGCAGGCGCTGCTGCGCCGCGAGCCGCACCGCATCCCGGCCGCCGTCGAGGAGTACCTGCGGCTGTTCACCCCCTACCGCGGCATGTGCCGCACGGCGCGGCGTGACGTCGTGATCGGCGACCGGCTGATCCGCGCCGACGAGCCGATCGCGCTGGTCTACACCTCCGCCAACCGCGACGAGGCCGTCTTCGAAGACGGCGAGCGGTTCGTGCTGGACCGGCCGAACCTGCGCGCCGCGATTCCGTTCGGGGCGGGCGTCCACGCCTGCCCCGGCGCCCCGCTCGCCCGGATGATGCTGGTGATGACGCTGGAGGAACTGCTCGCGCGCACCCGCTCCTTCGCCGTCGACGGCGAGATCACCATGGCCCGGTGGGCGGAGTGGGGCACCCGGTCGGTGCCGATGCGGTTCGTCCCCCGGTGACCCCGGCCACGTGCGTCCGCGCGGCCTTCCGCGGCCCGCGGGGACGGACTAGTGTGCCCCCTGTATCAGGAAGCCTGTCATTCGGCGGAGGACCAGGACCCATGGACACCGCAGCGCTGCGGCACGCGTCCGCTCCGGCGCTCGGCAGCTGGCCGGCCCGGCGGGCCCGCATCGCCCCGGACCGCCCGGCGTTCGTCGAGGGCGAGCGCACGCTCACCTACGCCGAGCTGGCCGAGCGCACCGCGCGCCTGGCGGGTGTGCTCGCCGCGCGCGGGGTCCGGCCCGGCGACCGGGTCGCCTACCTCGGCGTCAACGCGATCAGCGTGTTCGAGACCTACTTCGCGACGTGGCTCCTCGGCGCGATCGCGACGCCGCTGAACTACCGGCTCGCCGCGGCCGAGATCCGCTACATGCTCGAGGACTCCGGCGCCTCGCTGCTGGTCCACAGCGCCGACACCGACCGGCTCGTCGCCGCGGCGGCCGCCCCGGTGCCGGTGCTGCGGGTGGGCCCGGACTACGAGGACGCGATCGCGGCCGCGGAGCCGCTCGCCGACCCGCCGCGGGTCACCCTCGACGACCCCGCGCTGCTGCTCTACACCTCCGGCACCACCGGACGCCCCAAGGCCGCCGTGCTGACCCACGGCAACCTCACCTGGAACACGATCAACCAGCTCGCCCACGTCGACGTGCTGAGCACCGACTACGCCCTGTGCATCTCGCCGCTGTTCCACTGCGTCGGGCTGGGCCAGGTCACGCTGCCGACCCTGTTCAAGGGGGGTTGCGTGGAGCCGCTCGCGAACTTCGACGCGGGCGCGGTGCTCGCCCGGATCGGCGAGAAGGGCGTCACCAGCTTCTCGGCCGTGCCGACGATGCTGCAGATGATGGTCGAGCACCCGGGCTGGGCGAGCGCGAAGCTCGACTCCCTGCACACCGTGCTCTACGGGGGCTCGCCGGTGCAGGAGCGCGTCGCCCGCGCGTGGCTCGAGCGCGGGGTGCAGGTGCAGCAGGGCTACGGCATGACCGAGGCCGCGCCGGGTGTCTACATGGTGCCGCGGGGTGCGGGCGCCGACCGGCCGACCTCGGTGGGCGTGCCGCACTTCGCCACCGAGGTCGCGATGCTGCGCGACGGCGAGCGGGTGCCGGTCGGCCCCGAGCCCGCCGAGCTGCTCGTGCGCGGGCCGCACGTGTTCGCCGGGTACTGGAACCGGCCCGAGGAGACCGCCGAGGCGTTCGTCGACGGGGAGTGGTTCCGCACCGGCGACGTGGTGCGGGTCGCCCCCGACGGCTGGGCCGACGTCGTCGACCGGGTGAAGGACATGATCATCTCGGGCGGGGAGAACATCTACCCGGCCGAGGTGGAGGCCGTGCTCGTGCGGCTGGACGCGGTGGCCGACGCCGCGGTCGTCGCCGTCCCCGACGCGAGGTGGGGCGAGGTCGGCGCGGCGTTCGTGCAGCTGCGACCGGGCGCCACCGTCACCGACGAGGAGCTGCGCGCGCACCTCGAGGCCCACCTCGCCCGCTACAAGATCCCCAAGTACTTCGTCCGTGCCGACGCGCTGCCGCGCAACGCCACCGGCAAGGTGCGGCGCGTCGAGCTGCGCTCCCGCGCGGCGGAGGAGTTCGCCGGAGAAAGGTCCCAGTGATCATGCTGTGAGCGACGCAGCGAGTGATTCCACGTGCGAGAACTTCTCCCGCCCGCCGACGTTGCAGGTCGAGCGGGACGGGGACGTGGCCGTGCTGCGGCTGTGCCGCGCCGCCAAGCGCAACGCCCTCGACGACGCCACCGTGCGCGGCATCGAGGAGTTCTTCGCCGAGCCGCCCGCCGGCGTGCGCGCGGTCGTGCTCGACGCCGAGGGCGAGCACTTCTCGGCCGGGCTCGACATGGGCGAGCTCAGCGGGCGCGACGCGTTCGGTGGGGTGGCCCACTCGCGGATGTGGCACCGCGCGTTCGAGCGGATCGCGCGGGGCAGCGTGCCGGTGGTCGCGGTGCTCAAGGGCGCCGTCGTCGGCGGCGGGCTCGAGCTGGCGAGCGCCGCGCACGTCCGGGTGGCCGAGCGCAGCACGTTCTACGCGCTGCCGGAGGGGCAGCGCGGGCTGTTCGTCGGCGGCGGCGCCGCGGTGCGCGTGCAGCGGCTGATCGGCACGGCCCTGATGACGGACATGATGCTCACCGGGCGCGTCCTCGACGCCGACGAGGGCATGGCCGCCGGCCTGTCGACCTACCTCGTCGACGCCGGCGAGGGCCTCGCGACGGCGCTCGACCTGGCCAAGAAGATGGCCGCGAACTCGCCGGTCACCACGTTCGCCGTGCTGCAGGCCCTGCCGCGGATCGCCGAGACCGGCCCGGACGAGGGGTTCTTCATGGAGGCGCTGATGGCGGCGGTCGCCTCGAGCAGCGCGGAGGCGCAAGCGCGGATGGAGGCGTTCCTCGCCGGCCGGGGAGCGAAGGTGCGGGGCCCGGAGGTGGAACGGGCGTGACCGGCAGCATCGCGGGCACCGAGCTGGGTCGCTTCGTCGACTGGCTGCGCACCGCACGCGGGCGGGACTTCGCCTCGTACGACGAGCTGCACGCGTGGTCGGTGGCGGACCTGGACGGCTTCTGGTCGGCGATCGCGGAGTTCTTCGGTGTGCGCTTCCACACCCCGCCCGCGACGGTGCTCGGCAGGCGCGAGATGCCGGGCGCGGAGTGGTTCCCCGGGGCCACGCTGAACTACGCCGAGCACGCCCTCACCGGCCACGAGGGCACCGCGGTCATCGCCTACTCCCAGACCCGGGACCGGGTGGAGCTCAGCTTCGCGCAGCTGCGCGAGCAGGTGGCGCGGGCCCGGGCGGGCCTGCAGCGGCTCGGTGTGGGCCCGGGGGACCGGGTGGTGGCGTACGCGCCGAACATCCCGGAGACGCTCGTGGCGTTCCTCGCCACCGCGAGCCTCGGCGCGGTGTGGGCGAGCTGCGCGCCCGAGTTCGGCGCGCGGAGCGTGGTCGACCGGTTCGCGCAGGTGGAGCCGGCCGTGCTGCTCGCGGTACCCGGCTACACCTACGGCGACAAGCGCATCGACCGGACCGCGGAGGTCGCGGCCGTGCGCGCCGGGCTGCCCACGGTCCGGCACGTGGTCGCCATCCCCTACGGCGACGGGCAGATCCCCGACGCCGTGGAATGGGACGACCTGCTCGCCGAGCCGGGGGAGCTCGCGTTCGAGCCGGTGCCGTTCGCGCACCCGCTCTGCGTGCTGTTCTCCTCGGGCACCACCGGCAAGCCGAAGGCGATCGTGCACGGCCACGGCGGGGTGCTGCTCGAGCAGCTGAAGAACCACGCCCTGAGCTGGGACCTGCGCACGGGCGACCGGCTGCTGTGGTTCTCCACCACGGCGTGGATGATGTGGAACGCGCTCGTCGGTGGCCTGCTCGTGGGCGCAGGCATCGTGCTGATCGACGGCAACCCGGTGCACCCCGACGTCGGCTGGCAGTGGCGGCTCGCCGCCGAGACCGAGGCCACGATGATGGGCGCGGCGCCGGCCTGGTTGATGGCCTGCCGGGCGGCCGGGCTCGCACCGACCCGCGACCACGACCTGTCGCGCATCCGCCAGATCGGCGCCGCGGGCAGCCCGCTGCCCCGCGAGGGCTACCGGTGGGTGGCCGAGCACTTCCCGGGCGTGCTGCTCAACGTGGGCAGCGGCGGCACCGACGTCTGCTCCGGCATCGTGCAGGGCGGCCCGTGGCAGCCGGTCGTGGAGGGGGAGATCTCCGGGCCCGCGCTCGGCGTGGCCGCGGCCGCTTTCGACCCCGACGGCAAGCCGATCGTCGGCGAGCTCGGCGAGCTGGTGATCACCGAGCCGATGCCGTCGATGCCGGTCGGGTTCTGGGGTGACGCCGACGGCTCCCGCTACCGGGCCGCCTACTTCGACGTCTACCCGGGTGTGTGGCGGCACGGCGACTGGGTGCGCTTCTCCGAGTCGGGTTCGGTGGTGGTGGCCGGCCGTTCGGACGCCACCCTCAACCGCGGCGGGGTCCGGTTGGGTACCGCCGAGTTCTACGCGGTGGTCGAGGAGCTGCCGGAGGTCGTCGACAGCCTGGTCGTGCACCTGGAGGACCCGGACGGCGGGCTGGGCGAGCTCCTGCTGTTCGTCGTGCCGGCGGACGGGGTCGAGCTGGACGACCCGCTGCGCGCCCGCATCGCGACGGCCCTGCGCACGGCGCTCTCCCCGCGGCACGTGCCGGACCGGATCGTCGCGGTGCCCGCGGTGCCGCGCAACCGCACCGGCAAGAAGCTGGAGGTCCCGGCCAAGCGCATCCTGCTCGGCGCCGCACCGGACGAGGTCGCGAGCCGCGACGTGCTGGCCGACCCGAGCGCCCTCGACGCGTTCGTGGAGCTGGCCCGATGACCCGCACCGTCGCCGTGGTCGGCACCGGCGTGATCGGGGCGAGCTGGGCCGCGCTGCTGCTCTCCCACGGCCACGAGGTCGTGGCGACCGACCCCGCGCCGGGCGCCGAGGAGCGGCTGCGTGCCGACGTCGACGCGATCGGGCTGCCGGTGCGCGGCGGCCTCGGGTTCGTCGGCGACGTCGCCGAGGCGGTCGCCGACGCGGACTTCGTGCTGGAGAACGGCCCGGAGCGCATCGAGGTCAAGCACGACCTGTTCGCGGCCATGGACGCGGCGGCCCGCCCGGACGTGGTCCTGGCCAGCAGCTCGTCGGGCCTCCTGCCGAGCGAGATCGCGACCGCCTGCACCGCGCACCCGGAGCGGGTGCTGGTCGGGCACCCGTTCAACCCGCCGCACCTGCTCCCGCTCGTGGAGGTCGTGCCGGGCAAGCGCACCGACGAGGCCGCCGTGCAGCGGGCCGTGGACTTCTACACGGCGCTGGGCAAGAAGCCGATCCGGCTGCGCCACGAGCTGCCCGGGCACGTCGCCAACCGCCTGCAGGCCGCGTTGTGGCGGGAGGCGTACTCGCTGGTCGACCGCGGCGTCGTGTCCGTGGCCGACATCGACACCGCGATCGCCAACGGCCCCGGCCTGCGCTGGGCGCTGCTCGGCCCGTTCGCCGTGCAGGACCTGTCCGGCGGGCCCGGCGGCATCGCCCACGTGCTGGAGCACCTCGGCCCGCCCACCGAGGAGTGGTGGCGAACCATGGGCGACCCGTCGCTCACGCCCGAGCTGACCACGAAGATCGTCGAGGGGGTGGCCGCCGAGCTCGCGGGCACCGACCGGGCCGAGCTGGCCGCCCGCCGCGACGCCGCGCTGCGCGCCCTGCTCGCCGTCAAGGACGAGCACGGGCTCGGTTGAGGAGACGAGAGATGGACCTTTCCACCCTGGACGCGATCGACGTCCACGTGCACGTCGAGCAGGACGGGCACGGCTGCTTCGCGCTCGACCAGGAGCTGCTCGACGCCTCGGCCGCCTACTTCAAGGCCGGCCAGGACCGCACCCCGACCGTCGGCTCGATCGCCGAGCACTACCGCGCCCGCCGCACGGCCGCCGTCGTGTTCACCGTGGACGCCACCGCCGGGACCGGGCACCCCGCCCTGTCCAGCGAGGAGATCGTCGACGCCGCGGCCGAGCACGCCGACGTGCTGATCCCGTTCGGGTCGGTGGACCCGCACGCGGGCAAGGCGGCGGTCGCCCGGATCCGCCGGCTCGTCGAGCGGGGCGCCCGCGGCTTCAAGTTCCACCCCAGCCTGCAGGTGTTCGAGCCGAACGACCGCGCCTACTACCCGCTCTACGAGGCGATGGCCGAGCTCGGGGTGCCCGCGGTGTTCCACACCGGGCAGACCGGCATCGGCGCCGGGCTGCCCGGCGGGCGCGGGATCAAGCTGCGCTACTCGGCGCCGATGCTGCTCGACGACGTCGCCGCCGACTTCCCGGAGCTCACCGTGGTGCTCGCGCACCCGTCGGTGCCGTGGCAGGACGAGGCGATCTCGATCGCCACCCACAAGGCCAACGTCTACATCGACCTGTCCGGGTGGTCACCGCGCTACTTCCCGCCCCAGCTCGTGCGGGCGGCCAACGGGCTGCTCAAGCGCAAGGTGCTGTTCGGCTCGGACTACCCGCTGATCACCCCGGAGCGCTGGATCCGCGACCTCGGCGAGCTGGAGATCAAGGACGAGGTGCGGCCGCTGATCCTGAAGGAGAACGCGGCGCGGCTGCTCGGTCTGAGCTGATCTTCCCCAGCAGCCGCAGCGTGCGGTCCCGCTCCTGCGCGTCGCCGGTTAGGCTCACCAGCACGTCGGTCGCCCCGGCCCGAAGCTGCGGGCCGACGCGCGCCGCAACGTCGAGCGGCTGGTCGCGGCGGCCAGGGCCGCCCTGGACGAGGGCGGGCTCGGGGTGACGACCCGCGACGTCGCCCGCCGCGCCGGGGTCGGGCTCGGCACCGTCTACCGGCGGGTGCCGTCCCTCGACGCGCTGCTCGCCGCGATCCTCGTCGACACCGTCGACGCCATGACCCAGCGCGCGGTCCAGGCCCGCGGCGCCGACGACGCGTGGGCCGGGTTCGCGGCGTTCGCCGAGGACTTCGTGCAGCTGCGCGCCTCCAGCTGCGGCCTGCACGCGGCGCTCGGTGCAGAGGCCGGGCCGCAGCTCGAACCGCGGCTCTCGCGGCTGCGCGACGCCGTCCGCGACCTGGTCGAGCACGCTCAGGCGGCCGGGGCCATCCGGGCCGACCTCGACTGGACCGACGTGCCGTTCGTGCTGGCCACCGCGGTCCCGACCGACCGCACGCTCGGCATGCCCGCCCGCCCCGACCAGTGGCGGCGCAACCTCGCCGTCGTCCTCGACGGGCTGCGCGCCCACCGCCCGGGCTGACCGTCAGGCGAAGTCGCCCGGCGCGAACTCCCTGGGCTCGACCAGCACCATCCAGTTGCCCGAGTTGTCGCGGGCGACGGCCTCGACCCCGTACGGGCGCTCCTCCGGCTCCTGGATGAACTCGACCCCCTTCGAGGACAGCTCCTCGAAGGTCTTGCGGCAGTCGTCGACGTTCACGCCGAGGCCGAACATGTTGCCCGCGTCCTGGGCCCGCTTGATCGCGGCGACCATGTCGTCGGAGATCGGCGGACCGGGCACCGTCAGGTGGATCTGCAGCTCGGGCTGGGTGGGGGTCTTCACGGTGCACCACCGGTAGCCCTCGCCGAGGGTGATGTCGGTGTGCTCCTGGAAGCCCAGCACGTCGATGTAGAAGGTCTTCGCGGCGTCGACGTCCTTGACGAACACGGAGGCGATGGAGACGTTCGTGATCATGTGTTCAGGCTAGGAGCCGGAACCCGCCCGCGGCTTCTCCTGGATTGCGCAGCCGCGCTTCTCGGCGAGCCCCCACATGAACACGAAGCACCCGGGGATGCGGGGCGCGCCGACGGCGGCCCAGCGGCGCTGGAAGGCGCTCGGTGTCTCCCCGACGAGCTCCCGGAACCGGCTGCTGAACGAGCCGAGGCTGGAGAAGCCCACGGCGTGGCACACCTCGGTGACGGTGAGGTTGGTGGCGCGCAGGAGGTCCTGGGCGCGCGCGACGCGCCGCCGGGACAGGTGCTCGGCGGGGGAGACCCCGTAGGTCGCGGTGAACAGCCGCTGGAAGTGGTACTTGCTGATGCCGGCGACCGCCGCGATGGAGGAGAGGTCGAGCGGCTCGGTGTAGTGGCGGTCGACGTGGTCGCGGGCGCGGCGCAGGTGCACCAGCAGGTCGTCGGGGGCCCGACGGGTCGGGGCGCTCACCGCGGCGAGTCTAGGCCGTGCCGGGAGGGTCCGGGAGCGCCCCGACGGGGGTCAGCGGGGCGTGGCGAAATCCTGCGTCCAGTAGCCGTCGGCGTAGCCGACGCCGATCTCGGCGAACGAGCAGTTGAGGATGTTCGCACGGTGGGCGTCGCTGTTCATCCACAGCTGCATGGCCCGCTCCGCCGAGGTGGTGCCGGAGGCGACGTTCTCCCCGACCTTGCGCCACTCGTACCCGGTGCGGGTGATGCGGTCACCCACCCGGGAGCCGTCCGAGCCGGTGTGGGTCATCTCGCCCATCTCCGCCTGGTCCTGCGAGTGCTCCCGGGCGGCGGTGGTGAGGCGGCGGTCGACGGTGACCGGGTCGCAGCCCGCCTCCTCGCGCTCCTCGTTGACCAGGGCCACGACAGCGGCGGCGCGGTCGGCGGCTGTCGACGAGGACGCCGAGGAGGGGACGGCGGCGTAGGCCACGGTGGCGGGCACCGTGCACGCCACCGTGACGAGTGCGGCCACGAGCGGTAGGCGGGCAGCCCCGCTGGTGCGTTCCTTCACACCTCCTACAACACCCGAACGGGCGAACGGGATACGCCCGATGCCGCATCTCGTGACGCGGCGTGTCGATCACGGGTTCCGCGCCACCCGGTCGGGCGTCAGCAGGGCTGCTCGATCGTGCGCGGGGCGTCCTCGCCGAGGTCGGCGACCTGCACGTCGTTGCCGCACATCTGCCCCTGCCGGGCGTCCGAGTCGATCTGGAAGGCCTCGGCCGCGATGCCGGAGATCCGGTTGCCCTCGACGACGTTGCCGCCCTTGTCGTACTCCTCGTCGTCGCTCTTGATCTTGATGGCGACGCCCGCCGAGTCGGAGATCGTGTTGTTGCGCACCACGTTGTTGTGGCCGCGCAGCTCGATGTTGCTGCCGTTGAACTCCGCCGACTCGACGTTGCCGGAGCACTCGTTGTTCTCGAACACGTTGTCGTGCGCGTTCTCCTTGACGTTGAAGCACTCCGAGCCGAACGTGCGGATGATGTTGCCGGTGACGAGGTTGTTCGAGCTGGTGTCGTTCTCGTGCATCGGCTGGCTGTCCGACTTCGGGCTCGTGCCGATGTAGACGCCCTCGCCGTTGTGGAACTCGAAACGGTCGGTGTCGTCGCTCTTCTTGCCGAACATGCCGCAGTACTGGATCACCGAGTCGGCGATGACGTTGTCGTGCGCGTTGTTGCGCAGCCGCACGCACTCACCGCCCGCGCTGGTGAGGAACATGTTGCGGATCTCGACCCCGGTGATGTCGCGCGACTCGTCCGACGCGCCGATGTAGATGAGCCGCCCGTCCTCGACGTCGCGGGCCACGCTGCGCTTGAACGCGGTGATCTCCTCGAGGTCGGTGGGGAACTCGCGGCCCTTGAGCTTCTCCTGGCCGTCGATCGTGAAGCCCTCGAAGACGTGGTAGCTGTGGTCGACGCTGATGATGCGGCCGGTGCCGTACAGCGTGGCCTGGTAGCGGCCGGACGGGTCCTGCCCGGTCTCCGGGCCCTTGATCGTGATCGGCGCGTCCGGCCGCCCGTCGCGCTGCGTGGCGATCTGCTCGCGGTACTCGCCGGGCGCCAGGTTGATCGTGGTGCCGGGCTGTGCGCGGTCGAGGGCCTTCTGGATCGTGCGGAACGGCCTGGCCTGGGAGCCGTCGCCCGCGTCGTTGCCCGCGGGGTCGACGTAGAGCTGCACCCCGGCCGGTGCCGGTGGGGGTGGGGTCGGCCCCGGCGGCGGGGTCGACCCGGGCAGGACGACGACCAGCACGACGACGAGCACCGCTGCTGCCACCGCGGCGCCGAGCGCCACGTTGCGCCACTGGCGGGACCGTGACGCCATCGGCGCAGCGGGCGGCGAGTTGCGGACCTGAACCACAGATTCCCCGATCGCTCCGGCGTGCTTCCAACCGCACGCGCTCCGCAACGATGATGCCCGGGGCGCCGAGGGCGGATCACCGGAGGGCCCCGTCCGGGGGACGCTCAGGCGATGATCCGCAGCGGGGCCTCCAGCACGGCGGCGAGGGTCTGCAGGAAGGCGGCGCCGACGGCGCCGTCGACGACCCGGTGGTCGCACGACAGGGTGAGCCGCATGATCGACCGGACGACGGGCTCCCCGTCGCGGGGGCGGATCTCCTCGGTGGCGGCGCCCACGGCGAGGATGGCCGCCTCGGGCGGGTTGATCACGGCGGTGAACTGCTCGATGCCGTACATCCCCAGGTTCGACACCGTGAACGTGCTGCCGGTCATCTCGTCGGCCCGCAGCTTGCGGTCGCGGGCGCGCGTCGCGAGGTCGCGGGTCCGCGCGGCGATCTCCGAGACGCTCATGCGGTCGGCGTCGCGCACGACGGGCACCAGCAGGCCCGACTCGACCGCCACGGCGACGCCGACGTGCACCCGCCGGTGGCGGCGCACCGAGTCGCCCGCGTAGGAGACGTTGATCTCCGGGTGGGCGCGCAGCGCGCCGGCGACGGCCTTGATCACGAGGTCGTTGACGCTGACCTTGGGCCCGCCGGCCGCCGCGAGGGTCTCGTTGAGCCTGCCGCGCAGCGCGAGCAGCTCGGTGACGTCGACGGCGCGGGTCAGGTAGATGTGCGGCGCCTCCTGCTTGCTGCGGGTGAGGCGCTCGGCGGCGACCTGGCGCATCCGGGGCAGGGGGAGCACCTCGACGTCGTCGTCCGCCCCGGCGTCCTGCGTCGGCGGCGCCGCGGGTGCGGCCGGCCCCGGGGTCTCGGCGGGTGCCGGCGCGGCCTGTGCCGGTTGAGCCGGCTGTGCTGTCCCGGTCGGCTGGGCCGCCTGCTGGGCGGCGGCCGCGGCCTCGATGTCGGCGCGGATCACCCGCCCGTTGGGGCCGGTGCCGCGCACGGTGGCGAGGTCGACGCCGCGTTCCCGGGCGAGCCGGCGGGCCAGCGGCGAGGCCGGCGGGCGCCGGTCCGCCGGCGGGGCCGGGGCGGGCGCCGGTGGGGCGGGGTTGGCGGGCGGTGCGGCAGGGGCCTCGGCGGTGCCGGTCCCGGTGCCGGCGGGCGGCTCGTCGCCGGCGTCGGCGGTGGCGCCGGTGCCGTCACCGAGCACCCCGATGGGCGCGCCGATCGGGGCGCTCTCGCCCTCGCCGACGAGGATGCGCTCGAGCACGCCGTCCTCGTAGGCCTCCAGCTCCATGATCGCCTTGTCGGTCTCGATGTCGGCGATGACGTCGCCCGCGTGGACGGGGTCCCCGACGTGCTTGTGCCAGGTGGCGATGACGCCCGACTCCATCGTGTCGGACAGGCGGGGCATGGTGATCTCGGGCATCGCAGGTCCTCGTGGGGTCAGGGGAGGCGGCCGACGGCGGCGAGGGTCTCCCGCACGGCGGTCAGCAGCGAGTCGGCCGAGGGGAGCGCGGCCCGCTCGAGCGGCTTGGCGTACGGCAGCGGCACCTCCGCGGCGGCGACGCGCCGCACGGGGGCGTCGAGGTGGTCGAAGGCGCCGTCGGAGATCGTCGCGGCGATCTCGGCGCCGATGCCGTAGGTGAGCCAGTCGTCCTCGGCCACGACGGCGCAGCCGGTCTTGCGCGCCGACGCCACGATCGTGTCGCGGTCGAGCGGGCGCAGGCTGCGCAGGTCGACCACCTCGGCGGAGATCCCGTCCTCGGCGAGCCGCTCGGCCACCTCGGCGGCCACGGCGGCCATGCGGGAGTAGCCGACGATCGTGACGTCGCTGCCCTCCCGGGTCACCGCGGCGCGGCCGATCTCGGCGTCGGGCAGGTCGTCGGGCACCTCGCCCTTGACGTTGTAGAGCGCGAGGTTCTCCAGGAACAGCACCGGGTCGTCGTCGCGGATCGCGGCCCGCAGCAGCGCCTTGGCGTCGGCGGGCGTGCTCGGCGCCACCACCTTCAGGCCGGGCACGAACGCGTAGTACAGCTCGATGTTCTGCGAGTGGGTGGCCCCGAGCTGCTGGCCGCCCCCGCCCGGCGTGCGGATGACCATCGGCACCGGGGTCTGGCCGCCGAACATCCCGTAGACCTTCGCGGCGTGGTTGACGATCTGGTCGAGCGCGATCAGCGAGAAGTTGATCGTCATGATCTCCACGACCGGGCGCAGCCCGAGCATCGCCGCGCCGATCGCGGCGCCGACGAAGCCCTCCTCGGCGATCGGGGTGTCGCGCACGCGCTTCTCGCCGAACTCGGCGAGCAGCCCGGCGGTGATCTTGTAGGAACCCTCGAAGACGCCGATCTCCTCCCCGATCAGGAAGACGTCGTCGTCGCGCAGCATCTCCTCGCGCAGGGTGCTGCGGAGGGCCTCGCGGTAGGTCATCACGGGCACGGTGGGCTTCCTCAGCGGTAGAGGGCGTCCGCCGGGAGGCGGCGCGACTCGTTGGCCACGGGGGTGGCGTAGGTGTGGTCGAACAGGGTGGAGACGTCCGGGTGCGGGCTCGAGGCGGCGAACGCCACGGCCTCGTCGGCCTCGCCGCGCGCCTGCTCCTCGAGCGCGGTGAGCGCGTCCTCGTCGGCGACGCCCGCGGCGAGCAGCGCGGCGCGGAAGCGGGCGATCGGGTCGGCGGCGCGGGCGGCCTCCACGTCGGACGACGTGCGGTAGCGCGCCGGGTCCACCACCGAGTGGCCCTTCAGCCGCGCGCTCACCGCCTCCAGGAGGGCAGGCTTGCCCTCGGTGCGGGCCCGCTCGACGAGCCGGCGCGCGGCGTCCCGCACGGCGAGGACGTCGGTGCCGTCCACCCGCTCGCCGTGCATGCGGTAGGCGGAGGCCCGCTTGTACAGCTCGGGCTCGGCCGACGAGCGCTCCACGGTGGTGCCCATGCCGAGGCCGTTGTTCACCACGACGTAGACGATCGGCAGGTTCCACAGCGCGGCGATGTTGAGCGCCTCGTGGAACGCGCCGATGTTGGTGGTGCCGTCGCCCATCTGGCAGACCACCACCTCGTCGCCGCCGCGGTAGTCGATGGCGAGCGCGGCGCCGGTGGCGAGCGGGACCTGGCCGCCGACGATGCCGTAGCCGCCGAGCATCCGGGCGGCGGCGTCGTACAGGTGCATCGACCCGCCCCAGCCCTTGGACGTACCGGTGGTGCGACCGTAGAGCTCGGCCATCACGCGGCCGGGCTCGATGCCCTTGGCGATCGCGTAGCCGTGCTCGCGGTAGTTGGTGAACAGGTAGTCGTCCGGGCGCATCGCGGCGAGCAGGCCGACGACGGTGGCCTCCTCGCCGAGGTTGAGGTGGCAGTAGCCGCCGATCTCGGCGCGGGTGTAGCCCTGGGCGGCGCGCTCCTCGAAGCGGCGGATGAGCACCATCTGCCGGTACCAGCCGCGCAGGACGTCGGGATCCTCCGCGGCGAGCGGATCCGCCTGCCTGCGCCGCCTGCCCGAGGTCGTTCGCGGGGCCGTCCGCGGGGTCGTCCGCGGTGTCGTCGTTGCCACGGGCCCAGCCTCGTCCCGGCCGGGTCGCGGCACCATGATCCAGTGCCCAGCGCTGGGGCCCGCCGATTGGGCAGATCGCCCAATCAGGCGGGCAGCTCGAGCGCGGAGAGCGCGAGCGACAGCTCGACGTAGGCCTGCCGCCCGGTGAGCGGGTGCCCGATGAGCGTCGACGCGCGGTGCAGCCGGTTGAGCACCGTGTTGCGATGGCAGTAGAGCCGGTCGGCGGCCACGCCGGCCGACCGGTCGGCCTCCAGCCAGGCGGTGAGCGTCTGCAGCAGGACGTCCCGCTCGCGGGGCGGCAGGCGCAGCACCGGGCCGAGCCAGTCGTCGACGATGCGCCGGCGCAGCTCGGGGGAGCGCAGCAGCAGCGCCTCGGCGTAGCGGTCGGAGATCTCCACCACCGCCGCGGTGCGCCTGGGCAGGGTGCCCAAGGCGAGCACCGCGAGCCGGTGGGCGGCGGCGACCCCGGCGAGGCCGTCGTCGGTGCGGGCGGCGGCGCCCCGGCCGCGGGCGAGGGCCCGCAGCTTGGCCAGCACGAACGCCGGGTCGTGGCCGTCGAGGGGGATGAGGCCGACGGTGGTCTCGGTGCGGACGTGCCACACCGACCGGATGCCGAGCGCGCCGAGCGCCGTCTGCGGGTTGGGCAGGGCGGCCTTGCCGTCCGGGTCGAGGTCGGCGACCACCACGAGGTAGGCGCCCCCGAGGGGAAGGTCGAGCTGGTCGGCCACCCGCTGGCCGGTGGTGCCGCCGGCCACGACCTCCTCCAGCAGCGCGTGCCTGCGCTGGTCGTCGCGCCGCAGCTGCTCGGCCTCCGCCCGACGGTAGGACGTGGACAGCGCCGACGACAGCCCGTCGACCACGGTCCACATCGCGGTGGCGGCGGCGCCGAGGTCGGCGGGCGCGACCTCGCCGGTGCGCTCGAGCAGGGCCTCCCAGACCACCCGGCCGCCCAGGCGGAAGGTCCGCAGCATCACCTCGAGCGGCACGCCCTGCTCGGCCCGCTGCCTGCCGATCGCGCCCGCGACCGGGTCGTCGTCGGTGATCCCCGCGGTGCCACCGACGAGCAGCTCCAGGACCCGGGTGAGGTAGCGGCGGCAGCCGTCGCGCAGGTCGTCGGGCGGGACGTTGCGGTAGTCGGTCCAGGCCGGGTGGTCGGTGAAGACGGCCGTGACGAGCCGGTCGGTCAGGACGTCGACGTCGGGCAGCCACGCGGTCGCGACGCTCGACAACGGACCTTCCACGGGCTCAGACGGTACCGACCGGCCTCCGGCACGCGTGCACCCGCGAGCCGCGCTCCGGCTGCGGCCGAGTCGCGGTCCGGGCGTGGGCGAGTCGCGGTGTGGGTGTGCGGGAGTCGCGGTGTGGGTGCTGCGCGGCGCCGACGGCTGATGCAGCCTGGGCCGATGGGGCCTGGGGTGGCCGGCGGCGTCGACACGATGAGCCGGGGCGGGCTGCGCCGCGTGCTGGTGGTGCTGTGCGGCACCGAGATCGTCAGTTGGGGCGTGCTCTACTACGCGTTCCCGGTACTCGCCCCGGCCATCGTGGCCGACACCGGCTGGTCGGTCGGCACGATCACCGCGGCGTTCTCCCTCGGCCTGGTCGTCGCGGCGCTGGTGGGGATCCCGGCGGGGCGGTGGCTGGACCGGTTCGGGCCGCGCCGGGTCATGACGTGCGGGTCGGTGATCGCCGCGCCTGCCGTCGTCGGGATCGCCTGCGCGCCGACGGTGGCGTGGTTCTTCGCCGCGTGGGCGGTGGCCGGGCTGGCGATGGCGGGCGTGCTCTACCCGCCCGCGTTCGCCGCGCTGACGCGCTGGTGGGGCCCGCGGCGGGTCACCGCGCTGACCGCGCTCACGCTGCTGGCCGGCCTGTCGAGCACGATCTTCGCGCCGCTCACCGCCGCGCTGAGCGCGCACCTGAGCTGGCGGCAGTCCTACCTCGTCCTCGCGGTGGTGCTGGCCGTGCTCACGGTGCCCGCGCACCTGTTCGGGCTGCGCGGGCCGTGGCCCGCCGCCCCGGACCCGGCGGCGCGGGCGGGCGTGCCGGGCCCCGCCCCGGCGACGATCTCGCGCAGCGCGCCGTTCCTGCTCCTCGTCGCGGCCGTCGCGCTCGGCACGTTCACCGCGTTCGCGGTGGTCGTGAACCAGGTGCCGCTGCTGATCGAGCGCGGCGCGTCCACGACCGCGGCCGCGTGGGCGCTCGGGCTCGGCGGACTCGGCCAGGTGGCGGGGCGGCTCGGCTACACCCCGCTGGCGGCGCGTACGGGGGTCCGGACGCGGTCGGTCCTGATCCTCGCCGCCCTCGCCGCCACCACCGCCCTGTTCGGGCTGCTGCCCGGCCCCGTGGGCGCGCTCGTGGCCGCCGCCGTGCTCGCCGGCGCCGCCCGGGGTGTGCTGACGCTGCTGCAGGCCACCGCGGTCAGCGACCGCTGGGGCTCCGCCCACTACGGCCGGCTCAACGGGGTCTTCCTCGCCCCGTCGACGATCGCCACCGCGCTCGCGCCGTGGGCGGGTGCGGCGTTGTCGGAGGTGATGGGCGGGTACCCGCCGGTGTTCGTGCTGCTCGCGGTCCTCTCCGTGGTCGCCGCGGTGCTGGCGGTCGGGACGGTGCCGCGGCGGTAGGGGCTGTTTCGGCGCGGCCTGCCGTTCGTGCGTGCGCGATGTCACCGGACGGCTGGTGCGGATTCCGCGAGAGCCGTCCGTTCAGGTCGGACGCCGCCAGAAGCGTTTTCGATGGCTCGGGCTCTCGATGCGGATGCCGGCTGCGTGGATCGTGAACCCGCGGCAGGTGAACGGGACGGTGCCCGCCTGTCCGAGCGCCGCTTCGTCGCCGTGCTCGATCGCGTCGCCTAGCGACGGTCACGTCGGGCGTGACGGTGACGGCGGCAGTGCCGTCTGCTGCGTCTACTCGGCCGATGGCAGAGCTCAGCATCAAGCCCATGGCGAGCAGCATGCCGAGCATGAGCATCAACGCGTTGAACACGGTGCGAATCCGGAGCACGATCATGCCTGTTCCCCATTGCCCGCGGGGGCGTGCGATCCCCCGTGATCGGGAGGATGCACGTAGGCGCGCTCGAGGCGTGCTTCGCCGCGAAAATCGGCAGATCCGGGCGGAATCCTCGTTGCGAGCGCCCACGGGAGACGCCGAGGGGCGGCGCCGCTGCCGTCTTTCCCGGGTATCGATCCGCTTCGGGCCGCGATCGCTCGTGAGGGTGGACAGTGGTTTGCTCGGGATTGACCCTGCCTCACCCGCGCATCGACAACGGGGAGGAAAGGGGCCACGAGCGCGTGGGCAACCAACGGCGAGGACTCGGTGGCGGCTCAGGGCACGGCGGAGCAGTCGGGGGATGTGGTCTGCCGACTGGGACGTGGGCGTGTCACGCGAACGGTGTAAGCCGCGGGTGATCCAAGATCGACCTCAGTGATCGACACTGCGGTCGGGAAGGACACCCACGTGAGCAAGAACCAGCCTGATCCCGACGCGGAGACCGCGGC